>Ga0213878_10000307_pt1 | contig 18949 bp, 16 predicted proteins | sample VelepicoBEBS_R02_FD_161053 | JGI IMG/M metagenome (GOLD analysis project Ga0213878, IMG submission 161053) | Vellozia epidendroides bulk soil microbial communities from rupestrian grasslands, the National Park of Serra do Cipo, Brazil - BS_R02 | ecosystem: Environmental > Terrestrial > Soil >... | reverse complement strand
GTCGTTCTCGACAAGAAGTTCGGTTCGCCGACGATCACCAACGACGGCGTGACGATCGCCAAGGAGATCGAGCTCCCCGACACGTTCGAGAACATGGGCGCGCAGCTCGTCAAGGAAGTCGCCTCGAAGACGAACGACATCGCCGGCGACGGCACCACGACCGCGACCGTTCTGGCGCAGGCGATCATCCGCGAAGGCCTGCGGAACGTGACCGCGGGCAGCAACCCGCTCCTCATCAAGCGCGGCATCGAAGCGGCGGTCGAGAAGGCCGTCGAAGAGATGCAGAAGCTCGTGCAGAACGTCGACAGCGCGGAGAAGATCGCGCAGGTCGCCTCGATCTCGGCCAACGACAAGTCGATCGGCAACCTGATCTCGGAAGCGATGCAGGCCGTCGGCAAGGACGGCGTCATCACGGTCGAGGAATCGAAGTCGATGAAGACCGACGTCGAGACCAAGGACGGGATGCTCTTCGACAAGGGCTACATCTCGCCGTACATGGTCACCGACTCGGAGCGCATGATCGCCGAGCTGACCGACCCGTTCATCCTCGTCACCGAGCGCAAGATCTCGGCGATCGCCGACATCCTGCCGCTGCTCGAGAAGATCGTGCAGGTGCAGAAGCCGCTCCTCATCGTCGCGGAAGACGTCGAGGGTGAGGCGCTGGCGACCCTGGTCGTCAACAAGCTGCGCGGCACGTTCACCACCGTCGCGGTGAAGGCGCCGGGCTTCGGCGACCGCCGCAAGGAAATGCTCAAGGACATCGCCACGCTGACCGGCGCGACGGTGATCTCGGAAGAGCTCGGGCTCAAGCTCGACAAGGTCACGCCGGACCTGCTCGGTCAGGCCAAGACGGTCAAGGTCACGAAGGAAGAGACCACGATCGTCGACGGCAAGGGCAAGCCGGAAGCGATCAAGGGCCGCATCGAGATGATCAAGCGGCAGATCGAGGAGACCGACAGCGACTTCGACCGCGAGAAGCTCCAGGAGCGCCTGGCGAAGCTCTCGGGCGGCGTCGCGGTGATCCAGGTCGGCGCGGCCACCGAGACCGAGCTCAAGGAAAAGAAGCACCGCATCGAGGACGCGCTGAGCGCGACCCGCGCGGCGGTCCAGGAAGGCATGATCCCCGGCGGCGGCAGCTCGCTGGTGCACGCGGTCAAGGCGCTCCAAGAGACGTCCAACAAGACCGAGAACGCGGACGAGAAGATCGGCGTCGGGATCATCCTGCGCGCGCTCGAAGAGCCGCTCCGCCAGATCGCGGAGAACGCCGGCTTCGAAGGCAGCGTCGAAGTGAACCGCGTGAAGAACGCCAAGCCCGGCGAAGGCTTCGACGCGATGAGCGGCGAGCTCGTCGACATGGTCAAGGCCGGCATCGTCGAGCCGTTCAAGGTGACCCGCTCGGCGCTCCAAAACGCCGCGTCGATCGGCGCCCTGGTCCTCACCACCGAGACCCTGATCGCCGACAAGCCGGAGCCCAAGAAGGATGCCATGCCCGCCGGCGGCGGCGGCATGGGCGGCTACGACATGATGTAATCTTCGCCCAAAGCGAAGAAGACATAGCGAACGGCCCCGAGGCGATGACTCGGGGCCGTTGTCATGCTTAAAACCAAGACCCGACATTCTCCGTCCCCTAGCACTGCTGCCATTCTTCGCGGGCACTCATAACTGCATCGGGCTGAGCAACGATCCTGAGTGGGTGAGCGGCGGCCACCGGCGGCCGAGGTCGGCATCTGTGCTTGTCATGGGCTCCGCCGACCGCTGGAAGGCGGTACTGCGCGCTATCCCGTATTCGGTCGTCTCGTGAGACGCTGCGACCTTCGCCTGGCGTCGCGAACGCGGGTTTAGGATTTATGCTCGGGACGCTCTATCAAGAACCGTTTAGTGAAGTCTTCCTGAGAGCAGTCGCTGCAAGGGCGAACTGCAGTCTTTCAAAACCCACCCCCGACAACCGCGGCATTGATTGGACTTTGTCCGCACACTTGCCCCTGTGCTCATGGAAGGACCCCAAAGTCGATGTGCAACTTAAGAGCGCCGCCGCGCACCGCATCCGCCGAATCGGTGATGAACTGTCGTACGACCTGAAGGTAGGGAACTATCGAAAGCTATTGGCGGACGAACCTGTCCAGCGCATTCTGATTCTTGTTGAACTCGAAGACGATGACGCTTCATGCCTTGAAATGACGACTGAGGCGCTACTCGTTCGTCGCGCAGCGTATTGGGCTTGCCTACGAGGACTAGACCCGCGATATGACGTTGAGGACGACGGAACCGTCGCTGTGCGTCTTCCGAGCGCTCACCACCTTACGCCTGTTGAGCTGATCCGAATTCTAACGCTTGCTGGAAACCTGGAAAAGTTATGAAGGTCGATGTTCAGGACGGTTTGATACTTGGCGAACTCTCAATTGAGGCCGTTCAAACCTATCTGAGAGGCCGGGGATTTCATCCGGCAGATGAGCCAAAGCTGGGCTTCCTCTGGTACAATTCGGACGGAGATGAATTGGTCGTACCGCGTCACGAGGATACGACAGATTACCCGATACGTATTCACGACATTGTCTCATACTTTGCTGAGAAGACGGGGCGTTCGCAGCTTGAAATCGTGAAGGAACTTCAATCTGTCTCATTCGACGTGCTACAGTTGCCATCTCTGCGAGGCGCTGACAGCGAATATAATGTTCCGCTTGAGGTCGGCGCGCGAGCGATTGCTGGATTGCAAGGCCTGCTTCTTGCGTCTGCCTATGCAACATTGGAGAAGCGGTCGGCGATCCCGTCACGACGACCGCCAGAAGTCTCTCAATATGTGTCGTCTATCCGGCTCGCTCCGATTCTCAATGGTCGTATTGCGTATGCGGTTCTTTCGCCTATTGGTTTCGTCGAGCGTCAGCCGAGCCTATTTCAAGAGAGCTCATCAAGTGGAAAGCCATACCAACGACGCGTCGTAGAAACCCTAACCGATGCAGTATCTGCTGCCGCATTGGCCAATTCCCGCGCGTCGGAGGTAGGTATAAGCGTAGCGTTTGATGAGGCCGTCCACCAAGGAGTATCGGCTACGCTGTGCGACGCTCTCGCGGACCTGATTGAGAGTGACTCTGAACGCTGCGTAGACTTACGTATTACTTGGTCACCTAAGATAAAGACCGAAAAGCCGTCTGTGATACGGCGAGATCGGCAAGATGCTGACGTATATCGTGACGCATCTCGCCGATTAAGGGAGATCGCTGAGCGGGAAGTGCTTATCGTTGGACAGGTCGTGGGATTGCGGAAGCAATTCGGCGAACCGACCGGACGGGTAACGATCGCGACGTCAATTGATAATGAGCCGCGATTCGTCACTGTGTCGCTGGCCGACTCCGACTACGCGATCGCCCATCGAGCGCATCCCGCCGGGCGGTTCGTGAGCATTTCGGGTGTGCTACGGAGAGAAGGAACTCATTATGTGCTAAAATCGCCAAACGGTTTTCGCATGGCCTCGGAATTAGGCTCTCCGGAAGACGAACAGGACTCGCGCTGAGTCGACGAGGCGGCTCTTCGGTGGTCGCCGATGTTTCGATGGCTCTCGTCGGGACGATGCGGATCACCTACGAGTAACGATCGTAGCGAACGTACATAATATTTATCGGCGACAACGGCGTCGTCGCCAAGCGGATGAGCCATGCCGTTCGGAGCGCCGAGGTTGAAGGCTCACGCGCTCGGCGGCTCCAAACGCCGCGTCGATCGGCGCTCTGGTCCTTTCGACTGAGACCCTGATCGCCGACAAGCCAGAGCCGAAGAAAGCGCAGCCCGCGGCAACATGGGCGGCTGGGACATGATGTAGTCTTCGCAAAGAACTGTGTCGGAAAGCCCGGGTGTAGGTTGGGCTTTTGTATCCGTCGCCCGGGGCGCGATGTCGGCCCGTAGCTTGTCGAAGGGGCGTGGGACGGAATTGGCTCGGGTCTGGGACGCGCGTCCAGCGCTCGTGTGAGATGATCTGCGTGAGGCGGTCAACGAGAGTGAAGAACCGCCGCCCGTTTGCGTCGTGCAGACTCAGCCACTGCGGTTCTGGAACCGTCGTGATTGCCGTTCGCACTCCGCAGCGGGTGACGACGACCGAGTATGTCGGTCCGTCGATGTACATCTGCTCTGTCGGCGTAAGCCGCATCGAGAAGAAGTCGTCGCTTTGGAGCTCATCAGCGAGCTTGGCCAAGAGCGCGGCGCCATTGCCGTCGAAGAGGTACGAGCCGCGCGGCAACGGGCCGGTGGAGTAGATCCGCAGCGTTGCAGTCGTGACGTACAGCAGCTTGCGCACGACCTGGTCGTAATGGGCGTTCTCGTGCACGTCGAGCCGGTACTGAAAGCCGTTTGAAATTGGAAAGGTATCGCGTAACACCTCGATCCCGACGATGTCGCTCGCTTCGAGCCGACCGCCCGGCTCGCACGACGCGGACGCAGCCGCAGGGAGCATCCCGGCGGCAAGGGCAACAAGCACAACGGCGATACGGCGCACGACTGCGCGTTCGTCCGCTCGGGCTTCGAGACCGCTCACGCTTGCCCGATAAGGCATTTCTACCGCCCGTGCAGAACCGCCGCGGCATGGACGCTGTGCCGGTCGGCCTTCGGCTCGGGCTCTCCGCTTTCGCATATGTTCTTGCGTACGGCGCCGGGCTGGCACTGTTCGTGTGGGTGGCGCGGCGGCGGGGGTTTGCGGAGGCGGATGTTCGGAAGGTTGCGGTTGCGGCGCTGATCGGTGGGCTGATCGGGGCGAGCGTGTTGCAGTTGGTGGTCGGCGGGGAGCCGGGGAAGACGATTCTGGGTGGGATCGCGGGCGGGTGGATCGCGATCGTCTTTGCGAAGCGCGAGCTTGGGATTCGGCGGCCGACCGGGGATGCGTTTGCGTACGCGATCGCCGGCGGGGAGGCGATCGGGCGGGTCGGGTGCTTCATCGCGGGGTGCTGCTACGGGAAGCTCGCGAGCGTGCCGTGGGCGGTGCACGATCACGGCGAGCTGCGGCATCCGACGCAGCTGTACAGCGCGCTCGCGGCGCTGCTGACGCTGGCGGTCATCATCGTGCTCGACCGGCGGCGCGTGCTGCCGGAGAACGGAATCTTCTTCGTGCAGGGCGCGCTGTTCTGCGCGCTGCGGTTCCTCGTGGAGTTCTACCGCGACGTACCGGCGTACGGCGGGTTCAGCGTCGCGCAGTACGCGTGCATCGCCGGTTTCTTCTTCTTCGTCTGGAAGCTGCGCGGGTTGCTGAAGACTTCGGTCGCCTTCGCCTGATGCTGCACGACTACGTTCTGCTGAAGAGCGTGCGCGCGGTGTGTCCGCGCTGTTTCGCCGACGATCCGAATTTCGATCCGGAGTGGCCGACCGACGTGCTGGACGGACATCTCGTCGAGCGCGACGGTGCGGTGTATCTGCGGCGCTGGTGCCGGCGCGGGCACGGCGAGGTGTGGTCGCTGTACGAAGAGGACGCCGAATTGTGGCGGTATCTGCAGCAGTGGCGCGTGCCGACGCGGCAGATCAATCCGGACACCCAGGAGATCTTCCCGCTTCCGCTCGGCTACGAGTACGGGCTCGGGCCCTCGCACCAGCAGCACTCCTGCGTCTTTCTGCTCGACGTGACGACGCAGTGCAACCTCAGCTGTCCGGCGTGCTTCACCTCCTCGAGCCCGGCAGCGTCTCACTACTTGCCGCTGCGAGAAGTCGTCCACGCGGTCGAGACGGCGATCGTGCGCGAAGACGGCCGTCTCGACGTCGTGATGATCAGCGGCGGTGAACCGTCGGTGCACCCGGAGATCGTCGCGATTCTGGACGCGCTGGCACCGCTCGCCGTCACGCGCATCCTGCTGAACACAAACGGCGTACGGATCGCGAACGACGACGCGTTCCTCGCCGCGCTGGCGCGGCTGCGCGACCGCGTCGAGGTATATCTGCAGTACGACGGCACGCGCGAAGAGACGCACCACGCGCTGCGCGGCACCGACCTGCGCGCGACGAAGCGCCGCGCGATCGAGCGCCTCTCGCAAGCGTGCGTCTTCACCACGCTGGTCGCGACGGTCGCGGAGGTGAACGCCGGCGAGGTCGGCGCGATTCTCGACACCGCGTTCGCGACGCCGTACGTCGGTGGGGTGATGTTCCAGCCGGTCTTCGCCTCCGGGCGCGCCCCGCACGTCGACCCGCTGCGGCGCGTCACGACCACGGGCGTGCTGCGCCGCATCGAGGAGCAGACCGCGGGCCGCGTCAAAGCGCGCGACCTCATCGCGCTGCCGTGCAGCCATCCCGACTGCTGCTCGATCGGCTACTTCCTCGCCGACAACCAACGCACGTTCCGCTCGCTGGCCGCGATCGTCGGCGAGGACGGTCTCAAGCGCAGCTTGAGCGTGTTCGGCAACTCCATCGCGTTCACGGAATCGCTCGCACAGGTGCGGGCCGCGCTCGGCGGGGTCATGTCGGAGTCGATGACGCTCTCCCGTCCCGAGCTGGTCGCGCACTTGAAGACGATCTGCTCGGCGTGCGACGTCGGCGGCTTCGGCGAGATGCTGAAGCTGGCGTTCGTGCCGGGCGCCTCGGCGCGCTTCGTCGGCGAGCGCGTGAAGCGCGTGACGATCAAGCACTTCATGGACGCGAACACGCTGATCACCGAGCGGCTCGAGCAGTGCTGCGTCCACGTCGCCGGCGCCGGGAACGACGTCGTGCGCATGCCGTTCTGCGCGGCGCGGCTCTTCCCGAAGGTCCGCGCCCGCACGCTGGGCGGCACCGTCGCGCGGGCCGCGCTCGCATGAATCCGCCCGGACCGCCGCAACGGGAGAACGCCACCGCGGGATTCGCCGTCGGCGCGATCCTCACGATGGTCGTCGGCGCCGTCGTCTCGATCGTCGGCTTCGCCGCGCTCCTTTTCGGTCCGGGCTCGGACAAGGTTCCGTGCGCGCAAGCATACGGCGAAGGCGGCGTGCTGCTCGTCATCGCGCTGCTCTCCGGCGCGCTTGCGTGGTACATGTTCTTCCGCAACAAATCGCGCGGCTTCGGCGCCGGCTTCCTGCGAGGAATGGCAATCGGCGCGCTGCTCGTGGCCCTCGTGCCGTGGCCGTGCAGTTACCCGATGGCCGCGTACGGCCACCTCGCCACCTGCACCCACTGACGCGCGAACCGGCTTTAGTGAATCGTCACGACGCCGCTCGCGAGGTCGTGATATGCCCAGGTGACGCGAAGCTTGCCGCCTGCGATCGCGGGTGCCAGGATCGGGCCGGCGGCGAGCGCGGCGGCCGTGAGGCGCGCGTTCTCTTCGATGACGCGGCGCATCCGGTCGGGGGCGCCGTGCCGTACGCGGCTCACCGCGGGCATGATCGTGCCGACGACCGAAACGATGCTCGCCGGCGGCATCGGGCCGCCGTCGAACGTGGTAACCGCAGCGTCGACAGCGCCACACCCGCTGTGTCCGACAACCACGACCAGCGGTGCCAGGAACTCCTTGACGGAGTACTCGATCGAGCCGGTCACGTCGCGGTCCGCGATATTACCCGCGGTGCGGCAGACGAATACGTCGCCGAATCCGGTGTCGAAGACGATCTCCGGCCCGACTCGCGTGTCCGCGCACGTCAGCAGCGTCGCCCACGGGCGCTGCGGCTTTACCGCCGACGGACGCGGCCGCTCGCGAAGCCCGCCTTTGGTGAAGCGTGCGTTGCCGTCGCACAGATATTTCAGGGCCTCTGCCGGTGTTCCGCGCGGCGGCGCCGGCGGATCGGCGTGCGAAAATTCCGAGACGTCCGTTGAATCCGCGGCGGCATCGTGGTCTTGCGCCATGTTCGTCCTCCCGCGGAGCAGTCGTTGCAGAAACGGACGAGTGGCTCCTTTCCCGCCGCGCAAACTGGCTCCCGGAGCGGGCGGCGAGCACGGCGAAAAGCGTCTCGCATGAAGGTCACCGCATTCGTCGACGTCCTCTCTCACTGGTGCCTCGCGGCGCAGCCGGCGCTCGACGCGCTGCGCGCAACGCTCGCCGACGACGTCGAGCTCGAGGTGCTCTTTGCGCCTGTCGGCGACGGCACGCCGGTCGGGTTCAGCAACGCCTTGGAGTCGTGGTTCTACACGCGCGGCACGCTCGCGTACGGGCGCGAGCTCGATCCCGCCTGGTGCGAGAACGAACAGACGACGACGTGGCACGCGAACGCAGCCGTCGCGGCGGGCGTCACGTACGGGGCGAATCCGGTCGTTCTCGGGCGGCGCGTCTCGCGCGCGGCGATGGTCGACGGCCTCTTGCTGGGACGCGAAAGCGAGGCGGTTCGCGTCGTCGCGAAGTTCACCGGCGTCGCGGACGATGCACTGCGCGAGCGAATGCGCAGCGACGCCGTCGTGACGGCGCTGCGCGCCGCGAACGAGCGGCTCGCCGCAATCGGCTGCGCGGAGCGCCCGAGCTGGGAGCTGGTCAACGCGAACGGCGACCACGCCGTGCTGCAAGGCGTGTGGCAGGCCGAGGCGATCCTACCGCTCGCGAAGGCGCTGCTCGACGACGAGCGCGCATACCGCCGCGCCGGCCCGCCACCCGAGCAGGCCTGAGCGCGTCTGATGCTAGCTCGTGACGAGCGAGAGTCCCTCGAAGTGCAGGCCGGGTTCGGGAATTTCCTTGCCGTTCTCGTCGACGGCGACGAGCGTCACCGGGACCGTCTTGCGGCCGGCCTTCGCGATGAACGAGCGCAGCCGGTCGGTGACGTTCAAGCGCACTTGCTGCGGTGCGAACTGGCCCTCGCCGCGCTCGCGCGCCCCCGGCGCGTACTTCTCCGCCTCCGCCCCCAAGCCGTAGAACGATTGCGTGCCCAGGTAGTGGGGGTTTCCCTCGGTCGGCGTCTTCGCGTTCGCGTGCGGCTCGTCGAGAAACGCGCGCACGTCGAAGGAGTCGCGCGGCGGGGTCAAGCCCTCGAACCGCAATTCGCCGCGCTCGAACTCGGGCTCCAGCCTGTCGAGGGAGAACGAGGCGACCGTCGCGCCGGATTTCAGCGAAGCCATCGTTCTCCCATCATACCGCGCTCAGCTCTGAACGATCGAGAGGCCCTCGAAGTGCAGGCCGGGCTCCGGAATCTCCTTGCCGTCCGGATCGACGACGACCAGCGAAACCGGCGCTGCGGCGGTGCGGTCTGAAGCGATCAGCGCCTTCAGCGATTTCGTCACGTTGAGCCGGATCGTCGTCGGATCGTAGTGGTGCTTCGGGCGCAGGTCGAAGATATCGCGCTGCACCGGATCGCAGTGACCTAGGGCGCCGAAGCACTCGCCGTGCCCGAAGAACGTTCGCGTTCCCAAGTACTGCGGATTTCCGTCCGTTTTCGTCTTCGCCGTCGGGTTTTTCGCGTTGACGAAGATGCGCACGTCGAAGCTGTCTTCCGGCGGCGTGAGTCCTTCGAACCGCACCTCGGCGCGGTTGAAGTCCGGATCGACCTTGTCGAGATCGAACGTGGCGACGGTCGCACCCGACTTCAGCGTCGGCCGCCTGATCATCGCGGCATCCTCGGTGTCCGTCGCCCCCGGGACGCGCTCGACCGGACCGGCGAGGTTCAGGGGCTTCGGGCTGTAGGGCTTGTAGACGTAGCCGAGCTTCTTGTAGACCCAGATCTGATCGACCGTGACGCCGAACGGAATGAGGTCGTGCGCCGATACGTCGGTCGGCTCGACCGCGGCTCGGTGCGCGTCTTGCCACTGGCAGAACACGTACTCGACGAAGCAATGGTGCGCCCAGAACAGCGGGTCGTAGGCCGCCGTCGAGACGGACTGCATGTCACCGCGCACCCACGTATGAACGGAGTTGTGCGGGTTCTCCAAATCCGGGTTGAACGCGTCGTACGTCGTCTGAATTCGAGCCTTCCCTAACTCCGCGGCGATCTTTTTCAGTTCGGCGGCGGTCTTCGGGTTGCGCTTCGTCAGCTTGCCGCCGTTCATCGGCTGCGCCAACAGCGGGTTCGGCTCGGTCTTTCCGGTCTTCGGGTTCTTCCACGTCTTGTCGAGGAAGATCTGCGGGATCTCGAACTGCTCGCCCCAGTTCCAATACGGCAGGAACACGTTCGCAGCCGGATCGATGTCCTGCATCGCCTGCTCGAAGATCTGCACGTACGGCCGGTGCCACAGCGCGAACGCCGGCTCGTAGCGGTGGCAGTAGTTCAGCGGAATCCCGTGGATTCCGGCGATGTACTGGTAACCGCGTGTGTCGGCGTGCGATTTGGCGGAGATCGCCGCCATTCCGGCGATTGCCGACCGGAAGTTTTCGATTTCCTGGGCGGTCAACTCGCGAACGTCCTTGCGGACCGTGATCTGCCCGCCGACCTTCTTCTCCGCCACGAACGAGGCGCGGAGTTTGTCGGGCATGAGTGCGGTTAGGATTGCCATCCTACACCTCCAAGGCAAGCGTAAAGGACCAGCCCCTTCCCCGGCCGAGAGAGCGGCCCCTCTGCCGAGCGCACCGAAGCCGCGCCGGATGAAGGGACCGGTGCGTTGCGCGTGGGCCGGTGCGGACCCGGCGATGATCGAATACCACGACCGGGAATGGGGCCGGCCGCAGCACGATGACCGGGTGCTCTTCGAATTCATCGTGCTGGAAGGAGCGCAAGCCGGGCTGTCGTGGTCGACGATCCTGCACCGGCGCGAGGGCTACCGGCGCGCGTACCGCGGCTTCGATCCGGCGAAGGTCGCGCGCTTCGGCGAGCGCGAGATCGCCAAGCTGCTCGCCGACGAGCGCATCATCCGCAACCGCGCGAAAATCGTCTGGTCGGTGCGCAACGCGCAGGCGTTCCTCGGCGTGCAGCGCGAGCACGGCTCGTTCGATGCCTACCTGTGGAGCTTCGTCCGCGGCGAACCGGTCGTCAACCGCCCGCGCACGTCGGCGGACGTTCCGGCGCGCACGGAGCTCTCCGACGCGCTGAGCAAGGACTTGCGCAAGCGCGGCTTCGGCTTCGTCGGCTCGACGATCTGCTACGCGTTCTTGCAGGCGACGGGCGTCGTGAACGACCACGCCGCGTCGTGCTTCCTCGCACCGCCGCCGGGGAAGCGCCGCGCGCGCGGCGTAACGGCCCACTAATGCATCTGCTCGACGGCGACGCGGTCGTTCTCGCCGGCGCGACCGGCCGCGTCGGCGGCGCGACGCTCGCGACGTTCGTGCGCGAAGGCGCGCGCGTGCTGGTCGTCTCGCGCTCGGCGGAACGCGCGCAAGCGACGATCGACGAGCTGCTCGACGACGCCGAGCGCGCCGCGGCGACGCCGTTCGCAGCCGACCTCGCCGATCCGGCGCAGGCCGCCGCGGCGGTCGATGCGTGCGTCGAGCGGTTCGGCCGCATCGACGCGCTCGTCAGCCTCGCTGGAGACGGGCACGTCGTCCGGCTGATCGACTCTTCGCTCGCCGATCTGCGCGCGAACCTCGTTGCGTTCACCGAGACCGCGTACAACCTCGCGCTTCCGGCGCTGCGCGCGATGCTCGCGCAACAGCCGCGCGAAGGCGCGCGATCGCGTGGGCGGATCGTCGTCGTGACGGCGGGCTCGTCGAAGCAGCCGGCGTCCGGACGCGGACTGTTCGGGATCGCCAAAGCCGGCGTCAACGTGCTGATGCAGGCGATCGCGCGCGAGCACAAAGCCGACGGAATCGTCGCCAACGCGCTGGTCCTCGGCGGCGTCGCGACCGACGCTGCGCGCGGCTATCTGAGCCCGGAGGACTTCGCCGCCGCCGCGACGCCGCAGGAAGTCGCCGACGCGCTCGCGTTCCTGGCCAGCGACCGCGGCAGCGGCGTGAACGGCGCGCTGGTCGACCTCAACGCGCGCGAGGTCGACTGATGGTGCGGACTTCTTGAACGCGCTCTACGCGGTCCCGTCCTGGCTGCTGCTGTTCGTGGCGATCGTCGTCGCGGGCGGGCTCGCGGCCGGCGGGCAGCTGGCGGTGCGGCGCGCGTTTCCGCGCGTCGACTTCGAGCAGTTCAACACGGTGAGCGGGATCGTGCTGGGCGTCGTCGGCGCGCTCTTCGCGGTGACGGTCGCCTTCATCATCGCGATCGTCTGGCAGGAGTTCGACGCCACCTCGCAGCGCAGCGCGCACGAGGTCGCTGCCGCACTCGATCTCTGGCACGTCTCGCGCGGGTTCCCGCAACCGCTGGGCGGCGAGCTGCGGCGCGACTTGGTCGGCTACGCGGACCTGCTCGTCAACGACGAGTGGCCGAAGATGCGCACCGGCGAGAGCAGCGCGAGCGCCGAGGCGCTGCTCACGAAAGCCTACGAAGGCGTCGCGCGCTTCCGCCCCGCCAACGCCGGCGAGTCGAACGCGCAGGCGCTAGGACTGCAGTACTTCGGCGCGTTGCACGACGCGCGGCACCAGCGCCTCGACGACAACACCAGCGCGATCTCGCCCTTCGAGTGGGCGATCCTGTGGATCGGCGCGGTAGTCGTCGTCGGCCTGTGCTACCTGGCCGGCATGCCGAACGTGCGCACGCAGCTCGTCATGACCGCCGCGGTCGGCGCGGTGATCGTCGCGATGTTCGTGCTGATCTTCGAGCTCGACCAGCCGTACCGCGGCGATCTTTCCGTCGCGCCCTCGGCCTGGTCGGACTTCGCCGGCCGCCACCGCGCCGCGCTGTAGCGCCGCTCAAGGAACTGCGCCTCGCGGCGCGTAGCAGCTCGCATGGCGCATTCGTTCGATCCGCTTGCTTGCCGCTGTCCGCACGGCCGCTTCGATGACGACATTTTCGCGCGCGCAACCGCGCTGCTCGACCGGCGTGCGTTCCTTGCGGGACTCGGCGCAGCGGCGACGGCGGCGTTGTGGCCGCGCGCCGCGCGCGCCGACGAGGGCGTCACCGTGCTGCGCGCGGCGCGGCTCTTCGACGGCACGGCGATGCGCTCGCCCGGGGTGCTGGTGCTGCGCGGCGAGCGGATCGTCTCGTTCAACGCGGGCGATGCGGGCAGCGGCGCGACGACGATCGACCTCGGCGACGCGACGCTGATGCCGGGGCTGATCGACGCGCACACGCACGTCGCGAACTCCGCCGTGGCGTCGTACTACTTGGTGCGCGAGCGCAGCGCCGACTCGGTCGCCGAGGCGGCGATCGAGTCGATCCGCAACGCGCAGGCGATGCTCGCCAACGGCTTCACCACCGTTCGCGACGTCGGCGGCGGGAACGGCATCGACCTGGCGATGCGCAACGCGATCGCCAAAGGCGCGGTCACCGGGCCGCGCATCTTGGCGTCGGGGCCGGCGCTTTCGATCACCGGCGGCCACGGCGACGCGAACGATCTCCCGCCCTACGTCCACGTCGACAGCGAGATCGAGTCCGGCGTCTCGTTCGGCCCGTACGGCTTCCGCCAGAAAGTGCGCGAGCACGTCAAGCGCCACGTCGACCTGATCAAGATCACCGCGACCGGCGGCGTCCTCTCGTACGGCGACGCGTTCGACGTCCCGCAGTTCAACCTCGACGAAGTCCAAGCGGTCGTCGACGAAGCGCGGAAGTTCGGCTTGCACGTCGCGGCGCACGCGCACGGCGATCCCGGCATTCGCATCGCGGTCGAGGGCGGCGTGCACACCGTCGAGCACGGGACCGGCGTCGGCGAGGCGACGCTGCTGGCGATGAAGCAGCGCGGCACCGTTCTCGTGCCGACGATCTGGGCACTCGACTCGATCCTGCAGCCGGGAAACCCGAATCGCATCCAGCCGAACAGCTTGGAGAAAGCCTACCAGGCCGCGAAGCTGCGCGACGCCGGGATGCAGCGCGCGCTCGCCGCCGGCGCGAAGATCGTCTACGGCACCGACGCCGGGGTCTTCCCGCACCGCGAGAACATGAAAGACTTCTCGCTGCTGCAAACGATGGGGATGCGGCCGCTCGACTTGATGCGCTCGGCGACCTCGCACGCCGCCGACACGATCGGTACCAACGACCGCGGCCGCCTCGCGCCCGGGATGCTCGCCGACGTGGTGGCATTCGGCGGCGATCCCAGCACGAACGCGGGCTTGCTGGAAAAACCGCCGGCGCTGATCGTGCTGAACGGAAAGAAGATCGACCGCACCGCGCTCGCGCGCTAGCGGCTTACGCCGTCGCGCCGACCAGCTCGGCCAGCGAGGCCGACGGCTCGCACTGCAGCTCGGCCATCAGCACGTCGCGGTACTGGCGGAAGTGGCGCAGCGCCGCCGCGCGGTCGCCGGTTTCGAGATACGCGCGGATCGCGATCTCGCGGGCCGGCTCGTCGCACGGGTCGTAGTCGATCATCTCGTGGCAGAGCGCCAGCGCGTCCTGCGGGCGCCCTTCCTCGAGCGCGTGCTTCGCGAGCGCCTGCGCGACCTCACAGCGCAGCTCGCGCAGATGCCGTTCGGTCTGCTCGAACCATTCCCACGCTTCGAACTTCGGCGGGCGCATCGCGCGCAAGCGCTCGTAGAGATCGCGCAGCGCGCTCGCCTGGCGCGCGTCGAGCGCGTCGTCGGTGCGGAGCGTCGCCAGCACCCGATCGATCTCCCACAAGTCGACGCGCACGTCGCTGCCGAGCCGGTAGCCCTCACGCGCGCGCACGACCGCGCCCTCGTCGCCGAGCCGCGACTTGAGCCGGTGCAGGCAGACGTGGAACGCGTTGCGCGCCGCGCTCTCGCCGAGATCGGGCCACAGCAGGTCGGTGAGCCGGTCGCGCGAGAGCGCTTCGGGCCGCATCGCGACCGCGGTGAGCAGCGCGTGCTCGCGCTCGGCGAGCGTTACCGGCTGGCCGTCGCGCAAGACGCGCCCGGTCACCAGCTCGACGACGAGCCCGGCGCGCGGAGCGCCGTTCGCGTCGCGCCGGAAGCGGCGCAGGAACGGTTCCAAGAACCCGCCTTCCTCGCCGCGCCCGATCGCGTCGAGCGCGTCGTGCAGCTCGGGCGAGTCGATCCGCCGCGCCATCGCCGCCGCCTCGGCGCGCAGCGCGCGGCGGCGGGACGGGTTCACTTCCGCGACGGCGAGCGAGGCGAGGACTTGGTAGAACGGCGAACGGCTGGCCGCGGCCGCTTCGCGCGCCATGTCGGCGCAGCGCACCGCGGCCGCTTCGTTCTCGGCGGTGGCGGCGGCGATCATCCAGCCGCACGCGACCCACTTGATCATGTCGTGCTGCTGCGGCTCGCGCGCGTGCCCGCGCGTGCAGGCCGAGAAGAATGCGAACCCGCGCACGCCTTCGCGCTCGACCTCGTTCTCGAGCGCGAACGCGTGCTGGCTGAAGTCGACGTCGTCGCCGGCGAACCAGGCGCCGAACGTCGCCTCGGCTTCGTAGAACGCGATGAAGTTGCTGAAGCTCGTCTTGCGCGCGTGCTCGATCGCGCGCTCGATCCGCTCGCGCTCGGTCGCGCGGTCGCCGCGCACGCGCGCGATGTCGCCGCCCAGCGTCACCAGCGTCCCGCCGGCCAGGATGTTGTTCGAGTTGACGAGCGGCCAGGCCGCTTCGAGATCGCGCTCGGCTTCCTTGACGCGGCCGAGCCGCGCGGTCATCAGCGAGCGCAGGTAGAGCAGGTAGCCGTGCATCCGCGTCGTCGGCACCTCGGGCGCGGCGATCTGCGCGCGGAAGTCGTCGACCAGCTCCAGCGCCTGCTCGAACTCGCCGATGTAGCTCAGCATGATCACGCGGAAGACGTACAGGTAGATGCGCGTCATCGGCGGGGCGTCGGGCGGAAGCCGGGCCCAGATCGCCTCGACCTCTTCGTGCAGCAGCCGCGAGTCGACGGTGAACGTGCGCGCGAGCGCGGTGACCGACCACAGCTTCGGATAGCGCAGCACGATCGCGCGGTCGAGCAGCGCCAGCACGCGCGCGTACGCGAGCGGCGGAACTTCTTCTTGAATCACCTCGACGCGCTCGAGCGCTTCGGCCGCCGCGACTTGGTCGCCGCGCGCGTAGTGGATCTCCGCCGCGCGCTGGTTCTCGTCGGCGCGCTCGTACGCCGCCGCGGCCGGCGCGAGCAGCGCGTCGACGCGCGCCGGATGCCGCTCGAGCAGCGTCGAGGCGACCAGCGGGTGAACGATCAGCGTCTCGCCGTCGCCGCGGGTCACGAACGGCGAGGTCTTCGTCCACGCGAGGAACTGCGCGACCGCGCCGTCGTCGCCCAGCGCCAGCCGCAAGTCGCGCTCCGTCGCCTGCGGGATCGCCGCGCACCCCAGCAGACCGTCGATGATCTCCGGCTCCGCATCGCCCAGCACCTGATCGGCGAGGTACTCGTGCAGCTCTTCGTACGCGACGTCGTCGAGCTTGTCGAGCAGCGGATCGAGCCGGCCTTCCTGCGCGAAGCGCGCCAGCAGCAGCACCGCGATCGGCCAGCCGGCCGAGATCGCGCTCACGCGCTCGACCGCTTCGGCACTCGCCCCCGTCGCGCTGAAGATCTCCCGAATCTCCTCGGGCGTGAAGGCCAGATCGGAGGCGCGCAGGCTCAGGATGTGGTGCGGCGGCGCGAAGCGCGAGAGGTGCATGCGCAGCGACTCGCGCGAGCAGATCACGATCGTGCGCCCGTCGGGGCGGTGCGCGAGCAGCTTGGCGAGGAAGTCGCGCGCGCCGGAATCGGCGATCGCGTCCTCGGTGTTCTCGAAGACGAACGCCGAGGGACGGCTGCGGACGCGCCAGGCCGCCAGCGCGACGCCGGTGCGCTCGGCGACCGAGGCGTGGTCGTCGCCGATCATCGTCGCGCTCTGGGCGAGCGAGCCGCTTCGCTCGGGGTTCTCCTCGGCCAGAGCGAGGATCAGCCGCTGGGCCAGGTCGAGGTCTGAGCCGACCCCGCGGCAGTCGCAAGCCGCCGACGCCGGGACGCCGTCGAGGAGCTGCCGCACGAACGTCGACTTGCCGAACCCGGCCGGCGCGATCAGCGAGGCGATCGCCGGGCGCGCCGCTCGGACGCGCTCGATCAGCGCGGTCCGGAGCAGGTCGGTGCCACCGGGCGGGGTGGGCGGCGAAAGCGTCGTGTCCATGCGGCGAGCTCGTAAGTCCGAAGCGGGGCGGGACCCCGCGGACTTTCGTCGTCCCCAGCCGCGCTCCCGTTTGCCGGCTTCCTCCCGTGCGCTTGCTTACATTAACGTAAGGTTACTTTACACACGCCGCTGTGGAAGCTGTGGATTCGGCGGGCGCTCTACCCTGCCGGGAGGCGGCGCCGCGTGTACGAGTCGCTGATCGCGCCGTAGCACTCGCAGGCCTCGCGTTCGAGCACGGCGCGGTCCGCGACCGAGACGCGGCCGCGCCTGTAGCGGATCGCCCCGAGCCGCTGCAGCCGCTCCGCCGCGACGCTGACCCCGGCCCGGCGCACGCCGAGCATCGCCGCCAGCGACTCGTGGGTCAGCGTGAAGTCGTCCCGCCCGACGCGGTCGTGCGTCATCAGGATCCAGCGCGCGCACCGCTCGCCGACGTGGTGCAGGCGGTTGCACGCGATCGACTGCGCCATCACGTCGATCTGCGCGCCCAGATAGCGCTGGATCAGCGCGCGCAAGGCGTGCGAGGTCCCGCACAGCTCCCCGAACCGCTGGAGCCCCATCCGGTACGCGTCGCCGCCGACCTGGCAGAACGTGAACTGGGAGACCGGGGTCGTGTCGAGCAGCGCGCCGGCGCCGATCACCCCCTCGCGCCCGATGGTGAGCGCTTCGATATGTTCGCCGTCGCGCATCACGGTGACGACCGAGATCACCGCGTCGACCGGGAAGTACACGTGTCCGACCTCGTCGCCGGGCTCGTAGAGCGAGGCCCGCAGCGGAAGCCGGAACCGTTCGAGCGCACCGTCCATGCGTTCGCGAACGTTCGCGGGGAGCGCCTCGAGCAGGTGGTTGTCGAGCGAAGTGAGCGTGGGGGGCTCCGGTCTTGCGCGCCCGCCTTGCCTAGCGGTGGACGCGGTGCCGGCCTAGTGTACCGAACGCGGGCGCTAAGGTCGGTACGCCACCGCGCCAGGCGCCGAAACCGCCTGCTTGGCCTTGCCCCGAGGGCCGGCGAAGGAAGGTGGCAACCTCCGCCGCTAGCAGACTGTTATTGGGAGTGCTAATGCGAAACCACGACGACCTGTTGGAGTTCGAGCGGCTCTTCGCAGCCCGCGGTGTGCACGGCCGCTTCGAGCCGAACGCCGACGTGCACATCGACGAGAGCGCCGCGACCGTCGTCGTCCACGTCGAGCTGGCCGGCGTCGACGCCGACACGGTGCACGTCGCGGCCGACGATCAGTACTTGGTCATCGCCGGCGTGCGCGCGCCGCGCGATCTCAACCGCGACTGCTCGCTGCTGCGGAAAGAGATCCAGTACGGCGAGTTTCTCAAACGCATTCATCTGCCGCTCCCGGTCCTCGACGAGGGCGCGACGGCGATCTACCGCGACGGCGTCCTGACGATCCGGCTCCCGCTCGCGAAAACGCAAAAATATCCGATCGTGCGGACGACGATCCGCATGACGGTCAGAAGGACCCCCGCGTAATGCCCAAACCCGACAAGGCCCCCGAGATCCTCGGCATCCTGCCGCTGCAGGACGCGGTGCTCTTTCCGAACACCGTCATCCCGCTCGCGGTCGTGAAGCGGCCCGGCATCCAGCTGGTCGAAGAAGCGCTGCGCGAAGGGAAGCAGATCGGGCTCGTCGCGCTCAAGGACAAGGACACCGAAGACCCGGGTCCGGACGATCTGCGCCGCGTCGGCACGATCGGCACGATCCAGAAGATGCTGAAAGTTCCCGACGGGACGCTGCGCTGCATCGTCGCCGGCGGCCCCGTCTTCCGCATCGACCAGTTCGTCGCGACCGAACCGTATCTGGCCGGAACCTACACCGAGCTGCCCGACGTCACCAAGGACGGCGATCAGCTCGTCGCGATGCAGCGCAACCTCGGCACGCTGTTCCAGAAGCTGCTCGGCTATCTGCCGCAGGCGCCGCGCGAGATGGAGATGGAGGTCAACAACATCTCCGATCCCAACCTGCTGGGCTACTTCGTCGCCTCGACGATGCGGCTGGAGACCGCGGACCGCCAAGCGATCCTCGAAGAGCGCGACACCGCGAAGCGGCTGCGCAAGCTCAC
>Ga0213878_10000306_pt1 | contig 19001 bp, 18 predicted proteins | sample VelepicoBEBS_R02_FD_161053 | JGI IMG/M metagenome (GOLD analysis project Ga0213878, IMG submission 161053) | Vellozia epidendroides bulk soil microbial communities from rupestrian grasslands, the National Park of Serra do Cipo, Brazil - BS_R02 | ecosystem: Environmental > Terrestrial > Soil >... | reverse complement strand
AGGAGGGCGTGTAGTGATGGCGCTGAATGATGAATATACGCAGTTGCTGTACAACCTGCTGCCGCACGGGCCTGCGTGGGAAGGGGATAATCCGCTGATTGAAGGGCTGGCCCCGTCTCTTACGCGGGTGCACCAGCGCAGCGGTGACCTGATGCGGGAGATTGACCCGGCGCAGACGACCGAACTGATTGACAGATATGAACCGTTGTATGGTCTGCCGGACGCCTGCGCACCTGATGGTGTTCAGACACTGCGCCAGCGCCAGCAGCGTCTGGATGCGAAAGCCAACGTGGCCGGGGGGATTAACGAGCAGTTTTACCGGAACCAGCTGAATGCGCTGGGCTATACCACGGCCACGATTGAACAGTTCCAGCACCTCGACAGTTCGCCGGACCCGGAATGGGGAGAGGACTGGCGTTATTACTGGCGGGTGAATATTCCCGCTGATGCCGGTATCAACTGGCAGACCTGCTGCAGTACCTGCGACTCCGCCATCAGAACATGGGGGGATGTGGTTGCAGAGTGTGTGATTGAGAAGCTGGCGCCGTCGCATACGGTGGTGCTTTTTGCTTACCCGGAAGGAGATGAAGATGCACCGAATTGACACGCCCACAGCCATGAAAGATAAGTTCGGGCAGGGGAAGAACGGTTTTATCAACGGTGACCCGACCACAGGGCGCCGCGCCACCGATCTTAACAGTGACATGTGGGATGCGGTGCAGGAGGAGATTTGTACCGTTATTGAAAAAACAGGCGTTGCGCTGGATAAGGCACAGCACGATCAGCTGTATAAGGCGATTGTCGGCCTGATTACTGACGCTGTGCCTGATGCGCTTTTGCGGAAAAATAATCTCTCTGATGTACCAGACAAGGCACTGGCGCGGTCGACGCTGGGGGCTCAGGCGCTTGATGCCACGCTGACTGCTCTTGCAGGCCTGGCTACTGGTGCTAATAAGCTCCCTTATTTCACCGGTACTGATACCGCCGCGCAAACCGATCTCACTCAGACAGGCCGAGACATCATCGGAAAAAGCTCTGTTGCGGACGTTCTCCAATACCTTCAATTGGAGGAAACGATAAATAAGGCTGCCGGAGCCATGCAGAAAAGCGCCAACGGCAGTGATATTCCGAACGTGGCAGCGTTCAGAACGGCCCTGCAACTTGGGGGCGCGGCACTGCGTAATGTAGGGATCGGCAGCGCTTCTAACCTCGTGGATATGGACAGCATCAGGTCGTTAATGGGCGGAAATGGCTACATTCAGATCCCATCCATTGCAACCACTGGCAATAACTTGAAGGTGTTCTTACAATGGGGAGTCACTCAAGTGGCGCCCAATAGCTCTAATTCGTACAACGTTAACATTGCATTTCCGAACACCATTTTATTTGCAGTGGGTAACCGATGGGCAAATGGTTCTAACGCGTCAATGAACGTCAATCCCACCGGTACGCAGCAGATTACAATTCAAAACTGGGCACCGAGTGGAGCCAGTGAAAATTGCTCATGGATTGCTATAGGATACTAATGTGATGAAAGAAGCAAAACTGCAAGACAGTCCGGTAGTGTATTTATTTGCCAATGGTCTTTTTTATCCAAGCAATGAACAGTACAAAGAGATACCAAACGATGCTATAGAAGTACGTGAAGACGAGTTCATGAAGGCCATGAATAGAAAGCCGGGAGAAACATTTGATGTCAGTTTATCCGGCGACGTTATTATTCATGAGGTTCCTCAGATAACAATTGAGCAGTAGATAGAGCAGCGCAAGATAAACCTGCGAAAAGTGGCGGATTATGAAATAGATTGGAGACAAGACGCAGAGAAATCGGGGGAAGCTACTGACAATGAGTTGTCAGAATTAGCAGGATGGAGAAATTACAGAATAATGTTAATGCGCGTTACTTCCTCGAATCAAGAGTTTCCGCCAGTTCCTGCGTAAGTGCTATAAAAGCGGTGGTGTCATTTTTTAGATACCACCGCCAGAAAAAGAACTATGCTTTCTGCACAAATTCGGTGTTGTTGATAGATGCTCTCTTCTTCAAAACCCAATTAGCTAATGGTTTCTCTATGATTTCATGTGCGAAGATTCCCAGTAGTATCGCAGAAAATATAAGTATTACATTAGATGTGTAAATATTTTCCACATTAAACTTCAGTAGAATAAATCTCAAGAAATACCCAATTGGCTCGACACTTTGTGTTGAAAAAATATACAGGTGACTTAGGTAAATTGAGTATGAAGCCTCACCAAGATAGACAAGTGATTTTTCTATCTTTGAGGTACCGCACTTGGTTAGAGATATAATACACAAAACTAGAAATGAGGGGATTGATGAGTTAATTAAAAGGCTTGATTGGTAGTCAAGGCCACCTTTCATGTTATTACCAATCATTTCTAGTGAAAATATAACGATGCATGCGCACACCACGTATGAAATGAGTTTGGAAGGTCTTACCTGTATTTTATTATAAATGCAAGCCCACAAAGATCCCGCAATAAAATCGAGAACAATAGTGTTCCCAAGGACGTTCTTAAGTGATGTATCGTACCAGCCCACATAACCAATTTCATATTTATATTTGATAATTGTCATTATGGACACAATGGCAACTGAGCAAGCTATTGAAGATTTTATTTTATTTCTAAAAAAGAATGAGATTATCGCGAAAATTACATAGAAATACATTTCATATGCTAACGTCCAGTTAACATAGTTAGCTCTATCATAGCTTCCATGTAATGGTGGAATTAGCGTTGTATTGTGAAATAAGTTATAAAGTTTATCTGCATCATTCCATTGCATAAAAGATGATAAAATCAGAGGCGCGGATATAACCAAATAAATAGGATATATCCTCATTACTCTTGCCTTTAGAAACGACAACCCAACCCTTGAATCCTTAAATGTATACGTCATTAAGAATCCACTCAACACAAAAAACAGGTCAACCCCGATCACGCCAAGATCACCAATATTTATACCGGGTATTTTCATTCCCGAGTGAGTGATAACAACGGATATCGCAGCAAAAGCTCTTAATATCTGGAGTGAATTTATATTTTTCTGTTGCATCTGTGGGTCCGAAAAGCGTGCGTAAAAGTGAATTTTATATGCATTCTAAACACAACTCAAATTCAAGTGGCGAAAATCCTAATTTTTAACATCGCTTCGGGATTTACGTAACAAAACCGCCGAAAAACGTCGATGAACGATTCATCTTGCGCTAATGTTTCATGCTTTCTCGTCAAGTTGTCTGCTCTCCATTTCCTCATAGACAATCTGTTTTATCATCAGCAAAACGAAGTTCTCATAGATGGGTTCTTGCATGTTATGGGTGCTCTGGCGGAGATGGAGCGATAGTTGATTGTTGAACGTACCCAAGCAGGTCTGGCTGTTGCGCGTGCGAAGGGAAGGGGTGGTGGCCGTCGGCCTAAATTCACTAATGAGTAGTGGCGGGAAATGAGGGCAATGCTTGCGGCTGGCGAGTCACGGCAGAACGTGGCGAGCATTTATGGCGCTGGAATATCAACGCTGTATAAGAAGTTCCCGGTGAGTTGCTAATGGGTGCCGCAGCTCCCGTATGCAAGAGGGGCTGCGGCTGGCTGCCTGGTGTTCATGCCGTTGGCAGCCAGCGCGTATTCTATCTCATTAATGACACATGTTCTGGTTAATTTGACGACTACCCAGTGATGTACAAAAGAGCTGCTGCAAGGTTGGTGCGTGTCCGAACTTCGTCCGAATATGTCCGAAATTTTCAGTAACTACATGATTTTTAGTGACCGAAAACACACCTTTCGGTGAGTGATTTTTGTACTGTAAGCGGCGTAGCTTATTGAGATATATATGGAATTTTAATTTCAGGTAAAAACAGGAATCGTATTCGGTCTCTTTTTATCTGTCTTTCTTTTCAGCAACCTACGGATACGTATCCGAAAATGTCCGAAAATCACCCGAAATCCCATATTCGGTGTTCCTTGTTATATCATATAGCGTTGAGTGTTCACAATTCATTTACAAATAAAAGTTAAATCATCAGGTACTCTTTTTCCGGTGCTCCAGACATTTGTGCGGCTCACCTGTTGGCGCGTCAATCACAGGGACAGACGGGACCTGCCGATTGCAGCACGGGATGTGTTGCCGGCTCTCGCCCATTTTCTCGGAGCGCCAGGTGATGGCGGATCTTCATAACGAAGCTCGGCCCAACACTTGAGCGGTACGAGTTTCCCACCGACCTAGATAGTCAGCCACTATATACTGTGTATATAATCAGTATTGGTTAGGGCGGATCATGCCCGGTGAAGATGACGTTCAGCCCGTATTCAGAACTGTTGTGCTGTGCTCATTGGCAGTTGTTAGTAAAACACGAGTCTGTAGCGGCGGTATCCAATGCATTGAATCATGTGCAGTCTAACAAGGAAAATATAATGCAAGTAAGCATGAAAGCTAGAATCATTAAAATCTGTAATGAAAAGATAGCTTCTAAAGGAAGCAATGTCGGCCTCTCCTTTTATGCTTTTTTTTCGAACAAAAATGAAGATCCAGAGGCGCTTATGGAGGTAGCCCAGTGGTGGATTATGGAGATGAAACTGGATCACTTTGAGAAAGCCGAGAAAATTAAGTCTCTCGTTTCACAACTGTAAAGGAAGAGAATAGCGTTTTGGCTATGGTGACTTCCATCATCAACGATGCGCGCTCTTTCCTGTATATAGCTGATAAATCGGTGGGTGAGTTTGCTGACGGCATGAAAATACGGCGGTTCTGCACTAAAATGAGGCTATCCAATCAGGCGCACATTAACCCACAGAAAGCCTGAAAAGGATGCCGTTTTTACAGAATGATTCAGCCTCTAACCCAAAGGAAATCATTGTGCGCCATACGTTATTTTCCTTATCAATAGCGGCATTGTTATTGCTGGTCGGCACGCTGGTGATCAACTGGCAATTGTGGCACTCCGCCGATACAGAAAGGGCGGCGACAGCCATGCATATTGCGCAACGAATCGATGCCATCCTTGACGAGGCGAGTAGCGCAACGAAAACGGCGATGCGTGTCGCCCTCAATGGTTGCTCAGCAGAGGGGGAGTTCGAGCTCGGGACGGAAGCGGCGCTGAAACCCCATCTGCGCACTATCATCATCCTCAAAAACGGCAACGTCTGGTGTTCATCACTGCCCGGCAACAGGGTGCTTATCGTGAAGCCTGAGGCCATTTCCGATGACAACCTGCTGCTCATGATGCCACAAAATATGGTGAACGAGTTACCGGTGCTGCTTTTTCAGACGCCGACTCCGGCAGGCAAGGTTATCGTGAGTATCAGCGATGCGCATATTCGCGATGCGCTTAACAGCTCTATTGAGAAAACCGCTTTCTCATTGGTTGTTAGCAATCGAGTTTTCGACCGCGAGGGAAACGTGATTGCCCTGAAAACTCTGCCGATGGCAAATTCCACGCGGGCAGCCTATTCGTCCACCCGCTATCCTTTCCGTATTGAATACCACCATCCCTCTTTTTTCAGTCTCTCAAGACTTGCGCAGCAAGGCGCGGGGTCTTTACTGATAGTCTTCTTGCTTTCGTTCGCGGTTGTGTTTTTGCTCCGCCAGTATAGGAATAAATACACCACACCCGAGGAGAATTTACGTCGGGCGATCGAAAAGGGGGAAATTATCCCGTTCTATCAGCCGGTGGTGAACGGAAAAACCGGCGCATTGTATGGTGTAGAAGTGCTTGCGCGATGGAAGCACCCTAAAGCCGGGTTTATCTCTCCGGCTATTTTTATCCCGACGGCGGAAAAAACCGGGCTGATTGTGCCTCTGACGCAAAGCCTGATGCGGCAGGTTGTCGCGCAACTCAAACCGATACTGAACAAACTGCCGGATGGATTCCACATTGGCATCAACTTTAGCGCATCACACATTAACGCCCCCTGTTTTATGCGGGACTGCATGCAGTACCAGGAGGGGTTTTCGGGGAAGAAAGTGAAGCTGGTGCTTGAAGTGACAGAGCGTGAACCGCTGCTTATCAATGCCGACCTGATTAACAACCTCAATACCCTGCATGAAAAAGGGTTTGCCATTGCGCTGGATGATTTTGGTACCGGGTATTCGGGGTTGTCGTATCTAAATGATTTACTTATTGATTATATAAAGATTGATAAAAGCTTCGTCAGCCGCGTAAGCCAGGTCACGGATTCCACCCGGTTACTCGATTGCGTTATCGAGATGGCGAAAAAACTGTCATTACGCATTGTCGCTGAGGGGGTTGAGACGAAAGAGCAACTGGATTATTTGAACCGAAATGACATTACGTTGGTGCAGGGATATTATTTCTGGAAACCTGTTTCTTATATCGACTTAATCAAAATATTGCTTTCAAAAAGCAAGGCGGAAATCGATGAGTTATAAGGGTATGTTTCCGGAAAGTTCCAGCCAACGCCTGCTGCAGGCATTGGCTGAAAATGACCATTACTTCTTCTTATAAATATTTGCGGAGGCATGAATTTTATTGTTGGTATTACCTGATGTGAGTATCAGCACATCAGCCCCTTGTTCATCCGCCTTTTTAATAAGCGCCGCTTTGGCGTCAGATGCTGCAGCCTCGTTAGAGACAGAAATAGTGCCTATTTTATTATACTGAGAAGCAACTTTGTTAAATGCCTCATGGGTCATTAGCTCAGCCGCGCTGACACTGGTGATAAAAGAGAACGCAGTCATTGCAATCATCAGGTTGGGAAGTATACGCATGATGTCATCCTTAGCATTGTTTATGGAGGTTATTTTGATATTAAGTGCTTAATCTAGCGAAATATCAGAAACAGGACAGTAAACAACCAGTGTGGAATTGTTGCGTTGCGTAATATTAATATCTACACTATTTTCTCTACGCCTTTAGAGTATGGCCTATAATGAGTATGGTTATGCGTTAAATTTGGCTGTTTTTTGTTTAAAAATAAACAAGCTGGCGCAGTGGTTGATGCCAGCAGGGCTTAGCGCTTGCTGGGAATGACCATGAGTGTGAATATCAAACCGCATACAGGAGAGAGGAAAAGATATAACATTGTCACCAACTTATCTCCTCCAGTCAGTTTCATGGTCAGAACGTATATTAATCCCGCAATCATGACCATGGTGATAAAAGAGATTACAGCACGCGCCATTCCCAGAGTCTGCTTTACATAACCGCTGATTCCCAGAAGACATATTGCAAGAAAAATCAAAGCATAATTCATTGATATCACTCCTTTTATGTAAATCTGGCTGACATATTGTGAAGCTGATGAGTCGGGATAAGCAGGTGTTGGTCATTGATACTGAGCGCGGAAATTATCAAAGCGTTGGGTTTCAAGCCTTGATAAAAAAATCCCCTTTACCTCGCACAGTAAAGGGGAAAGCTTGCAATGAATATTATATGTTTTCGGACTCATTTGACGGCATTCACAGGGATATGCAGTGCCGTCTGGGTTGGTCTGAATGATTGCGCGTCCAGTGCATGGATATCAGCAGACCTATGAAGCGCGCCGCGTTTTGCCGGGATGTACAAGAACGCTGCGTGACGTCATGGCCGAAATAATAGAGATCGGGTCGGTTTAGCTCAAACGACAAGTTGTTTAAATCTGAATTTCTGGATGTAGGGGGCGGTTATTCCGGTGTGACAATACCGGGATAGAGCAGGGTTTCCAGATAACTGACCATTGTCCAAAGTTGATCGCTAAAGACGAACCAGATGCTGCAGCAAAGGATGAGCAGGATCATGACTATCATTACTACTTCTGTTTTGCCCATGGTCGGAACGTTTCGCAGACGTGCAGTCAGGTTCAAGTGGAAAGGAGAGGATAGGATAGTAGCGAAACCGGGGGGCGGATTGCAAACAGGAGAGGGAGAACCCCCATGAAATGGGGGTAAAGGGGTTATTGATCGCCGTGATGGGGGAACAGTTGGTTGAACTGTTGCGCCATTTCATCGAGCAGCGCAAAGCGGCGGCGGTACTCAGCCCGCTTCTTACTAGCGATACTCTCCAGCGTTTTACGTTCCTGCTGTAGCGGTATTTGCCAGCGGTACTTGTTCAGCTGTTTACCTTCGATGGAAGCCCAGAACTCGTCATAGCTGGCGTGGAAATGGCGCCCTTTACTTAGACGATAGCGCAGCGCGCGGAATACGTGACCGTTGTCGCTGACGCCGGTTATCCGGGTAATTCCGCACTCTGCGGCCAGCAGCCCGAAAAACTCAATCAGAATACGTTTAGGGAACAGGCCGTGGCAGGCGCGGGTTGCGACCTTAATCACCTCATGCGACACGCTGCGGCGCGGGCCCTGCAAACCGCCGATCACCAGTTCCCAACCGTCGGCGATTTTCACCACGCTAAATGTGGCGCTGGCCAGCAACGTCTGTTCCCCGTCAAACAGCCAGACGGTACTTTCGCCCTCGCGCTCGGCTTTTCGTGCGCAAGAGAGGCACAGCGTAAACCGGCTTTCGTCTTTGCCTTCAATCTCCAGGACGGCAACCGGGTCAGGGGCCGTCAATGCCGCCGCCAGACGAGGGCTTTTTAAGGAATCAATGAACTGATAGTGGCTGATGATGGCGTCAGCGCGCTGGCCGGAAGAGAGCCCCAGTGCCAGATACTGGCGATGCGTCTTGCTTGGCAGCGTCACCTGGGCGCCCAGCAGGGAGTCAAAGTCCTCGCGCTGTGAGAGGCTGTCCAGCATCCGCCGCGTGGAGGAATAAAAGAGCAGCGTACGCAGGAAAAACTTCAACCGGTAGTCAAACTTCCGCCAGATCGGGGCTGGTGTAATATTCCCTCTGACCAGTTCGGAAATAAGGTGGGTACGCACTGCTGCGGCGTGAGTGGAATACTGGGGGTTGTCCGACACGATAAAAACCTCTTTGTAGTTGCGCAGGTATTCTAGAGACCTCGCTTCATCATCATAAGGGCTACCCGGTTATATTAGTCGTTCGTTTAGTTTTTGTTTAAGTTTGTGGATTTGTAACGGGTCGTGACAGTGGGTTGCCTATACTGAATATAAGAGGAGGCGCCTATGTACCAACGCATTGAGGGGGACCAGTGGCGACATATCTGGCTTACCGGCGATGCGCATGGTTGCTATGCACGTCTGATGGCGCAACTGAAGTCGCTGAAATTCAATCCTTATGAGGATCTCCTGCTTTCGGTCGGCGATCTGATAGACCGTGGGCCGGAAAGCCTGAAGTGCCTGGCGCTTATCGAGCAAAAATGGTTTGCCGCAATCCGCGGGAATCATGAGCAGATGGCGATGGATGCGCTGAGCTCGCGGCAACTTGCGCTGTGGGCGCTCAACGGCGGCGACTGGTTTACCCGTAGCTCGTCGGCGGAAAAATTGCGTATCGTCGCGTTGCTGGAGGCGTGTCGGCTCCTGCCTTATATACTCGAAGTTCGCTGTCAGTCCGGAGTGAACGTGGTGGCGCATGCGGACTATCCGGCGGAGGTCTACCGCTGGCAGCAGGCGGTTGATCGGGAGCGCGTGCTGTGGGACCGGCAGCGGTTAACCGATCATCTTGCCGGGCGGCATACCGGGCTTCACGGCGCCGATCACTTCTGGTTTGGCCATACGCCGCTGAAGCAACGTTATGATTTTGAAAATCAACATTATATTGATACCGGTGCGGTATTTGGCGGGGTATTAACGCTGGTACAGTTGCAGTAATAAGGCAGAGGTCTGGAAATAAATAACCCGCCTTAGGGCGGGTTCCTTTGGCATCATGCAAGGCGCATGACCCAGGCGTCAGAATGACGGTCGTAACGATGACGATAAAGGACGGAGTGTTTGCCATTGAGAATGGCCGGAACGCTGGTGTCGGCGTCCCAGGCATCCAGTTGCATGCATAAGTCAGGGTCGGATTTACAGGGGATGATTAACGTTCGCTCCCCGTGCTGTTCACTATGCAACTCGGCGTCATCAATTTCGAATGCGCCTATGCGTACGCAGGTTTTCATCATAGTGCTCTCCAGTGTCTGTTGTTGTGGTACGACCAGTTAGGCCGTATTTTTCAGCGTAGACAATGGAGAGAAAATCGCCAGTCAGAATGTGCTACTTTTTTGTGATTCGCTACACTTTACCGGCAAACAGCTTGCCATCACGCACCAGCTCGCGCGGATAGCTGTTTTTCAGCCGTGACCCCACTTTTTTGGCAAGCCCCAGCGGATGCCCCTGAAACGTCACGACCACTTCATTCGCAGACGGCGGCGTTTGCGGCCAGACGTCGCGCCCCCGATACCACTCCTCGGCTTCCTGCTGGGTAAGCTCGACGTACGGGCTGCGCTCGTCCGTCAGTGCAATCACCGCCTCATGCTGCCAGCGATAACCCTTGTTGAAGGCTTCCGCCAGACGAAGGCCGATACGCGAAAAGCGAACCTGGCCTATCAGCGGTTCGATACCCGCCGGGAACAGCCAAATTTCCTTATCGCGCTGCCACAGATGCAGCGCGTCATGCCAGTGCAGACCCACCGCGCTGGCAGCGCGAGTCACGGCGTCCGCATCCCGACCTTTCATCGGCGTGAAGGGGAACTTGCCGACTTTATAGCCCGGCGCCGGCAGGGGTTCAACACTCGCTGTTTTACGCAGACGGGCGACGAAAAAGCCCTCGCAGTCATAAATTTGTGGGAATACGTGAAGAAATCCCTCCCCGGTGAGCGCTTTTCCTGCGTCCGGGAAGAGGGTATCCAGCGGCAGGATCTCCAGCGACTGCGGGAAACGCGCCATCAGCCATGCCAGCACGTCTTCATTTTCTTCACGGTTCAGGGTACAGGTGGAGTAAACCAGCGTGCCGCCAGGGCGCAGGGCGTGGAACGCGCTGTCGATAAGCTCGCGCTGGGTAGCGGCAATCTCCAGGTTGCTCTCTGGCGACCAGTTTTTCAGCGCATCGGGGTCTTTGCGCACGACGCCTTCGCCGGAACAGGGGGCGTCCAGGAGGATGGCGTCAAAAGACTCGGGCAGGGCGGCACCGAAAACGCGGCCATCGAAATGGGTCAGCGCGACATTACTGATACCGCAGCGGCTGATGTTGGCATGCAGTACTTTGACCCGACTGGCGGAGTATTCGTTGGCGAGGATTGCCCCCCGATTCCCCATCCGCGCAGCGATTTGCGTCGTTTTGGAGCCTGGCGCCGCCGCGACATCCATGACGCGCTGCGGCTGATTGCCCTCGGCAAAAAGCGCTGCCACCGGCAGCATTGAACTGGCTTCCTGAATATAAAACAGGCCGCTCAGATGCTCTGCGGTGCTGCCAAGCGGCACTGCCTCTTCGTCGTCACGCTCAATCCAGAAGCCTTCCTCACACCAGGGCACTGGCGTCAGTTGCCAGCCATAGGACGCAACCCGCTCAAGAAAATCAGCCACGGTGATTTTCAGCGTATTGACGCGGATGCTGCGACGCAGCGGGCGCTGGCAGGCGGCGATAAAGTCATCGAAGGCGAGATGGGCAGGCATTGCTGCGCGCATCGCGGCGAGAAAGGCGTCGGGAAGATAGGCCACGGGGTATACCAAAAAGAAAAAACGGGAGCGCAGTGTACCATAAATCGGTGTTCCGGCGATGGGCTGCCGGAACACCGTCAGGGGTTAACGCGGCAGGGCGGTGCCCCAGTCGCGCCACTCTTTGGGCTCTGTCTCCTGCAACAGGAAGTGCTTGCCTTCCTGCGCTTTCGGCGCCAGCGGGATCCCCGGCGGGGTCGCAAACGCAATGCCGCCGCGAATGAACTGGTTGAAGGTGCCGGTCTTCACGACGCCGCCCACCAGACCGAAGTTGAGGCTGTACCCGGAGGCGAGCCAGAACACGGAGTTGTTGCGCACCAGGTGCTGGTAGCGTTTGCTGATGCGCAGCGCCACCATCACCCTGTCGGAAAGCGAACCCAGCTGCATCCCGGTGACGGTACCCACCTCAATGCCGCGGAACAGCACCGGCGTGCCGATATTCAGAGAGCCCGCCTCCGGGACCTCGACCACAATGCTCAGGCCGTCCAGATAGCGCGAGTCGGTGATGGTCGCTTCCTGCAGCTCAAAATCGCGCCGTGGGTTACCCCCGCGTCCGGGCTCAACGTTGATATACGGCTGGAGGAGGGTATCCAGATGTTCAACCCCGGCAGCGGAAATCTGCGGCGTGATCACCGAGAAGCGCGTACCGTTGCGGGCGAAGTTGTCGACATATTCCGGATAAAGGACGGCTGTGACCTGCACTTCGTTACTCTCGGTGACCAGATTCAGCGACTGAATCTGCCCGATGTCGATACCGAGATAGCGGATCGGCATACCCGGCGAGAGCTTACCGGCGTCGAAGGCGTGGAGCATAATCTGCCCCCCCACCGCGCGGGCCGCGGTCTCCGACGGATAGAGGATCTGCTTGCCGCCTTTACGCGCATTCGCGCTGGCGCCGCTCAGGTTATCGAAACTGATAGCGCCTTTGAGCGCGCGGGAAAGCGGGGCAGCCTGAACCGTCAGACCGTTGCCGTTGAGCTGTACCTTCGCGCCGCCCTCCGCCCAGAACACGCTGTTTGATGTCAGCAGATTACGGTACTCCGGCTTGATATGCAGGCTGATATCGAAGGCGTTCGCTTTCGGGCGTACGGTAATCACTTCACCCACTTCGAATTTACGGTACAGCACCACGGAGCCTGCCTGGACGTCCGGTAGTGTGTCGGCGGTCAGGGTTAGCGTGGTGGTCGGCAGGTCGCTGATGCTGTTTTCCTGTGCTTTTTCCAGGTTGGCGTACAGCGGATAGCTGCTCTTCATTGCCCCGTTGGTTCCGGGCAGAATACGGATCCCGCCGTTGATCCACTCGCTGGCGCTGGCGCCGAGGAACTGAACGCCGTCCAGCCCCACCTTGACGTCCATCCGGCTGTTAACCACGAACTTACTGTCGCCGTGCATCAGGTTACGGTATTGCGGGTCGATGGCGACAGCAAACGAGATCCCCTGGTTTGACAGCGTACGCTCCAGCACCTGTCCGACCTTGATGCCGTGCAGGATAAGCGGCTGTCCGGCGTCGATGCCGTAGCTTTCCGGCGCGGTGAGGGTCAGGGTTTCAACGCCGGGCTCCTGCAGCAGCGTTTTATCGGCCGGGAGAACCACGAAGCGGTCGCGCGGCTCGCCCTCGCCGGGCACCAGCTCAAAGGTACTGCCGGTCAGCAGCGCGCTGAGGTTGGTGTTTTCCAGCGACAGTTTTGGGTTACGCAGTTCAATGCGGGTGTTTGCCCGCAGCAGGTTCACTACGCTTGGGTCGACGGTCATTTCGCCGCTCACTGCGCCGCCCGGGTTAAGCGTCAGTTTGGTGAGCTGGCCGACTTCCAGCCCCTGGTACATCAACGGGGTCGAACCCGCTTTGAGACCGGCCCCATCCGGAAGATCGAGTTTCACCAGCACGCCGCGCTGGCTGTGCGCGAGGTCTTCATACAAGCCAAATTCGTCGTTTTGTTGGGCGGGTTCTGAGTTCTCCGGCGAATCAAAGGCAATGGCGCCGTTGACCAGCGCGGCCAGGCTCTCCAGCTGCACTTTGGCGCCGCTGAGGCCGACATCGGCTTTGATCCCCGACACGTTCCAGAAGCGGCTGCCCTTTTTGACCAGACTGGTGAAACGTCGGTCAATCAGGATATCCACCGTCACGCCCTGCTTATTGTCGTTGATGGTGTAGTCATAGACCTTACCAACCGGAATTTTACGAAAGTAGACTAGCGAGCCGCTGTTAAGCGAGCCGAGGTCCGGGGCATGCAAATGAATCATCAGCTCGCCGTTGTTCAGCCGGTAGCGGGGCTGGGTATCCAGCGCTGTAAAATGGCTTTGCGGGCTGCCTTTCCCCGGCATCATGCCGATGTAGTTCCCGCCGACCAGCGCATCAAGACCGGAAACCCCGGCCAGGGATGCTTTTGGCGTCACGAGCCAGAACTGGGTGTCGGTACGCAGGGCATCTTTTAGATCGCCTTTAATGCTGGCCTTGACCTCAATTTTGTTCAGATCTTTACTCAGGGTGATATCTTCGACGGTACCGACCTCAACCCCCTGATAGCGCACAGGCGTACGCCCCGGCACAATGCCGTCGGCGGAGACAAAGTCGATGGTGATCGTCGTGCCGCGATCGTCATAGCTGTTCCAGATAAGCCACCCGGCTATCATGAATGCGATCACCGGCAAGAGCCAGAAAGGCGAGATACGGCGTTTTGTTTTAATTCTCGCTTCAGTCGGTGAAGCGGGCGTTTCCTGACTCATGTGCGTCCCAAAGTAAGCGGCTGTCCAGCCATTCAACAGCAAGAATAGTCAATATTACCGCCGAGCCGAAATAAAACGCAGCGGGTCCCATTGTAAAAGCAAGTAGCTGGTCGCGGTTTATCAGCGACATCGTCAGCGAAATCACAAACAGATCGAGCATCGACCAGCGGCCAATCCAGGTCACGAAGCGTAACAGCAGGAGGCGGGTGCGTAGCCCCTGTTCGCACTTGAAATGGATGCTGACCAGCAGTGTGAACAGCACAATCACCTTGGTAAAGGGGACCAGGATGCTGGCGATAAACACCACCGCCGCAACGGCGACATTGCTGTGCGCAAGCGACATGATACCTGACATAATCGTATCCTCCTGCCGCGCGCCGTTAACGTAGATGATGGAGATAGGCAGCAGGTTCGCCGGGAACAATAATACCAGTGAAGCGATAAGCGCAGCCCAGCTTTTTTGCAGGCTGTATGGACGGCGATGACGAAGCGGCACATGGCAGCGGCGACAGCGTCCGCGCGCATCGGCAAACCCGGTGTGCTGGCAGCCAAGGCAGACCTGCAGACCGGGGTCGGGGCGGGTCGCGGGGCGCTGAGGATAAAAACGGTCCCAAAGCTGTTCTACGTTAAGGTGAATCAGCGTCAGAATGCTGAGCAGCACCAGCGCTACAAAAGCCACCAGGCCAATGCCGGGCTGCAAAAAAGCGTAGTCTTTCACTTTAATGGAGGCGACGCCGATACCGACCAGATAGATATCCAGCATGACCCACTCTTTGAGCTTTTCGAGCATCAGCAACACCGGGCGAAGATTCATCCCCAGAATATTTCCAAACCACAGGTAGGCAATCGACGTCACCAGCAGCAGCGGCGCGGCGACGGTACAGAACAGGACCATGGCGGCGGGAACAGGGTCGCCCTGTTCGGTCATTTGCCAGATGCCCTGCATCAGGTTCGCGTCTATCCGCACGCCGAGAAGGTGCAGGCGCAGCAGCGGTTCGCTCCAGGCAAACGGCATCAGCATGATCATCGTAATCGCCATCGCCGCAAGCCGCGTCAGCGACCAGTCGCGACCATCGCGGATTTTGGCGTTGCAGCAGGGGCAGTACGCGCTTTGATGCTTTTTTACCACCGGCAGGCTAAACATCATGTCGCACTGCGGGCAGCGATGGTAATTGGCGGGAAGTTGTAGGTTGCTGACTTTGTAGATAGTCAGCTTTTTCCCTAATGAATTTTGCGTCGCTCTCAGTGCCATTTATTAGATTCGCAAATGAATGTATAACGCTATCTTAACCTATGAATGGAATCATCTTGAGCCTAAGCGCATTTAATGCTTATTTTATTATGCTATGCGTCGCCTTTCGGCAATTGAAGTAAGACAAACCAAGTGACTATATAATGAGCAAAATAGAGTTTTACGCGGATCTGAACCGCGATTTTCAGGCATTAATGGCAGGTGAAACCAGTTTCTTAGCCACACTCTCTAATACCAGCGCGCTGCTTTTTGAGCGTCTGGCGTCGGTGAACTGGGCCGGTTTCTATCTTCTGGAGGGCGAAACCCTGGTACTGGGTCCGTTTCAGGGCAAAATTGCCTGCGTACGTATTCCGGTCGGCCGCGGCGTTTGCGGTAGCGCTGTTGCAGAAAACCGCGTTCAGCGCGTAGAGGATGTGCATGCGTTCGACGGCCATATCGCCTGTGACGCGGCGAGCAATTCTGAAATTGTTCTGCCGCTGACCGTTAACGGACACATTATCGGCGTACTGGATATCGACAGCCCGGCGCTTGCCCGCTTCTCCGCTGAGGATGAGCAGGGGCTGCGTGAGCTTGTCGGCCGCCTTGAGCAGGTGCTTGTGGCGACCGACTATCATAAATTCTTTCAGCCTGTGGCAGGATAATCAACGGATAACGTAGCATTTACCGATGACGTCATTATAATGACGCCTGTTCATGCCTGTGGTTTATTGGCTACGTCCGTTGTAATCAGGAAATTTCATGGAAAATCAACCTAAGTTGAATAGCAGCAAAGAAGTCATCGCTTTTCTGGCCGAACGTTTTCCTCACTGTTTCAGTGCAGAAGGCGAAGCTCGTCCCCTGAAAATTGGTATTTTTCAGGATCTGGTCGAGCGTGTTGAGGGTGAGATGAATCTCAGTAAAACCCAACTTCGTTCCGCTTTACGTCTCTATACCTCCAGCTGGCGCTACCTGTACGGTATCAAAGCTGGCGCTATCCGCGTTGATCTTGACGGCAACGCCTGCGGCGAGCTGGACGAGCAGCACGTGACGCATGCGCGTCAGCAACTGGAAGAAGCCAAAGCGCGCGTTCAGGCACAGCGTGCCGAACAGCAGGCGAAAAAACGTGAAGCCGCTGCTGCTGCAGGCGAGCAGGAAGATGCGCCGCGTCGTGAGCGCAAGCCGCGTCCTCCGGTACGCCGTAAAGAGGGTGGCGAGCGTAAGCCGCGTAACACGGCGAAGCCTGCCGCGAACGTGAACAAAGCGCCTCGCGCTGTGCGTGAAGAGCACCACACGCCTGTATCAGACCTGTCTGCGCTGACCGTGGGCCAGTCCCTGAAGGTCAAAGCGGGCAATAACGCAATGGATGCCACTGTACTGGAGATCACCAAAGATGGCGTTCGTGTACAGCTGACTTCTGGTATGTCAATGATTGTACGCGCAGAACATCTGGTGTTCTGAAACGGAGGCCGGGCCTGGCATGAATACTTTTTTTAAGGTCACCGCGCTCGCTGGCATGCTGTTACTGGCAGGCCAGTCGTTTGCTGTGGACGATATCACCCGTATTGACCAGATTCCTGTTCTGAAGGAAGAGCCGCAGCATGCGACGGTCAGTGAGCGTGTTACGTCACGCTTCACCCGGTCGCATTACCGCCAGTTCGATCTGGATAATGCCTTTTCCGCGAAAATCTTCGATCGCTACCTGAATCTGCTGGACTACAGCCATAACGTGTTGTTGGCCAGCGACATTGCGAAATTTGAACCGCGTAAAACGCAGGTTGGCGACGAGCTGCGCAGCGGCAAGCTCGACGTATTTTACGATCTCTACAATCTGGCGCAAAAGCGCCGGTTTGAGCGCTATCAGTACGCGCTAAAGGTGCTTGCGCGCCCGATGGATTTCACCGGCAACGACACGTTCAACCTCGACCGCAGCAAAACGCCGTGGCCGAAGGACGAGGCGGAGCTGAACGCGCTGTGGGATGCGAAAGTCAAATTTGACGAACTCAGCCTCAAGCTCGCCGGGAAAAACGATCAGGAGATCCGCGATACCCTGACGCGTCGTTATAAATTTGCCATTCGCCGTCTGGCGCAAACCAACAGCGAAGACGTGTTCTCGTTGGCGATGACGGCGTTTGCTCACGAAATCGATCCGCACACCAACTACCTGTCTCCGCGTAACACGGAGCAATTCAATACCGAGATGAGCCTGTCTCTGGAAGGGATTGGCGCGGTGCTGCAGATGGATGACGACTACACGGTCATCAACTCTATGGTGGCGGGCGGTCCTGCGGCGAAGAGCAAAGCGATTAGCGTTGGCGACCGTATTGTCGGCGTCGGTCAGACCGGCAAAGGCATGGTTGACGTTATCGGCTGGCGTCTTGATGACGTTGTGGCGCTGATTAAAGGGCCGAAAGGCAGTAAAGTCCGCCTGGAAATTTTGCCAGCGGGCAAAGGGGCGAAAACGCGTGTCGTGACCTTAACGCGCGAACGCATTCGTCTTGAAGATCGCGCCGTGAAGATGTCGGTGAAAACCGTCGGTAAAGAAAAAGTCGGCGTGCTGGATATTCCGGGCTTCTACGTTGGCTTAACGGACGATGTCAAAGCGCAGCTGCAGAAGCTGGAAAAACAGAATGTCAGCAGCATTATCATTGACCTGCGCAGCAACGGCGGCGGCGCGCTGACCGAGGCGGTATCGCTTTCCGGACTGTTCATTCCGTCCGGTCCGGTCGTGCAGGTGCGTGATAACAACGGTAAGGTGCGTGAAGACAGCGACAGCGATGGTATGGTCTATTACAAAGGCCCGTTAGTGGTCATGGTCGACCGCTTCAGCGCCTCGGCGTCGGAGATTTTTGCCGCCGCGATGCAGGATTACGGCCGTGCGCTGATCGTCGGCGAGCCGACGTTTGGTAAAGGCACCGTCCAGCAGTATCGCTCTTTGAACCGTATCTACGACCAGATGCTGCGTCCGGAGTGGCCGGCGCTGGGTTCTGTGCAGTATACGATTCAGAAGTTCTACCGTATTAACGGCGGTAGTACGCAGCGTAAAGGCGTCACCCCGGACATCATGATGCCGACCGGTAGCGAAGAGACCGAAACCGGCGAGAAGTTCGAGGATAACGCGCTGCCATGGGACAGCATTAATGCGGCGACCTACGTGAAGTCAGGCGATATGGCGCCGTTCGGCCCTGAACTGCTGAAACTTCACGATGAGCGTATTGCGAAAGATCCTGAGTTCCAGTACATCATGAAGGATATTGCGCGCTTTAATGCCATGAAGGATCGCCGTAACATCGTTTCTCTTAATTACGCCCAGCGTGAAAAAGAAAATGAAGAAGATGATGCGACCCGCCTTGCGCGTATTAACGATCGCTATAAGCGTGAAGGTAAGCCGCCGCTGAAGAAGCTGGACGATCTGCCGAAGGATTACCAGGAACCGGACCCGTACCTGGATGAAACGGTCCATATCGCGCTCGACCTGGCGCATATGGAGAAAGAGTCTCCGGCCGTGACCCCGGCACCAACGAAGTAACCTCCTCGACAGGCACAAGAA
>Ga0213878_10000305_pt1 | contig 19008 bp, 20 predicted proteins | sample VelepicoBEBS_R02_FD_161053 | JGI IMG/M metagenome (GOLD analysis project Ga0213878, IMG submission 161053) | Vellozia epidendroides bulk soil microbial communities from rupestrian grasslands, the National Park of Serra do Cipo, Brazil - BS_R02 | ecosystem: Environmental > Terrestrial > Soil >... | reverse complement strand
GCGGCGCTGAATGCTCAGATTACGCACTGGAATGAGGCGTACTGGCGGCAGGGGGCCAGCGAGGTGAGCGATGAGGTGTATGACCAGCTCAATGCGCGTCTTAAGCAATGGCAACGCTGCTTTCATGAGGAACGGTCTGCGGAGGAGGCGCCCGCCATAAGCGGTACCGTGAAACACCCGGTTGCCCATACCGGCGTGCATAAGATGGCGAGCAAAGCGGCGCTTGAGCAGTGGATGCGTACGCATCAGGATTTGTGGATACAACCCAAAGTGGACGGCGTGGCGGTAACGCTTGTCTACCGGCAGGGTAAGCTGGCGCAGGCCATCAGCCGTGGCAATGGACTAAAGGGTGAAGACTGGACGGTAAAAGCGCGGGCCATTGCCGCGATACCGCAGCAAACGCAGGGATTGCTGGCGAACAGCGTGCTGCAGGGCGAGATTTTCTGGCGGCAGGATAACCACATCCAGCAGCGGATGGGCGGCATGAATGCTCGTGCAAAGGCGGCGGGCGCGATGATGCGCCAGGGTGACAGCGACGCTCTGGCGCATCTCGGCCTCTTTATCTGGGAATGGCCGGATGGGCCGCAGACGATGCCGGAACGCCTTACCGCGCTGACGGCGGCAGGCTTTCATTTAACGGCCGCCTGGACACAGCCGGTGAAAACGATTGACGATGTCGAGCAACGCCGGGCCGCGTGGTTTAGCGCGCCGCTGCCGTTCGTCACGGACGGCGTCGTTATTCGTGCGGCGCAGGAACCTGCGGGCGAGCGGTGGCTGCCTGGCGAAGGCGGCTGGGTCGCGGCATGGAAATACACGCCGGTCAGCCAGGTGGCGGAAGTGACCGCCATCCGTTTTACCGTTGGGCGCACGGGGAAAGTGGCGGTTGTTGCGGCGCTTGAGCCCGTCGCGCTCGACGATAAGCGGGTGCAGCGCGTTAGCCTGGGAAGCGTTGCACGCTGGCAAGCGCTGGATATCGCGCCGGGCGATCAGATTCTGGTCAGCCTTGCAGGGCAGGGAATACCGCGAGTCGACGGTGTGGTATGGCGCGGAGTGGACAGGCAAAAACCGTCGCCGCCGGTTCCTCACTACAACGCGCTGACCTGCTTTTATGCCTCTCCGGAGTGCATGGCGCAATTTTTCGCCCGGCTTGTCTGGCTAAGCTCAAAGCAGGCGCTGGATATCGAAGGGCTAGGTAATGCGGGCTGGCGGATGCTGTATCAGGCGCACCATTTCGAGCACCTCTTTTCATGGCTACAGCTAACGCCAGAGCAGCTGCAGGCGACGCCGGGGCTGTCTCCCGCGCGTGGGCTGACCTTGTGGCACCGTTTCAATCTGGTGCGGGAGCAGCCGTTCATCCGCTGGATAGTGGCGATGGGGGCGCCGCTGGCGCAGGCGGCATTAAAAGCCGCCGGGGATCGGTCGTGGCAGGCGATGCGCCAGCGCAGCGAGGCCGACTGGCGGGCGCTACCGGGAATGGGTGAGGAAAAAGCGCGGCAAATCGTAAACTGGCTCCACCACCCGCAGGTGGACGCGTTGGCCGGGTGGTTAGCCGGGCTAGGCATTCCCGGGTTTTAAGATCAGTGCGCGCTGTGTTTGTAGTGAAACACAGGCAGGCCAAGCTTCAGGCGCAACGCCAGCATGCGAGCGGTAAAGCCGAACTGCAGCGTGGAGATAACCACCACGTCGTGGTTGGAGACGTAGTGCTGTAGCGCGATATAAAGCACCGCTGCGGCGAAGGAGACCCCGGCGTACAGCTCTTTCTGAAAGACCAGTGGAATTCGTTTGCAGAACATATCGCGCAGGACGCCGCCGAAGACGCCGGTGACCACGGCGGCGATGGTGGCAATGACCGGACTTTCGCCCATATCCAGCGCAATTTGCGCGCCGATGATGGAAAAAACGACGAGGCCCAGCGCGTCGAGCACCAAAAACAGGCGGCGCAGATACGGCATGACGGGGGCGACGATGGTAGTCAGCACGGCGGCGGAGGCCACGATGATGACGTACTCGGGGTTTTTGACCCAACCCAGCGGATAGTGCCCGAGCAGGATATCGCGCACGGAACCACCGCCAAGCGCGGTAGCGGTAGCGATGATAATGACGCCAAAGGTATCCATCCGGCGACGTCCGGCCGCCAGTGCGCCCGTCATCGCCTCGGCGGTGATACCAATCAGATAGAGAGTATGTAGCAGCATAATTGCCCCCATGTATAGTGGGGGCAGATTAGCGATTTGTGCAGTAGATCACGATTGAGATTTTTTAAGGGGAAAGGAAATGAATTACATTTACTAATGATTTTTTATATCAGATCCACGTGTTTTTGGTGTCTGTGAAAAATTTTTGTTTTTTTGAAGCATGAAAAAAAGTAATAATTAACCTGTGTTTTATCTCACCTGAGCAAGGTGAGATTTGACGAAGTTGTCGGTGGTTTAACATATTGTATTCATAGAATTTTTTTATAATGTCCCAGAGGCATTGAACATTCCCTGTAAGTACCATTTTGAATCACCTGATTTAGTGATCCAAATACAGGTAGTGCATCCAGCTCGTCATACGTAACAATACCTTACGCATAACGGCTACATGTTTAAAATGGTCAGAGTAAATGGCGACCTGGGCATAGATACCATCAGGGAGTGCATCAAGCTCCATATTAGGGTCAAGCTCAATTGTTGCCATCACACCATCACCACCCGGTTTTAGATTCAGCGACTGCAGCACTCCTTGTGCCTGATAGGCACCTGATGAAACCACAGGGATAACGTTGGTTAATTTTCCTGTGAAAACCTGTCCTGGGAGCGCATTAAAAACAGCCTCTGCGTCATCACCTGCTTTTAAACGCAATAAGGAATTTTGTCGGAAAGTGGCAATGATTTGACGTTTCTGCTGTGGAATGAAAACCATCACTGGTCGCAGCGGCATTGCTGCAGCATACGTACCTGGACGAACCAGAACCTGGGTTGCGTAGCCATCGCTGGGTGCGCGGACAACCGTCTGGTCAAGATCGAATTTTGCTTCGTCAATTTGTGCTTTCAGGCTGGCTACTCGAGAATTTACCCCATTGACTTCGCCATCTAGTTGGCTCTGGATTTGTTGTTGTTCGGCTTGTGAACCTCTTAACGTAGCCTCCTGCGCCAGATAATTTTGTCTGGCCACATCGATATCGCGCTCAGAGAAAGGATTTACTTTCGCCTGGCTCCCTTTGACATAGCGCTGATATTCCTGCTGATATTTATTACGTTCAACCTGAGCGTATTCGGTTCTGGCCTTTGCCTCGCTTAACTGAGCGCGCAGCGCTTCAGTTGCATGCATTTCGGTGACCATGTCAGCCTGTAGTTTATCAAGACGTGCCTGATACCGTGCAGGGTCGAGTTTAAAAAGAATATCACCCTTGTGAATGAGCTGGTTGGGTTTGTCGGTGACTTCCATCACCACCCCACTGACCTGCGGAACAACAGGAATAGCAATAACCGCTTTCTGCGCGCTAAATGTATAGGGGTGGTTATAATTCATCATTAGTATTAAACCACTGACTAAAAAAATACCTCCCAGTGCGGCAGTTGGAATGCTCCATTTATTGACAGGTATTTTAAATATCTTAAAAACCATCCAGGCGCAAGCCACGTAGGTTAAAATAATGAGTAAGTCCATTGGGTTTCTCTAAAATTTTAGGAGTAAAATAGTTAATATACGAAAAGACTCCTGGAGTAATACGATCTCCAGGAAAGTGAACAATATTGAGAAAAAAACAACAATGTTAGTGAAAGTCATTTTTTCAGAGTTTGTAATCTTTCTATATCATGCTCCATTGTTTCTAGTTTTTTCTTTAACAATGTAATTTCTTCTTGTTCTGACATACCCCATCCTCGATCTTGCCGATATAAAGTTGCCCAGATCCAAAGGAATGGCCATATAGCATGCAGAGTAAAAAGGCTCACCCACCCAGCGACATGAATAGCATCAGCATGTGGATGATTTCTTCTTTTAGCGATCTCATATGGAATATCGTGAATGATAATGATGCCATAGAAAATAACCAGAAATACAAAAATCAAAATGAATAAAGCAAAATAGTTCAGCATATTAAAGCTCTGTGCGTGGTATCAATGGTTGATTAGTCATCGGTTATCATTTTTTGTGACGAATAAAATTCCCCGGAGTGGTGCAATACGTTTTTTTAAATGCCTTGATAAAACCCTGTATGGAGTTAAAACCATACTTAAAAGAAACATCTGATACTCGCTTTTCATTAAAGACCATATCATTAATTGCAAGTTGTAGTTTTTTCTCTCGAATGTATTTCCCTGGTGTTGTTCCAGCGTTTTTTTTGAAAACTCTGTTGATATAACAGGTAGTGTATCCGCTGATTTCCGCCAGTCGATTGACGCTAACATCCTCCGACACGATATTGTCATCAATCCACTCCATGAGCTCATTGATTAGCGTTTTGTCACTTGCTGACTGGATTTTTTTTCGTGACACCTGGATATCCTTATGCAAGCTGGCAGATATCAATGGAGGTCATGATAAGGGGGAGTGGGGAATAATTAAACAAATAGTGTTTTAATAAGTTTATCTTTCTAAAAAAACATTATTTATCTGTTAATTAAATGTTATAAAAATAGAGGTGACCAAATGGTGTGATTATTTAGTTTTTCTAAATCATAGGGTTGAGTGATTCTGTTGTTGATGCGCTGGATTTTTCTCTGCAAAGTATACTTTTGTTACAGCATGCCATTTTCTCTTTGCTATGATTATATACAGTTCTTAATAAGAGTTTTAATCAAGTGCTTAAGGCGTTGTGACATATGTCTTCTCAGATCCTCATCAATAACATCATCTTTGATCCCGAGAATAACTCACTGGTGGTCGTGAGTGAGAACAATCGGGTAGTGAAGATGAACCAGCCGGTTAGTCGTTGTTTGTTATTACTGATTAATCGGTTTCCTGATGCTGTGCCTCAGGCCGATTTCTTCCAGTTTGTGTGGGGAAATGAAGGGGAAAAGATTCCGACCAATGCGCTATACCAAAACATTTCGTTGTTAAGACGCGCACTAAAGAGTGCATCCCTGGACCTTGCTGAGGTGGTAGTGACGGTGCCGAGATTTGGTTTTCGCCTGAGTGCCGCGCTGACAGTAAAAGCAGCCAATGGCATAAATGTCAGTATGGCTACACCCGAACAGGGGATTGCGCTGAAGCCTGCGGAAGAGTTAATGACCCCATCCGCAGATGTAGGCGCGCAACAGCGAGCTGATAATGTGCTGAAAAGCTTCACCGATTATGCTTTTTCCTTCAGAGTAGCGGCCTATGCCGTATTTTTTACGTTAATTTGCATATCAATTTTTTTAGTCACCAGAAATGAAGATAACGATATTATTTTTGATAGCTACACAATGGCGACGACCCATAATGGATGCAACGTATACACATACCCTGATTTTGCACAGAATAATGCTTCGGAAATGAATGACTATTTTTCAGCATTCAATATTACGTGTACTACATTAAAACAAGCATACCTTTCTGTTAATACCGCAAGAACGCGTGTTTCAGTTGCTTATTGTGATAAGGACATATCTGAAGCTAAAACCTGTATTACTCATATTTATTGGAATGACAATTAATGAAGAGAGTAAACTTTTACATATTATCCGTCGCTGCCGCTTTGATATTTTGTGGAGCGGCGCTAATGCTTTTTTTAGAAGAAAATAAACCAGATATTAACTGCCAGGCACGAACAATAATTCATGATGGCAACAATGTCCTCAATATAAAAACCATTCTCCATATGCAGGACGATGATAATTTCTTTGAATTATTTATGACCTATACAAAACCATCTATGCCAGGTCAGAAATTTCATAGGGTAGTAAACTTTAGTTATGATAAAGAGGGCGATATCTATAAAATGTTTTCTGACGTTACGAATGATAATGCATTACCATTGGCAACAAGAAATGAGTTGAATGATTTAGTGCCTGATTTCTTCTTAATGCCGCAGAGAGGGTTACGTTTTAAAATAGACAAAACTAAGTCGGGTAACGTGGTGATCATCAATGATCGCTTACCGGTATTTGTTTGTATGCCAATTGATAGTTAGGTGTGAATACAAGGGTGAGTAAGCCAGATCACGCCGATCAGAGGAAAAATATTTATGAAAATAAATCAACCTGAAGTCCGATGGCGTGAATATATTATATCAATGTTTTCGTAAACCATTCTCACAGATTTCATTTTCAGTTTATCCCGGATGGCATACAGTTATCTTTAAGTATAAAACTATCGCCATAAATAATAATTGGTTTTGTTTTTTTCAAAGCCCAGGTCAGCGATGTGACAGATGATCTGCTGGAGTTTGTTTCTTGTTGTGTGCGAAAAGGAATTTAATCCCCTTTTTTAATGGTATGTAGCAATGTAGCCAGAGTGAGTAAAGAAGAAAATGACGACCAGTTACAGGTCGTCATTGATGAAAAGCCGTTACTCGATATTCTGAATCTGCTCGCGCATCTGCTCGATCAACACCTTCAACTCGATGGCGGAGTTGGTCACTTCGGTATTGATGGATTTGGACGCCAGGGTGTTCGATTCGCGGTTGAACTCCTGCATCATGAAGTCGAGACGACGGCCGACAGCCTCTTTCTTCTTCAGGATGTTCCAGGTCTCCTTCACGTGCGCTTCCAGGCGGTCCAGCTCTTCGGCGACGTCAATACGCTGGGCCATCATCACCAGTTCCTGCTCAAGGCGATTATTTTCCAACTGAACCTGCGCTTCTTCGAGCTTCGCCACCAGGCGGTCACGCTGCCATTGCAGAATTTCCGGCATGTGCGCGCGAACTTTACGCACCTCTTCGCTGACGCCGTCGAGACGCTGCTCGATAAGCGCCTTCAGCGCCTGGCCTTCGGTTTCACGTGCGACGATGAAATCGTCCAGCGCGCCGTCCAGCGCAGTCAGAATTTCAGCGGTAATCGCGTCCAGATCCTGCTCTTGCGCCGCCATCACGCCCGGCCAGCGCAGAATATCGACCGGGTTAATTTCCCCTTCGTCGCTCTGCATTTTGACCCAGTTGGCGGCATTCACCAGCTGTTTTGCCAGTTTTTCATTGAGGATGAGTTCGCCCTGCGAACCCGGGTCCTGCTCAAAACGCAGGGTGCATTCCACCTTCCCGCGGGTAAGGCGCGTGCGCAGACGCTCGCGCACGACAGGCTCCAGACTACGGAACTGCTCCGGCATGCGAAAATAGGTTTCGAGATATCGCTGGTTTACCGAGCGCAGCTCCCACGCGGCACTGCCCCATTCACCCTTGATTTCACGCCGGGCGTAGGCGGTCATACTGCGGATCATAGACGTTCCTGTTTTTAAAGGAGAGATGGGGGGATTATAGCTTTCAAGGGCTTCTCAGGATAGGAATAAGCGGCCTTTATCCGTATAATGCGCAGCCACATTCGTTTCAAGCCGGAGAAATCATTATGCGTCCAGCAGGCCGTAGCGCTCATCAGGTGCGTCCCGTAACCCTGACCCGTAACTACACAAAACACGCTGAAGGCTCCGTGCTTGTTGAATTTGGCGATACCAAAGTGCTGTGCACCGCCTCCATCGAAGAAGGCGTGCCGCGTTTTCTTAAAGGCCAGGGGCAGGGCTGGATCACCGCCGAGTATGGCATGCTGCCGCGCGCGACCCATACCCGTAACGCTCGCGAAGCGGCGAAGGGCAAACAGGGCGGACGCACCATGGAAATTCAGCGTCTGATCGCGCGTGCGCTGCGCGCCGCCGTTGACCTGAAGACCCTCGGTGAGTTCACGATTACCCTGGACTGCGACGTTATTCAGGCCGATGGCGGTACCCGTACCGCATCCATTACCGGCGCCTGCGTTGCGCTGGCCGATGCGCTGAACAAACTGGTGGCGGCCGGTAAGCTTAAAACCAACCCGATGAAAGGCATGGTGGCGGCGGTCTCCGTTGGCATCGTCGACGGCGAAGCGCTGTGCGACCTGGAGTACGTTGAAGACTCCGCAGCGGAAACCGACATGAACGTGGTGATGACCGAAGACGGGCGCATCATTGAAGTGCAGGGGACGGCGGAGGGCGAGCCGTTCACCCACGAAGAGCTTCTCACCTTGCTGGCGCTAGCCCGAGGGGGAATCGAATCCATTGTAGCGACGCAGAAAGCGGCGTTAGAAAATTGATTTCAAAGGCGACTTGTTAGTCGCCTTTTTTTTGTCTGTAGAAAAGTAAAAAGTAAGATGAGGAGCGAATCCATGAAACCATATCAGCGCCAGTTTATTGAGTTTGCGCTTAACAAGCAGGTACTTAAGTTTGGCGAGTTTACGCTGAAATCCGGGCGCAAGAGCCCCTATTTCTTCAACGCCGGGCTGTTTAATACCGGGCGCGATCTGGCACTGTTAGGCCGTTTCTACGCCGAAGCGCTGGTGGATTCCGGCATTGATTTTGATCTGTTGTTTGGCCCGGCGTACAAAGGGATTCCGATTGCCACCACCACCGCCGTGGCGCTGGCGGAGCACCATGACCGCGATGTCCCGTACTGCTTTAACCGTAAAGAGGCGAAAACCCACGGCGAAGGCGGCAACCTGGTCGGCAGTGCGCTGGAAGGCCGCGTGATGCTGGTGGATGACGTTATCACCGCGGGCACTGCAATCCGCGAATCGATGGAAATTATTCAGGCTAACGGCGCCACACTTGCCGGGGTGCTGATTTCGCTCGACAGGCAGGAACGCGGCCGCGGCGAAATCTCCGCGATTCAGGAAGTGGAGCGCGACTATGGCTGTAAGGTGATCTCCATTGTGACGCTGAAAGAGCTGATTGCATACCTGGAGGAGAAGCCGGAGATGGCGGACCATCTGGCTGCGGTGCGTGAGTATCGGGAAGCGTTCGGCGTGTAATGTGATTGCCCGGTGGTGCTACGCTTACCGGGCCTACGTCATCTGTAGGCCGGATAAGGCGGGCAACAATGTTATTGCAGCTGTGCGTAGACTAACGGCCAGCGGGCGTCGAAATCGTCCGTTGGGCGGTATTTGAATTCGCTGCGCACAAAGCGCGACAGCATCCCTTCGCAGAACGACAGCAACTGGCTTGCCAGCAGCGTTTCATCGACGCTGTAGCCTTCGCCTTCACGCATCTTCTTTTCGCGCAGCACCTGGCGCAACTGCGCTTCAATACGCTCAAAAAGCTGGTTGATACGCCCCTGCAGCCGGTCCTGTTCGAACATCAGCGCATGACCGGTGAGGATGCGCGTGAGGCCAGGGTTGCGTTCGCCGAAACCGAGGATCAGCAGCACAATCAGACGCAGGCGCGTGCTGGTGTCTTTCTCATCTTTCAGAATCAGGTTAATGCGGGTAATCAGGCTGTCCTCGATAAACTCAATAAGGCTATCGAACATCCGGGTTTTGCTCGGAAAATGACGGTATAACGCCGCTTCAGAGACGCCGACAGAGGCCGCCAGTTTCGCTGTGGTGATGCGTTGACTGCCATCGCTGGATTCAAGCATCAGCGCCAGAGATTGAAGTATTTCCTCGCGACGGTTCCTTCTCGCCGTTTGTTTTTCTGCCATGTTCTAAAATACCCCTGAAAATAAACGCTCGTCAGGCGAGCATCCACATTACGACCGCAAAACCGACGTCTGCGGTGATGTTATTGCATTTGTTCGTAGTGGGATGCGTGGCGTTACTGACGCCCGGAGTGGCCGAAGCCGCCTTCGCCACGGTCGGTCGCGTCGAAATCCGCCACCAGGTTAAATTCGGCCTGAACGACGGGGACGAACACCATCTGCGCAATGCGTTCGCCTGGCTCGATGGTGAAGCTTTGCTGGCCGCGGTTCCAGACGGAGACCATCAGCTGTCCCTGGTAGTCTGAGTCGATAAGGCCGACCAGATTGCCCAGTACCACGCCATGCTTATGACCGAGGCCGGAGCGCGGCAGAATCACCGCCGCCAGCGACGGATCGGCGATGTGAATAGCCAGGCCGGTAGGCAGTAGGGTGGTTGCGCCCGGCGCCAGCTCTACGGCGTCATCAAGACAGGCTCGCAGGTCAAGTCCGGCGGAGCCGGAGGTGGCGTAAGTCGGCAGCGGGAATTGCTCGCCGACGCGCGGGTCCATAATCTTAACGTCGATTTTTTTCATCATAGCGGGTAACGATCTCGTCCAAAAGTAGTTGGCCCAGGAGTTCCTTTCGCGCAAGCGGTAAGACTTTATCTCCATCCTGCCAGAAAAGATGCAGTGCATTGCTGTCGCTGTTAAATCCTTGATTATCCTGAGATACATCGTTTGCGCAGATCAGGTCAAGGTTCTTGCGGGCACGTTTTTGCCGCGCATATTCTTCCACATTATTCGTTTCTGCGGCAAACCCTACGACAAACGGACGATGGGTTTTCAGCGCGGCGACGCCAGCGACGATATCCGGATTTTTCACCATTTTTAGTGTTAATTCATCGCCTTGCTTTTTGATTTTCTCATCAGCAATGCTGGCGGCACGGTAGTCCGCCACCGCAGCGCAGCCGATGAAAATATGCTGCTGCTGGGCATGCGCCTGCACGGCCGCTTCCATTTCCAGGGCGGTGGTGACGTCTACGCGCTGGACGAAGGATGGCGTCGGCAGCGACACCGGGCCGCTGACCAGTGTCACCCTGGCGCCGCGTTGGGCGGCGGCGGCGGCAATCGCGAAGCCCATTTTACCGGAGCTGTGGTTGGTGATGTAGCGCACGGGGTCCAGCGGTTCGCGGGTCGGGCCTGCGGTAATCATGATATTGAGATGTTGCAGATCGTTGACAGGCGAAAAGTGCGCCGCAGCCATGTCGACGAGAGTCAGGGGATCCAGCATGCGCCCCGGGCCGATATCGCCGCAGGCCTGACTGCCGCTGTCCGGGCCCCAGATAAGCAGACCGCGGGAGCTCAGGGTTTGCAGGTTCTGTTGGGTTGCCGCAGCGCGGTACATCTGCTGATTCATGGCCGGTACAACGGCGACCGGCGACGGGGTGGCGAGGCAGATAGTCGACACCAGGTCGTTGGCCATCCCGGCCGCTATGCGGGCGATAAGGTCGGCGGTAGCGGGGGCCAGAATCACCAGATCGGCCCATTTCCCCAGCTCAATATGGCCCATTGCGGCTTCTGCCGCTGGGTCGAGCAGACTGTCGGACACCGGGTAGCCGGAGACCGCCTGCAGGCTCAGCGGGGTAATGAAGGCTTTCGCCGCTTCCGTCATGGCAACGCGCACGTCGGCGCCGCGCTCGCGCAGACGGCGCACCAGATCCGGCGTCTTATAGGCAGCGATACCGCCGCTGACGCCGAGAACGATTTTTTTACCGGCCAGGCTCATCATGATTCTTTCCTGTTGGCGTACATCAGAATGCGGGCATTTTATCACAATCCATTGCGTGTCGTGCTGGAAAGGAGACGTCCCTTTGCGAGGCGCTACGCAAGCGCGGTATTGCGCGCTCGTGCGTGGAATCGGTCTGTGACAACATGGCGGCGAGCATAACGGAGGGGTGAGATGGAGAGCGATACGCCGCTGCTGCCGCGTGAAAAAATGCAGCAGGATGGAATTGAGTCGTTAACCGATGCGGAACTGCTGGCGTTGTTTTTGCGTATTGGCACACGGAATTGCGACGTCATGACTTACGCTCATGACCTGCTGCACCGGTTCGGTTCGTTGTACTCCCTGCTGTCCGCCCCCGAAAAAGAGCTGATGCGGGTCGAGGGTATTGGTATCGCCAAATATGCGCAGCTCAAGGGCATTGCCGAACTGGCTCGCCGTTTTTTCAGCGTTCGGGTTATCATGGAGCGCTCGCTGGATAGTTCCGACGCCACGCGGGAGTTTTTGCAAAGTCAGCTGGCGCAAGAAGAGCGAGAGATCTTCATGGTGATCTTCCTCGACAACCAAAATCGGGTGCTGAAGCACACCCGGATGTTTTCGGGGACCCTCAGCCACGTTGAGGTGCACCCGCGTGAAATTGTGCGGGAAGCCATTAAAGCCAATGCGGCGGCGCTGATCCTCGCGCATAATCATCCGTCCGGTAGCGCAGAACCCAGTAAATCAGACAGAATGGTCACGGATAAAGTGATAAAATGCTGTCAGTTCATGGAGATACGCGTCGTTGACCACTTCGTTATCGGCCGTGGAGAGTACATTTCTTTTGCCGAGCGGGGCTGGATTTAGCGATCCATGGGGATCTTTGTCTGTTCGGGACTTGAGCACACCGCCGAGTCAGCGTATACTACGCCACCTTTGAGAATCTCGGGTTTGGCATTTGGGCCTGGCTGCACGAGTTCACTAAGAACCGTCAAACCGGGCTGTAGCAGCCTGACGAGGCGCCAAAACCCTATACGAAGCTCGAGCTAATTTGATTTTTGGAGAATAGACATGTCCCGAGTCTGCCAAGTAACTGGCAAGCGTCCGGTGACCGGTAACAACCGTTCCCACGCACTGAACGCGACTAAGCGCCGTTTCCTGCCGAACCTGCACTCTCACCGTTTCTGGGTTGAGAGCGAGAAGCGTTTTGTCACCCTGCGTGTATCTGCTAAAGGTATGCGTGTAATCGATAAGAAAGGCATCGATGTAGTTCTGTCTGAACTGCGTGCCCGTGGCGAAAAGTACTAAGTACTAAGAGGAAATAAATCATGGCTAAAGGTATTCGTGAGAAAATCAAGCTGGTTTCTTCTGCTGGTACAGGTCACTTCTACACCACCACGAAGAACAAACGTACTAAGCCGGAAAAACTGGAACTGAAAAAATTCGATCCAGTTGTACGCCAGCACGTACTGTACAAAGAAGCTAAAATCAAATAATTTTAGACTCCTTGTACTGAAAAACCCCGCAATCGCGGGGTTTTTTGTTTTCAGGGCGCCCCCATAATAGAGAGCATCCTGTTGATCCCCTGGAGACGTCATGCCTGAATTACCTGAGGTGGAAACCAGCCGCCGCGGTATTGAACCGCACCTGGTTGGCGCCACTATCCTCCATGCCGTGGTGCGAAACGAGCGTCTGCGCTGGCCGGTCTCGGCGGAAATCCACAGCCTGAGCGATAAACCCGTGCTCAGCGTGCAGCGCCGCGCCAAATATCTTCTGCTTGAGTTGCCCGACGGCTGGATAATCATCCATCTCGGCATGTCCGGCAGTTTACGTATCCTCCCTGACGACCTGCCGCCGGAAAAGCATGACCATGTAGACCTGGTGATGAGCAACGGCAATGTACTGCGCTATACCGACCCTCGCCGCTTTGGCGCGTGGCTGTGGACGAAAACGCTGGAAGGGCACCCTGTGCTGGCGCATCTCGGGCCGGAGCCGCTCAGCGACGCGTTTAACGCCGATTACCTACGCGAGAAGTGCGCGAAGAAGAAAACCGCGATTAAGCCCTGGCTGATGGACAATAAGCTGGTGGTCGGCGTGGGGAATATCTACGCCAGCGAATCCCTCTTTGCGGCCGGGATCCATCCTGACAGGCTGGCATCGTCGCTCTCGGCTAATGAATGCGAGCGGCTGGTGCGGGCGATTAAAACGGTGCTGAAGCACTCAATTGAGCAGGGCGGGACGACGCTGAAAGATTTTCTGCAAAGCGATGGCAAGCCGGGGTACTTTGCCCAAGAGCTGCAGGTGTATGGTCGTAAGGACGAGCCGTGCCGGGTATGCGGTACGCCGATTACGGCGACCAGGCACGCGCAGCGGGCGACGTTCTACTGCCGCCGCTGCCAGAAGTAGGAAAGGTTATTTGAGCTTGTCCAGCAGCGCCTGATGAACCACAGGCGGCAGGAAGTGCGCCACATCGCCATCGTGGCGCGCCACCTCCTTCACCAGCGAGGAGGAGATAAACGACCACTCCGTTGACGGCATCAGAAACACGCTTTCCAGCTCCGGCATCAAATGGCGGTTCATGTGCGCCAGCTGCATTTCGTATTCGAAATCCGCTACGGCACGCAGGCCGCGAATCAGAATGTTGGCCTGCTGCGCACGGGCGAAATTCGCCATCAGATCGCTGAATCCCAGGACCTCGACGTTGCCAAGATGCGATGTCGCCTGCTGCGCCAGCGCCACACGCTCGGCGAGGTCGAACATCGGCTTTTTGCTCGGGCTGGCGGCAATTGCCAGTATCACCGTATCAAACATACTGCTTGCGCGGGTGACGATATCGAGATGCCCGTTGGTGATAGGGTCGAAGGTGCCGGGGTAAATCGCTTTCGTGCTCATGGCTTACGCCTTCTTGCTAAAGCCGCGGTTCAGCGCCCACAGCTCGGTGTATTTGTTAAACGTGTACTGGGCGTTGACAACCGCCAGCAACCAGCCCTGCGCGCCGTCCAGCACGCCGCCGCGCAGCAGCAGCGTTTTGATGAATGCTCCCAGCGTGTGGCCGAATATCCCGCCGAGCGATGCTTTCTTGCCCTTCTGATGGCGTTCCTGAGCCCATGCGGAGGCATAGGCCAGCTGTTTACGCTGGAAGTCGGCGAAATCACGGCAGGTCAGGTGTTTGAGATCGCCGGATAGCGCCACGACGGTTGCGTCTTTACACGCCAGCGATTCATGCACCAGGTTATCGTTATACTGCCAGCGCGCGCGCTCATAAAGCCGCAGCACGCGGTCGGGGTACCAGCCGCTGTGGCGCATAAAGCGTCCGAGAAAGTAGTTGCGGCGGGCGATGCTGTAAACTGCGCCCGGTTGGGGGTTGGCGAGCGCCTGCCGGAGCGATTGCGCAAGCTCTGGCGTGACGCGTTCGTCGGTGTCGATCATCAACACATATTCGCCGGTGGCGTAAGACTGCGCCCGCTGACGCTGAATGCCGTAACCCTGCCAGTCGGTATTCACGTGGACCTGGGCGCCAAGGCTTTGCGCCAGCGCGACGGTATCGTCGCTGCTGCCAGCGTCCAGTACGATGATTTCATCAGCCCATGCGACCGAGGCAAGGCAGTCCGGCAGCAGATCGGCGGCGTTCTTCGCGATCATCACTACCGACAGACGTATTGGCATCAGTGGCTCCGCTGAGGCAGGTAAGGTTGCAGTAACTGTAGCAGACGCGCCAGCGCGCCCTGGTTCTGATGCAAAACCTCAACGGCATGACGACCATACCACAGGCGGTAATCTTCATCGGTCAGCAGCGTCGCGACTTCTTTAATCAGTGAGTCCGTATCGGTCACCGTGATTAACCCGTCCGCCTGTTGCAGTTTGGCGCAGATATCTTTGAAGTTGAAGGTGTGCGGGCCCATCAGCACCGGAATGGCGTGCGCTGCAGGCTCCAGCGGGTTGTGGCCACCGCGCTCGACAAGGCTGCCGCCCACGAAGGCGAGGTCAGCAATGCCGTACAGCAGCATCAGTTCGCCCATGGTGTCGCCAATGACCACCTGGGTGCTGCCAGACGGAATTTCGCCGGTACTGCGTAGCGTAAAGCTCATCCCGGCTTTCTGCACCAGCTCGCGGGCATCGGCGAAGCGTTCAGGATGACGAGGCACCAGAATCAGCAGCAGGTCGGGGAATTTTTCCAGCAGCGCTTTGTGGGCGTCGAGGATGATTTTTTCTTCGCCGTCATGGGTGCTGGTCGCAATCCAGACCTGACGGCGCGGCGCCCACTGGCGACGCAGCGTGACGGCGCGAGCGGCGAGCTCCGGCGTCACGGAAATATCAAATTTCAGGCTGCCGGTGATCGCCAACTGATTGCGCTTGAGACCAAGCGCGAGGAAGCGGTTGCCGTCCTCTTCGTTCTGCGCCGCAATCAGGGTGATTTTGCTGAGCAGGCGGCGCATAAAACCGCCGAGCTTGCCGTAGCCTTTGGCCGAACGTTCGGACAGACGCGCGTTGGCGATGACCAGCGGAATTTTGCGCTTATGCAGCGCGGATACCATGTTCGGCCACAGCTCGGTTTCCATCACGATAACCAGCTTCGGGCGTACGGTATCGAGAAAGCGGCCCATCGCACAGGGCAGGTCGTAAGGCAGATAGACGTGATGCACGTCTTTGCCGAAGGCCGACATAGCGCGTTCGGAGCCGGTCGGCGTCATGGTGGTGACGGTGATCGGCAGCGACGGATAGCGGTGTCGCAGCGCGCGCACCAGCGGGATAGCCGCCAGAGTTTCGCCGACGGAGACGGAATGCAGCAGAATGCCATCCGGCACTACCTTGTTTTTACAAAAGCCATAGCGTTCGGCCCAGCGTTTACGGTACGCCGGCGCTTTACGGCTGCGCAACAGCAACCGTAGCCAGACCAGCGGCTGAATCAGGTAGAGTAGGGTGGTATACAGAAATTCCAAGCGACGTATCCGTTTTTATGTTTCGGCGGGCAAATTCTAAGCATTTACCGTACTTAAAGCTATCCCTTTGGCAATCCGGACGTTTAATCGGCCAGATAACGTTTCAAGCGGAAGTAGCGACGTCCCAGGCGCCAGTGCAGGCGAAGTCCGCGGGCGTTCTCCCAGATCATGCGCCAGATGCCGCGATCGAAAAATTCTTTAATGATGATATGCTTTTTCGACTCATCTTTCATGCTGTCGAAGGTATGAATAATCCCCAGTCCCTCTTTGGCAATCTGCCAGCGGCAGGCCGGAATATGCCGCACTTTATCCGGATAACGTTGATTGATGGTGCTCAGCATCTCGAGAATCTTCATATAGTGGCGCGCCGAACGCATCAGCGTATCGTCGTTGTCCGGCTTATGCGACACCGATTCCGAATGGATGTAGTAGTCGTAAAACTGCTCGCTGGTGTATTGCACCCGTTTGGCGGCCAGCAGTGCTTCCGTCGTCCAGGGAATGTCCTGATGGCGCAAGCCTGGCTCAAAGTGGAAATGGTGCTGGGTAATAAAATCGTGGCGATAGATATTAAGCCAGGTCACGTGCAGGAACTTACGCGAATCGAGCGCCTGCTTCAGCCATACGTGGCCTGGCAGAACCCCGGTGGATTGCAGACGCTCTGGCGGAAAAATTGGGTGAATATCGTCCCGGCTTTCGTACACGTAGCGGCCATTGCACGTTGCGATGTCAAGATTGCCCTTTTCCGCCATCTCCAGCAGCGTACGATACATGCCAGGATAGAACTTATCATCAATGTCCGGGAATGCGAGATATTTGCCAGTTGCCGCCGCCATCCCGGTATTACGCGCCACCGACACGCCCTGATTTTCCTGTTCCAGTACGATGACACTCTGCAGCCGGTTTTTCCACTGGTCGATAACCGCCAGGCTGCCGTCGGTTGATCCATCGTTCACCAGGATTAGCTCATAGCTTGTCAGTTGCTGTTGCTCAAGGCATTCAAAGAATTGCGCGAGAAATTTCTCGCCGTTATAAACGGCGGCTACGATGCTCAATAAAGGCGTTTGACTCATAACTCATTCGATCCTGGTTAAAAAAGACGTCAGACGCTGCGCAACTGACGGTACTGTTGGCAAATCGACTCAACGCTGAATTTGTTCAGCATGGCGGAATCGATGGTCGGCGGGCTATGGTAAATGCTTTGCATCGTCTGAGCCAGCGCTGAACTGTTGAGGTCGGCCAGACCGCGAGACAATTCGCCGGTGAGGATTTCGGTTACCCCGCCCGGGCAACGGGTGCTGGCGACTGGCGTATTCAACAGCAGCGCTTCAACAATGACGTTGCCAAACCCTTCGCTATCTGAACTGAGCGTCAGCATGCGCGCGTGTTTAATCCACGGTAGCGGGTTTTTCTGGAAGCCTTTAAACAGTACGCGATTGCTGACCTGTAGCTGCAGCGCCAATTGGCGAAGACGCTGCTCCTGCTCCGGTTTACCCTGGCCCAGCAGCACCAGCGGCGCCAGAATGCCGCTTTGCGCGTAGGCTTCAATCAGGCGATCATGGCGTTTGCCTGGGTGGAAACGGCCGACGTGGATAATGTAATCCCCTGGAGGAATATCGGCTGGAGCGTTAGCCGTGGCGCGTATCGCGGCGATATCGAATGGGTTATAAATGGTTTTGAGCTGTGCGGGACGAAGAGCGAACTGTTCCACCAGATCCTGACCGACCGCATCGGAGACGGTCACCACGTTGCGCCCCTGGTAAACCCGTTTGATTTTCTGCTGCTTCATCCAGCGGTCGAAACCGGTACGATGGCCCAGGTAGGAGGTGGAGAACACACCGTGTAGGCAGAACCAGACGTTACGCCCGTTCAGTATCCGACTGCGCGCGACGATGCGATCGGTTTTGTGCAGATTCGACAGCACCAGATCGAATCGACCTTGCTGTTCCGCCTTTTCGATAGCGCCATCAAGCTGGTGCGCGCGGCGGAAGAGTTCGGTTAGCTTACGCCACGGCTTGTTGCAGTGGTCGGCAATGACCTGATAATCCAGCCCTTCAGGCAGTGGGTAATCGCACACCTCTCGCAGCGAAAACAACGATACCTGCTCGCCCTGGATGAGAAAATGTTCCGCCAGCGTAAGCACCACTTTTTCCGCACCGCCACCTGGCAGGCCGTCAATAACAAACAGTATGCGCATCGTTACGTCACCAGTTCCTGATAGAGGGAGAGTAGCTGAGTCGATAATCTCTCGCTGGTGCAGGTCATAATGCGTTCGCGGGCGCAGGCACCTTCAGCGGAACCCAGTGCGCGTGCGGGCAGCGCCATTACTACCTGCTGTAGCGCAGCGATATCCAGCGCGTCGCAGACGTAACCATTTTTGCCCTCAATGATGAACTCCGCGCCGCCGCAGCCAGTGGTAGTGATAACCGGCAGGCCGCAGGCCATTGCCTCAAGGATCACGTTGGGGAACGGATCATACAGCGTCGGTAGCAGGAGACCGTCGGCCATCTGATAAAACGGCAGTGTCTCTGGCTGCATATCAAAGAAGCGCACACGACTCTCGCAATTCAGCGATTTTGCCAGCTGCTGGTAGCGGTTCTGATCTTTATCTTTGCCGACGACCAGCAGGTAGCGATCGCTGGGGGCAATGGCGCGGATTGCGGCATCCAGTCCTTTTCGCTCGAAGCCGGAACCGACATAAATCAGGCAGGTCGCCTGCAGCGGCAAATCCCATTTGGCACGCAATGCGGCAAATGTTTTTTCGCTCGGCGG
>Ga0213878_10000304_pt1 | contig 19032 bp, 21 predicted proteins | sample VelepicoBEBS_R02_FD_161053 | JGI IMG/M metagenome (GOLD analysis project Ga0213878, IMG submission 161053) | Vellozia epidendroides bulk soil microbial communities from rupestrian grasslands, the National Park of Serra do Cipo, Brazil - BS_R02 | ecosystem: Environmental > Terrestrial > Soil >... | reverse complement strand
TGAGACAGGGAATCGAATTTCAAAACGAATAGAATAAGAGCAGAAAAGGAGATTGAACCTATGAGTACGTCTACCATGACAGTTCCCGCGACAGACACCCGCTCTCAGACGGCGGCCGGCGGTCTGCCGAAGACCATGCGAGCGGTCGTCGCTTACGCGCCGGGTGATTACCGGCTCGAAACAGTCCCGGTTCCACGAGCCGGAGCCGATGACATGATCATCAAGGTCGAAGCCTGCGGTATTTGTGCAGGTGACATTAAATCCTACGTCGGCGCCGAATCGTTCTGGGGCGGCAACGGTCAACCCCCCTACATTAAGGCCCCTATGATTCCGGGCCACGAATTTGTCGGGCATGTGGTTGAGCTCGGCGAAAACGTCGGGCGCAAAGGAGAATTCAAAATCGGTGACCGAGTGATCTCTGAGCAGATCGTACCGTGCTGGGAATGCCGCTTCTGCAAACGCGGCGAGTACTGGATGTGCGAGAAGCACGACGTGTACGGTTTCCAGCATAATGTCAACGGCGGCTTCGCCGAGTATATGCGTTACCCAAAAGAATCGATCAATCACCATGTTCCTCAGGATCTCCCATTAGAAAAGGCCATTTTAGTTGAGCCTTTCGCCTGTTCGGCCTGGTGCATCAGACGGGCAAACATCCAGCTTGATGACTTTGTGGTATTGGCCGGGGCTGGCACGCTCGGGCTCGGCATGGTCGGTTGCGCCCGGCTGCGAAATCCTAAAAAGCTCGTGGTCCTGGACACGAAGCCGGAACGATTGGAACTAGCCAAGAAATTCGGCGCGGATCTGGTTATGAACCCGTTGGAAGAAAATGTTGTGAAGAAGGTCAAAGACATGACCGACGGTTATGGATGCGACGTCTACATCGAGGCAACGGGCCACCCGGACGCGGTCGTGCAAGGTTTACAGATGATTCGGAAGCTCGGGCGATTCGTTGAGTTCAGCGTTTTCTCGCACGATGTGACTGTCGACTGGAGCATCATTTCCGATCGCAAGCAGCTGGACGTGCTTGGCGTTCATCTTGGACCTTATTGCTATCCGTTCGTGATTGACGCGATCGGCGACGGCCGGCTTCCAACCGAAGGCGTCGTCACCCACAAGCTTCCGCTCGAAGAGTATGGGAAGGGCTTGGAAATGATGAAGAAGGGCGAGAAATCTCTGAAGATCCTCCTGATGCCTTAGAGGAACTTTCTCGTTTCTGACTAGCCCGCAGCCTGCATCGCTCAAAAATCTCTAAGGATTTTGTGAGCGATGTAGGCTAAAGAGGTGGAGGGCGTTCGCCTCAACGGCCGCGGTGTGCCGTGGAATGCGCGCATGCCCCGGTATTGCGGTTTCCCCCTGAACATTCATGAAGGTAACCATCCGAAGTGTAGCAAAACTCGCGGGTGTGGCGCCAAGCACTGTGTCCCATTACCTTAACCAGAGTGCGCCCATCTCGCCGGTCACGGCTCAGAGCGTAGAACGAGCGATCGTCGCCCTGAACTATCGCGTGAACCTCGGCGCGCGAAGTCTGCGCGTCCGCAAAACGCATTCTATTGGGTTGGTTATCCCGAACATCTCGACTCCTTTCTTCGGCGAGCTTGCGTCAGTTATCGAAAACGCATTGTGGGACCGAGACTACCAAACGTTGCTCTGTATTTCACAACGGGACGTTGAACGGGAGTTGTTGCAGCTGGCGAATCTAGTTAGCCGCCAAGTCGACGGAATTCTGCTGGCCTACACCAGCGAGCAGACCAAGGCCATCCGGTTTTCTAAGGAAATCGCCGTTCCGTTCGTCTTTATTGATCGCTCCGTTCCAGGCGAGTACTCGGTCGCAACAGATAATTATCATGGTGGTCAACTCGCGGCTCGCCATCTGGTGGAACTCGGACATCGCTGTATTGGGATGCTCTGCGGAGAGGCCGAGATTCAAAATGTAGCGGAACGGATCGACGGTTTCCAAACTGAGCTCAGACGATCGGGGTTCGAAGTTTCGCCGGCCTACATGTTGCATGGTCGGCAAGAGCTGCAGCTCGGGATCCGGGTTGCCGAGTTATTGGCCATGGAGCCGCGCCCGACAGCGGTTTTCGCCACCAATGATATTGTCGCCGTGGGCGCCTGGCGGACTTTGCTTGAGGCGGGTTTTCGGGTGCCCCAAGACTTTTCGAACGTCGGTTTTGACGATATAGAGATCAGCCGTTTCCTAGTGCCGCCTCTAACCACCGTAGGACAGCCAACCAGCGAAATGGGGGCGAAGGCAGTCGATTTGTTGCTCCAGTTAATGAGCCACCAAGCTGAGGATGGAAACAAAGTGGCAACCAATTTCCTGATCGCTCCCACACTCTTTATTCGCGGGTCGACTACAACACCTTCCACCAACAAATAAATCTCTACGATTAGTTCATAGAGCCCAAACAAATAAAATATGAAGAAACTCCTCAGCAAATGCTGTGCAGTCGCTGCTTTCCTGACGCTGGGCGTGAGCTTCGCTCAAGCCTGGTCTTTGGAAGAGGCGGCAAAGGATTACAAAGGAACGGAGATCAAGGTGATCTTTCTGGACCGTCCTGGGTACAGGGCGACAATCAAAATGCTGCCAGAATTTGAACAAAAAACTGGCATCAAGGTTTCTCCCGAAATCGTCCCCTACGAGAGTACTCGTGAAAAAGAAGTTCTGGATTTCAGTGCCCAGGGAGATCTCTCGATCGCGCTCGTAGATCTTGTTTGGCTGGGCGAGTTTGCGGAGTCAGGCTGGATTGTTCCCATTGACGATATAAAGAAAAAGTTTCCGGATCTGATTGATCCTGACCTGGATCTCAACGATTTCTTTCCGCTTCTGCTAAACGCATTCGGTACCTGGAACAACACCGTGTACGGCTTGCCTTTCGATAACTATTCCGGCCTCCTCTACTACAACAAGGATATGCTCAAGCAGGCCGGATTCGATAAACCGCCCGAAACCTGGGACGAGGTGCTCAACGTCTACGGACCGAAGCTGACTAAAGACGGAAAATACGCGTTCGCACTACAGTCACGAAGAGGCGAAACCCAATCCTGCGACAGTTTCATGCGTTTCATCTGGCCATGGGGCGGCTCTTTGCTAGATGCGAAATTCAAGCCAAATCTGCTTAGCCCAAAGGATCAGGAGGGACTCGAATTCCGGCAGAAACTCGAAAAGTATATGCCTCCTGGGATCGTCGACTTTGACCATATTGAGGCGGTCAACGCGCTCGCTCAGGGACAGGTAGCTATGATTACTGAATGGTCTGCGTTTTACTCGACGCTCGCCGACCCGAAGACCTCCAAGATTGTCAACGACTTGGCGGTGGCTCCGGAGCCGAAGGGTCCCGCCGGCCGGAAACCCGCGCTCGGTGGATTCTCTCTCGCCGTAACGACTCAGGCCGATGACAAGAAAAAAGGCGCAGCCTGGCTCTTCATTCAATGGGTCACATCTAAAGCCAAAGCGAAAGAGTATGTGGAAAACGGCGGTGTAAGCGGCCGCCAGTCAACTTATCAGGATAAGGATTTCATCGCGAAATATCCTTTCGTCCCGCCCATGGTTGAATCCTGGCAACAAGGTGTTCCGGAATTCCGGCCACGCTTCGCCGAATGGCCGCAGCTGTCCGAAATCATTGCTGAGTGGGGCACTAAAATGATGGATGGCCAATCTTCGGTAAAACAAGCGTCTGCAGAGATCGGCACACGAGTCGAAGACGTTCTGAAGAAGGCAGGTTATTACGACGGCAAGAAACCCTTAGCACAATAAACATCGTACCCTGGAGGGGAACCGCTCGCGGTTGCTGGGCGTTGCGAGCAACACCCCTCTAGCCCGCAAAAATCACGCGCTGGGAGAATCGACGAGCTCATTGCGGGCTAGAAAGCTCTTAACCAGACGCTGAGCGTCTGGTTAAGAGCATGATTAAAATAGATGACTCGAAACAAACTCTTGTTACATTCTTCTTCCAAAAAAGCAGCAGAAATGTCCGGCATACCCGGAGGATTCTGCTGTCTGAGCCTGCATCGCTCACAAATCTCTGAAGATTTGTGAGCGATGCAGGCTAAACACAAGAAAACCTACTCCACCGGGGCGTTCTTCTTCCTGGCGCCCGCTGTGATCGTTCTGCTCGCAGTCGGTATCTTTCCTTTGCTGTTCGCCGTCGGCGTTTCGTTTCACCAGTTTCTTCTGCCAAAGGTGCATTGGCATGGCAACTTCCTGGGTATCTGGCCGATCTATGATGCCCCGATTTCCTGGCTCCAAAACTATATTTCGATTTTTCAGGATCAATCGTTTCGAGAGGCGCTAGGCAGGACTTTCCTGTTCCTGATTATTAATCTTCCCTGTGAGCTCGTATTCGGCCTGGTGATTGCCCTGCTCTTGCATAAGCAAGGAAACGAACTGCTCAAGAAAATTTGCCGGGTCGCACTCGTCGTCCCAATGGCAACCACTTTTGCCGTTGTTGGTCTGATGGGTCGCCTCATGTTCGATCGTAACTACGGTATCTTAAATTACTTCTGGAATTTGATCTTTGGTTACCGCGCGGACTGGTTAGCTGATCCTAATTTGGCGTTCGTCTCGGTCTCTATTATGGAGGTCTGGCAATGGACACCTTTTTGCGCACTGGTATTGTTTTCCAGCCTTACGTTGGTACCGCCGGACATTGAAGAGGCGGCAAAGTTAGAAACGGCGAAATGGTGGCAAGTCCTCTGGAGAGTTCAGCTGCCGTTTATGCTTCCCGGCATCACGGCGATCCTGATCCTGCGCACCGCGGATATTCTTAAGCTATTCGACGTCGTCTACATCATGACCAAGGGAGGCCCAGGGTCGGCGACGGAGCTTGTCAGTGTCTTTGTGCAGCGGGTAGGGTTTCGCGCGTTTGACCAGGGAGTAGCCTCGGCCCAAGCCATCGTTTTGCTGATCATCGCCACTGTACTCTCACGCGTCTACATCAGATTCGTCTACAAAGAGGTATAAGGAAAATCGCTATGGCAAAACCTACCTCCCAGGCTGTTCCGGGGTCTCACAACTTTGGGATCGGCCATTTTGTGTTGCTTTTGTTGGTAGTCATGATCTGTGTGTTCCCCTTCTACTGGATGGTAACGACCTCGTTCAAGGAGCAAGCGGCGATTCTATCTGCCACACCCCAATTTTTCTTTCAGGGCACTCTGGGTAACTATAGTAGGGCGTTTGAGAAATTTGATATCGGCGCCAGCTTAATCAACTCGTTAGTCGTCGCGCTTTCCACCACGGGACTGTCGCTGCTGCTAGGTACTCCTGCCGCTTACGCTATCGCTCGATTCGAATTTAGAGCAAAACGGGATCTCTGGTTCTGGTTTATCAGCAACCGAATGATCAGTCCTATCGTCGTCGCGCTCCCTTTTTTCTTGATCGCGCGCCAGTTCCGGCTGCTCGACACCCAGCTTGTCCTGATTTTGATCTATCTTACTTTCAACGTCCCGATCGTTGTATGGATCTGTGCCGACCAGTTTCGCAATATCCCCAAGGAACTCGACGAAGCTGCTACCCTGGAGGGATACAATTCGTTTGGGATCTTTTGGCGGATCGCCCTGCCTTTAGCCGCTCCCGGGATAGCGGTTTCGGCCATCTTCAGTTTCATTTTTTCCTGGAACGAGCTGCTCTACGCTTTGGTGCTGACCCGTACCAATGCGAAAACCGCTCCGGTGGTCGCCACGAGCTTTCTAAGCGGTTATGAACTGCCGTGGGGCCAGATCATGGCCACCGGCACACTAGTGGCTTTGCCGGTGATCATTTTCAGCATCATTGTATCCCGTCAGCTCGTGCGCGGCCTGACGATGGGAGCTATTAAGTAGCGAACCGCCCCCGAGCGGCGAAGCCGAGGCAGAGAATAGCCTTCTTGGTAGCAAATTTCAGGTTTCCCTGGGTGCGGTAGCGATATTGGAGCATAGGCTCAATTGGAGCAAGACGCTTCTTGGCTTCGGACCCAAGATGACAAATTCGATAGCCGCTCAGCTTCCTGTTCGCGTCCCGCCCAGTATGGCCTCATCCATATGACTTTTCTTAATGAATTCCCTGGCCCGTGCGACTGCGATTTGATGTGTCCCCGACGCCAGTGCAGCCGTCGAGTCGAGGCCTCTGTAAGATTGTAAGCCGCAACAGAAACAGCCTCGCAGGGCGGTGAGCCGTCCAATCTTCCGCGCCTTCAGCGCTCGACGTCTTGGGCTACCTGTTCCTAGGCCTCGCAACCTCAGCCTAGGCTATCCTCTGTCTCGGCTTCGCCGCTGGGAAGCCTGATCCCGCAAAGTCATTACATAAAATATTTTAGTTGTTGTAGAATAAAAGAACCCAGAATAATATGTGTTATGACTATCGCATTTCTCCTTCTGACGCTCTGCTTATGCATCTGCTTCCACGCGAGCGCACAATCACCCAATCCACCCGCCGTCACCGACCTCGTCCAGCGAGCCGATCCACAGGGCCACATCGAATATTGCGGACAAGTCTCGATGAATGAGGCGCATTACTATTTATTCGTCCTCACCCACCAGGAGCTCAGCGGAATCGTCCTTGTCCAGCATCCGGCCGGAAGAGCGCCGATCATCGCGGATGCCGACACCTCCATTTTCCTGCTTGGTTATAATTCCCGACCCTACGTGCCGCGACCCGTCCTGGAAGCGATCAAAGAACTGCTGCGGACGCGCAACCTGAAAAGGAAGCGCTTGGCGCGTGGAGGAACCTCAGCACAGCTGGGGGAGATCAGCGCCGTTGGACATGACATCGATCAGGTCCTGTATCCGGTCTCAGGTTTTCGACTCCGCTCAGATTCCACTCGCGAAATCTTGCAGCTTCTCCGGACAGGTTCCACGGTGTCGGTTGATCCCAAAACAGCACCGCCCGGTTCGATCATCGTCAGCCCAACCCAATTTTCCTACGATGGTCCCATCTTTCTAGGGCATGCAGGTATTCTCGGCCGGGACGGTGCAATCTACAGCGCGGACGCCAGGTATGAAGGTCGATTGACCAAGAACTTCACTTTAACCAGCTGGTTAACCCGATTTTCAGGCACAAATGGCACCTACGCTTTCGTTGTCCGCGCGCGACTCGACGGGAGTGCACCGGGAACATAGTCCCGTACGTTTGAGGATTGTAGAGAGGCACCGCTTCTGACCGGCATTGACACTGGCACTGGCACTAATTGTGAAACACCGCGACCTGCGGAATCTGAGCACCTTGTTCCTGACCACATTTCTATTTCTGCTCGGATGTGACGACGAAGATAGTGCGGAGCCTGAAAATCCGTCGGGATCCTCTCAGCCAGCGCAAGCCGATCTTGTTCAGGCCGGCATGATTGCAGACCGGGCCGAAACCGGTGCGGCAATTCTGCAGGGTGACCCTAACACTCCGGTTCAAGGTAACGGCGACTTGAGCGTACTTGGCGATGGCGCCAATCAGAATCAACAAGCCTTTCGGCAGCGCTTCGGCCTCAGCGACCCGACACAGGAACAATTGGCGCAATGGGAGCCATATGACGCCAGACTTACCGCATACTCAAACAAAGACGCAGACTGGCAGTATCCAACGGCCGCGTCGGAAAATTGGACGGGAACTACCTGGACGAACGGTGACCCACTCGCTGTCGAAGGCACGACTGTGGCCGTCGATTTCAGCCGAATCCCTCGCGGATCCCTCATCTACATTCCTGCGTTGGATATGTATGCGGAAGCCAACGATACGGGTGCGACGCAAATGTGGGCACAAGCTGATGCCGGCCAGAGCGATTACGCCTCCACCGGAGCGGGGCGTGTAGACGTTTACAACCTGGCTGGAGACCGCTCGTCTGGACAGGTTGAACGGAATTTTCAGAGCCGGGTTGGAAACGATGAGTACGGACAAATTTACGTTGTGTACAGAGGACCCGGCTGGAAAAAGGGGGGCGGGTAAAAAGGTAGAAATGCGGATCCGAAAGCATGCCATGAACCGCGGGACTCTCCGAATACTGACTGTCTGTCTGATTGCGCCCGCTGCGATGGCTCAGAATCCGCCGGAGAACGGTGATCCATACGTTTCGAGAGGGAACCCGACAAGCCCGAATGGAAAGTACGCATGGATTGTTAGAATCGATAATCCGATCCGGTATGAGCTCGTCGATACCTCTGACGGAAAAACTTTGGCGGTGGTCAAGGCATCTTATCCGGAGTCGGACATGTTAAATATCCAATACGCGAAAGCGAACGGGATTTTCTGGAACTCGGACGGGACGGTTGTCGCCTTGGACGAGCTCAATCGCCGCAGGGCGGGGCGTCTCTATTTTTTCACGCTGCGGAACGGCACCGTTCATGAGATCGCATCGGAAAGCATCATTCCGATCCCCGAGTCTGCAAGTGAAGGTCGCGTGGTTGTTGATCCAGGTTGGGTTTCTCCGGCAAGCATTCGGGTTCGGCTCGCGCTAAAGAGAAGGGACGGCGCTTTCGTTAGCGAGTACTATGTCATCGATTTTACCGATCTGAACGAACCGAAGCTTCAGCTCATTAGGTAGTCCGAGCATTGTAACATGGGCGTCCCGCCCGTGATTGTGGCACGGGCGTCTCGCCCGTGGACCGAACAAGAATCACGGGCGGGACGCCCATGTTACAAATGAAGCCCCCGGCCTCGGCTTCGCCGCTAAATCTTCGGCGCTTAGTTAGCATCGCGGAACGTAATGTCTCCGTAGACCTCAAGCGTAAACGGAGCTTTCTCAGGTACAAAGACGTACCGTCCGTCGCGCACAACCGCCTCTGTTCGAAGGGCTTCATCCTCTTCTGAAGTTTCCTGACCTAAGATTCCCGGCATACCTGCGGCACCGTCCATAAGGCGGGCCTGAACTTTTATTTCAGTGTTATCGGTAAATACCGACCAGCTGCCTTCGGATTTGAGCCTCGCGTTTTCAGGGTCCAAAAATGCCCCACCGGTCACTCTGCTACCCGCCATGATTAAGATCTTTCCCGAGGATGATACCACGTCTTGCGTGACAACCCCGTGAATCGTGACATTTCTCCGTCGGGAATTGCTAATCGGCGCGTAGGTCCGGCACTGAATCAAGAGCGTCTTTGCTACGTTCGATCCGGATGGAATGGTGTCGGCGCGGATACATAGCGTGGTCATCGGTGGGGACCCTAAAGGTTGCACGTCCCTGGACGTGAGTGTTTCATTCTTTGCGAATTCCTGCTGGGACCTCTCCGGAAACAATTCTGGTGGCCGCAAGACGGAAGTGCCGGGGTACCAATAGGTTGCCAGTCTCGGCATGGCCGGCGTTATCCGGGCATCGGGACGCTCTTGAGGGATCGACGAGGTCAGGTCGACGAGCGCCGGCACTCGAACCGGAGTACTAACGATTGTCTTTGGATCCTGCTTGTCGCGGATCAATTTCAGGGACTTGTGGTGGGCAACAAGCGTGACAGCGATAAGCGCGGCGACCCAGTACGAAAGCGGAGACCAGGGCGAAGCCAGTATTGTCCTGATCATGACTCTGGCCGGTTCGTGGAATTCAGGCAGTTCACAATTCTGGGTACCATGGCTCGCGCTTGGTGTTCCATGAACCCCCTTTTAAGAAGCGTTCCAGAAAATGTCACTAGCGCTACCGTTGAAGTTATACCCATGATTAGAAGATGGTTGTCGGCTCCGAATTCCATGTGACCCAGAATCTCACCTTCCGTTCCGAGCGTTTGGAGAAGCATTCGGGAAGTCGCAAAAATCATTGATGAGTAAGTCGCCAGAGCATCGACGTCGAATTTGGCGTCTGCCACAACTTTAGCCAGAACCGCCGCGTCGTCCCTGACAACGAGGGCGCAGATCAGTTCCGTATCCCGCAGAAGATCGTGCAAACAACCGCTTAACGTTCGGGATTCCCAAGCTGCCAATTCTCTTGCATTCTTCCCGACCACTTCTATTTCTCACGATGAGAACCATAAATGATATTTAGCGCCTCCGTCGTCGCTATGAGCCGTTCGCGGAGACCCGGAGGAAGATTCTTACTCTCGTGCGCAGTCAGCATCAGTACGTCACCGGCAATGATCAGGCTAATCTGCAAAGCATGACCGAAGAATGTGATAAACCTTGTCGGGCCTCCAGGTAGACTCTCGGTGAAACGCAAGATATGCGTCACAAAATCCGTCACCAAGTGAACTATTTTTGCGCTGATGACTGCACCTACTTCTCCTCCGAGCACAGCGCCGTCTGATAGCATGATAACCACGCCCGTAACGCGAGGAAGCCGTGAAACGTAATCTGCGATCATCGACCCGTCGACAGGTTCGTCCGTCAGATACAGTTCCTGCAGGCGCTCGTAGCCTTCGCGACGAAGGTTGCTGCTCCGCGGCTGTCGAACTTCGGCTGGAAGCGACGGAACTCTTGCAGAGGGCTTGCGAAATTCATGCGCAGGTCGCAAATGACCCGCCGTGACTACGTCATCTCGAACAATACGCCCCGACGGGGCTGGCCCCTGTTGTTCACTCGTCCGTTTTGTTTCCTCCGTATGAGCTGGCCCGCTTTCCGGATCTGCGTCAGCCCCATTTTTTGGCTGATCTGCCAGCCGAATTTCCGAATCCTTGTCTTCATTATTGGACGTGGCTCCCGTCGCCGGAGCGTTATCAACCGGAAGCGTCCTATCTCGCAGCTCAATTTTAAATCTCGCTTCATCCTCGCGGGCTAGCTCCGCAAATGGCGTGTCGAATCCCTCGAGTGCGGTGTCCGTTGAAGATATCCCGGAGAAAATGTGCTGGATCTGCGTTACCACGACGCGGAGGGGAATGTTAAATTCTACGTCCGGATTGACCGGCCCGCTAAACAGGGACGGGTGCAGTTCCTGGAGAACTCCCGCCTTGATCCGGGTTCGCCCTTCCAGAATGCCCAGGATCTTCCCCGCTTTTATAGTAATGCCTCCACCAACACTATTCCAAAGCAGAGAAGCCGGGAAATTGCCTTCCAACAACTCGCCTTCATGGATAACGACATCCACGTTCTTTAAAGCGCCCCCTGCGTCATCGGTTTCGCCGGGAGGGACGGAACCCTCCGCTTTTCGTTTGAATAGTCTTTGGAAATCCATAGGTCGGATTATTAATCGGACTTCGGCCGAACTCGGGCCCTCAGAGAATTTTGAGACGGAGAATAACGAACACGACCAGTAGTGTAATAATCGCTCCGAGAACACCGTAAATGAATGGCGCTAGATGATTGAGCACTATATCGACTATGCTCCGCTCTCGGATCTTGTTCGTAGCCAACGTGAAATCCTTCTGCATTCTATCCAGAGCCTCGGTGAGCGCCTCGACCCTTTTTTGGGTTTCCTCGGCCTTGCCAATGGCCAGATCGATACGGCCGAACTCGACACTGGCAAGGGCGGTTGCGGCCTCAAACTGCGAAACCGCCTCACGTTGATTGGCGTTCATCTGATCGACTATCGCAATGAAGGTCGCGACCGGATCGTTAGCATTATCGATGCGATACCGGTCGATCAGCGACAAAGCAGTTTCGGAAAACTCCTTGCGATCGATTGGCCTGAACGACTCACGATATTCTGTCAGCCGCCCGAGCTGCTTGTCGGTGTTTTCTGAAGAGACCATCATTTCACATCGGGACTTCTCATTCGGTTTCGACGGAGACATCCTGGTTCTCTGGTCCATAGATTCGTCCTTCCAATTTCTTTAACGCAAGCGCAGCAGCAAAATTTGCGGCCTGCACAACATTCCTTCCGGTCGTGGCTTCTCCGGAAAACCGCGGCGTCTGCCACGATTGCAATCCGAACATAGTGTCCATGTACTGGACAGGCATAATGTCGGTTAAATCCCTTTTGTTATAGAAAAAGACGATCGGGATATGCTGCAGTGCCAGATTCTTCCGTCCCTCGAGGCACATACCACGCTCGGAGAGGATCTCCTCGAGGTCATGGAGCATTTCGAGATTCCTCGAGGCCGCTTCGTATTGGCTGTCTGCTACAAATACAACGGCATCGGTCGCGGCCAGGACAAGGTGTCGAGTTCTCCTATACTTTTGCTGGCCCGGTAAGGTCCAATACAGAAATTTTGCTTTCAAATTATTCACGTCAAGTTTTTGCGACTGCGTGTACTCAAAGAAGACCGACCGATCATCCGTGGTTGGCAGTTCCTTAACTTCCGTAGCGAGCCGCAAAGACAGATATCTCAGAGAGGTCGTTTTGCCGGCATAGGCGGGCCCATAGTAAACGACTTTTAATTGCGCCTCGCACGTGACCCAATTGACGTATGCCATACGTGTTGTACTCCTTGTCCCGACGCTTCTCCTCTATCCGCGGTCGCCGCTCCCGGCGATGGCCTTTAAAATGGATTTTCTAGCGATCTCAGTTTGCTTACGCAAGCTATAAAACGTTTTTTCTTATCAAGATGCAACGTCATGGGAAAACCGGACTCATCAGTCTCCCACCGTCCGGAAACCAACCCGATCGCTAAGGGTCAGGCTCCGTTGATTCGTTACGCGCCGGGTCACATCGGCGCTGAAATTGCCGAAGTTCCCTCCGCGAATCACCGGATTCCCCGACGGATCAACCGAGCTTGTCCATTCAGAAACGTTCCCGCCCATGTCCAAAACGCCGTAAGGACTTCGGTCATCCGGGTAGCTGCCAGGCTCGACCCACTTCTGTGTTGGATCGCCCTTGTAAATGTTCGCGGCGCCGGCGCGTTCATCCGATCCCCACGGATAACGCCGTCCATCCATACCTCTCGCAGCCTTTTCCCATTCTCGCTCGGTTGGGAGACGACGACCTTTCCATTTCGCGTAGGCATAGGCATCAAACCAATCAATGAACACCGCGGGAAAGTTGATGTTGACGCTTACTCCTTCGACCTCGCCCTGGCCAACAGCGGCTTTGTACAGCTGATCCCATTGCTGATTGCGATGACCCTTTTCAATCGGCTGATCCGGGTGATCATACTCGCGACTCTCACCCACCGTAGCCAGGAACTCGGCATATTGCGATATCGTGACCTCTATCGGATCGATATTAAATTGCTGTAACGAGATTAGTTGACCGTCCTGATAATAGAATTGGCCAGCCGGAATGTTAATCGCGCTCCGGTACGCACGGCGTAAAACCGGCTTCCCTCCAAAGCTCTGAAGCAAAGCTTGAATTTTCTCTCGACTACCGTAACAAAGATAGCCCACCAAGGCGACCAACAGCATCAGCAGAGAGAGCTGCCAGAATCTCCCAACCCTCGATCTCCACTCGTTACGCTTCCGATTCTCAATAATGAGTCTCAAGATCTCAGCGGCGCCACCCTGACTGATGTGCAATGATCTCGAGACTTTCTCTGTCTGTTCACCTTGAAAAACCTGGGGCTCAGCTTCAGCAAGACGTTCGTCCAGCACGCGAGTGGCCTCCAGGATTACTCCGGCGAAATTCGCTGCCAAAGTTCGTGGAATGCCTTTCGGAACCCCGTGCGTTAATTCGAATCGTCCGACTCTCCAGGCGACCATTTCGTTTACGGCTTCCTGGCCGGTAAGACAGCCGACGACTGCGTGCAAGATCTGGCCGCTCCGAACATAGATGTATCCCTTTTGATTCCCCTGTCGCACCAGTATGGTAGCCGTTATGCCGGCCAGGCAGGCAATCTGTATGATATGCTGCAGCTCAAGATGTTCGACTTTCCCGGTAAAACCAGTGATCTGCTCTTTTCGCATACCCTTTGACCGCTAGCTCGCAAAAATCACGCAAAAACCGAAGCGACAAACTCAATCCAGCTTAGAATTCGGCTTGGGTTTAAAGCCAGCCAAAAAGCTTTCTCGGAGGCGGCTTTTGATTTTTGGCCACATTATCTTTTTCTTTGTTTTGCGGCTTAGGATCTGTTTTTTTCACGGCTTTCTTTGATCCGGCCTGATTGACAGCCACCTTCGGAGCCTCCTGTTTCGTTAAGTGATGTTCTGTTGATAAAAGAGGTGCACTCTGCTGCCCGGCCCGGCCTACAGTCAACTCTGTTGGCACGAAATCATGAGGCGGCTCGTTAAAGCTCGTTCCATTGGTTCGCGACGCGGTCACTTCTCTTGCCAAGAGGTTAAAATCGTTCTCGGGCATAAAGTCGCTGGGCGTACCCGTGACAACAAGGAAGACTCTGTCGTTCGTTTGCGCCTTAACTATCCCGGCCGCGTCTACTTTAGACACTGCATAAACCTGATCGTTGACCCGGACCTGAAATCCTTCGGGATCATACAGAAAATCTTTCGACGATCTGTTATCGATCCCTACATCAAAAACGACTGAATCCAACGACGCGTCTCGCATGATGCGATGAATAATGGCCTCGACGCCGTTGCCAAAACTGTTCTTCTTCTCCGGTTCGACAATCTGGCACCCTGCAAACAGCTCCGGAGAACTGGTTCTGAGTGCCGAATAGCTCTTGGCCTTATCGATCAGACCGGCAACTGCCGCTGGAGTAGCAACCTCAACGCGCTTGGAATCATTCCGAGCCTCCGGCCGAACGGCGGCGGCGGGCTCGAAGATGGCGACAAAGCTCGGTTCGCTACTCTCTTGGAAAAAAAGCGAGTACACCTTCTGATCCAGGACGACCGTCAGATTGCCCGTGACTCCCGGTTTCAGGGCACGAACACTGAAGAAGTTGGCCCCTTTGGTGTACCAGATTTGAAATCCGTCTCCGGTACTTGGCGTTGGCGAAAATCCATAACTGTCAATTGCTTCGATTTTATACGGAAACTCCAGCGAGGTTACGCCGTTGGTGCCGACTCTAATCACTGCGGGCACGTTTTGATTTAGGGTTGCGCGAGCAATCCTATTTTTCATAGAGTCGTCTTGCGCGTAACCATGCATCTGTAAACACGCCATCGAGACAGCAAGTTCTACAAAAATCGCTAGGGACGTTCTCATACATTTCGCGTATAACGTTATTCATTCCAGGTGTCACGCTTAATATTTTTTATCGGTCCTGCCTCCTCCTTTCTAGCTTGAATGAACTCTTCGCTTCGGCTTTTGCTGATTTTTGCGGACTAGCCCGAAAGAATTGCACCCGTTTACTTGCGTTGTATGCTGTGCCAGTGGGCGTTTCAGATATTTCAATCGTAGGTAAAGGAATATATCCGGTCCCAGAGGCGGCTCGGCTGGCCAAGGTAACACCCCGGCGAATTCGATATTGGCTCGGGCGGCGGGACTCTGAAATTTCCAAGTCAACCCAATCTTCTGGACTCTGGTTCGGACAACACGAACCGATTGACGACAAGTTCGTGCTTGGCTTTCTCGACCTTCAGGAGGTTCGCTTTGTCGATGCGTTTCTAAAGGCCGGCGTCACTTGGCGAATGTTGAGACGAGCGCACGAAATGGCAAAACGCCGGTACGGAACCGAGCATCCGTTTTGCACGCGCCGATTTACCACCGACGGCAGTCAAATTATCGAGATGGCCAGACGCGGATCTCGATTGGAATGGGAAGAGACCGCGCGCGGACAGACGGTCTTCCCAGCCGTCGTGGCGCCTTTCCTAAAGCAACTTGAATTTGCCGAAGACGGCGGATTAGTCCGCTGGTGGCCGCTAGGAAACCGACGGCGAGTCGTCCTGGATCCAGGCAGGCAGTTCGGTCAGCCAATTGTGCCGAAAGCTGGAGTTCGCACTGAGGTTCTCTTTCTCGCTGTCAAGGCCGGAACCTCGGATAGGGAAGTGGCGCAGTGGTTTGATGTCGAAGTTGAAGACGTAAGAGATGCTGTTGAATTCGAGCAGAATTTGGCAGCGTGAGATTTTTCAGGCGGTTCTATCCATCGCCTATGGAAACTATCGGGATCGCTATCCATGGGCCAAGATTGTGTTTTCACAGCATTTCGTTGTGACGCGTATGCCATTACCTTGTCGCAGATACTGCCAACGTCATCCAGGCCCCAAATATCACGAGCCCATTCAGCACCGTGCTTTTTGGCTTCTTGCCCAAGCCGCGAAAAGACCATCCCCGCTTGCGGGGGGATAAGGCAACCAAGATTAGAAAAAGTTAGCATTAAGTTTGCTAACACAGCCTGCCCCCCTGTTGAATGCTCACTCACGACTATTCCTATCGGTTTACCTAGCCAAACCCCTGTTCCTTCAGTGGGGGTCGTTTCCTCTATAAACCTTTGGAGTACGCTACCGGAATGACCCCAGTATGTGCCGGTTCCGACGATTAGCCCATCTGCAATTTTGAGAGCTGAAAGAATCTGCTGGGTCCTCAAAACATACATGGACCGGTTCTCTGTGGATTTTTCGGCTCTGAATTCGGTCAATTCAGGGGATATCAGAGTAACTTTAGCTCCTCTCTTGAACAGTTCAGTTTCTGCAACTTGCAACAGCGACAGAGTGTTGCTGTTTTCTGAATCCCCGTGAAGCGATCCATTTATAAGCACTATTTTAGCCTTCTTCGAGGGCATCCCCTCTTTTAACAAGACCTCTTGTGTCAATCAACCGTTACGGTGGTTCCAGGCTTCGGCGACACCCGACCAAAGCTTGGGATCAAAGCGCCGCGAGCCGGCCACCCGGTTCGTTCATCCCCCAACGATTGATGGCAGCGTTGGACACGCCCCTGCCAACGATCGGATGTTTAACGGCGGCTAAAAGCTGTGTCACGTGATCGTACTCAGGAATTCTGTTTCGATCCCCGTACTGATTCACTTTGGTCGCGATGGCGTTCGCTATATCCTGGGCATCCGGCCTACTGGTCACGCCTCGATCAATCCGTTGCCACATCATCAATTCCGCTTCGCTTTCCAGGATCAGCAGACAGTATTGAATCATCTTCGCTACCGTGACCGCGCTCAGGTATCCGGGCGTGGCCAGCAAATTTGCGTCGATATGCAGATTGAACGATTCTGCGCCGAAAGAATCGAGCTCCAGTTTGTCAATCAGATCCAGAGCCGCATAGGGGTACTCGGCTTCTTGATCTCTAATGAACTCGGCGAGTGTCGTTTTCGTCTCAGGATTGGGTGCCGGACTGAAATTATACGGATAATTAAAGTGAATGCGGTTAATCTCTGTCGCCTGTTCGGTAGTAACAGCGGTCAACTTCGGCAGCGATCTCTTTCTCTTTGCCACAATGCATCCAGATTATCGGGCGATCGTTCAACGCTCAATGCCAAGTCGGGGTTTTTGCGCTTTTTCGTTACCATTCGGGAGTGGCTGTGCCTTGATGTCAAACGTCAGCGTCGTTATGCGTCGATGGCTCGATCGCCCCAGCTCTTCTAGGGAGATTTTTAAATCGGTTTTGCGGTTTATCTCCGCAATGGCCGTATCCAAAGCTCTCTGACGCAGGTTCGCCCAAACCGGTAATGGCGCTTCCTGGATCAGGTTTCCAGCCGCATCTCTTACCGATTCCAGGCCGAGCACCTTTCGAAGTCGTTCCAAAGAAATGCGTTTGCTCCCGACCGTGACATATCTTTTAGCCCAATTGTAAAGGCGCAGCGAGTACCGGCTCCGGAGTCGAATCCTGGTTGGCTTTTCGGCGAGATACTCTGGCAGATGCTTTTTCAGTTCCAGCCAGATATGTTCAAAACGCGGGCTAAACGTCAGGTAAATCTCTTGGTTCTCCGTTCCGCGCACCTGTACAGCATCCACCCAGCGCGTATAGCTGGTGACGGCTTCCGAACCTTGGATCTCCTCGATGACCAGGCGATAGTTAGTCGCGAGCCGCAAAGCCGGCTTGAACGACTTCCTGCCTCCCACCGAAATGGGTTCAACCTGTCCAGGCCGATATTTCTCGAGAGCAATGTTGAGGATTTCACGCTCGGCTTCGGAAAGCATAAAATAGCTTTTCTGTACGCCGATCGGCAGGGATTCTTCTAGACCCTTATCAATTAGGCTGTCTGGGAGCCGCCGCTGAATTGTATTTTTCGCTGTCGCCATTTGTCAGTTTTTGGAAGTGGAAGCTCTCGTTTGGCAGAAATCCCGCCAAGAGAGCTATTTATCTTTACATAATTGGAAAAACGTTTTCAATAATGGATTGCACATAACAACAGTGAACAATGGTCAACACCGTCGAAGCAAAGACTAGAGACACGAAGAGATGGAATTTCGGGACGCGCGTTACCCCGCTCGCCCTGGAGGAGTTCATCGCGCGGAAAACCGAGAGTTTTAAGTTCTTCGAGGGTTCCGAACCTTGGGTCCGCGATCATGACCGCGTCACCTGGGAGAATTTCTTCCGGTTTTGCACCGAAGAGATGGACGACCTGTCAATACTGACCTGTGGTATGGTCATTGAGTACTGCCTATCAGTTATTGAACAGACAGCTTCCAAGATCAAACGACCCGTGACAAGAGCTAAAATCCAGGATGCGCTGGCAGCCAGCTACGCGGAGGCCTACGAAAATCCCGTCTTTCAATACCGATGGGCGATGCGTCATCCAATCGTGGCAGAAGCGGTCAATACCGCGGTCCGAAACCTTTGCGACGATGTGGCAGCCAGAGCAGGGCGTCGGGCCAACTCCTAGATAGACGCAGTCTCATCTGGCCGCATGGGACGACCAGGGAAAGATCATCGGAGTCGGCCGTGTGCACCGTGTTGTCCAGAACCAGGGTCAAATCCGTTACATGGCAGTCGATCCGGCACAGCGTCGCCAAGGCGTTGGCAGAGCCCTCCTGCAGGAATTAGAGGAAAGGGCGATCGAACTCGGAATCCTGGAAATCACCTTGCATGCGCGCGAGGATTCAGTGCAGTTCTACCAGGAAAACGGCTATCAGGTCTTAAGACCTTCGCATACCCTGTTTGGTGTGACCCCTCAGTTCGAGCTGCGGAAACGGTTGCTCTGAGGCTAGGCTGGACCTCAGGGCTAGGGACTCTTTAGCGGCTGCTGATCGGAGTGGATTTTTAAAGACCGAGCGACCCACTGGCACTGGCACCGACACTGACACTCCCACTGATCTGGTCATAGATCCAACGGTAGGTTTTTTCCATTCCATCCCGCAAACGGGTGGAGGGCTCCCAATGAAATACACGCTGAATCAGAGTATTATCACTGTTTCGTCCGTTCACTCCCCGAGGAGCAGACGGATTATAGGTGCGCTTCAGCTTAACGCCAGCGATCTGCTCGACGACGTCGAAC
>Ga0213878_10000303_pt1 | contig 19037 bp, 13 predicted proteins | sample VelepicoBEBS_R02_FD_161053 | JGI IMG/M metagenome (GOLD analysis project Ga0213878, IMG submission 161053) | Vellozia epidendroides bulk soil microbial communities from rupestrian grasslands, the National Park of Serra do Cipo, Brazil - BS_R02 | ecosystem: Environmental > Terrestrial > Soil >... | reverse complement strand
GCCGTCGGCGTCGAGCCGCAGGCGGTACGGTTGCCCGCGCAGCGCGGCGCGCTCTTCCCACGCGCGGCCGACGTCGGCCGGCCGAGCGAGAACGTCGAGCAGCCCGTCCATCGCGCCGAGGATCCCAGCCAGCACCGCCTCGCGCTCGACCCGCGGCGCGCGGTCGGAGAGATACGCCGGCGGCGGCTCGATCGCAGCCGCGGCTGCCGCATCCGGCCGGCGCACGTTGAGGCCGACCCCGCAAGCCGCGAACGCCTCGGTCCCCAGCACGCGCGAGAGGCAGAGGATGCCGCCCGCCTTGCGCGCGCCGAGGTCGAGGTCGTTCGGCCAGCGGAGGTCGAGCCGGACCCCGCACGCGGCCTCCACGCCGTCGGCGACGGCCAGCGCGGTCCAGAACGGCACGGCCCACAGCGCCGCGCTCGCGACCGGCTCGGGGAGGATGGTGGTGAAGAGCAGCGCGCTGCCGGGCGGCGCGATCCAGCTCCGGCCGGCCTTCCGCCCGCGGCCGGCCGTTTGAAACTCGGCGACCAGCGTCGCGCCCGCGGCGCGCGGATCGCCGAGCAGCGCGGCCGCGTCGTCGTTGGTGCTCGCCGTCTCGCGCACCGCGCGCACGCCGGCGAAGCGCGTTCCGGCGAGCGCCTCGCGCACGCGCGCCGCGTTCAGCGTCGCGAGAGGTGCGTCATCGTCCGGCACGTATCACAGGTCCGCTATGGCAGTCGAACGGACCTTGATCCTCGCCAAAGCCGACGCGGTGGTGCGCGGCTTGGTCGGTGAGGTGCTCGCGCGCTTCGAGCGGCGCGGTTACGTCATCCTCGGGCTGAAGATGCTGCGCGTGAGCGGCGCGCAGGCGAAAGAGCACTACGCCGAGCACGAAGGCAAGGCGTTCTTCCAAGGGCTCGTCGACTACATCACCGCGACGCCGATCGTCGCGTTCGTGATCGAGGGCGAGGACGCGATCGAAGGCTGCCGCAGCACGATCGGCGCCACCAACCCGATCAAGGCGAATCCCGGGACGATTCGCGGCGACTACGGTCAGACGATCGGGCGGAACCTCGTGCACGGTTCCGACTCCGCCGCGTCGGCGCAGCGCGAGGTGAAGATCTTCTTCCGCGACGACGAGCTGTTCCCGCGCGCGCACGTGCTCGGCGAGTGGATCGCGGCCAAGTGATTCGCGCGGAGCTTCGCTGACATGTCGATCGAGTCGTTGCGCGGCGGTGGGCGTCCGCTGATCGAGAGCGTGCGCGCGCGCGAGGTGTTGGATTCGCGCGGCAATCCGACCGTCGCGGTCGCCGTCGCGACCTCGTTCGGCGCGGTCGAGGAAGCGATGGTGCCGTCGGGCGCCTCGACCGGCGCGCACGAAGCGGTCGAGAAGCGCGACGGCGATCCGAAGCGCTACGGCGGCAAAGGCGTGCTCAAAGCGGTCGCCGCGGTGAACGAGATCGTCGGTCCGGCGATCGAAGGGATGGACTGCACCGCGCAGCGCGAGATCGACCGCGCGATCATCGAGCTGGACGGAACGCCGAACAAGGCGAATCTCGGCGCGAACGCGCTGCTCGGCGTCTCGCTCGCCGTCGCGCGCGCCGCCGCGGTCTCGCTCGGCGTGCCGCTCTACCGCTATCTCGGCGGCCCGTCGGCGGCGATGCTGCCCGTTCCGATGATGAACGTGATCAACGGCGGCAAGCACGCCGAAGGCGCGCTGCAGTTTCAAGAGTGCATGATCGTTCCGCTCGGCTTGAAGTCGGTCGCCGACGCGGTGCGCTGCGGCTCGGAGATCTTTCACGCGCTGGGGAAGATGCTGCACGAGGCGGGCCACCAGACGCTGGTCGGCGACGAAGGCGGCTACGCGCCGAAGCTCGACACGATCGACGAAGCGCTGCAGCTGCTCGTGCGCGCCGTCGAAAAAGCCGGCTACAAGCCCGGCAGCGAGGTGGCGATCGCGCTCGATCCGGCCGCGACCGAGTTCTTTCGCGACGGGAAGTACTGGCCGCACCTGCCCGACGATCACCCGCTCGACGCCGCGCAGATGGTCGGGCTGTACGAAGGGCTCTGCAACACCTACCCGATCGTCTCGATCGAGGACGGGCTGGCCGAGGACGACTGGGACGGCTGGCAGCTGCTCACGCAGCGGCTCGGCGCGCGCGTGCAGCTCGTCGGCGACGACCTCTTCGTGACCAACGTCGAGCGCCTCGAGCGCGGGATCCGCGAGGGCTGCGCCAACGCGATCCTCATCAAGGTCAACCAGATCGGAACGCTGACCGAGACGCTCGACGCGATCGAGACCGCTCACCAGGCCGGCTACCGCACCGTGATCTCGCACCGTTCCGGCGAGACCGAAGACACGACGATCGCCGACCTGGCCGTCGCGACCGGTGCGGGGCAGATCAAGACGGGGTCGCTGGCGCGCAGCGAGCGGACCGCCAAGTATAACCGTTTGATGGCAATTGCCGAAGACTTAGGTGCGGGCACGGCGCGATACCCCGGGGAGAGAGCCTTCACGGCCTTGTCGAAACGAGAGGCGCGGGGGCCCGTAGCTCAGCGGTAGAGCAGCCGGCTCATAACTGGTCGCGCGCTGGTTCGAATCCAGCCGGGCCTAGCTCCCCCGATCGGCGATGAATCTTTGACGTGACCGCTCCCTCGTCGCTCGTCTTTCCGCGGGATCGGCTGTTCTTACGGCTCGATGCGGCCCGGCGCGCCCCGATCGCGCTCGTCGTCGCCGGCGCCGAGACGGGGAAGAGCACCGCCGTCCGGGCGTACTTGGCGGCGCGGGCGATCGCGCACGTGCGGGTCGGCCACCAGCCGGAGTTCCTGCGCGGGCTGGTCGATTCGTTCGGCGCCGTCGCGCCGGCGCTGCGCTCGTCGGCCTCGGGCGCGCTGGCGCGCTTCGCCGGCGGCGACGGCGAAGGGACGGTCCTGAGCTGGCTGTGCGAGCACCTCGCCGGCGTGGCGACGACCGTCGTCGTCGAAGAGCTCGAGCTGATCGGCGCGGAGCCGCGCAGCGTCGCCCTGCTGCGCGGCCTGATCGACGCGACAATCCCGCGCATCCGCTGGATTCTGGTCGGGCGGGAGGCGGCCGCCTTCCCGGTCGCGCGCTGGCTCGCCGGCAGCCTCACCGACCTGCCCGTCGACGACGACGACCTGCGGATCGATCTGGGGGAAGCGCGCGCCGCTGCCGCCGCCGCCGGCCTGGTGCTCGACGAGCTGCTTCTCGCCAAGCTGCACCGCGCCGCGGCCGGCAGCCCGCTCCGCCTGGCGGTCGCGCTGGCGAGCGGCCGTGCCGACGAAGGTGAATCGCACGCCGAGCTCTACGACCGCCTCGCCGCCGCCGCGCTCGACGCATGCGACGAGCGCACCCACCAGCAGTGGTGCGAGGCGGCGCTGGTCGGCCGGTTCGACGCGGCGCTGCTGCGCGCGATCGACCCCCGCACCGACGCCGAAGCGACGCTCGCGGCGCTGACCGCGGCGGGGTTCGTCTACGCCGACGACGACGGGACGCGCGCGTTTCACGAGCCGTTCCGGGAGCGGCTGCTGGCCCATCTGCAAGCGCTGCCGCGCGCGCGCCGCGAGGCCTCGTACGCCCGCGCCGCCGCCGCGCTCGAAGCGAACGGGCGCTGGCCGGAGGCGGTCGCGCTGCGGATGCGCGCGCCGGACGGCGAGCGCATCGCCTGCGCGCTCGAGGCGCGCGGCTTCCGGGCGATCGACTCGGGCGAGATCGCGACGGTCCGCGAAGCGCTCGAAGCGGTCCCCGACGAGATCCTCAACCGCCACCCGATCGCGCTGGCGATGCGCGCGCTCGTCGCCTCGCTCGACGAAAGCTACGACCTCTCCGAAGCCTGGTTCCGCATGGCGATCGACGCCGCGAGCGAGAGCGTGCGGCGCTCGATCGTGGTGCGCTACGGCCTCGATCTGGTGCGGCGCGGGCGCACCGACGTGATCGAGCTGCTCGAGGCCGAAGCGGCCCGCGGCGGCGCCGCCGAAGGCGACGACTTCGCCGCCGAGCTGTACGGTCTGCTCGGCACCGCGTACGTCGGCGCGCGCCGGCTCGACGACGCGCGCGAGGCGGCGCGGCGCGCGCTCTCCCGGCTGCACGACGTCTCCGACGTCGGCGTGCGCGCGCGCATCCTGCACCAAGCCGCCTACGTCGCGCTGAACGACGGCGACTACGTCGCCGCGAAAGACCTCGCCAAGCGCGCCTACGAGACGGCCGAGTCGGCCTACCTCTACGACCTCGCGGCGCGCGCGCTCAGCGTGCTCCACAACGTCGCGGTCTTCTACGACGACGACCTGCCGGCCGGGCGCCGCGCGCTGGCGAAGCTCGACGGCGCCGCGCGCAAAGCCGGCAGCACCACGCTTCGTTTATATGCGATCCTCAATGCCTACGGGCTCGAAGTCGACGCCGGCGACAACGAGGAGATCGCGCGGCTCGACGGCGAGCTGCGCGAGCTGCGCATCTTCCTCACGCCGATGGCGAGCGAAGCGCTCTTGCCGGCGCAGGCGCTGCGCGCGGCCTGGGACGGCCGCTTCGAGCACGCCTACGGGCTGCTGGCGCCGAGCGCCGAGAAGCTCTTCGACGACGACCGGACCGCCTATCGCTGGGCGGAAGTCGCGGTCTACGCCGCCGCCGCCGGAAAGCGCTCGGAGAGCGCCGCCGCGATCCGCCGTTGCCGGGACACCCTGCGCAAGGCCGATCCGGCTGACCGGCTCATGTTCCGCGCCCGCGCCTACCTCGCGCTGGCGGAGATCCTGCTCGCCCACGACGGGCGGGCGCGCAGCGCGCTCGCCGAGCTGCGGGTCCTGGCCCGGCGCGGCGGCCCGCGCTTCGCGGCGCTGGTCGAGGCGGTCCGCGGGCTCTACCTCCGCTGGACGAGCGGCTGGCACGGCGCCCCGCCGCTCGCCGAAGCCTTCGAAAACCTCGAGCGGCTCGACCTGGGCGGGGTGGCCCGGTTCTTCGGCGCGCTCCCGCTGCCCAGCTCCGACCGCGCTCGGCTCGGCCTGCTCAGCGAGACCGAGAAGCGGATCCTCAGCGCCGTCGCGTCGGGCGCGACCAGCAAGGAGATCGGGGTCGACCTGGACCGCAGCTCGCAGACGATCGACGTCCACATCCGCTCGATCTGCCGGAAGCTCGGCTGCAGCGGGCGGCGCCAGGCCGTCGCCCTGGCCCTGCGCGAGGGGCTGATCGGCGAGCGCCGCCGGCAGGAACGGTCGGCAGGGTAGACCTCTTCCGACCGCTACCTAATCTTGGGTAGTGTAGAGGCGTGCGAAACGGCGGTACAGTGATCTCGGACACGCGGCACGGATGTGCGCGATGTGGGCGGAGAAGGACCTCATGCAGCTCAGCGTCAGTACGCGACACGGCGACCAACGGCTCGCCGAGGCGCTCAACGAACAAACCCGGGAGCTCGCTGCGGCGGCGCTCGATTTGGTCCCCCCGCCCGACCGTACCGTGGCGGCGGAAATTCTCGTCATGCGGTTCGTCGAGCGCTTCGCCGGCGCGGTGGGAGCGGCCGACTGGACGCGGCTGCTCAACTGGGTCGACCTGAGCTGCCGCCGGTACGCCGGAATTCTGCCGGTCGGGACGCTCGTCGCCGCCGCCGCGAAGGCGATCGCCGACGAGCTCGACGACGTCCCCGGCGTGCGGATCAGCTCCGGCGAGCTCGAGGTGGTCTGCGCGGAGGTCGACCGGCTGGCGGCGCGGCCGCGGCTGGTGCGCGACGCGGCGCGCCACGAGGCGCTCGACGAGATCGACGTCGCGCTCGACGATTTGATCACCCGCCTCGACGGCGCCGACCAGCTCACCGCCGAGCACTCGCGCGCGGTCTCGACGTGGTGCGCGCGGCTCGCGCAGCGGCTCGCGCTCGCCAAGCACGACGCGGTCTTCGTGACCCGCGCCGGACTGGTGCACGACGTCGGCAAGATCACCACGCCCCTCTCGATTCTCAACGCACCGCGCACGCTCGACGAAGAAGAGATGGCGGTGATGCGCAACCACGCGGTCGCGGGCGCGGCGATCGTGTCGGAGATTCCGCTCGTCGCGCACCTCACGCCCGCGGTGCGCAACCATCACGAGCGCTTCGACGGGCGCGGTTATCCCGACGGCTTGCGCGCGAGCACGATCCCGATCGCGACGCGCATCGTCACCGTCGCCGACGCGTTCAACGCGATGATCGGGCGGCGTCCGTACCGCCCGCCGTTCTCTCCCGCGGTCGCGCTCGAGCGGCTCGAAGCGAATCGCGGCACGCAATTCGATCCTATCGTCGTCGACGCGATGATCGACGTCGTCACCAACCGCGCCCTACAGGAGCGTCTCTGATGCGCAAGGCTTTCGCCCTCCCCGCGCTCGCGACGCTGACCGTCGCCGCGCTCCTCGCCGGCTGCACGGGCGGCGGCGTTTCCTCGCTGACGCCTGGCGACTCCGGCCACGCGCTGTACGCGTCGAACCAATCCCGCGCGCTCCCCGCGCAGTCGCCCACGCCGACGCCGGCGGCCACGCCGACGCCGTCGGGCGGCCTGCTCGGCGGCCTCCTCGGCGGCGTGCTCGGGCTCGTCGGCGGGCTCGTCGGATGCGTCGCCGGCACGCTGACGTCCGCCGGTTGTCACAGCTCACAAAACACGAACGTCGCAGCGACGTCGTCGTACCAGAACGGGCTCGGCGCGCGCGATCTGTGGTCGGCGTACGGCTTGGCGGCGCCGCAGTTCGGCGCGGTTGCGAACGGCCGCACGATCGCGGTGGTCACCGCGTATCCCGCGCCGAACGCGGAGAGCGATCTTGCCGCGTACCGCCGTGCCTTCGGGATGCCGCCGTGCACCTCGTCGAACGGCTGCTTCAAAGTGATCTCGCAAGGTTCGAGCGCACCGGTTCCCGCGTGGGCGATGGAGACCGACATCGACTTGGCGATGGCGTCGGTCGGATGCCCCACGTGCCGGCTGGTGCTGGTGGAAGCCGCGAGCAGCGAGATCGCAGCGCTGGCGGCCGCCGAAGACGCCGCGGCAGCGCTGCATCCGGCCGCGATCACCAACAGCTACGGCGTGCCGGAATCCGCCGACAGCTCCGCGCTGGCCTCGCACTGGAATCATCCCGGGGTCGCGATCACCGCCAGTGCGGGCGACGCGAAGAGCGCCACGTTCCCGGCAACGCTCGCGTCGGTGACGGCCGTCGGCGGCACGGTGCTGGCGAAGGACCGCGCGGTCGCGCGCGGCTGGTCGGAGGCGCCGTGGACGAACACGGGCGCCGGCTGCAGCACGCAGGAGCTCAAGCCGGACTGGCAGACCGACTCGTACGGTTGCGCGAACCGTGCCGTCGCCGACGTCTCGGCGGTCGCCACGTCGAATCCGGGGATCGCGATCTACGACAAGGCCGCGGGCGGCTGGATCGTGGTGACGGGAACGAGCGTCGCGGCGCCGCTGGTCGCGGGCTTGTACGCGGCGGCCGGCAACTATCCGAGCACGGCGGTCGGCGCCGGCGGGATCTACGCGAACGCGAGCAAGCTGCACCCGCTCGCCGGCGCGTTCTCGCAAGGGACGCCGGACGGCCTGGGAGCGTTCTGAACGAAGGGACGGCGGCGCCGGGCGGGCAAACCCGCCCGGTCCCGGCGCCATAGTCTATCGGTTAGGACGCCGCCCTTTCAAGGCGGAGAGACGGGTTCGACTCCCGTTGGCGCTACCACCGATCCACCGATCTTGGATCCGCCGCCGGTCGGAACACGCCCTTGCCGCGTCAGCTTGCGCGCGAAAGCAGCAGTGAAGCAAGGGCCAAACAGAAATAGATTCCGGGAAAGGCGATGTTGTAGAACACCCCCGCGCGTGCGTGTGCTATCAGTGCGCCGATAAAGTACAGCACCAGTCCGGCAGCTGCCGCCGTTTGTATCACGGGCACGCCGAGCAGGCCGAGCAGCAGCCCTGCGGCGCCCGCCAACTTGAGACCGGCGAGCCCCGGCAGCCACGAGCGTGGGACCCCGACTTCGGTAGAGGTCTTCAGCACGAATCCCGCCCTTGCGAGATCGGCGAACCCTGCTCCCGCGTTCGCCAAGATCGTCGCCGCGGGCACCGCCACGAAGAGCGCGTTCATCTCAGGCGTCCTGTGCAATGCGGACGGCCAAGTGCGCAAGACGCGCGGGATCGGCGACCACGTCGAAGTGAACAACGAGCTCCCCGACGACGCGCACGAGCAGAACCGAACGAATCTCGGCACCGTCGCGAACCACAATTCCGGGCCGTCCGTCAATGAAGGCGAGCCGAGCTCGACGTGCGTTGGCGCGGTACGCGCGGGCCTCCGCAACGACCGCCTGAACGCCCTGAATTCGTTGTGGTGCTCCACGCCGAAGTACCTGAGGGTCCGCGGTCCTTACGACGGCGGGATCGAGCACGGCGACGAGACCTTCCGTGTCACCTTCTTGCGCTGCACGCAGAAACGCTTGCACGACGTGCCGCGCTTTTGCGACGTCTGCGATTGGAGCGAACGGACGGCCGCGAACCCGCGCTCGCGCACGGCTGGCTAGCTTCTTTGCCGACTCGGTCGAGGTCCCGAGGATGTGTGCGATCTCCTCAAACGGCACTCCGAACGCGTCGTGGAGGACGATTGCGACTCGCTGTGGCGGGGTTAGCTCGGTGAGGACGACCACGAACGCGGCGGTTAACTCTTCCGAGAGCAGCGCAGCCTCTTGGGGTATGTCTGCCGCGTCGTCCGCAGGCAACGAGGCTGCCTCGTACGGAATTTCGCGGCGACGACGCAGTGTGTCAAGGCAGCATCGCGTGGCAACGGTCGTTAACCACGCCGGCACGTTCCGAACCCCGCTCGTGTCGCTGGACTGAAATTTGATCCACGTCTCCTGCACGACGTCTTCCGCTTCGGATTGCGCGCCGAGCACCCGGAACGCAATCGCCAGCAGATGCAGCCGTTCTCGCTCGAACGCAGCTACTCGGTCCGTGTCCTTCGCGTGGGGCGCACAAGCCATCACGTTCACCTTGCCCTTTGCCATAGGTTGCCGTGTCATCGACGCAGCGGGAGTGAAAAAGGTGACTCGGGGCGAGGAGAACTTCCGGTGTTCCCAGGTCTGGAGCGGCCCGGCGGCTGCTCCTCTCCTGACGCTGCAATGAAAGGCGCCGGGTTCCCGTCCGGCCGGTCCGTCGGAACGCGGTATGCCGACACCGCGAGACGGTCGACCGGGACGCCGTTGGCGCGGCTCACGGCCGCCGCGCTCAGGTGTCGTGACGCGTCGGGAACAGCCCCGCCAGCACGCCTTTCAGCGATTGCACGAGCACCGGCTCTTCGTCGGGATCGCCTTTGAGCATCGCGCTCGCGAACGCTTTCGCCTGTTCCGCGGTCACGTGCGGCGGCAGCATCGAGATGTTCGGATCGGTGAGGACTTCGAACACGGCCGGCCGGTCGGCGTGCAGCACCTGCTCCCAGCCGGCGGCGAGGTCGTCGGCTCGCTCGACGCGCACGCCCGCCAGGCCCAGCATCTTCGCGTAGTCCGCGTACGGAAAATCGGGCAGGTCTTGGGAGCCCGGAAACTTCGGGACGCCGGTCTCGATGCGCATCTCCCACGTCACCTGGTTGAGGTCGCGGTTGTTGGCGACGAAGAACACGAGCCGCGGATCGCTCCAGCGCTTCCAGTACTTCGCCACCGTGATGAGCTCGTTGATGCCGTTCATCTGCATCGCGCCGTCGCCGGTGATCGCGATGACGGGGCGGTCGGGGAACGCGAACTTCGCCGCGATCGCGTACGGAACGGCGGAGCCCATCGTCGCCAGGCTGCCGGAGAGCGACCACTTCATCCCGCGCCGCATGTCGAGGTGCCGCGCCGACCAGTTCGTCGACGTGCCGGCGTCCGCGGTGAGGATGGCGCGGTCCGGCAGCCGGCGGTTCAGCTCGACGAACACGTCCTCGGGGTTGACCGGATCGCCGGCGATCGCCGCGCGCGAGGCGTCGACGCGCGCGTCGTGCCGCTCGGCCTTCGCGATCCGCTCGCGCCAGCCCGTGTCGCTCTTTTGCCGCAGCAGCGGCAGCAGCGCCGCGAGCGTGTCGCGCGCGGATCCTTGCAAGCTGACTTCGGTGGGATAGCGGATGCCCACCCGCGCGCCGTTGACGTCGATCTGCACGCCGCGCGCATGGCCTTCTTTCGGCAAGAACTGCGCGTACGGATAGTTGGTGCCGACCATCAGCAGCGTGTCGCACGACGCCATCATCTCGCTCGACGCCTTCGTGCCGAGGAGTCCGAGCGTGCCGGTGACCCAGGGCAGATCGTCGGGAAGCACCGCTTTGCCGAGCAGCGCTTTGGCGCAGCCCGCTTGCAGCCGGTCGGCGAGCGCGATCAGCTCCTCCTCGGCGCCGAACGCGCCCGCGCCGGCCAGAATCGCGACCTTCGAGCCGGCGTTCAGCACCTCGGCCGCGCGCTCGAGGTCGGCCTGCGGCGGGATCATGCGCGCCAGCGCGATCCCGATGCTCGACGCGTTGTTGCTCATCATGTGCGGCGGGTGGGCGACCGCTTTTTCTTCCTGCAGATCCTTGGGGAAGATCAGCGCGGTGACGGTGCGCGCCGAGAGCGCGGCGCGCACGGCCCGGTCGATCGCGTGGCGAACCTGCGCCGGGCTCATCAGCGTCACGCAGTACTCGCTCGCGACGTCCTTGTAGAGGCTCTGCAGGTCGACTTCTTGCTGGTACTCGCTGCCGATCGCCGTGGTCGCCGACTGGCCGGTGAGCGCGAGCACCGGCGTGTGGTCGTTCTTCGCGTCGTAGAGCCCGTTCAGCAGGTGGATCGCGCCCGGGCCCGAGGTCGCCAGGCACACGCCCAGCTCGCCGGTGAACTTCGCGTGCGCGCAGGCCATGAACGCCGCCTGCTCTTCATGGCGCACTTGGATGAAGTCGATCGCGTCGTGGTGGCGGTCGATCGCGGCGATGATGCCGTTGATCCCGTCGCCGGGATACCCGTAGATGCGCCGCACGCCCCAGGCGATCAGGCGCTCGATCAGAAAGTCGCTGACGGTCGTTGCCACGTGTGCCGCTCCGTTATGCCGCGGGATAGTCGAGCTCGTTGAAGCGCTGGTGCAGCGTGCGCCGGGCCGGAACCGTCAGCCGGTACGGGCCGGCCGGCTCGCGATCTTTGAAGTAGATGGTGATCTCGACGTGGGCGTCGCGTTCGCCGGTGTTGAGCATGCACGCGGTCTCATGGCTGGTGAACTCGGGAGCGGGGTCGTTGCTCCACGCAGGAATGTACCCTTCCGCGATCACCTACGCGGTCGAACCGAACGTCTGCATCGTTCCGAGATATACCACGGGTCGACACGCGGCCGGCGGCGCCTCGGTCTGCCCCGCTCCGGCCAAGTTGCCGTACGCCGCCTTCGCGAAGATCTTGTGCCTTACGGCGTGAAGGCGGTCGCCTTGCGTCTCACGAGATAGAGCGCGATTCCGAGCAGCGCCCAGATCGAGCCGACGGCTTTCGCCGTCGTGCCGAGGTAGGTCCAGATCACGAAGCACACGAGGAGGCCGAGCAGCGCGAGCGCGATCGCGTACCAGTTCGCCCACCGGCCTTCGCGCCAGGCGTTCACGGCGGCGGCGAGGTTCACGCCCATGAACGCGATCAGCGCGCCGAAGTTCAGCAGCTCCGCGCCGAGTTCGTAGCTGAACGCGAGGCCGCCGGCGAGGACGATCGCGCCGATGATCAGCACGTTGTTCGCCGGAATGCGGCTGTTCGGGTCGAGCGCGCCGAAGAGCTTGCGCGGCAGCGCGCCGTCGCGTCCCATCGCGAACAGCAGGCGCGCCGCGCCGAGGTGCGAGGCCATCCCCGAGCCGATCGTCGCGACCAGCAGCGAGACGTTCACGACCCCGAACAGCAGCGCGCCGCCGACCTGGCCCGAAACGTGGACGTACGCGGTGTCGACGTCGGGGAACGGCTTTCCGGCCGGCCACGCAAGCTGCGCGAGATAGACTTCGAGCGCGGCCAGGACGCCGGTGATCAAACAGGTCGCCACGATCGCGCGCGGGATCGTGTGCTGCGGCTCGTGCGCTTCGTCGGTCAGCGTCGAGATGCCGTCGAACCCGATGTAGGTCAGCACGGCGATCGCCGTGCCGCTGAACACCGCGCGCGTCGACCACGTCGCCGGGTCGTAGAACGGCTTCGTCAGCGCGGCGCCGGCCAGGTGCAGCTGCAGCACGTAGTGCACGGCGGCGATCCCGAACGCGACGATGACGACGCCGAGCCCGGCGGCGAGCAGCGCGTTGATCAGCGCCGACGTCTCGACGCCGCGCAGGTTCAGCCCGGTGAACAGCAGCGCGAACGCGATCACCAGCAGCGGGTACGGCAGCGCCGGAAAGAAGTTCTCGACCGCTTTGCTCGACCAGATCGTGCAGATGAGCGGGTTGACCACGTAGTCGAGGACCATCGCCCAGCCGACGAAGTAGCCCGCGCCGGCATGCAATTCTCTGCCGACGTACGTGAACGCCGAGCCGCCTTGCGGATACGCGCGGGCCATCCGGCCGTAGCTGACCGCGGTGAACGCCATCGCGACCAGCGCGATCAAGATCGCGGTGACGACGTGTCCGCGCGCCTCCTTGTCGATCACGCCGAACACCGGCATCGGCGCCGTCGGCTGGATCAGGATCAGCCCGTAGAGGACGAGGTCGCGGAAGCGCAGCGCGCGCTTGAGCGTGATCGGCCGGCCGGTGACGGCCTCGGCTTCGGCGGGACTGATCAGCGGGCGCGCTCCATGCCTCGCCCTCGTTCGCCGCCCGCTCGGTTGCGTCTTGCAGTTCTCCGGCAGTATCGCAACGCTGTCACCGATCGGGCACCGCGTTTTGCAACATCTGCTTCCCTGGCCGCTAATGTAAGAGCATGCAGCAAACGGTATGGAAGCGCGCGAAACCGCGGCTCGCGCTTCTCGGCGGCGAACCGGGCGCGCGCAACGAGGTTGCGCCCGCACTTGCACTCGACTTCGAGCTGTGCGCGTTCGAGGGCGCGCGCCCGCCGCAGGCGCTGCTGCTGTTCGGCACGCCGGCGACGTTCCGCGAGGCGCTGCTCGACCTGCGCGCGCGCAGCGACGTGCCGGCGCTGCTGATCCTCGACGAAGCGGGGCCGGCGGACCGTATCGACGCGCTCGAGCACGGCGCCGACGACGTGCTGGTGCAGCCGGTCGACGTCCCCGAGCTGATGGCGCGGCTGCGCGCGGTGATCCGGCGCGTCGTGCGCCCGGCACCGAGCGTGCTGCGCGCCGGCGACATCGAGATCAACCTCGATTCCTCGTCGGTGCGGCGCGGCGCGCGCGAGGTGGCGCTCTCGCCGACGGAGTTTTCGCTGCTGACCGTGCTCGCGCGCAGCAACGGCGCGGTCGTTCCGCGCGCGCGGCTGATCGACGAGGTGTGGGGCTCCGAGCGGCAAGCCTCCGCGACGACGGTGCACACCTTCGTCTCGTACCTGCGCGCGAAGCTCGGCGATGCCGGCACGGCGCCCGTCGTGCGCACCGTGCGCGGTGTCGGTTACGCGCTCAACGTCGGGTAGCGAGGGTCACCGCAGGTGACCCACTAGACGGCGAACCGCTCCATCGCGCGCGCTTCGGCCTCGAACCGCAGCTCGCCGGTGAGGCGCGCTGCGAAGCGCAGCGCGGCGATGACGTCGCGCACGAGCCCGCCGCGCCGGATCAGCGCCAACCCGCGCTCGCCGTGCTCGAGCGCGCCGCGCCGGTCGCCCACCAGGTCGAGCGCGCGCGCCTTGACGAGCAGCAGCGAGCCGTAGTGGTGCGACTCGGTGTCCGGCGCGCGGAGCGCGAGCGCCGCGTCGGCGTGCGCCAGCGCGCGGCTGCCGTCCAGCAGCGCGACGCGCACCTCGGCGGCGCGCAGCTCGTAGAACCAGCGCAGCAGGTAGTGCCGTTCGGGGATCGCGTCGCGCGCCAGCGCGAGGTAGCGCAGCGCTTCCTGCGCGCGCGCGCCGGCGACCTGGATGCGCGAGACGAGCAGATAGATCCGTCCCAGCCAGCTGCCGCCGACGACGGCGGGCGCGAGCGAGCCCGCCTCGTTCGCGTGGCGGAGCGCATCGTCGCTCGCGGCGTTGGAGGCGGCACACGCGAGTGCCAGGAGCGCCCAGACGCGCTCGTATCCGAGCGCGTGCCAGGACGCGGCGGCGTGCGCTTGCGCCGCCTCGCTGTACGCGTGCGGCTGCAGCTCGGCGAAGGCGAGCTTCGTGATCGCGATGTCGGTCGCGATGCGCAGCTCGGCGGCTTTCGGCACCGCCGTGCACGCGAAGAGCGCGTCCTGCGCGCGGCCGTAGACGGCGAGCGCCGCTTTGGGGTCGTGACCGCCCTGCAGCACGTTGGCGAGGAAACGCAGATGGCGGGCGTGCGCGCGCCGCTGCCAGTCCTGCGCGCCCGGCGGCGGAACGCTCAGCTCCGCCGCGCGCGCCGCGAGCTCGCTCGCGCGGCGGTAGTCGGGCCGGACGTATTCGGCATACGCGGCCGCGAAGGCCAGCTCGGCCGCCGGCGCGGCGCCGGTCGCGGCGCGTTCGCCGAGCGCGTACTCCGCGCGCGCGCGCTCGTGCTCGCCGCTCTCGGTGTGGGCGGTCGCGCGCGCGGCGTGCAGCGAGGCGCAGATCTCCGGCGGCGCACCGCGCTCCAGCAGCATCTCGCCGTAGGCGAGCGCTTCGGCGGTGCGACCTTGGTTCACGAGCTCGTGCAGCGTCTCGATCGCTTCGAGGTACGACTCCTGGCGCGTCTTGCCGACCGCGGCGTTCGGGTGCTGGCGCAGCGCCTCGACGATCAGCTCTCTGGCGCGCGCGCGCTCGCGGTAGAACTGCCGCCGCGAGATCCCGAGCTCGTGCACGACCGCTTTGTGGCTGGCCCCTTCGATGTCGCAGCGCTGCACGATGCGCGCGGCGCGCGAGCCCTCCGGCAGCGCCGCGCGGATCGTCGCGCGCAGCTGCAGCATGAACGCTTGCTGCTCGTCGGCGCGCGCGGCGGCGAGCCGCTCGGCGACGAGGGGATTCTTGCGCAGCTCGGACGGTTCGGCGATGTGGCGCACCAGATGGCGAATCGCAGCGTCGAGCGCGGCTCCGCCGAGCGGCGCGGCTTTCGGTTCGCCGTACACAGCTTGAGCGAAAACCTCAGAGGGGCGCACTGGGAAACTCCCGGAAACAGCCGACCTACTAATTGATTAGTATATTCGGTTTTCACTATACCCAGCGGCGACACGCGAAGTCAAGCGGCGCAAGCGGCGAAATGCTGTCTTAATACTGCCTCGCACTCGCGCAGAATTCGCTCATGTGTCGCAGCGGCAGAGCTGCGGCAGTTTGTGTGCGGCACCGTTGCGGCACCGCTAATGCGGGGTTAACGTTGCGCGCAGGTGGTACCGAAGCGAATGTCCCCGGCCACGTGCCGCGGGGCATTATTTCCACTCACCACTTTGAAAAGGCTAAGCGTGATAGAACGAATCGTACACGCGATGAGCCGGTCCTTGCGCGGCATCATTGGAATGGCGCTTGCGATCGCACTCATGGCGTCGATCGCCGCTCCGACGCTCGCCGACACGACGACAGGCAACATCTCGGGAACGGTGACGGCCAACGGCCAGCCTCTCTCCGGTGTTTCCGTCAGCGCGGTCGCTCCGTCCGGACGCTACACCGCACGCACCGACGCGAAGGGTTTCTTCAGCATCGTCGGCGTGACCCCCGACACCTACACCATCACGTTCAGCGCTCCCGGGTACACCGAGGCTTCGGTCAACGGCGTTACGGTGAACCCGACGCTCACGGCGACGGTGAATCAGGCGCTGAGCACACAGCTCAAGACGATCGGCTCGACCACGAGCCGCTCTTCCGGCATCAGCGCGTTCCAGCCCCAGCAGCCCCAAGACACGTACAGCGTCAACTCCAACCAGATTCAAACGATCCTCGGCAAGTCGCATGCCGCAAGCGAGACGCAATTGATCATCTCGCTGCCGGGCGCGACGCTCGACGCGCTGGGCTACCCTGTCCTGCGCGGCGGCCGCCAGACCGACGAGGGCTTCCAGTTCGAAGGCATCGACTACACCGACGCGTTCACGCACCAGTTCGTGAACTCGCTGGCGCTCAACGGCGTCTCGAACTTCCAGCTCAGCCCCGGCGCCGGTGACGCGTCGGTCGGCAACGTCGGCACCGGCCAGATCAACGCAACGGTCAAGCGCGGCACGCGGCCGGCCTTCGGTTCCGTCGAAGGCGATCTCCGCGGTCCGACGTTCGACCATCTGTTCGCCGGCGAGTACGGCTGGGCGACGCCGAACGGGGCGCTCTCGAGCTATACCTCGTTCCAGGGCGAGGACTACCAGAACCAGTGCGGGCACACCGGGACGAACTGCAATCTGGTCGGTCTGCAACTCGTCAACCCGGCGTTCGTGAACGGCCGCGACCTGATCGAGAACGCGGTCTACAAGTTCGGCAGGGACAAGAACCAGTCGCTGCAGGTGTTCTATCAGAACCAGTACTACAACTTCTACACGACCGCCGCGTTCGTGCCGCGCACCGACGACCTGCTGTACCGCACGTCGATGCCGGATTACCTCTCGTCCGCGGCCGCCTCGCTCGGCATCACGCCCGGAGAGCTTGGGGGCATCCTGCCCTTCGCGTACGGCCAGACTTCGCTGCTGCAGACGATCCGCCGGCCGGCGCGTTCGAACCCGCAACCGAACGAGACGATGAAGCTGCAGTACAGCAACAGCCTGAACGCTTCGACCTTCATGACGCTGAAGGCGTACAAGGTGAACGCCGCAGTCGTGTTCGACAATCCGTACGCGACGCAGTCCTGCGCGGGCTTCGTCGTCACCGTGTGCGACAGCTTCGGGCCGCAGGGCGGCCAGCGCACGGGTTTCGCGGGCGACCTCACCAAGCAGCTCGGCACGAAGCACCTGCTCGGGTTCGGCGCCAAGTACGAGCTCGTGCACCCGATCGACGCGTTTCAGAGCTCGAATCTCGGCATCCTGAACGTCGCGTTCAGCAACAGCAACATCTACGACTTCCTGCCGGCGAGCTCGCCCTCGTGCACCGGCTTCCTCACCGCGGCGTTCGGCGGGAACCCGTGCGGGTATCTCCCCACCGCGGTCGGCGCCCCGAACACGCCGGTCCGCATCCCCGACTACAACCAGTCGCCGACGATGAACCGGCACGACACCGGTTACTACATCCAAGATCAGTTTCAGGCGAGCGACAAGCTGAAAATCACCGGCGGGCTGCGCGTCGATGCAGCGTCGTTCGACTATCCGTCGAACCCGCACTACGGCGCGTTCAACGACCCGAACGGATACTCGTCCTCGGTTTTCCTGCCGGTCTCGACGGGTCTATACACCAGCGGGCCGCTGGCGGGGACGCCTAATCCCGCCCTCGACGTCTACGCGAAGGATCTGTACCGCACCTCGAGCACGCTCGAGCCACGCTTCGGAATGGCGTACCAGTTCTCACCGCGTGACAGCATTACGTTCAACTACGGACGGTCGGTCGATCTTCCGCCGATCGCGTTCATCGACGCACGTGTTCCGTTCTCGCAGTATGCCGGGTTCGCGGGAATCCCCGCCAACGCGAGCATCTGCGGTCCGACGGGCGATCGCACGTGCCGCAACTACGCCGACCAGCTCTTCTGGATCAACCAGAACAACGGCGCCGGCGTGCCGATAGAACCGGCCAAGCCGAGCACGTTCAACAACTACGACTTCTCGCTGCAGCATGACTTCGGGCGCGGGCTCTCGGCGAAGATCACGCCGTTCTACCGCCGGGGCTATGACGTGCTCGCGAACTTCTCGACGCCGCTGTTGGTCAACGGTGTGCCGCAGTTCGATCCCAACGGCAACCCGCGTCAGAATCCTTCCACGACCTCGAATCTCGGCACCTCGTACACGACCGGCGTCGAGTTCTACATGACCAAGACCGCGACATACGGGCTTTCGGGAACGCTCTCGCTGACCTACATCAACGAGTTCACGAACGTGATCCCGCTGTCGGGCGGCGAGGACTTCTTCCCGACGATTCCGTCCGTCTCGCTTTTCCAAGGCAACCTGTACCGCGTCGGTTACATCTCCCCGTTCAACGGCGTGGCGGCGGTGCAGTACAAATGGCGCAGCGGCTGGCGGGTGAACCCGATCATCGGGTTCAATGACGGCTATCCGATCGGCGCGGGGCTGATCACGCCGTTCGGGCTCAACGGAAAGTACTACAACCTGCCGTCCACCAACGTGACGAACCCGACCGGCTCGTTCAACACGACGCAGTACGTCGACCCGGCCAACCCGGGCTCGGTCTTCCACCCGAACGTCGCCGCGACACGCGGGACGCCGGAGAAGAACAGCCCCGGCGGCGTGCTGAGCGCGCCGCGCGTGAACATCGCGGATCTCACTGTCGAGTACAGCAAACCGGGAACGCGCAGCACGTTCGGCATGCAGGTAACGAACCTGTTCAACCAGATCTACAGCGAGCCTGGGATCAACCAGCGGTACCAGCCGGTCGCAACCGGGATCGCCGGTCCGAAGTCGGGCACGACTTCCGGCGCGGTGCTGTTCCCGAACTTGGGCTACACGAACTACGCGAGCTTCCGCGGCAACAACCAGCCGTATCTGCTCACGCCGTTAAACAACCCGACGGAGTTCCGCTTCTACTACCAGCTCTCCCTGTAAGGACCGCTAGTGCACAAACGAATCCTCGCTCTTGCAGCGCTGGGGGGGCTCATCGCCCTCCCGGCCTGCACGTCCGGACAGGCGGCGGTCGAGCCGCCGAAGACGATCGCGAACACGGCAGCTTCCGAGCTGCAGTTCCAGGTCGGCACGGCGAACCTGCAAGGCGTCGCTGGACTGAACACCGTCGTGACGTTCCGCCAGCCCAACGGGCTCTCGGCGCTGCTCGACAACACCCCCACCATCACGCTGCCGTTCACGAACACGGCGCCGCCGTCGGTGGCGGCCAACGACTCCGGAACGAACCGGATCAGCGGCACGCCGCAGACCAACAACGGTCAGCCCTCGACCGACCCGCGCACGTTCTCGCAGAGCGTGGGCGCGTTCGCGTACGGGTTCCTGGCCTCGAACTCGACCACGACCGGGGCGA
>Ga0213878_10000302_pt1 | contig 19053 bp, 16 predicted proteins | sample VelepicoBEBS_R02_FD_161053 | JGI IMG/M metagenome (GOLD analysis project Ga0213878, IMG submission 161053) | Vellozia epidendroides bulk soil microbial communities from rupestrian grasslands, the National Park of Serra do Cipo, Brazil - BS_R02 | ecosystem: Environmental > Terrestrial > Soil >... | reverse complement strand
CACAGTGGCTGGATATCGCGTCGATTGAACCGCGAATCCGCCTGTTGCGCCGGGTTATTTCAATGCTGTAAGCATCTCCTCGCCCCGATGTTAAAACGCTGAGGAATCATCTGGCACCCCAGAAATATTCCTCAGCATATTATTTCCAGCAATAACATGTTGCCCAAACATTTTCATAATATTTGGGCAACATTCACTTAATACTTAGAAAGTATATTTCACACCCAAACGGAATCGCATTTCCATATCATCATCGTCATGGTTTGCGTTGTAGCGCGGTACATAACCAATTTCTGTATACGGCGTCCAGTTCTTATCGACCTGATAGCTGGCAACAACGTTATAAAGCAAGTAGTTATGTTCACCTTTATAATCATCATAATCGGTGATTCGATATTCTAAATCACCAATAACGCGCCATTTTTCACCGGTGTAGCCAAATTCCCAGTTGAATTGATGGAAGCGTTTGTTATCGACAGATGGATCTTCACTAATCTGAACGCCTGGACGCCAGCGGAATGTGGTCAGCCATGAATCAGAGATTTTATATATGGCTTTAATCTGGACACGATAGCCCATATAGGTATCACCGATATCCAGGTTAACCGCAGGGGCAAGCGTTAAATTGTCGCTCATTTTAAAATTGCGACCAAATTCCCATTCACTACCATTACCGCTGTAATGGCCGTTACCTTCTTTGAAACCATCGCTCTGCGTGGTGCTCCCTTCGGCAACTCGGCCTTCCACACTCGCAAAATAGCCCGAATCGGTGGTGTGACCTATTTTCAGACGGTCAGCATTGGTCTGGCTTTCTGCTTTGTATTCATGACGATAATCAAGCGTCACTGCCCCTGATGTAAATGGAACTAATAGCGCTGCAATCACACTTAGTTTAAAAATATTCAACATTTGATTTTTTACCAATTTGTTATGTATTTGTTGGTTAATAACACATATTCAAGGCACATCCGCAATAATAATCGAATTAATATTTACAGGTTGTCATTACATTATTCATTTAAAAAAAAACATCTGACAAGGATCACACACCAATCACTCAAGTAGCGACCAAAACAAAAATCCAACTAAAATAAAACAATGTTTCATGAAAATAATAAGAAAGACAATAACATCATCAAAGACCTATACAAGCCAGGAATGCTTTTGTGAGTTTTGTGAGGCTGTTTCCCTAGAAATATTCACCACAAGGATATATCACCATGTCTAAAAATAAACTTAAGTCGTTATTCCTCATGACCGCATTAGGGTTATCGGTTGGGCAAAGTTTTGCTTCGACGACCCTGAATGTGTGGATCCGCGCCAGTAATGATTCAAAAAATATCTACAAAAATGAAGCGGAAGCGTTTGAAAAGAAAACAGGAATTAAAATTGAGTATTTCAACGCAACCACCGATTTTGAGCAACGACTGGCCCGTGCCGCCGCAGGTAATGCGCTGCCGGACCTGATCTTTAACGATGCAACCTCACTGGGGCAGTTCATCAAACTGGGCATTGCCGAGGAGATTGACCCTAAATCCATCGCTGGCGGCGACCAGCTTTTCCCGACCGCCTGGGAAAGTACCCGCAGCAACGATGGGAAGTATTACGGCGTTCCCACCTCAGCTCAGACATTTGCGTTGTTTGTTCGTAAGGACTGGCGCGAGAAGCTGGGCTTACCTCAGCCCAAAACCTGGAATGACGTGCTGACGCTGGCCAAAGCCTTCACCACTCAGGATCCGGACGGCAACGGTAAAAACGACACCTACGGTTTCATCGTACCGGCGTCGACAACGCGTGGTTACGCGAGTTGGTTTATGAGCAGCTTTATCTGGCAAGCTGGCGGGGACTACGTCTCCCAGCACGACGGTAAGTTTACCGCGACAGTAAACACACCGCAGGTCGCCGAGGCGATGAAGTTTGTGCGCACGATGATGTGTGAAAAAGTCACACAGCCAGGGGCTATCAACGCCACAACTGCGGATGTCATCCCGTCATTCCGCTCAGGTCAAAGCGGTATGTTCTATACCGGCCCTTATCACATTGCCCTTTTCGACAAAGACCCAGGCAAAGACAAATTCGAAATTGTCACGCTGCAAGGCCCGGCAAGCTCCGCCACACTGGCTGAAGGCACGACCGTGTTTTTAATGAAAAGCAGCCAGCAAAAAGAGGCCGCCCGGAAATTTATCGAATTCATGATTTCCAAAGAGGGACAGGAAATTGGCATGGGTAAAGGCACCACACATATTCCTGTCGTCCGGCTGTCAGTCAACCAGAGCGTTGATGTGAAAGACGTTTACCAGGATGAGCGCTGGGCCGCCTTCGCGGCAATGTATAACGACCAGGGACGCTATGTGCCGCAAGTACCAAACTGGACGCCAATACGTCAAGTCACCGCAGATGGATTTAATCGCATTTTCGCCGACTGCAATAGCGATATCGCAACCGAACTGGAGACGATTAACGGCAAAGTGAATACCGAGCTGGAAAAACAAAACGTACTGGCGAAGTGAGGCGTTGATTGATGACCCATGACGTAACTAAAAACGCTCCGGTAAACGGAGCGTCTTCAACAACACGCGCAGGTTGGTTAACCGTCAACCATAAACGGGCGCTGATCCCCTGGTTGTTCCTCGCCCCAGCGCTGGTGATTTTCACCTGGTTCAAATTCATCCCGATGATTCAGGGATTGATCATGAGCTTCTATAAGGTGAATTTCAATCAGCCCAACGAATGGGTGGGATTAGAAAACTTCGCGCGCGCGTTTGCCGATGCAGAACTGCATGGCGCGGTGGTCAACACCTTCCTCTATGTGCTGGTCACCATGTTTGCCGCAGCGATTCTGGCATTTTTCCTTGCCATGCTGCTGGAAGGCCCCGCCCGGCATTTACGTTTTATCCGTACCGCCATTTTTCTGCCTGCGGTAACCAGTGCGGCGATCGTCGCCGAAATGTGGCGCATCCTGTTCAACCCCACGCCGAACGGAGTGGTAAACCATATCCTCAGCTGGTTCGGCGTTGCCGATCAGGGGTTCCTCGCCAGTAACGACCAGGCGTTGTGGGTGATCATGCTGCTGCATATCTGGAAAGCGGTGCCTTACAACATGGTGATTTTCATTGCCGGTCTGGCGGGCATTAGTCGCGACCTGTATGACGCGGCCAATGTGGATGGCGCGAACTGGTGGAGCCGTCTGCGCTACGTCACGTTACCAGGCATGATCCCAGCCCTGTCCGTCGTATTGATGTTGTCATTTATTCGTGGTTTCCGCGTGTTTGCGGAAGTTTATGCAACCACCGGCGGCGGTCCGTCCGGCTCCACGGAAATGATCATGACCCACATCTATAAACTGGGCTTCGAACAGTTCGATTACGGTTACGCTTCGGCGGTCTCGTTCCTGCTGTTTGCCTTTACGGTGATTCTGACGATGTGTCATCTCACCCTGAAAAAACGTATCGCGCGTTACTAAGGAGCCGCTATGTTAAGTCAACGTTGGGATACCCTCGGACGCTGGTGCATTTACGCGCTGCTATTCATTGTCTTTGTCGGGCCGTTCTGGGGGATTATCGCCACCGCATTCAGCGCCGCGCCGGTCAAACCCGGCGAACTGCTGGCCTGGCCGCAAGAGTTTTCATTCAGCAACTTTATCTTCGCCTGGAACGATATTGGCGTCTGGCAGTATTTGCTCAACTCAGTCATTGTGGTTTTTTTCGGCACCATTTTGCAAGTTTCAGTAAGCGCCCTGGCGGCTTATGCGCTGGCACGCAAAAAGTTTCGCGGCGTGGCGCTGGTGAGCTTAATCATCCTGTCGACCATGATGCTCCCTGAAGAGGTTATCGCCATTCCGTTGTATATGGTCATCAACTGGAAACTCCCGCTGCTGGATGCCTCCATCTATAACAGCTACCTGGGGATGATTTTACCGGTGGTGGGTTGGGCGTTCTCCATTTTCGTATTGACCGAGTTTATGTCCGCTATCCCAAAAGAGCTGGAGGAAGCGGCGCGTATCGACGGTTGTAATGAATGGCAAATCTTTTTCCACGTCATCCTGCCATTGGTGAAACCTGCGCTGGGCACGGTGGTCACCTTCGGGTTCATCATGATTTGGGATCAGTACCTGCTCCCGCTCATTGTCGTGAACCACGATAGCCTGAATACGATCCCGGTGATCCTCAGCACACTGCGTACTGATGAAAGCATCACCCCCAATATTTTTATTGCTATTACGCTTCTGGCCATGCTGCCCAGCATCATCGTCTATCTCGGTCTGCAAAAACATTTCAACCGCGGCATCATGTCCGGTGCGGTTAAAGGATAAGGAGTTATTATGGGATCCGTTGTACTGAACAATGTCCGCAAATCTTACGGCGATGTGCATGTCATCAAAGATGTGTCGCTGACCATCCCCGACGGTGAGTTTTGTGTTCTGGTCGGCCCAAGCGGCTGCGGTAAATCGACACTGCTGCGCATGATAGCCGGGCTGGAAGCGATCTCTGGCGGGGAAGTCCATATTAATGAACGTAATGTCACCGACGTAGAACCTAAACTGCGCGACATCGCGATGGTGTTCCAGAGCTATGCGCTCTATCCCCAGATGACCGTTCGGGAAAACATGGGTTTTGCCCTGAAGATGGCCAAATTGCCGAAGCAGGAGATCGACAATAAAGTCACCGAAGCCGCGTCGCTATTGGGTCTCGGGCCACTGCTCGACCGGTTACCGAAAGATCTCTCCGGCGGTCAGCGTCAGCGTGTGGCCATGGGCCGCGCCATTGTCCGTAAGCCGCAGGTGTTCTTGTTTGATGAACCGTTGTCCAACCTGGATGCCAAACTGCGTACTCAGGTACGCGGCGAGATCCGCGAACTGCACCAGCGGTTAAAAACAACATCGGTGTATGTCACCCATGACCAGATAGAAGCCATGACCATGGGGCAGATGATTGTCGTACTGCGCGACGGACGCATTGAACAGTCTGGCACGCCGTTAGAACTGTATGATAAACCGGCAAATCTGTTTGTCGCCGGATTCATCGGCTCACCGGAAATCAACCAAATCCCGGGGGAGATTGTCCTCAACAACACCCATGCCAGCTTGCTGCTGAAAGATGGTTCCCTGCTGACGCTGCCGCCGAACCTGCAGGTTACGCACGGACAAAAGGTGGTGTATGCCATTCGCCCGGAACAGGTCAACGTGGTGAATGACGCGCAGGATGATGCCCTGTCGGCAACCATTACCGCCATCGAAAATACCGGTTCAGACATGCAGATTTTCTGTCAAACCGGTGGGGGCGCATTTACCTCGGTATTTAAACAGCGCCTGGCGTTGCAGGAAGGTGAAACCATCTGGCTGCAACCACGCTTAGCCGGTGTACATGTCTTTGATGCGGATACCGGGATGCGAATTACCGCTCAGGAGGCGTGAACCCGTGACGATGAAGCTCTATACACTGGATGAACGCTGCCTGGAAAATGCCCTGAATGCGTTGCGTCAGCCGTTGTCTCCCCTGCAGCAGGCGCTGAAACGCTTGCTGGCGGAGGCCGAGGCCGCTTATCAGGCGCCGCCAGAGAGCGTCGTCCATAAAACGCTGCGCCCCGCCAGTGGCGATGCACATGACTATTTCAGTCTTGGCACCTACTGGTGGCCAGACCCACGGCAACCCGACGGGTTACCGTATGTTCGGCGCGACGGACACACCAACCCGCAATGTGAAAGCGACGACACCGATACCACCCGCCTGGTCCGCATGTGTGAACGCTGTCTGACCCTGGGGCTGGCCTGGTATTTTACCGACCAGATAAAGTATGCCCAGGCGGCGGCGAAGCAAATCCGCTGCTGGTTTCTGGATGCCGACACGCGGATGAACCCTCACCTCAATTATGGGCAGGCGATCCCGGGGATTGTCTCTGGACGCGGCACCGGGCTGATTGATACGCGGCTGATGTGGATGGTCATCGATACGATTGGTCTTATCGAAGACACGCAGGTGCTGGATACCGAAGAGATTATCGGCCTGCGCCAGTGGTTTGGCGATTTCAATCACTGGATGTATGACAGCGAGATTGGTCACGCGGAGTATGTCTGGCATAACAACCACGGCACCTGGTACGATGCGCAACGCGTCGTCAACGCGTTATTCTGCGGCGACAACGCGCTGGCGTTGCGCGTGATTGAGCAGGGAATGACGCAACGGATGGCGGCGCAAATCGATCGGGACGGGAAACAGACAATGGAGCTGGAACGGACCATGCCGTTCCACTATGCCTTGTTCAATCTGGAAGCCCATCTGTTGCTCAACCGCTATGCCGAGCACGTGGCGTTTGATCGCTGGAACACATTGCGCGACGATCGTGGCGTGAAAAAAGGCGTCGATTACCTGCTGCCGTTTATTCGCGAACCGCAGCGCTGGCCCTACAGCGATTTAAAAGGCATCGTCTGGGACAGCGCATTACGCGTGCTATTACAGTCCGCGCGCGGCTGGTCAACCGCCGCGGACCGTTATTACCAGGCGCTGACCGCGTTCCCGCAGGAAACGGATAACCTGAAGGAACGGCTGATGTGGTGTACGGCGATCGGCAGGGCTTAACGCCTCATCCCAGCACCATGGTGCTCAACCGGCAGGTGCAGCAGCGCCGTGCCTGCTCGTCGAACACCACAATCTCCCAACTTTGCTGTTGTTTACCCAGGTGCAGCGGCTGGCAGACGCCGCGCACTTTTCCCAGCGATACCGCGCGATGATGGGTCGCGTTAAGCTCGGTTCCCACCACGCACTGGCCGTCGCGGGTCATCAGATAACCCGCCATCGACCCCAGCGTTTCCGCCAGCGCCGCCGACGCGCCGCCGTGCAGCAGACCAAACGGCTGGAGTGTGCGCGTATCTACCGGCATCTCCGCCTCCAGCGTGTCATCGCCAAGCCGCGTATAGACGATGCCGAGATGCGCCACCAGGGTGCTGCGGCTGGTGGCATTAAGTTCCTCAAGGCTGAGGTGTCGTTTCCAGATAATCTATGCCCCCAGCGTCGAGCCGCCATCGACCACGATATCCTGCAAGGTGATATGGCTTGCCGCATCGGACGCCAGAAACAGTATCGTACTGGCTATCTCCTGCGGACGGGCGATTTTTCCCAGCGGGATCCCCAGCTTAAACTGTTCGCCAACGCCGCGAATGCGCCGCTGTTCGGCGTCGCTGCGGGTCCACAGCATGCGCTGCATGTCGGTATCGGTGGAGCCGGGCGACACCAGGTTACAGCGCACGCCGCTGCTCGCCAGCTCCAGTCCCACCGTCAGCGCCAGGCTCTTCAGCGCCGCCTTCGAGGCGCCATACGCGCTCATGCCGATACGCGGCGTGTGCGCGGCATCGGACGCCACCGTCACGATGGCCCCGCCCTGCTGCTGGCGAAAATGCGCCATGGTCTGCTGGAACAGATTAAACGCGCCGCCGACGTTCACGGCAAAAGTCTGCTGCCACGCCTCCGGACTTAGCGCATCGGTCGCGCCCATGTGTAAAATGCCCGCCGCGTTAACCAGTACGTCGAGGCGCGCATCCGCCTGCAAGCGGCGCCCGCAAACGTCGGCCACCTGGCAGGCGCTGGCGATGTCCAGCACCTCGGTGGTAAACGGGTAGTCCGCCTGTTCAAAGGCCAGGTCGAACCCCACCACTTCGGCCCCGCCATCGACAAACGCCAGCGCGGCGGCATAGCCGATGCCCTTACCGGCGCCGGTCACCCAGACGGTTTTACCGCGAAAATCGAACCCCGCCATCATTTCACCTCACGCGAGATCAGGGTCCACCACGCATCGAGGGTCGGGTTCTTCGCCAGCATCACGAAATCGATATCGCCGTGCACCTTACGCCAGCGCGCCGCCAGCGCCATCATACGTACTGAATCCAGACCGTAGTCCACCAGGTTTTCATCATCCAGCGGCTCATCGGACTCATCCAGCAGCGGCAGGATCAGCGCGCGCAGCGCCGCTTTCGACCCCGGCAGCGGCAGCAGTTCGTCGGTCATCATCACCCGCCCGCTGCGTCCGGCCACATAGTTCAGCGACATCAGGTGCTCTTCGCGGCTGAAATCCGCCAGCGCGTCGGCGACAAAGAACGGTTTAATATCGCGCATAAAGGCGTCTGTCGCAGTGGTCATACAGCCGATATGGGCATACACCCCGGTAATTACCAGCTGGTTGCGGCCGGTCTCTTTCAGCGCCTGCTCCAGCGGCGAACGGTGAAACGCGCTGTAGCGCCATTTCACCAGTACGGTATCCGCTTCATCTGGCGCCAGCGCCGCGATAATACGCTGCTGCTCCGGCGAACGCGTCAGCCCCGGTCCCCACATGTCGTTCAGCAGCGCGCGATCGTCATCGCTCTGCTCCTTCGGCTGCGCGGTGTAATACACCGGGATATTGTGCTGTTTGGCGTAGTGGCGCAGCGCGGCGATATTGGCAACCACGGTCTCCATCATCGGGCTGTTGTCGCCCCAGAAATTAAGGAAATACTCCTGCATATCGTGGATCAGCAGCGCCGCCCGCGCGGGTTCAAACGGCCAGCTCACCTTGTTCGCCGGAAGATCCGCCGCGGTCGGCAGCGCATAGGCCTGCAGTTTTGGAATTGCCATACTCTCTTCTCCTTCAGGCCAGCGGGCGCTCAGCCAACCACTGACGCAGTTTTTTCTTATCCACTTTTCCGACCGGCGTCAGCGGCAGCGCGTCGACGCACTCCACCCGATCCGGCAACTTAAATTCCGCCACGCCCTGCTCGCGCAGGAACCGGCGTACGGCAACCGCGCGCAGCGGCGCATTCACCACCAGATATGCGCAGCTTTTTTCGCCCAGCAGGCTATCCTCCATGCTCACCAGCGCCGCATGGATCACCGCTGCATGGCGCAGCAGCAGGTTTTCCACCTCTTCAGCGGCAATCTTCTCGCCGCCGCGGTTAATCTGATCTTTCTCGCGCCCCTGCACGGTGATATAGCCATCTTCATCAATAGAAATCAGGTCGCCGGAGCAGTAAAACCCGTCGGCGTTAAACGCGCTGGCGTTATGCGCCGGGCTTTTGTAATAGCCGCGGAAGGTGTACGGTCCGCGAGTCATCAGACGCCCCACCTCGCCGCGCGGTAGCGGTTCGCCGTTTTCATCGGCGACCCACACCTCATCATCCGGGCTCATCGGACAGCCCTGGGTGTTAATAATGCGCGCCAGCGGATCGTCGAGCCGGGTGTAGTTCACCAGCCCTTCGGCCATACCGAAAACCTGCTGCAGCTGGCAGCCGATCTCCGCAGGGATCCGCGCGGCAAGGCTTGCCGACAGGCGCGCTCCCCCGACCTGCAGCAGCCTGAGCGAGCGCAACGGCGCATTGCCGCCGCCCTCCTCAATTGCCTGTAGCCACAGGCTGACGGCGGGCGGCACCAGCGCGGTGACGGTTAGCTGGTGCTGTTCAATCAGCGGGAAGCATAACGTAGCGCTCGGGTCGGAAGCCAGCACCACCCGGCCACCGGCGAGAAACACCCCCAGCGCGCCAGGCGAACTCATCGGATAGTTGTGCGCCGCCGGCAGCGCGCACAGATAGCGGGTATCCGGGCTGAAGGCGCAAATCTCATTGCTGCGGCGAATGCTGTAGTAGTAATCGTTGTGTGTACGGGGAATAAGCTTCGGCGTCCCGGTGCTACCGCCGGAGAGCTGGAAAAACGCCACGTCATCGGCCGGTGACGGCGTGGCGATAAAATTGTCAGCCGGGCGCGCGATCGCCGCCGCCAGGCTCTGCTCGCCGTCGTCGTTGCGCAGCAGTACCGCGCGGACGCTGCGGTGTTCAGCCATAAAGTCATTCAGAAACACATCATCGGCAAACAGCGCGTGGGTCCGGTCAGCAATCAGCAGCGCCGGTTCAATTTGCGCCGCATAGGCGTTCAGCTCGCTGCGCTGATGGTTGAACAGCGCGTTGACCGGCGCCGCGCCAAGACGCAGCAGCGCAAACAGCGTGACATAAAACTCCGTCACGTTGCCCAGTTGCACCAGCGCCGTGTCGCCCGCCTTCACGCCCAGACGCGCCAGCTGGCAGGCCAGGTTATCCACCTGCTGGTTCAGCGCCCGGTAGCTCAGCGCGCGTTCGCCCTCTATCACCGCCAGCGCGTCGCTGTCGGCATGACGCCTTAAAATGTCGGTCAGCGGCAGATCCTGCCAGTACCCTTTTTCACGGTAGCGGTCCGCAAACTCAGGGGGCCAGCGGGTAAATGCAATGCTCATGGGGAGTCCTCAGTGCAGGCCGAACACGTTCAGCATGGTGGAAAGCTTGACGCCCGTTTCCCGCCACTCCGACAGCGGCGACGACGCCGGAACAATCCCTGCCCCGGCGAATAAACGAATCTGGTTCTCCCGCACGCGGGCGCAGCGGATGGTGACCACCCACTCGCCGTTGCCCTCGTCGTCGCACCAGCCGACGATTCCGCCGAACAGTTCGCGCTCAAACGGCTCAAGGTCGGCAATCAGGGTTTTGGCGATATGATGCGGGAAGCCGCTCAGCGCCGGGGTCGGGTGCAGCAGACAGGCCAGCGACAGCGCGTTCTCCTGCGGTTTCGCCCGTCCCTCGATTGGGGTGGCCAGATGCCACAACGTCGGCGTTGTCACCAGTTGCGGCGACGGCGGCAGCGTCAGGTCGAGGCTTCGCGGCGACAGCACCGCTTTCATCGCCTGGGTGACCAGCTCGTGCTCGTGACGGTCTTTTTCCGACGCCAGCAGGCGGTTGCCCGCTTCACGATCCAGCACATCATCCGGCTGGCGACGGGCGGAACCCGCCAGCGGCAGCGAGCTAAAATAGCTCCCCTCTTTGCGCAGCAGCAGCTCCGGGCTGGCGCCCAGCAACACGCCGCCGTCCGGTAGCGGGATATGGAAGTTAAAGCTGGCCGGGTTCTGGGCAATCAGCCGCTCCAGCATCGCGCCGGTATCGACATGCCTGTCGGTCGCCAGCTCAATCAGGCGCGACAGCACCACCTTATCGACCTTCGGCGTCGCCGTCAGCGCCGCGGCTCGCGACACCATCGACATAAACCCTTCCTGCGCCGGGATCTCCTCGCGGACCAGCACCTGCAACGACGGCATCCCCGCCGCATAGCGCGCGGTGTGTTGTTTATCGGTGCGGGAAAATGAGCGGCTCCGCTCAGGAATGAACAGGGCCGAAGGCTGAGTGGTATCGAACGGGATAGCGCCAACCAGCCGCGGTTTGGTTATCCCCGCCGCGCGAGCATCGGCAAACGCGCGGGCAACGGCCTGTTGAAAATCGCCGTTAAGATCGTCGCCGCCCTGCACTGGCTGCGAAACGCGGCAGAAACAACCGTCTGTGGTAAAGCTACGGTACGGCGACATAAAGAAGAAGCTATCGGCCGCCAGGGGGGTGACCGCGTGCTGAATCTCTTCAGGCAGTGACGTTTCCATTTCCATATCATCCTCAAAAACGATAAAGATATTAATAATGATTATCATTTATATTTTTGTTGAGTAACCTAAAAGTAAAACGTCTGTATGTCAACAGCCAGTGTCTCTTCCTGCTTGCATCTGCGGCGCCACAAAGTGAAAATGAGACGCATTAACTTAGATAACCGAGGAACCTTACCGCGTGAAATTCTCTGCCTTTGTCCGTAACGCCCTGCTTTTCGTCGGGCTGTCTGCTTTAGAATTATCTTCAACGCTTGCCGCCGACTGGCCGCGCCAGGTGACCGACAGTCGCGGTGTTCACACCCTCGACCACAAACCGTTGCGCATCGTTTCCACCAGCGTCACCCTCACCGGCCCGCTGCTGGCGATCGACGCGCCGGTGGTCGCCAGCGGCGCGACCACCCCCAATAACCGGGTGGCCGATGACCAGGGCTTTCTGCGCCAGTGGGGCCAGGTGGCGAAGCAACGCAACCTGACGCGTCTTTATATCGGCGAGCCGAACGCGGAAGCCGTGGCGGCGCAAATGCCGGATCTTATCCTCATCAGCGCTACCGGCGGCGACTCGGCCATCGCGCTGTACGATCAGCTCTCAGCGATTGCGCCGGTGCTTATCATCAACTATGACGACAAGAGCTGGCAGGCGCTGCTGACGCAGCTTGGCGCCATCACCGGTCAGGAAAAACAGGCTGCCGAGCGGATTGCCGGGTTTGATCAACAGCTCGCCGCCGTGAAGGCGAAGATGACGCTGCCGCCGCAGCCGGTGAGCGCGCTGGTCTATACCGCCGCCGCGCACAGCGCCAACCTGTGGACGCCGGAATCAGCGCAGGGCAAGCTGCTGGGCCAGCTCGGCTTCAGCCTGGCGCCGCTACCCGCCGGGCTGCAAACCAGCCAGAGCCTGGGCAAACGCCACGACATCATCCAGCTTGGCGGTGAAAGTCTGGCCGCTGGGTTGACCGGGAACGCGTTGTTCCTGTTCGCGGGAGACCAAAAAGACGTCGAGGCCATCTACGCCAACCCGCTGTTGTCCCACCTGCCCGCCGTGAAGGAAAAGCAGGTGTACGCCCTGGGAACGGAAACCTTCCGACTCGACTACTACAGCGCCACGCAGGTGCTGGCACGACTGGAAAAATTGTTCGGTTGATCGGACGCTACGGCGCCTTTTCGGCGTCAGGCGGATGCCTCACGCCGAAAGCGCCGTAGCTCGCCCAGCACCACCACCAACGCCACGCCGACCACCGCCAGGATGCCGCCGCTCACACTCGCCGACGCGACCGGCGTCATCACTGCCCCAAGACCGCCGAGCAGCGCAGCGCCTGTCGCATCGCCAGTGACGTTCTGCGCCGTCCACAAACCATTGATTCGCCCCAGCATCGACTCCGGCGTCTGGCTTTGAATCAGGGTGTACTGCAATAGCGAGCTGATAGCGCTCAGCCAGCCGAACACCACCAGGCACAGCGCCGCCAGCAGCCAGACCGGCATCAGGCTAAACAGGCCAATCGCGGCAAACGCGCCGACGGTACAGGCAAGCATCAGCACGCCCGGCCGTGGGGCATGCGCCAGTTTGCCGCTGGTTAGCGCGCCCAACGCCGCGCCGAGCGGTATTGCGGCATAGAGAATGCCAATCTGCGACGTCGACATCTGCCAGCCTTGCGCCAGCGCCGGATAGAGTACGCGCACCGCGCTTGCCATGGTGACCAGACCGCCAAGCAGCGCGATACCGCCAATCAATGGGCTACTAAACAGAAAGCGCAGCCCGGCTATCAGCGAGCGCAAAGGGTGTTCCCGCGGCTGGGGCGGCGGCGGCAGTTTTGGCAGGCGCAGTAGCGTCAACGTGGTGATAAACGTGCCGATCGCCGCCAGCAGAAAGTTCCAGGCGACGCCGCCGCTGGCCAGCAGCATGCCGCCGACCATGGGAGAAATCACCGATCCCAGACGCACCGTCAGCATGGTGATCGCCCCGGCCTGCATCAGGTTGTCCCGCCCGACCAGCGCCGGGGTCGCCGCCAGCAACGCGGTCACGCCGATGGAGGCAAACAGGCCATCCCAGATACCCAGCAGATAAATCGCCAGCAGCGACGGCTGTGGCACCAATGCATTCAGCCACAGCCCGAGAAAGCCAGTCCCGCAGGTGCCGCGCGCCAGCAGAATCAGCGTCTTTCGCTCATAGCGGTCCGCCAGTACCCCGCCCGCCATCAGGCCGACAAACATCGCCCCGCCGGTGAGGGTAACCGACAGCCCCACCTGCCAGGTGGAGTGGGTCATCATCTGGATTTGTACCGGAACGGCCACACCGAGCAGGCCAAGCGAAAGGATAGAGATAAAACGTGCGATAAAAACGGCGCGAAACGCCGGATGGGTTTTTAACAAGCTGAGGTTCAGTAACCAGGAGTGTTTGTTCATGCCGCGCCCTGATGCTTTTTTCATACCATTTCCGTGGCCGCACATGCTAACATAAACGAATAAGATCGATAACGATAATTACTATCATTATCAAATCAGGGATGTTGCCATGTCGTTTTCCCCTGTTGCGGCGCGTGCCGTCGCCGTGCCCGGATTAATCCTGTTGCTGCTGTTTGCCGTCACGCTGAGCCTGCTGACTGGCGCCACCCCGCTACCGGTCAGCGTGGTTGTTGACGCGTTTACCGGCCAGTGCCAAAGTGCCGACTGCGCCATCGTGCTGGACGCCCGTCTTCCTCGCACCCTGGCCGGTCTGCTGGCGGGCGGCGCGTTGGGACTGGCGGGCGCGCTGATGCAGACTCTGGCCCGCAACCCGCTCGCCGACCCGGGTATCCTGGGCGTTAACGCGGGCGCCAGCTTCGCTATCGTCCTTGGCGCCGCGCTGTTTGGCTTCTCCTCGCCTCAGGAGCAGTTGCTGCTGGCCTTCTGCGGCGCCTTCATTGCCTCGCTGCTGGTGGCGTTTACCGGCAGCCAGGGCGGCGGACAGCTGAACCCGGTTCGCCTGACGCTGGCAGGCGTGGCGCTCGGTGCCGTGCTGGAAGGCCTGTCGAGCGGCATCGCCCTGCTCAACCCGGACGTCTACGATCAATTGCGTTTCTGGCAGGCGGGCTCGCTGGATATTCGCCAGCTCGCCACGCTCAGGGTGGTCTTCCTGCCGGTGCTTATCGCCACTGCCGTGGCGCTGCTTCTTAGCCGCTCGCTCAACGGCCTGAGTCTCGGCGCCGATACCGCGACCGCGCTTGGCAATCACGTTGCCCGCACGCAGATCCTCGGCCTGCTGACCATTACCGTGCTGTGCGGCAGCGCCACCGCCGTCGTCGGCCCTATCGCGTTTATCGGCCTGATGATGCCGTATATCGCGCGCTGGCTGGTGGGCGCCGACCACCGCTGGTCGCTGCCGGTTACCCTGCTCGCGACCCCGTCCCTGCTGCTGTTTGCCGATATTATTGGCCGCCTGATCGTACCCGGCGAGCTGCGCGTTTCCGTGGTCAGCGCCTTTATCGGCGCGCCGGTACTTATCTGGCTGGTACGTCGCCAGCCGCGAGGAGGCCGCGCATGATGGCGCCATCCCGTCGTCTGGTTGTCATCTGCCTGCTGCTGTTGATCGGGAGCCTGCTGACGGCCCTTCTGGGCCTGCGCAGCGGCGCCATAACGCTGGAGGTCTCTCAGGTGTTCGCCGCGCTGCTGGGCGATGCGCCGCGCAGTGTTACGCTGGTGGTGACCGAATGGCGACTGCCGCGGGTGCTGATAGCGCTGCTGGTCGGCGCATCCCTTGGCGTCAGCGGCGCCATGTTTCAGTCGCTGATGCGCAACCCGCTCGGCAGTCCTGACGTGATGGGCTTTAACGTCGGCGCCTGGAGCGGCGTGCTGGTGGCGATGGTGCTGTTCGGTCAGCATCTGGCGGCCATCACCACAGCGGCCATGGTCGGCGGCGTCACCGCGGCCCTGCTGGTCTGGCTGCTGGCCTGGCGCAACGGTATCGACACCTTCCGACTTATCATCATCGGGATCGGTATGCGGGCGATGCTGATGGCGTTTAACACCTGGCTGCTGCTGCATGCCTCGCTGGAGACCTCGCTGGCCGCCGGGCTGTGGAACGCCGGGTCGCTTAATGGCATCACCTGGACTAAGACCTGGCCTGCCGCGCCGTTGCTGCTGGCGATGCTGGCGTGTGCCGCCCTGTTGGTACGCCGGATGCGGCTGCTGGAGATGGGCGACGACAGCGCCTGCGCGCTTGGGGTCAACGTCGAGCGCTCCCGCTTGTTGATGATGCTGGTGGCGGTGCTGCTGACGGCGGCCGCGACGGCGCTCGCCGGGCCGATTTCGTTTATCGCGCTGATCGCCCCGCACATCGCCAGACGGCTTTGCGGCACGGCGCGCTGGGGATTAACCCAGTCGGCGTTGTGCGGCGCGCTGCTGCTGACGCTGGCAGACGTTGGCGCCCAGCGGCTGTTTATGCCTTACCAGCTTCCGGTTGGGGTGGTCACCGTCAGTCTCGGCGGCCTCTACCTTATCGCGCTGCTTATTCAGGAGTCCCGCAGGAAATGACAGACAATACGGCCCGCCTGCACGGCGAGACGCTTACCCTTGGCTACGGAAAAACCCCCATCGCCGAGAACCTCAGCGTGGCGATTCCGGACGGCCACTTCACCGCCATCATCGGCCCCAACGGCTGCGGCAAATCGACGCTGCTGCGCACCCTGAGTCGCTTAATGGCGCCGCAGCGCGGCCACGTTTACCTCGACGGCGCGCACATTCAACGCTTTGCCAGCAAAGAGGTGGCGAAGCGTATCGGCCTGCTGGCGCAAAACGCCACCACGCCTGGCGACATCACCGTCCAGGAACTGGTGGCGCGCGGCCGCTACCCGCACCAGCCGCTCTTTACCCGCTGGCGTAAAGAAGACGATGATGCGGTTAATCGCGCGATGCAGGCCACCGGCATTACGCATCTGGCCGCGCAGAGCGTGGACACCCTTTCCGGCGGTCAGCGCCAGCGGGCATGGATTGCGATGGTATTGGCACAGGAAACCGCCATTATGCTGCTGGATGAACCCACCACGTGGCTCGATATCAGCCATCAGATAGACCTGCTGGAGCTACTACGGGATCTGAATCAGGAGAAAGGCTATACGCTGGCGGCGGTGCTGCACGATCTCAACCAGGCCTGCCGCTATGCCACGCACCTTATCGCCCTGCGCGACGGAAAAATCATCGCCGAGGGCGCGCCGAAAGCCATTGTCACGGCGGAGCTTATTGAGGCGATTTACGGGATGCGCTGCACCATTATCGACGATCCGATCGCGCACACGCCGCTGGTGGTGCCGTTAGGGCGCCCGCGTCGGTAAAACGCCCCTCCCCGCCCGCGTACGGTCCGGGAGAGGGGCCGCTCAAGCCTACCCCAGCACCTCCCGCAGTACCGGGCCAATGGTCTCAAACGCCTGCGGCGAAATGATATCCACATGCGCGCAGTCCAGCCGGTAAACGTCCAGGTCCCGTACCCACGGCGCCCAGGCAGTTTGCGGGTCGGTTCCCGCAGGCAGCGTTTTCTGCGCCACAAACAGCGTGGCTTTACCGTCAAACGGCACGCTGTGAGCGGTGGTTAACAGGCGCACCGCATCGGCATAGTTGCCCTCAATGGCGCTGAAAAGCTCGCCGGAGGCATTCCCCTGCTGCGCGGCGAGAAACGCCTCGCGTTCGCGGTCAATTTCCGCCAGTACCTCAGGATCCAGGCCGTTCGCCTCTTTCTCCGCCCAGTTTTGCGTCTCCGGCGGCCAAGTGTCGAGCAGTCCGAGGAAAGCGACCGTTTCCCCGCGCAGCCGCAGCCGGGCCGCAATCCCCTGCGCCAGCGTGCCGCCAAGCGAATAACCGAGCAGGTAGTACGGGCCGCGCGGCTGCTGTTGCAGCAGGGTGGCGAGGTGGTTTTCACACAGCGCATCCAGATTTTCCGCCGTCGCCATCGGCCCTGCCGGACGCGGCGACTGAATGCCGGTCACCGACCAGCGGGGCGATAGCCAGCGCGCCAGCACGCTAAACTGCCAGGCGAAACCGGAGGCCGGATGGAAGCAGAACAGCGTCGGCCCGCTGCCGTCACGCAGCGGCAGAATCGCTTCATAGCCCAGGCGCTGTACGCTGGCGTCATCCTGCCTCTCCAGCAGCGCGCTAAGCTTCGCCACGGTGGAGGAGACCATCACCTGCCCCGGCGTAACCTGGCGCGCAAAATGGCGGCTGAGCCGGGCGGCGAGGCGCATCGCCAGCAGCGAATGCCCACCGAGGGCGAAGAAGTCGGCCTCCACATCGTTGACCTCACCGCCGAGCAGCGCGCTGAACGCCTGCGCCACAGCCCGTTCACTGTCCGATTCCGGCGGACGTCCACGCGTCGTGCGGTTTACCGTCGGCAACGGCAGCGCTTTGCGGTCCAGTTTGCCGTTGGCGCTGAGCGGCAACGACGGCAGTTGCACCAGCACCACCGGCACCATGTGCGGCGGTAATTGCGCGCGAAGGCGCGTCAGCAACGCCTCGCAATCAAGCGACAGGCCGGACTCCGGGACCACATAGCCCACCAGCTGTCGGGCATCGCCGCCGACGGCCACCGCCTGATTAAAGACGCAGGCATGCGCCACCGCCTGCGCCACGTCCGGCAGGTTCTGCATTGCACGGTCAATATCGCCGAGCTCGATCCGCTGTCCGCGAATTTTGAGCTGGTCATCGCTGCGTCCGAGATACTCCACCGCGCCGTTGTCCAGCCAGCGCGCGACGTCGCCGGTGCGGTACATGCGCTCGCCCGGCGCGAACGGGTCGGCAATAAAGCGGCTGGCGGTGAGATCGGCGCGCCCCAGATAGCCCTGCGCCAGTTGGATGCCGGTGAGATAGAGATCCCCCGCCACGCCAAACGGCACCGGGCGCATCATGGCGTCCAGAATGCGCAGCCCGGTATTCCACACCGGAAAACCGATCGGCACGCTACTCCCGCCGACGGCCGCAAGCTCGGGCCCGCAGGCCGGATACCCACTGACGTCCACCGCCGCCTCCGTCGGGCCGTACAGGTTGTGCAGCGGCACGGCGGTGAGGCGCTCCCAGTCGCGGCACAACGCCGTCGGCAAGGCTTCGCCGCTACAGAACACCCGGCGCAGCGAGCGGCAATGCCCCACGTTTTCACCGTCAAGGGAGGCGACAAACGCCGCCAGCATCGACGGGACAAAATGCGTGGTCGTCACTCCGTAATGAGCAAAGAAGCGCTGCATCGCCAGCGGGTCGCGGTGGGCGTCAGGTTCCGCCATCACCAGCTGCGCGCCGACGATAAACGGCCACCAGAACTCCCACACCGAGACATCAAAGCTGCACGGCGTCTTCTGCGCCACCACATCGTCAGCGCCGAGCGGGTAGCTGTCCTGCATCCACAGCAGGCGATTGACGATCGCCGCTTGCCCGACCATCACGCCTTTCGGGCGTCCTGTCGAACCGGAGGTAAAGATGATATAGGCGGTGTGTTCCGGGCGGGAGAGCGCCAGCGCGGTGGCGTCGACAACTGGCAGCGGTTCGCTGTAGCACAGGGTGGCTATACCCGGGAAGCGGTCACGCTGATCCTCTGAGGTAATCAGCAGCGATGGCCGGGCATCCTCCAGCATCATCTGCAGGCGGTCATCCGGATAGCCGGTATCGAGCGGCAGCCAGGCCGCACCGGCCTCG
>Ga0213878_10000300_pt1 | contig 19100 bp, 15 predicted proteins | sample VelepicoBEBS_R02_FD_161053 | JGI IMG/M metagenome (GOLD analysis project Ga0213878, IMG submission 161053) | Vellozia epidendroides bulk soil microbial communities from rupestrian grasslands, the National Park of Serra do Cipo, Brazil - BS_R02 | ecosystem: Environmental > Terrestrial > Soil >... | reverse complement strand
CGGGCGCCGTGAGGCCGTTGCTGTGGTCGCTGTTGGCTGTGGGTTGCGGGGCCCTGCTGTGGCTCGCCTTCCGTCTCTTCATTGCGTTCGTCACCCGGGATTGATCCTCGCTCCCTGCTCGGCGGCCGGTCAGGGCCTTGCAGGCTGCTCCCGGTCCAGGCCACCCTCCTGGTAGCGGTTGCCGGCGTTCCAGAGCATCCAGCCGTCCGTGCCGAGCGACTCAGCGGCCTCGATCTGCAGCCGGATCTCGCGCTCGCCGAACATGCGGCGATCGAAGGCATAGTCGCGGAACGCCTGCAGCCAGGGCCGCAGCCGGGTCGCGGGCAGACCGGTTCGCTCCAGTGCACGCTGCAGGCTGCGATAGACGATCTCGTAGGGGGCCGCCACCGGGTCGCGGTAGCCTGGGATGCCGAACGTGAAGCCCGACGGGTAAAGCATGGGCGACAGATAGTCTACGTGGGCGATGATGGATTCGAGACGCTGGCCGATGTGCGTGTCGTCGCGGTTCCAGGTCACGTAGCCGAAGACGTCGGCGGCGATGAAGACGTTATGACGGGCGAGCCTGTGCCGCGCCGCGTCGAGGAACGCACCGATCGCGACGATGCGCCGGTCCTCGGTGTCCGGTTCGGCAAAGGCGAGCCCCGTGGCGTCGGGAAAGCGCAGGTAGTCGAACTGAATCTCGTCGAACCCCAGCGCCGCGGCCTCGTCGGCCAGGGCCAGGTTGTGCTCCCATGCCTCGCGCCGGAAGGGGTCGATCCAGGCCAGGCCCTCGCGATCCTTCCAGACGTTGCCGCGGGCGTCGTGGACGGCCCAGGCGGGATGAGCCTCGGCATAGGGATCGTCCTTGAACGTGACGATGCGGGCGATCAGGTACAGGCCCTGGGCCCGCAGGCTCTCCATCAGGGCCGGCATGTCGCGCACGGTAACGACGGATTGGGCCACGCCCGCCGCGGCCAGCGCGGCGCTGGGGTAGGGCACGATGCCGCGGTCCCCCTTCACGTCGATCACGAGCGCGTTGAGCTCGGTCTCGGCGACGAGCCTGAGCGCGTCGCCGCGCAGTTTGGCGCTGCCGATGCCGTAGGCAGAGAGGTACAGGGCCTTGGGGCGCAGCGGCTGCAGTGTGATGACCAGTGGCGCTGGGCCGGCCGCGCCGCGGAACCGGGCATAGCCGGGCGCCCGTGCGTCGATGCGGGTTCCGTCGGCCGCTGCGGGGATGGCGAGCCGGCCCTGGTCGTCGCTGCGGAATTCATCGGGCCAGACGACCACGGTGGCGTTGGCGACGGGATGCCCCGACAGAGCGTCCCGAACGACGACGTCCAGGCCTTGCGCCATCTGCGCTGCAAGGCCGAGCACCAGCGACGCTCCGATCCTGGCCGCAGTCATCACGACACCGCCTTGCCGTTGAACGCCGCTTCGAGCCGGGCGCCGAGTTGCCTCGCATCGACGCTGTCGACAATCAGGTGGCGTGGCACGTCGAACAAGGGGCCATCGGCCATGGCGGAACGGTTGCCCAGCGAGAAGGCGGCCACGTAGCCGGCCTCCCGGGCCTGCTGGGCCAGGCCTTCGTCGCTGAGGCCGAAGGGCCAGGCCAGCAGCGTGACCGGGCGGCCCAGCCGTTCGAGAAGCGTCTCGCGGGAGCGTACGAGCTGGTCCGCGGCGAAGCGCTGAAAGGCGGCCGCCGGCATGTGCGCGCGGTCGCGCACCAGGTTGGGATGCCAGAAGGTATGGGACTGCACGGCGAAGAGCGGGTCGACGGCCAGTTCGCGCAGCTGTGCCCAGGTCATGGCGTAGCCGGCGTTGGAGATCGCGGACGGGTAGACGAACAGCGTGGCCGGCCAGCCGCGGTCCCGCAGCATCGGCGCCATCACCTCGAATTGGGTTCGATGCCCGTCGTCGGCGGTCAGCACGACGGTGCGAGACGGCAGCGCGGCGCGCTCGCCGAGTGCCCAGGCAAGCCGCCAGGCCACCCATTCGGACAAGGGAACCACCTGGCATTGCAGCCGCTGCAGCAGGTCCAGGTGCGACCGGAAGTTCTCGATGCGCACAGTCATGCTGTCCTGCGCCTGCGCGGCGAAGCGGTGATAGACGAGGATGGGCACCCTGGGTGCAGCCGCCGCGCCGAATCCGACGGCCGGCGCGCAGGCCAGGCCCAGCGCCAGCACGCGGCGGCCGAAGTCGACGCGCGGTGATCTCCGGAGCTGCGTCATGTGCCTTTCCCCCATGGCTCGACGCCACCGGCCGCCGAATGCCGTGCGCCGCTCATCCGCCGGCCTGCCGCGGCGCCCAGGACGACCGACGGGGCGACAACTCCCAAGGTGCAGGCGACCTCATCGCTCGCTGGGGCGCCGAAGTGCAGCAGGCCCCTGGCGGCCGGCACGAGGACTGCGGCGGCCGGCGCCGCGGTCGCGGCCCAACTGACACCCCAGAAAGGGCGCGCGCCTGGAGCCGACTGCGCCCGCAGCCCGTCGCCGGCGGTCATGTTGGCGGCAACGAGGAACAGGTTGCCAGTCGTGAGGCCGATCATCGCCAGCGCGCGTGCCACGTCGGCTTCGCGGCCAGCCTGCAGCGCCGCGGCGTAGATGCCCAGCACGGCCGTCAGCAACAGCCTTCCCTGAGCCATCCCGCGCCGCAGCATGGGCCAGCCCACGATGTCGCCGGCGTGCAGCGGCAGTTGCTCGCCCAGGCTGCCGTGGGGTACAGGCAGGGTGACGGCGCCACTGATGTCCTGCCGGCCACTGGACCGGGCCATCAGCGGCGTGATGTCGTCGAACTGCATGCCCAGGCGCGGGCGGGGCGGCGTGTGGTTGTCGCGGCGCAGCTCGCTGATCACCTGCAGCAGGATGTCGATCGGGATGGCCAGGCTCGCGCCTGGCGTACCGACCGGGCCGACGATGGCGCGCGCATTCATGCCGATGGTCGCGCCCGCGGCATCGAGCAGGGGGCCGCCGGCGTTGCCTGGATTCAGGGCGACGGCGCTCTGGATGAACATCAGCTCTGCCTCGTCGCTGAAGTGCCTGTCCTTGCCACTGACGACGCCGACCGCCACGGAGTGCTCGAGTCCGAAAGGCTGGCCGACGGCCATCACCCGGTCGCCGGCCCGGGTGCTGCCGGGCTTGGCGATGCTTGGCCGGGCCCGCGAGGGCGTGGCGATGCGCAAAAGCGCGATGTCAGTGTTCTCGTCCACGCCCTCCAAGTCGGCAGCGACCACCCGCTTGTCTGGCAGCGCGACCAGGATCTGCCGGACCTCGCCCATCAGATGGGCAACGGCCGCGATGGCACCCTTGTCGTCCAGGAAGAAGCCCGACCCGATGCGGGGTTCTTCCTCGCCGGACATGAAGATGCCGACATGCCAGGGCGCGCCGCGCTGGAAGCCCGTAGCGAGGCGGGATGGCCGGGGCTTGACAGGCGCTCGGACCGCGGGTGCCGCCGCGTCGGTTGCAGACGTCAGCGCGGTCAGGACGCTGGCGAAGAGCAGGGCGCAGCGAGGGGGTGTCGTCATGCAGGTCACCGCACTGCTTCGTGGCCGAACTTCCGTTGATGGCCGTCAAGGCCCTGCATCCGACAGGCGACTTCAGTGCGACATCAGCACCGGCACCGTCATCGTCTGCAGCAGCGACCGGGACACGCCGCCGAACAGCCGCTCGGCCCAACGCGCGTGGCCGTAGGCGCCCATGACAATCAAGTCCGAGCCCAGGTCCGATGCCGAGTTCAGCAACGCGTCACCGACGGCCAGCGTTGTCGCCTCGTCGTGCGGCTCGGCCTCGACGCCCTGAAACGCCAGCCATTGCCGCAGACAGTCCAGTCGTTCCAGTGTTCGGTTGTCGTTGGCCGGAGCACGCCAGTGAATCAGGGCCACGCTCTCTGCGCGGCGCAGCAGCGGCAGCGCATCGGTCATCGCCCGGACCGACTCGCGGCTGCCGTCCCAGGTCACCATCGCGCGGCGCATGCGCAGCGGCTCGCGCTGGTTGTACGGAACGAGCAGGGCCGGCCGGGCACAGGACATCAGCACCTGCTCCAGGTCGGCGAGGTGTTGGCGATAGTTCGGCAGCGACGGGTCGGGCTGGCTCATCACGAGCAGGTCGGCGCATTGGGCGTGCGCTGGCACGGACTCCGGCGCGGGCCGCTTGTCGGCCAGCGCCTCGAACGACCGGAGCCCAGCGGCATTGCAGCGGTCGTGGAAATGGTGGGCGAGGTCGCGGGCCCGCGCGATCATGGCCGCGCTCGCGCGCGCCGCGTAGTCGTCCATGGCGGCTGCGACCTGCAGGGCCTGCAGGTCGACGGCCACCGCGGGCGCCAGGCCGATGAGGTGGGATTCGAAGGCCCTCGCCAGCGCGATGGCGGTGTCGATACGCGGCGCGTTGGCAGGGGTCGCATCGAGGGCGACGAGCATGCTGCGATAGGTCATGGCTTGCACTCCTGGCGTGTTGGCGGGCGGGTCGGGCGAAGGTCGGCTCGGTGCGTCCCTTGATGCGGCTCACAGGTAGAGGCTTGCCCAGGTCCCGGCGTGCCGACGATGGAGCGGCACAGGGCTCTGGCGTTCGGTGCCATGCCGAAGACGGTCGACACGAAATCGCCCGGCGGCGGCCCCGCGCTCGCGCAGCACGCCGGGCGACTGGGCCAGGGACTCGCGCGTCTTGGCGGATAGCCGGCCCGGAAGGGTGTCGGGAATGGGCACCTCTTCGAAACTGAGCGGCTATCGGCAGGCACGGACGCCTGCGGCTTCAAGGTCGACACGGCAACTCCTCGGGAATGACGGTGTCGAGGTACTCGGGTACGGACGCTGGCCAGCCGAAGCGCTCCTCGATCGCCTGCCGCAACGAATCGGCAGCCTGCGGTTCGCCGTGCGTGACGTAAACATGGCGTGGCGCACGGTGGAGCGTGGCCAGCCAGCCGAGCAACTGGGCGCGGTCGGCATGGGACGACATGCCCTCGATGGCGGCGACCGCGGCCCTCACCTGCACCCACTGGCCGTGGATGCGGACGCGGTCGGCACCTCCGAGCAGGGTCGCGCCGCGCGTGCCCGTGGCCTGGTGGCCTACGAAGAGGATGGTGTTGCGCGCATCGGGCGCCAGCGCTTCCAGGTGGTGCAGGACGCGGCCCCCGGTGGCCATGCCACTGGCGGCGACGATGACGCTGGGATAGCCTGGACGGTTCAGCGCGCGAGACTCGGTCTCCGTGCGCACGTAGCGCACCTTCTCCGCGAGATCCCACCGGTCCGCGTCCGTCAGCCGGTGCTCGTCGATGTGCGAATGCACCAGCCGTGTGGCCTGGGAGGCCATGGGGCTGTTGAGGTAGAGAGGCAGGTCAGGGATCCTTCCCTCCGCCTTGAGTCGCAGGAGGGCGTGCAGGATGGCCTGCGCACGTCCCACGGCAAATGCCGGGATCAGTGTGGTGCCACCGCGTGCTGCCGTGCGCGAGACGACGTCGCAGAGCTGGTCGGCGCTGGGCGCAGCGGGGTGCAGGCGGTCACCGTAAGTGGACTCGATGACGATCACGTCGCCGTCCGGCGCAGCGGCTGGCGGCAGCATGACGGGATCGTCCGTGCGGCCGAGGTCGCCCGAGAAGGTGATGGATCCGGCGTCCGTCGCGAGATGCACCGACGCTGCGCCGACGATGTGTCCGGCGTGGCTGAAGCTGACCAGCAGACCCGGCACGGGCTCGAAGGCCTTGCCGAACTCCCGGGGCCTGACCTGCGCCAGGCTTTGCAGTGCCTGGGCCTCTGTGTAGAGGGGCAGTGCCGGCGAATGCTTGCTGAAGCCGTGGCGGTTCGCGTAGCGTGCATCCTCCTCCTGCAGGCGGCCGGAGTCCGGCAGCAGGATGGCCAGCAGCTCCGCCGTGCCGGGCGAGGCGTAGATCGGTCCGCGGAAACCCTCGGCAGTCAGCCGGGGCAGGTAGCCGCTGTGATCGATGTGGGCATGCGTGAGGAGCACGGCATCGATGGACACTGCGGGCACCGGCGGCGGCGCCCAGTTGCGCAGGCGCAGCTGCTTCAGGCCCTGGAACAGCCCGCAGTCGACGAGCAGGCGACGCCCACGGAACTCGACGAGGTAGCGGGATCCCGTCACCGTGCCGGTCGCGCCGAGGAACTGCAACCGCAGTCCGTTCAAGGCACTCACGAGCGCCGTCCGAAGATGCGGTAGATGGGGCAATACCCGGCAACGCCCGTCGCCAGAGGTATGAGCCCGACATACCCGATGGGGCTGATGAATCCCAGCGCTGCGGCGCCTACCAATGCGATACCGATGAGAACCCGCAGCACCCGGTCGATTGCGCCGACGTTCATCGCCATGACCATCTCCAGCTCTCCGGGGGAAAGGACGCCCGGGCAGGTGCAGGTTAGGCAGGCGAACGGCGGCGCGCTTTGCGCGGAATCAATAAGTGCCGCCCTGACAGGGACCGTGGCGAACGAGCGCCGGCGCGGCCTGCTCAGATACCGAGCCGCTGGCGGACCTCTTGCGCCGACTGGCAGGCCGCGCAACGGGTCGCCGCGGGATTGGCGCCGAGCCGGGCCAGCGGGATCGCCTCGCCGCAGTCAACGCAGTTGCCATACGAGCCGCCGGCCAAGCGCTCCAGTGCGGCCTCCACCTCCACGAGCTCCGCGAGTTCGAGGGCCCGCTGCGTCTCCTCGATCTGCGTCGCCTCGTTATGCTCGGCCTCGTCCTTCTGATCGGTCACCTCGCGCTCGAAGTTGGCGTCAGTCAAGGGGCGCTCGAGCCGCTGGCGCAGGTCATCCCGACGCGCGACCAGCACGGCCCGAGCCCTGTCCAGGTCAAGCGCTTCTCGCGCCGCCGAGCTGCAAGGCGTGGCGGGGATTGTCGTTCGGGTGCTTCTTGATGGCGTATGCATGGAACTTCGTGTCCTCCGTGGCAACGCTAAGGGCATCGGGGATCGCGCTGGTTGATCAAACGCAAGGTTGCCTGCAGCGGCACCCTAAACACCAAGTCGTCGCGCAATCTCCGCCCGATCCTGCGCGAACTGGACATGCGGCACTGCTGGCAGCGGCATCACCTGATTGAGGTCCTGGGGGCGGGGGCTTCGAGACATCCCGCGTCAACGCATGCGCCGAGCTGCTCGACATCAGGAACTGGCAGGTTGCCGCGTGACTCCAGGGTGTGCAAGCGTGACGCCGGAGCTCAGCGGTTCGGCATGGCTTGGGCGTAGGCGGCGACGTTGGCAATGTCCTCGCGACCGAGTTGATGCGCCACGGTCTTCATCACCGCTCCAGTCGGGATGGTCTGCGCATCCGAGCGCTCGTCGGTTCGCTGGAACACGGTCAGTTGCTTGACCAGGTAGTCGCCGTGCTGGCCGGCCAGGCGCGGGAACATGCCGTTGCCCTGGCCCTTGTCGCCATGACAGCCGGCGCAGGCCGGGATGCTTTTGGCCGGAAGGCCCTGCTCGAAGATGTGCTGGCCGGCGGCGATGCGCTCGGCCTTGCCTTCCACACGCTGGCGCTGCGGCGTGGACCGAGAGAAATAGGCCGCCAAACCGTCGATCTGCGCATCCGTCAGCGCATGGCTCAGGCCCCACATGTACTCGAAGCCGGCCGGGTCTCGGCGTTGGCGCGCGCGGAAATTCTTGAGCTGGCTGACCAGATAGACATCCGTCTGCGCGGCCAGGTTCGGGAAATTCGGCGACACCGCCGTGCCGCCGAGGCCGTGGCACATCGAGCACACCTGCTGAGCGAGCACGGCGCCGGACACGGCCGGATTGGCGACATCGCGCGAGCGTTCGGGGTTGGCGCAGCCGGCCACCAGCGCAAGCACGGCCCAGGACGCCCGCGAAATCGTGAGTCTGGTGCATGTCATGGTCTTCTCCCGCGGCTTCAGTACGCCACCCACATGTAGAGGAACAGCGAGTTGTTGTCCTTGGCATTGCGGCCGAAGCCGTCGTAGTTGCTGGCGGCGCCGTTGTAGCGGGAGTAGCCCGTGTACTGGGCGCCGATGCGGATGTACTGCACTGGCATCCAGAAGGCCTCCAGCGTCCAGCCGCGAGTGCCGGGGTTGCCGGACAGGTTGCCGTTCACAGGCAAGGAGAGCTGCGTCGCGTTGGGGTCGGTGGCAGTGATGGTCAGCGTCGCGGGATCAAAGCCCGAACTCTGGTTGGCCGTGTTGGTCGTGCCCGTCAGGCTGAACAGGCTGAAGCTGCCACCGTAACGCGCCTGGTAGACGTAGCTGAGCTTGGCGCGCAGCAAGCGGGTGCTGTCCGCGGCGTTGGTGTTGGCCAGCGCATTGCCGGCCGGGTCTACGAATCCGACCGGCTGACCGCTCTGCGCGGCCGGATAGCTGTGCCGCCTGCCGGCATACACGAGTTGGGCCGTCAGTGCGTGTGGGTCCAGCAGGTACTGGTATTGCGCATCCAGGTTCCAGTCACGATAGCGGTCTATCGTCGTGGGGTCGCCTGGGTCTTGGTAGATGCGCGCCAGCATGCCGCCCGTTCCCAGCATCAGGCTGTGTGCCCCCCATTCATGGTTCCAGGCCAGGCGCCAGTAGGGGTTGAGCCCGCGCAGCGTGGTGCGCGGCGCTACGCCTCGCGTCACGAAGGACAGCGGCCCCCGCGCCGTGCCGTAGGCTCCCACCTCACCGTACCACGTGCGGTTCAGGAAGCCGTAGGCGGTCAGCCCGGCGATGTTGCCGCCTGAGGCATAGCCTGGATAGGGCGTCGTGCCGTCGATGAACTGGTAGCTGGTGGGGCTTGGCACCGGTACGTACTGCATCCAGGCCGGCGCCGTATTCCACGGGTCTGACACCGAGGGGTTGTTGTTGAGGCTTAGGCCGACGATGAGGTCGCGCTCCCCGCTGATGAAGCGGTCGGCCCAGCGGATGTCCATGTTGTCGGCATTCGTGTGGCCCGAGAAGGAGCCGTCGGCGTTGCTCACCGCGTAGGGGTCGTAGGTGATCTGCACGAAGGCGCCGACGTTGTCGGTGATCTTGCCGCCGACGAACAGGCTGGCCGTGGCGAGGATCAAGTCCCTGTCCTTCTGGAAGTCCGATCCCGGGCTCAGGCTCTTGCTGGTGTTGGCCACAGTCGCCGCGGATACCACCGCCATCGCCGACAGCGGCACCGCCGTGCGCTGGCCCAGCGTGTAGCCAGTCAGCTTGAACAGGCGGCCATAGGGTGTCAACTCGGGGAACTGGCCGCCCGCATGACAGGCCACGCAGTTCTGGCCGGTCTGGCGGTTGAACAGCGGGACCGCCCGCGCCGGCCCGGCGGCCAGCGCAAGCAAGGCGAGCGTTAGAGCCATGATCCAGGCGCCCCGCGGCCGGATCATGCGGCGCCTGCCGCCGGGGATATCGGTCAACTCGGTCGGATGGTCCATCGCGAACTCCCGTCGGGTGCTCCTGAATCATTCTCTCGACCTGGGCGTGCAGCGATTTGATCTGCATCAAGAATGGCGACGGAGGTCGCCGAGGGTGTCCTCGAAGCTGTGCGTGGGCCCTAGAGTCCGCGCGGCAGAATCGGATAGTTCCTGATGCGGAGCAGTTCGGCGCCTACGTTGATGGTCATGGCTGGAAACAGCCGCCCTCACAGACCCGATCCGATGGCGTTGTCGCCGCCCACATTGCAAGACTTGCTGCCGTCAGGCCACCTGGCCTGCTTCATTCGCGGATCCACGGCCGCAGCGGGATCATTGCGTACACCGTGTCGGCAGCGGACCGGATAGCGACATTCCACCGGTGGGTCAGGGAGGGCAGGTTATGGGTAGCCAAACGGAACGTCGCGGGAGTCTGGCGTCTTCGATGCGCATGATCTGGCGCAATCGCTTGTGCATGGGATTCGGCCACGTGCTTGGCGTGGCCGTTGCGGGAGAAAGGCGACCGGGATCCTCACGGCTCATGATGCTGTAGTGTTCTCCTCGACGACGCTTGGGGTCAAGATCTGCTCGATCGCATGGCTAAGCACCTCTTCCGTGGCCGGGTGTATGCATCTTCACGTCAGGTTCCTGCCGGATCTCACGTCAATCCGTCAAACGTCAAGGCAGCGTGCGTCTTCTGCGGCCGGGCGCAGCCACCTCATGCGTGAGACCGGCGAGTGCTGCTGACGAAGCTCAATGCGGCATATTCATCGTCGGATCGGTCCCGGCTTGGCTCAACGCCAACTCGTACGCCCGCAGCCAAGCTGTGAGGCGGTGGTCGCACTTGTTGTCGCTGGAGTGCCGACGTGCCGGGAATGCTTGCAGACGCACTGCGCCAAATCTGGCGCCAGGCTCAGGGTCTCCAGGCGGACCCGCACGGGACCGGCGTCGCGGATGGCCGGCTTTACAGGACGTGCCGGACCAGTCGCCCGATCAATGCCGTGGGCGTACCGTCGACGCAAGCCGTCCCCAGTTCGAGCTCGAAACGGCATCGTGCCCCCTCGGGCGTCACGACGGTGAGATCGTCGGCTGATGCCGCGACCTCCATGCGGTGGCGCAGGTATTCCGGCCCCAGCCTGCGGGGCGGAAGGTGTTTGATCAACCGCTGCACATCCGCAGCGCCATGGGCATTGCCGAGCGACGAGCTCGTGATCCACACGCCATCAGGATGGAACAGCCTCGCGGCGGCTGCTTCATCCCGCCGGTCGACGGCGTCGAGGAAGCGCATCAGCAGCGAACGCTTGGAGCCGCGCGCGGCATAGCTCGTGTGCAACATTGCCTTGGCCGTGGACGAGTTGGCCTCCCCGAGCTCTTCGGAATAGAGAGCCTGCACGGACAGGTTCTCGTGCGAGCGACGCCGGGGGGCGCGGCTGTCGATGCCGTAGATCGCTTGGGCGCGCGTCTGCAGGATGCACGGGTCCAGCGACTTGGGCTCGCCACCGCCGCCCAGGCAACCGCCCGTACAAGCCATCACCTCGATGGCGACGTATTCGGCGCGCCAGTCGTCGGACTGCAGCAGGCGCTGGGCGACGGCGATGCCATTGCAGACGGCGACTCGTCCGATCCCAGGAATGTCTGCCGTCTTGATGCCCTCATCGACACCCCGGAGCCGATGCCACTCCAGTGGGAGTGCACTGTCTCCGCGGACAACGAAGGAGGCTGTGCGCACAAGCGCTTCCATGACTCCGCCAGAGGCGCCGAAGATCTGCCCCGCGCCGGTACTTTCGCCCAAGGGATCGTCGAAACATCCGTCATCGTTGAGCGCGCCAAATGCGATGCCGCGCGATCGGATCATCCTTGCCAGTTCGCGAGTCGTCAGGACATGGTCGACGTCGTCGCACAGGCCGGGCCGTAGCGCCTCGTCCTTTTTGGCCGTGCAGGGCATCACGCTGACGACGAATGGTTCGGCCCTGGCGTCGGCGAAGTTTCCTGCAAGCTTGCGCGCAAAGGGACCGCGCTTCGTCAATGCGCCAAGGACTTGTTGCGGCGAGCGGGTCTCGCTGAGATGCGCCAGCAGGTCCGGCCGGTTGATCTCGATCCAGTTCACCCAGGCTGGGCAGCAGGAGGTGAACAGCGGCAGCCTGCGGCGGTCCGCGATGCGTCCCAGCAGTTCCGCGCTTTCCTCCATGATCGTCATGTCGGCTCCAAAATTGGCGTCGAACACATGATTGAAGCCCAGGTGCCGCAGCGCGTTGATCAGCCTTCCCGTGCTGACGGTGCCGGGCTTGAGGCCGAACTCCTCGCTGATGGCGACCCGCGTCGCGGGCGCGACCATGACGGCGGACAGCCGCTTTCGGGAGTCCAGCACCTTGAGCACCTCGTGCCAAGCGGGCGCTTCGACCAGGGCACCCACCGGGCATACCAGGGTGCACTGTCCACATGAGATGCAGCGCGTAGCCGCCAGAGGCTGGTCGAAAACCGTCACGGGTAAGCGCTCGCTGGCGCGCCCGGCGAATCCAATTACATGTTGCTGCTGCCTCGCATCGCCGCATGCCTGCGCGCACAGGCCGCACTCGATGCATTTCGACAGCTCGCGCCAGATGCTCGCAGAGGTGTGGTCCATCTTGACGTGCTCTCCAGTGGTTGGCGAAGCGATCGGCAGGTGGGACCAGCGGTCGGCCCATTGGTGCTCGAAAACCAGGGACTGCAGCCGGCACGATCCGTTCACCTCGCAGCGCATGCAGTTGTTCGGATGCCTTGCGAGCAGCCATTCGGCGTCGGCCTGCCGGAAGGCTCGAATGACATGGCTCTCCGTCTCGACTACCGCCCCTTCCTTCGCGGCCGTGGCGCAGGCAGGCAGCAGGCGGTCCACTCCCTGGACTTCGACGACGCACATGCGGCAGACCGCAAGCGGCGGCATGCGAGGGTGGTGGCACAGGGTGGGTATGAGGATGCCGGCCTTTTGTGCCGCCAGGAGCAGGGTGGCGCCATCGTCCACCTCCACCTGCGTGCCGTTGATTGTCAAGGTGATCATCGGCGCCCCTCGTTCAGTCGGTCCTGTTGTTTGGCGCGCCCTAGCTGCCAAGCCGGCTGGATCCCCGTCCGGCGGGAACGCCGGCACGGCGCTCCGGTGCTTGGCCGGCAGATGGCCCGACAGGGGCTCAATTTCTGATCAAACTGAGCGTCGGCTCGTCATGGACGATGGGCGGGCGGTGCGGGGAGTTTGGAGATCGTCTCGGGGGGCTGCTTTGCGATTTCGCAAAGCAGGAGCCACTGGCACGCCGTTTATCGCGGATGAAACGGCCTGGCAACGCAGGGGAGAGAGGCGAACGCACTGCGTCGCTCCCCGGCCGGGTCCCCTTGCCAGGATTCGACCACTCGGCAAGGGATCCGGCTTTCGGGAGCAAGGTCACCCGGCAGGCCGGGCATTTCATCGGCCGCAACGGCAGACTGCAAAGCCATGCCCTGATGATCAAAGGTCCAGCAACCAACCAGTTGCGGCGGTCAGCAGCACGACAGCCAGCGGCGGGACCCGTCCGTACACCAAGAGCCCGAAGGCCGACAGTGCCAACCCGAAATCGGCCCGTGAGCTGATGGCACTTGTCCAGACGGGGTCATAGAGGGCTGACAGCAGGATGCCGACGACGCCGGCGTTGACCCCGGCCAGGGCCGCACGAACAGTCGCCCGTTGGCGCAGCCCGTCCCAGAACGGGAGGACGCCCATGACGAGCAGGTACGCCGGCGCGAAGATGGCGACCAGGAAAAGCAGCCCCCCAATCCAGCCCTGCACCGGCGTCGCCATCACCGTCCCGAGGTAAGCGGCGAAGGTGAATAGCGGACCTGGGATCGCCTGGGCAGCGCCATAGCCCGCCAGGAACTCGGCATTGCTGGCGGCGCCCGAAGGAACCGCGACGGATTGGAGCAGCGGCAGCACGACATGGCCGCCGCCGAACACGAGGGCCCCCGCACGGAAGAATCCGTCCAGCAGTCCCAGCAACGGGGATGCCGACAACTGCGCCGCTGCGGGAAGGCCGATGAGGAGCAGGGCAAACACCGCCAGCGATGCCACGCCGGACGCTCTTGACAGGATGCCGAGCGGCTCCTGGTTGGGCGTCGCAGCCGCCGCCCTGAGCAGGGTGACGCCAACAACGGCCGATGCGGCTATGGCGCCGATCTGCCCGAGCGTGCTCGGCAGCACCAGCGTCAGCAGCGCCGCCACGATGGCCAGCCCAGCTCGCGGACGATCCGGGCACAACGACTTGGCCATGCCCCACACTGCCTGAGCGACCACAGCCACGGCGACGACCTTCAGTCCATGGACGATGCCCGAATCGGCCAGGCCACCGAAACGGGACATGCCGTAGCCGAAAGCAATCAGCAAAAGCGCAGATGGCAGCGTGAAGCCAAGCCAAGCCGCGACAGAGCCCAACCACCCCGCGCGCATCATGCCAATGGCGATGCCTACCTGGCTGCTCGCCGGACCTGGCAGGAACTGGCACAGCGCGACGACGTCCGAGAACTTCGCGTCGTCAAGCCACTTGCGCCGCTCGACGAACTCGGTGCGGAAGTAGCCCAGGTGTGCGACAGGGCCGCCAAAGGAGGTCAGCCCCAGGCGTAGAAAGATCAGAAACACGGCCCCCGCGGACTGTGCAGATACGAGTGATCCGGTTGCAGGCGTAGAACTCGGCTTCATGACGGTGCATCAATGGCGCGCGCCATTCTGGCGGACCAACATGAAGTGCAGGAAACGGGGCGCCGGATGCTGCCGGGGCCATAAAGCCTCGCCGCTGTCGTGCTGGGAGGCCAGCGCGCTGGATGTTGTTGACGCGCCAGCCCAAGGCAGCTTCCAGCGCCGCGGTGAGTGGCCAGCCCACCGCGCTCGCGAAACCGGCGATCAGTGTGATGACGGCGCCGCGCGCGTCGTGGCCGTACTGCCACGCGAGTGAGGCGAGGGTAGCCTCATCAGCCCATGTGCTGACCGCGTGAAACCTGAGGCTGCGTCACTTTCGGGCCGCAGCAGCAACGCATGAGCGCTGGCGGAGCATCAGTCGTTGCAACCACTCGGTCGCCTGCGACACCTCCTCGGTGTGCCGGGGCGCGTAGTGACGCAGGCCGATGGCGACGCGGCCTGTCCACCAGACCTGCCGTCCATTCGACAGGTACACGGGTCCCACATAGCCACGAGGAACCGCTACCGGCAGGGCGTCTTCGTTGAGCTGAATGAAGTCGCCCGCGCCCTCAGGTGAGCGGACTCCGCCGTCCTTCAGATATCCATCAAAGGTCATGATGGGGCCCTCCAAGAAGTGTCGACATGCCCGTCAACGTTGGGATGTGTCCAAGGGTTTACCAGATACTCAGGCGGGTGGGGGCCCTCATTTGCATGGGCCGCGCGGCTGAGTCGCTGCAGAAACAACTGGTGTTTTTCACAGTAAATCATATCTGCAAGCGGTGCTGATGGGCGAGGAACTCCGGATGGGTGGCAGGCTGGCGCGAAAGCGGTGGGCAGCTTTCATCGAGCCAGCGACGGCATGGTCGGCGGCTTGACGCACTCGGGACGATTCGGGCGGACCTGCCCACCAAGCCCACCAAACCCAAGCCCGCGCGTTTTGGCTGCTTCCGGGCCATCCGTCACGGATGGGCCGTTTTAATCAAAATTTGTCGAAACATGCACTTATTCGGTCATTTATGATCGATTTCGTGGTAGTCAAGACAAGAAGTAGGGTCAGGTCTGGTTGGGGCACTGTGCTGGTGGCCATGGTTGGCCTGCTAGCAGGTGGGCCCGTGTTCGCCAGCGGCCCGACATCGCCGGCTCCCGTCCGGTTGTTCGTGCCCTTCATGGCCGGCGGCGAGGCGGATGGGTCGGCCCGCAATCTCGTGCGGAGCGCGGCGCGTGCCGGCGCTGGCACATTCGAGATCACTTATTTGACGGCCGAGTCGGGCGCCGCGGCGGCGCGGACGGTCGGGCTGGCTGTGCCGGACGGCCATACGCTGCTGCTGGGGCGGGTCGGCAATGTGGCCATCCTGCCGGCGCTATCGCCGCGCACGGCCGTGCCGGCCAGCGGCTTCACCGTGCTGGCCGTGCTTGACCAGGCGCCGCTCATCTGCGCTGTTCGCAGTGGCTCGCCCATTGGGTCCATGCAGGAGCTGCTCGCCGCCATCGCCGCCGCACCGGGCCGGCTGCGCTACAGCACGGCGGGCGCCGGCACGCTGCAGCACGTGGCGGTGCGCTACCTGCTCGCGCTGGGCGGCTTGGCGGACGACGCGGCCCGGCCGCTGCATTTCGGCCAGGGCTCGCAGGTGACGCAGGCCCTGATTCAGGGCGAGGTGGACTTCAGCTGCAACAACGCGCGCAGCATCGTGCCGGCTGTGCAGTCGGGGGCCTTGCGCGGCCTGATGACGACAGCGCAGGGGCGGCTGCGCTCGCTGCCGCGCCTGCGCAACGCCGCCGAGTTGGGCCTGGGCGACATGCAGCAGCTGCAGGGCTGGTCGGCCTTGCTCGGTCCGGCGGGCATGTCGGCGCAGGCCGTCGGGCGCTGGCGGGACCTGCTTGATCAGGTCGCCGCCGATCCCGAATGGCAGGCTGGCACCGAGGCGCTTGCCGCATCGGCGCGCATCCGTGCGACTCCGGACCCGGCGCAGTTCCTGCGCCAGCAGGCCCAGTTCTACGAGCGCCTCGTGGCTACGCTGGAGGCGCGGCCGTGAACACCCGGCCGCGCCGCGGGCTCTGGCCCTCCTTCGTGGACGTGGCCCTGGTGGCGCTCGTGCTGTTGGTCGGCCTGGCTGGCAGCCTGGGCGCCTACCGCTCCTTGTCGCTGAAGGCGGCGGCGCAGGAGCGAGAGCAGTTGAGCGCGATGGGGCAGAGCGTTGTCGACGCCTTCGACCGGCAACTGATGCGGGTGGTGGAGGCGCTGCAGGCCGCCGGGCAGATGCTGTCGGCCGAGCCCGGGCTGACGCATGAGCAGTTCCTGCGTTATGGCGCCGGCCTGATCGACGATGCGTCGGCCATGACGCTGCTGGAATGGCAGCCCGTCGTGCCGCACGAGCAACTGGCCGAGTTCGAGAGGCAGGCGGCGCGCGAGCAGCCGGGCTATCGCGTCGTCGAGCCCGCGCCCGGCGGGCCGGACGGCGGCTTCGTGACTGTGCAGGTGCGCGAGCTCCATGTGCCCGTGCATTACTCCTGGCCCGAGAGCGAGGCGGCCGTCGGCGTCGACATGGCATTCGACCCGCGCCGCATGCACTCCAAGCTGATTGCGCGCGACACCGGCGTTCCGATCGCGTCGGAGGTGTTTGCCGTGATCCGCCGTGGGCAGCCGGGCGGCGCCCGCAGCGGATTTGCTGTGTCGGCGCCGGTCTATCGCGTACCACGGCCGGTGGGTGCGGAAGCGCGCCGGCGCGAGCTGCGTGGCTTCCTGGCCGGCGTCGTCGAGCTGTCCGCGCTGATGTCGGAGGCGGCCCTGCGGGCGGACGCCAACGGCCTGGACGTCTTCGTCTTCGACCAGGAAGAGGCGCATCGCCTCATCTACGCGTCCAGGGCCGGCGAGCCCTTCCGCGCCGGCGAGCGCGACATGGCGCTGAGCGTCGATGTCGGTGGGCGGCCGTGGCAGCTCGTGCTGCGGCCCCGGCCAGGCGCGTTCGGCGCAGCGGGCGACCGCATGCCGCTGCTGGTCCTGGCCGCGGGCAGCTTGGCTACGCTGCTCGTGGCGGTGGCCGTGGCGCGCAGTCTGGTCGTGCGGCGTCGCCTGGAGCGTACCGAGGCCGTGCTGGCGGAGGACCGCCAGCACCTGAGCAACGTGATCGACGGCACCGCCGCCGGCACCTGGGACTGGCATCTCGACAGCGACCGCCTCGTCATCAACGAGCGCTGGGCACAGATGCTGGGGTTCAGCCGCACGGAGCTGGAACCCGTCAGCGGCAAGACCTGGGAGCGGCTGTGCCATGAGGGCGATCTGGCCGGGGCCAGGGAGGCGCTCAAGCGCCACTTCGGCGGCCAGGAGGAGCGCTACGCGGCCGAGTTCCGCATGCGCCATGCGGCAGGCCACTGGGTCTGGGTGCAGAGCAGCGGCCGCGTGTTCGAACGCGACGCCAGTGGCCGTCCGCTGCGGCTGGCCGGTACCCATCTGGACATCTCGCGCCGCAAGGCCGACGAGCAGCGCGTACAGGATGACGCCCGCGCACTGGAGGCCGCGAACCGCCAGCTGCGCGACCTGGCCATCCTGGATGCGCTGACCGGTGCCTTCAACCGGCGCCACTTCGACGACGTCTGCCTGGCCGCCCTGACCGGTGCCCGGTGCGGCCAGGCGGTGGGCCTGTGCATGCTGGACATCGACCACTTCAAGGCCTACAACGACCGCTACGGCCACCAGGCCGGCGACGCCGTGCTGCGGGCCATGGTGCAGACGCTCAAGCACGGGCTCAAGCGCTCCACCGATGCGCTGTTCCGTCTCGGCGGCGAGGAGTTCGGCGTCATCTTCTCGGCGCCCTCGGCCATCGCCGCCCAGCAATTCGTCGGCCGGCTCAGCGCCGCCGTGCATGCGCTGGCATTGCCGCACGAGGACAACCCGCAGCGCATCGTCACGGCCAGCTTCGGCCTGGCCTGGTGGGCCGCACCGACGCCGCTGCTGACGCCCGAGACGATGTACGCCGCGGCCGACGAAGCCCTCTACGAGGCCAAGCGCACCGGCCGCGACCGCATCGTCGTCCGCTGCTTCAGCGCCGGCGAGGGCGAGCGGGCGCCGGAGATCGCGGCGCCGGCCGGGCCTCAGGCGTAGCGGGTCGCGCGGCCCTCGCGCACGAAGGCCCACAGCTGCAGGCCCAGGCGGCTGGCCGTCTCGATGGCCAGGCTGCTGGGCGCGGACATGCAGGCGAGCAGGCCCGCGCCCGCCATGGCCGTCTTGTGGACCAGTTCATAGCTCGCGCGGCTTGACATCAGCACGAAGCCGTCGCGCGGGTCCGCCTCGTGGCGGGCAAGGGCGCCGGCCAGCTTGTCCAGCGCGTTGTGGCGCCCGATGTCCTCGCGCGCCAGCCGCAGCTCACCGCTGGGCAGGCACCAGGCCGCGCCATGCAGGCCGCCGCAGCGCGCGTTCAGCACCTGCGCCGCATGCAGGCCGGCCAGTGCAAGGTCCAGTGCGCCCTCGGCCAGCAGGGGCGCCCGCACCGGCGCGGGCTGCACGGCACCGACCTGGGCCAGGCTTTCCAGCCCGCACAGGCCGCAGCCGGTGCGACCGGCCAGCAGGCGGCGGCGTGCCTTGAGGTGCTGCTCGCGGGCGGCAGTCACGTGCAGCGCCAGCTCCACGCCATCGGGCCGCGTCACGACGTCCACGTCCAGCAACTCGCGCCGCGACGTGATCCAGCCCTCACTGAGCGCAAAGCCCAGCGCGAAGTCCTCCAGGTCGGCCGGCGTGGCGAGCATGACGGCCTGCGAGACCCCGTTGACCGTCAACGCGACCGGCGTCTCGACGGCCACGCGCTCCTCGCCAGCGGCACTGGGCGGGCACAGCGTCAACAGCGCATCGGGGAGGAGCGTGGCTTCGGCATCAAGCAGCGGCATGGCGGCATGATAGGAGCCCGCCTGCCAAGGAGCCGCCGTGTACCTGCCCGCCCATTTCAAATCCACCGACCTCGAGCATGCGCTGCGCCTTGTCGCCGAGCACCCGTTGGCCCTGCTGCTGGGCCCGGATGCGCAGGGGCGGGGCTTCGGCAGCCATCTGCCGTTGGTCGCGACGGCGCCTGCCGAGGGCCTGCTGCTGGAAGGGCATATGGCACGCGCCAATCCGCACTGGGGCTGGCTGGCGCAGCAGAAGCGGGTGCG
>Ga0213878_10000299_pt1 | contig 19104 bp, 17 predicted proteins | sample VelepicoBEBS_R02_FD_161053 | JGI IMG/M metagenome (GOLD analysis project Ga0213878, IMG submission 161053) | Vellozia epidendroides bulk soil microbial communities from rupestrian grasslands, the National Park of Serra do Cipo, Brazil - BS_R02 | ecosystem: Environmental > Terrestrial > Soil >... | reverse complement strand
TCCGCGTTTTGAAGTAGTTGAAGAAGATGACGGCAATGACGGCGACGAACAAGCCGGCGGCCGTCGTGATCAGCGCTTCGGCGACGCCCGCCGAGACGACGGCCGGGGTCGAGTTGCCCTTGAGGGCGATGTCGTCGAACGTGCGCATGACGCCGAGCACGGTGCCGAACAGGCCGACGAAGGGGGCGATGACGGCGATCGTGCCGATCACGCCCAGGTTCCGCTCGAGCGAGTTCAGGTTCTCCATCAGCGCGATCGAGAGCGCGTCGGTGATGTCGGCGCGGTTCTTCTCACCGCGCTGCAGACCGAACTCCAGGATCTTGGGGAGCATCCCCTTGTTCTGCTTGCAGAGCTTGATCGCGCCGGCCAGGTCGTCGGTGGCGATCTTCTGGCCGATCTGCCGCAGCAAGCCCCGCGTGTCGGAGTGCTGGCTCGCGAAGAACAGCAGCCGCTCGATGACGATCGCGACAGCGATGATCGACAGGGCGAGGAGCGCCCACATCGCGGGGCCGCCCCGCTGAATCGTTGATACGAAGTTTCCGAAAAAATCCACGAGTCCGGTGTTGCCTCCGAGTATTCGAGGGGTTTGTTGCGGGCGGTCCCTTGGGGCGGCCCTAGGTGTTGGCCGTCCCCGGGAGCTTTCCTACTGCTTGGGTGGTGCGCTGAGCTTCTTGAGCGCAGCGTCGATGTCGGCGTTCAGGGAGGCGTCCGAACCCGCATTCGCCTTCGCCTTTTGAAGCAGCGGGATCGCCGCCTTGCTGTCGCCGCCGTTCGCGACCGCGATCCCGGCGACGTAGTTCGCGCGGGCGTCGTTGGGGTTGAGCGCGAGCGCCTTGTCGGCTTCGGCCTTGACGGCCTTCCAGTCCGGCTTGTCGCCCTGCGAGAGCACGTTCGCCGCGGCCACGTACAGGACGCCCGCGCGGGAGGGCACCGCGCGCGCTCCGGCCTCGAGGTTCGAGACCGCGTCGGCCTTCTTGCCGGCCTGCATCGCCGCGATCGCCTGCTGGTTGTAGTACGAGGCCAGCGCGTCGTCGACGCGCGTGTTGCTCGGATTGCGCGCCTTGACCGCTCTGGCGAGCGCGAGGCCCTTGTCGACCTGGCCGCCCAGAACGTACGAGGTCGCGAGCGAGGAGTCGATCGCGTCGAGCGTCGCCGCGTCGGCACGGCCGCTCGTCGCCTGCGCCTTCGCCTTTTCGAGGTCGGCGATCGCCTGCGGATACTTCTGCGCGTTCGCGTACGCCGTCCCTTGAATGTAGAGCGTGTTGACGTTCTGCTGCAGGGCCAGCGCCTTGTCGGCGAGCGCGATCGCCTGCTCGTTGTTCTTCGCCTTGAGCGCGTCGACCGCGGCGTCGGAGTACGCCTGCGCGGCGATCGTCTTGAAGCGGTCCGGAATCGTTCCGGCCGCGTCGAACGCCGCCGCCGCACCCGCGCCGTCTTTCAGATAGTAGTCGGCGACGCCGAGCAGCGCGCTCGCGTCCTTGTCGCCGGGATGGCCCGTCAAGTACGCTTGCAGCTCGGTCTTCGCGTCGGCGTACTTGCCGGCTCGGATCAGCGCGTTGGCCTGGTTGACGTCGTTGACGGTCGAGCCGGTGTCGGTGGTGACGGCCGAGCCGTTGAACTTCAGCGCCAGCGTGTAGTACGCGTCGATCGGCTTCCCGTCGCGCAGCCCCGGCTTGTAGGTCGACGTCTTCGCGATCTCGGTCGCGGCCGCGTCGTCACCGTGGTTCGTCGACTTCTCCACCTGCACGGTTCCGACCGAACCGTCTTTCTTGACGAAGACCTTCACGGTCACCGCGCCGGTGCCGACGACGGGTGCCGACGCCGTGCCTTGCTTGAGGATCTTCGGCGGCGTGTAGAAGGTGGACGTTTGCGCGGCTGCCGTCAGCTGAAGCGACGCGATCGAGAACGCGCCGAGCGCGAGCGCGGCGAGCAGGCGGGGTGTGCGTTCGACCATGGTACCTCGTGACACGGTAGGGTACGGGAACTAACGCGGTACGAGAGCGGGCAGTTCCCGGCGCCCGGGCGCGCGGCCCCCGGTCGGCCTCGACGCGCTGATGCGACCGACCGCGATTGTCTTGCGGGGGCTGCTTCACCTGCTCGGCGGGCCGCCGCCAGCTGACATCTTTCGGCCGTCACCGGCCGGAGAGGTCCGGGCGGAGGACCGTCGCGCCTTCCAGGTAGACGTGCTGGACCCGATCCTGGGATAGCTCGGTGTTGATGTGGACGAGGACTCGGATGCAGCGTTCCAGCCTCCCCGGTACCCCGATTTCGGTGAAATTCAACAGCGGAACGAGCGACCAGCCCATCCGCCGCGCCGCCGCCGCGGGGAACTCCGAGACCAGGTCCGGCGTGACCGTGAAGAGCGCCGAGCCGACGTCTTCCGGGACGAAGCCGTTCCGCGCGACGATCTCCCGCAGCAACCGTTCCGTCGCATCGAGAATCAGCGCCGGCTCGTCCCGCGCCACGGTGATCGCGCCGCGGATGCCGCGGAGAACGGTCACGGTGCAGCCTCGCCGCGCGAGGCGTGGACGAGGCGGTGGAGGGCGGCGAGCTCGCGCGGGGTGGCGGGACGGACGGCGCCGGGGGCCAGCTCGCCGAGGGCGATCGGGCCGAAGCGCAGCCGGGCCAGCGCGATGACGGGATGGTCCACGACCTCGAACATCCGCCGCACCTGGCGGTTCCGTCCTTCGTGGATCGTGACGTCGACCAGCGAGACGTCGCGCCGCACCGCGACCACGCGCAGCTGCGCCGGCGCGGCGCGCCCTTCCTCGAGCTGCACGCCGCGCAGGATCTGCTCGACCGCGCCGGGCTCGAGCCGCCCGCGCAGCGTCGCGCGGTAGGTCTTCTCGACGCCGAAGCGCGGGTGGGTGAGCACGTTCGCGATCTCGCCGTCGTCGGTCAGCAGCAGCACGCCGCTCGTGTCGTAGTCGAGCCTCCCGACCGGGACGACCCGCGCGCTCACCCCCGCACGGCGCACGACGTCGGCGACGGTGCGGCGGCCTTCGGGATCGCGCATCGTCGTCATCACGCCGGCCGGCTTGTGCAGCACGACGTAGGTGCGCTCCGCCGACGGCCGCACGACGCGCCCGTCGACCTCGACGCGCGCGTCGGCCTCCACGCTCGTGCCCAGCTCGCGCACGAGGCGGCCGTCGACGCGCACGCGCCCCGCGACGATCAGTTCCTCCGCGCGGCGGCGCGACGAAACGCCGGCCGCCGCCAGATACTTCTGCAGGCGCTGCGCGGCGATCTGCGCTAGACCTTCTTCAAGTCGAACGCGGTGATGAAGTCGTCGTTGGTCTGCGTGCGCGCGAGCGCGGCGTAGATGCGCTGCGAGGCTTCGATCGACGGCACGCCGGCGAGCAGCCGGCGCAGGTCGGTGACCTTGTGCAGCGCGATCTCGCTGAGCAGCTGCTCCTCGTACATGTTGCCGCTGCGAACGAGGTCGAGCGGCGGGTAGGCGCGCGTCTCGGCGAGCTCGCGCGCGATCACCAGCTCCGCGTTCGCGGCCGGCGCGAGCTCGTCGACGACGAGCGCGTCGAACGCGGTTGCGCCGGCCGAGACCGTCGCCAGCACCGTGAGCGAGCCGCCGCCTTCGACGGCGCGCGCCGTGCCGAACAGCCGCTTCGGGCGCTGCAGCACCGCCGGATCGACGAGCGCGGGATTTCCTTTGTGGTGCGCGACCGACGCGTACGCGCGCACCAGCCGGGTGAACGAGGAGACGAGCACGACCGCGTCGCGCCCGAGCTCGGCGAGCCGCTTCGCGCGCTCGAAGACCAGCTCGGCGGTGGTGACGTGGTTGTCCGGATGCTCTTCGAACGTCGTCGCGACGACCTCTACGTCGAGCGTACGCTGCAGGTGCGTCACCGCTTCCGGGCGCTCGTCGACGAGCAGCACGATCACGTGCGCGTCGGGCTGGTGCGCCTCGATCGCGCGCGCGATGCGCCCCAACAGCGCGGCGTCGTTGGCGCGCGGCGGCGCGGTGAGCAGCGCGCGCTGGCCTTTGCCGAGCGGCGCGAACAAGTCGATCGCGCGCGTCGTCAGATCGCCGCGCGTCTCCAGCACGTAGCGCTGCGCCGGCGGCTCCGCGGCGAGCTCTTCGAAGACGCGCCGGCCGGTGATCGTTTCGGGCGGATAGCCGTTGACCGTCTCGACCTTGACGATCCCGTAGTACTTCTCGTTCTCTTTCGGCTTGCGCACTTGGCCGGCGACGAGATCGCCGCGGCGCAGCTCGAAGCGCCTGATCTGCGACTGCGAGATGTAGATGTCGTCCGCGCCGACCAGATATCCCTCGCGCCGCAAGAAGCCGTAGCCTTCGGCGAGGACGTCGAGGACGCCGTTCGCTTTCTCCAGACCGCTGCGCTGCGCTTGAATCTCGAGGATCTGCGCGACGAGATCGTCCTTCTTGATCTTCGTCGGGTTCTCGATCTCGAACGTCTTGGCGAGCTCGTTGAGCTCGGCTTTGCTCATCTCCGCGAGCTGCTCGGCGGAGAGCAGCGGCGGGCCGACCGGCTGCGGGAACTCGGGCTGGGTGAAGACGTCGTGCGCTTGCGGCGCACCGCCTCCCTCGCTGAACCGCTGGCGGTTGCGCCGCGAGCGGCGGCGGCGGTTTCCGCCTTCCGGCTTACCGTTGTGCTGGGGACGATTGTCGAATTGCAGCGGAGTGCTCCCTCGGGGAGACGGGCGCTCCGCGCGACGGGGCCTGGCCGGCGAGGCTGCCGGGGCCGCTCGCCGGCGCGAATCGCCGAGGAACGAGAAGGTTCGCACGATACGGACCGCGCGACGTAGCGGAGTCTACCATAGCGGCGTCAAGGCGACAAGGCACGCGGTCCGCTCACGCTCGGGTTGCCGCGGGCGTAGAAGCGCAGCGGCTCGTGGACGGCCTTGGTGATCCCGATCCGGGTGCTGACCCCGATCGGGAGCCGCGTCCCGTCGTCCGCGAGCCACAGCGCCGGGCCGGCGGTCAAGTCGGCGCCGTCGAACTGCGGACCGATCGCCAGGGCCCGGCAGAGGTTGCCGGGACCGCGCGCGAGATCGCGGTCCTTGACCTCGGGCCGGCCGCGCAGCGCGCGCATCGTCGCGAGCCCGCGCACCGGTTCGAGCGCGCGGACCAGCGCCGCCGCGCCGACGCCGTCGCGCTCGGCGGTCACGTTGAGGCACCAGTTCGCGCCGTAGATGAAGTAGACGTACGCGTGGAGCGGCGGGCCGAACATCGCCCGGTTGCGCGCCGTCATCCCGCCGAAGGCGTGCGAAGCCGGATCGGCCGGAAAGTACGCCTCGGTCTCGACGATCCGCCCCGCGAGCAGCTCGCCGTCGTCGAGCTTGCGGACCAGCAGCTTGCCGATCAGGGCCCGGGAGAGGTCGAGCGTGCCGTGCGGCAGGTCGTCCCGACCGAGCCGCCCTTCGACAAGCTCAGGATGAGGAGAGCTGCGCTCAGCATGAGGGGAGCTGCGCTCAGGCGGCGGCGGGGGCACGGAGCGCGATCTCGGCGAGCGCCCGGGTCTCGAGGTCGTGCGTTTCAATCGGTTCGCCGCGTTCGACGCGGGCGACCGCGAAGCCGTGCAGGACGCAGCGCGTCTTCACGTAGGCCATCGCGAGCGCCGGCGGGACAGGGCGGCGGGCGTTGAGGTCGTCGGCGACCAGCTCGTCGGCGATCCGGATCCTCACCCGGCTGAAGCCGCGTCCGCGCAGGTAGGCCGCGACCGCCTCGACCGCGGCGTACCCGACCTCGCGCCCGTCGAGTCCGGGCAGCGGGACGGCGCGGAACGGGATCTTCACGACGGCGCGCCCGGTGCCGGTCGCGATCGCGGCGTAGGCGATCCCGTTTCCGGTGCGGTCGGCGGCATAGCCGGCGGCGACGTCGGCGGAGCGGTGGCGGGGAGCGGTTGGCGTAGGCATGGCTCGTGCGTTCATCCTATATCGAACATATGTTCGAGTCAAGTCAGGCGGCTGACAGGTCGTCAGGCTGCTCGCGCGGCCAGCACCTCCCGATAGAGCTCGAGGACTCGCCGCGTTTGCATCTCCACGGTAAACCGTGAGAATGCCAAATGTACGGCACTCTGATCGCGGCCGGCGGCGACCGCGGCCCGAATTGCGGCGGCGAAGGCCTCGGGCTCGGGCGCGACCAGCCGCCCGGAGCCGGCGAGCACGTCGCGCGACGCCTCGCTCTCGGCAGCGGCGACCGGGAGCCCGGCGGCGAGCGCCTCGGCCAGCACCAGCCCCTGCGTCTCGGTCGTGGACGGGAAGACGAAGGCGTCGGCCGAGGCGTAGACGTCCGGCAGCCGCTCGCGCGCGAGCGTTCCGGCGAAGCGGACACGGTCCGCGACCCCGAGCCGCCGCGCGCGCTCCTCGAGCGCGGCGCGGTGCGGCCCCTCGCCGACGATCGCTAGCCGCACCCGGGGGCTCAGCGCCAGCGCGTCGAGCGCGAGCTCGACGTTCTTCTCCACGCCCAGCCGCGAGACGACCAGCGCCAGCGGTTCCTCGCCGGTCGCACCGAGCCGCGCGCGAACGAGCGCGCTGCGCCGTCCGGCGGAGAAGCGCTCGACGTCGATCGCGCTCGGCACCACGGCGATCGGCACGTTGACGCCCAGCTCGCGCAAGCGGTTCTGCATCGCGTTCGTCGGCACGATGACCGCGTCCGACCAGTTCGCGTACACGCGCGTCAGCTCGACCATCGCGCGCTCGGTGGTGGCGCGGTCGAACGGCGCGTAGTGCGCGTACGCGTCCAACCGCGTGTGGTAGGTGAACACCAAAGGAATGCGGTGGCGGCGCGCGTACGACGCGCCCATCCAGCCGGTGACGAACGGCGAGTGCGCGTGCACCAGATCGATGCCGCGCACGCGCCTGCGATCGTCGGCGTTCAAATACGGCACGCACAAGCGGTACGCGGTTTGTGTCGGCAGCGGCAGCGACGGCACGCGCACCACGCCGCGCTCTTCGTCGACGAAACGCGGGAAATGCGGCGCGACCGTCGTCACGCCGACGCCGTGCGCGCACAAGCCGTCCCGCAGCGCGTCGATGCTCGCGACGACGCCGTTCACGATGGGCCGGTAGCACTCGGTGAAGAAGCCGACTCGCACTAGAATCGTACTTATTCGCCACCGGGTCACAGCACCATCGTGCCGGCTGCGTCAGGCGCGCGGCAGCGCGCTCACCCCTACACGCCGGTCGCGAAGCACCGGCGCGGTCGCACCGCCCTTCACGCCGGCAGCAAGGCGCCGCACGGTGCCGCGCGCGTATCAAAACCGGTCGCCATCAGTCAAGGACCATCCTATTTGACGGGGTCTCGAGGATCGTGCTACCTTACCGGAGTTCGCCGGGACCCGTCGGGTCCTGGAGGCATTCGACCGAGCCCCTGAACCACGTTGCCGGTTCGGGATGAAGGCTCGCCGACCACCGCTACGACGTCGAGTGTGTGAACCACGGCGGCACGGACCTATGAGTCCGGGCTTGGTGGGGCGCACCCTCCGCACGAGAAAGGAGTCGGAGATCCGAAGCGATCTTCCATCACCGCTCGCAGCGACGGGCGTGCTCTCATTGGGCCTGCTGCTGCCGTTCGGCGCCGGCACGGTCCCGGACCGGCTGGCCAAGACGGTCGCCGCCATCGCGGCGCCGGGCCCCGCCAAACAGGTCACGCTCGTCCACGACGGACTCGCCGAAACGCTTGAGACCCGCGCCGAGACGGCCGACGAGCTGCTCCTCGAACGGAACCTCGTCCGCGCTCCGGAGGACGCCCTGAGCGTCGACCCGGCCGCCCCGCTGACCGACGGCGAGACGGTCGTCTACCGGGCCGCCGTCCCGGTCACCGTCATCGTCGACGGCGCCCCGCGAATTGTCCGCACCGCCGCGGCCGACGTCGCGGAGCTGTTACGAACGCAAGCCGTGCCGTACGACAAGCACGACTCGGTCGCGCCCGCTCCCTCCGCCGCGCTCGAGAACGACGCGGTGGTGATCGTGCGGCACGTCGACTCGTGGACCGAGACCGTCCGCAAGCCGGTGGCCGCGAAGGTCGTCAAGCGCTGGGCGCTGACCCTCCCCGCCGGCCGCACCAAGGTCGTCGACCCCGGGAAGCCAGGCCTGGCCGAAGTGTATTACGCCGTCACGCGCAGCCCCGACCGCCGGGCGGTGCGCCGCACGAAGCTCGTCGCGCGGGTGCTCCGGGCGCCGCGGGCTCGCATCGTCGCCGAAGGGATCGGCGAGTACACGGCGCTCTCCGCGATCGCCTCGCGCGGGATCGAGGGGACGTTGAAGCTCGCCGGCTCGGCGCTCGCGATGGTCGCAACCGCGTACACGGCGAGCTGCGCCGGCTGCAGCGGGGTGACCGCCAGCGGGCGGCCCGCCGGGCACGGGGTGGTCGCCGTCGACCCCAGCGTCATCCCGCTCGGCACGCACATGTACATCCCGGGCTACGGGCACGCCGTCGCCGGCGACACGGGCGGCGCGATTCGCGGCCGCCGGATCGACCTCGGCTTCAACTCGAACGCGCAGGCGAACCGCTTCGGCCGCCGGCCCGTCACGGTATATCTGTTCAAATAGCGGACGAACGCAAAAACTTTCCGCCGCCTAATTCCCGCGCGCTGCTCGGCGCGCGCGGGATCCGGCCCAAGAAAAAACTCGGGCAGCACTTCCTGATGGACGGCGGAACGGCCGCCCGGATCGCGCGGCTGGCCGCCGACGAGCCCGGCGCGCGGGTGCTGGAGATCGGCGCGGGCACGGGCGCGCTGACGGCGGCCCTGGTTCGGCTCGGCGCCGAGGTGACCGCGTTCGACCTCGATCCGCAGATGGTGGAGGTCCTGCGCGCGCGCGAGGACCTCGGCGGCGCCGAGCTCCGGCAGGCCGACGCGCTGGTCTTCGACTACGCCGGCTGGGCCGGCGCACGCGACTGGCGCGCCGCCGGAAACCTGCCGTACAACGTCGCGACGCCGCTGCTGGTCAAGCTCGCGGCACTGCCGCGGCCGCCCGAGCGCGTCGTCGCGATGATCCAGAAAGACGTCGCGGACCGGCTGCTGGCGCAGCCGGGGACCGCGCAGTACGGCAGCCTGACCCTCGCGGTCGGGCTCACGATGAGCGCGCAGCGCGCGCTGACCGTTCCGCCGAGCGCGTTCTTCCCGCGGCCGAACGTCGTCTCTACGGTCGTCGTGCTGCGCCGCCGCGAGCGGCCCGAGGCCGTCGTGCGCGACCGCGCGTGGTTCGAACAGGTCGTGCGCGGCGCGTTCGCGTACCGCCGCAAGACGCTGGCGAACTCTTTGTCGCTCGCTCTCGATCTGCCGCGCGAGCGCATCGCCGCGGCGATCGCCTCGCTCTCGCTCGAACCCGACATCCGTGGTGAAAACCTCGATCTCCGCTCGTTCGCCGCTCTCGCCGACGCTTTGGCCGCCTGAGGCTTTCACGTGGTGGAAGTCGCTGCTGTTCGCGGTCCTCATCTTCGGAACCGTGCTGGTCACGGTCACGTTCGCGTTCGGCGTCGCGCTCGGTTTCGGGCTCGCGACGATACCGCAGCTGCAGCGGTTTTCGTGGCCGCTCGTGTTCGCGCAGCTCTTCTCCTACGCGGCGGTGCTGGCCGTCATCGCCGCGGCGCTGCCCGCCCTCGCGCAGCGGCCGCTGCGCGACCTGGGACTGCGCCTGCCGCGCCCGAGCGATCTGGCGTGGGGGATCGGCGGTGCGATCGCGATGATCGCCGCGGTCGCGCTGGCCGCCGCGCTGCAAGACCGTTTCGTCCACTTCAAGACCGATCAAGTGCAGGTCGAGTGGCTGCGCGCCACGCACGGCGCGCTGCTGGCGGGGTTCGCGTTTCTGGCCTGCGTCGCGGCGCCGTTCTTCGAGGAGACGGTCTTCCGGGGCTTCGTCTTCAACGCGCTGTTGCGGTACATGGCGCCGTGGGGCGCCGTCGCGATCTCCGCGATCGCGTTCGGGTTCTTCCATCTGCTCGAGCCCGGCAACACCGGCGCGGTCTTTCCGCTCGCCGTCGGCGGTGCGGTGCTCGCGCTCGTCTACTACCGCAGCGGTTCGCTGATCGCGTCGATGCTCACGCACGGGCTGTTCAACGCGGCGACGTTCGTCGCCGTCACGGTGCTGCACCAGAAGCCGTAGCGGGCGCGCTCGAGCGCACCGGGACGCCGCCGCACAACGTCGTCCCAGGCGGCCACGCGCCGAACCCGAGCGAGGCGAAGAACGCGCGCGGATCCTTGTCGTACGCGGGGCAGTAGCCGGTCTCGGTCGGATCGTACTTCGCCAGCAGAACGTGCGGGTTCGCCGCGGCGACGACGTACGCGCCTTCGTTCGGTCTTCGCACGACGACGTAGCGGTCCGCTGCGCGCAGCGCCGTCGCGGCGGCGTACGCGTTGCGGTCGACGACGTACGGATAGCGCCCCAGCTTGAGCACGGTGTCGTTGAAGAACAGCGCGCACAGCACGGCGCAGGCCAGCACCGGCGTCGCCAGGCGCGGATACTTCGCGACCGCGTACGCGGCGGCGAGCGCGGTCGCGGCGACGAGCGGCGCGGTCCAGTGCGTCCCGATCCGCGCGATCGGGTACGCCCACGGCTTGTTGAAGACCAGCTCCGCGACCAGCGGCGCGGCGAGCAGCAGCTTCCAACGGAGCAGCAGCGGCGCGAAGGCGAACGGCGCGAGCAGCGCGGCGAAGAACGCGAGCTTCTCGAGCGGCGCGTCGACGTGCAGCGAGTAGCCCGGCAGCGACGGCTGCGCGCCGCCCAGGTGCTCGACGACGACGAACGCGATCCCGTTGACGAGCGCGAGCGCGAGCAGCGCGAGGCCGAGGCGGCGCTCCCACCACAGCGCGCACGCGGCGCCGAACCAGGCGACGAACAGCGCCTCGTCTTCTTTCAGCCCGAGCAGCAGCTGCGCTGCGATCAGCGCGGCGAGGAGCGCGCGGCGGCGCACCGCGAGGGCGCCGAGCGCGGCGAGCAGCGGGACGAAGACGTTCTCCAAGAAGTTGCCGTACGCGATCCCCTGCGCCGACGGCGAGAGCAGATATGCGATCCCGACCGCGCTCGCGCCGCGCGGCGCGGCGCCGCAGGCGCGCGCGAAGGCGCAGATCGCGAGCGCGGCGCCGGCGATCGCCAGCACTTGCAGCACCAGCAGCGTCTGCGCGCACGGAAACAGCGCGATCGGCGGGACGAGCGCGAGCAAGACCCACGAGTCGTGCACCTGCAGGTGCGGGCGGTACTCGGCGCCGTTCCACGAGCCGCGCCCGTGCGCTTCGCCGGCCAGCCACTGCACGAACGTTCCGGTGTCGGCGCCGTAGCGCAGCGCCCACAGCTTGTTGAAGTCGAGCACGACGTAGACGAGCGCGAAGACGAGGGCCGCGACGACGACCGCGCGCGTCGGCCTCATCGGCGGGCGCGGTCGGCCAGCGTCTCGCCGACGATCGCGCGCAGTTTCTCGACGAAACGCTCGGGGCGAAACTGCTCCGCGTGCGCGCGCAGCTTCGCCGCATCGTACCGCGCGGGATCGAACGCCGTGATCGCGAGCGCGAGCGCGCGCGCGTCGGGGATGCGGAAGAGCTCTCCCGTGACGCCCTCGACGATCGTCTCGAGCGCGCCGCCGGCCCCGTACGCGATCGTCGGGCGGCCGGCCGCCGCGGCCTCGAGCGGGACGAGGCCGAAGTCTTCTTCTCCCGGCACGATCGCCGCGCGCGCCGCGCCGACGAGCGCGTTGCGCGCCGCGTCGTCGATCGCGCCGTGGAACGTCGTGCGCGTTCCCGCCGCAAGCTTCTTCAGCCGAAACGCGTCGGGGCCGGTGCCGGCGACGTGCAGCGCGACACCCGCTGCCGCGCACGCTTCGATCGCGAGATCGATTCGCTTGTACGGCAGCAGCCGCGAGACGATGACGAAGTAGTCGCCTTCGCCGCGCCCGACGCTGAAGCGGTCGACGTCGACCGGGCACGGCAGCACGTCGGCCTCACGGCCGTACCAGCGCTGCACGCGCTGCGCGACGTTGCGCGAGTTCGCGATCAAGCGCGTCGGCCGCTGCGCCGCGCGCACGTCCCACGCCGCGAGCCCGCGCAGCAGCGGGCGCGCGAGCGCGCCGAGCCCGAAACCGCCGACGTACCGCGCGGCGTCGAAGACGAACCGCGAGACGGTGTTGAGGTAGCTGACGTGCACCGCACCGGGCCGCACGAGGACGCCTTTCGCCCAAGCGGTGGTCGAGGAGACGATCAGATCGTACGCCGAGAGGTCGAGCGCCTCGAACGCGCGCGGGTAGAGCGGCGCGTAGGCGCGGAACAGCTTTTGCCGCAGCGGAAAGCGCTGCAGAAACGTCGTGCGCACGCGCGCCCGCGGCACCAGGTCGCCGACGGCGCGCTCGTCGTAGAGCGCGGTGTAGACCGGCGCCTCGGGCCAGGCGCGAACGAAGTGCGCGAAGACCCGCTCGGCGCCGCCACGCTGGTTCAAGTAGTCGTGGACCAGCGCGACGTTCAGCTGCCGCCCTCGCGCGGCACGATCAGCGCGACGTCGAAGCGCTGAAAGTACTTCTTCGCGACGCGCTGCACGTCGGCCGCGGTGACGCGGCGGATCGCCTCGCCGACCGCGTCGTTCGCGTCCGGATCGAGCCCGTGCGCGACCGCGTTGCCGATCGCGAACGCGCGCTGGTCGAGCGAGATCGTCTCCAGCACCCACGCGCCGTGCGCGGTTTCCTTGTAGCGCGCGAGCGTCGCGGCGTTGAGCGGCTTCGCCGCGGTCCCTTTCGAGAGCACCTCGATCGCCGCTAAGCCCGTCGCCGGATCGATCAGCGCGCCGTTCATCCAGATCGAGAGCTGCGCCGGCGCGGCGTCGTAGCCGTAGATCGTCCCGACCCGCCGGAAGACCGCCGGCGGCGTCGTCGCGGCGGTACGCTCGAAGACGTCCTCGAGCAGCGCGCGGATCACCAGCGCCGCCGGAAAGTCGCGGTCGCCGAGCGGCGGCGCGGCGAAGCCGAGCACCACGAAGGTCGCGCCGATCGGGCGCTGGGTGACGATCCGCTTCGGTGAGGCGGCCGGGGCGCGCGCCGCGAGTTCCTCGCCCGGCGCGCTCCCGGCATGCAGCGCCGCGACCAGCGCCCGGCTCGCAGCGTCCGTCTCGGGGCCCGTGCGGCCGACTTCCGTGACGACCGCGTCGCCGCGCAGGTACCAGCGCTCGAAGAACGCGCGCGCGTCGGCCGGGGCGTAGGCCACCGTCGCGCTGGGGTCGCCGAGCGCCGGGAAACCGGCCCCGCCGCGGTAGTAGGTCGAGCGCAGCATCTGCAGCCCGACCAGCGCGGTGTCGTCGTCGCTCTCCGAGATCCGCTCGGCGAGCGCGGCGCGCGCCGCCGCCAGCGTCGCCGGGTCGAACGACGGCGCCGCGAAGGCGCGGGCGAGCAGCGGTCCGGCGCGCGCCAGCGCCGGCGGCGTCCCTTCGAGGTAGAACCGGACGTGCTGGGTGGAGACGGCGAAGCCGACCGAGGCGCCGGCCGACTCGACCGCGTCGGTCAGCGCGACCGCCGCTCCCGGCCCGCTCGCCGGCGCGACCGGAGTCTCGAGCACGGCCTGGGCGACGAGTGCCGCCAGACCGTTCTGCGCGGTGGTCTGGCGATCGAGGCCGGCGCGGACCAGCAGCCCGACCCCGGCCAGCGAGACGCCGCGGTCGGCGCGCACGTAGCCCTTCGCCCCGCCGACGTCGACGACCGCGGTGCGCGGCGTCGCGGGCGGGAGCGCGGGCGGGGCGGCAAGCGCCGCGGCGAGCGCGGCAGCGGCGAGCGGCGCGCTCACGCCGGCGTCTTTCCGGGCCTCGGCGACGGCGGCGGCTTCGGCGAGGGCGAAGGCTTCGGCTGCGGCCGGGCCAGCGTGACGACCGCCGGCGGCCCGCCCAGGTATTTGGCGACGGCGGCGGCGACGGAGGCCGGCGTGAGCTGCGCGGCGAGCGTGAAGTAGCGGCCGCCGGTCCCGCCATCGCCCGGGGCGTAGGCCGGCGCGCCTTCGACCGTGTACCAGCCGTAGACGTCCGAGAGGTCGGCCGGCGTCTCCATCTGGCTCAGCAGCCGGTACACGAACCGCGCTCGGGCCGCATCGAAGGCCGGCTGGGGCATCGGCTTGGCGGCGTCGGCGATCGCCTTCTCGACCAGCGGGCGCGCCGCGGCGGCCTCGGGGCCGGTGATCGTCACCAGGAAGACTCCCGGGGCGTGGTAGGTCAGGAACTTTCCGCTCACGCTCGCCTTGCGCTCCCCCAGCGCCTTCGGAACGAGGCCGGTGCGCCCGTCGAAGAGCGCGTCGGCCGTGAAGTCGAGCGCGGTCGCCGCGGCCTCGTCGGCGATCGGCGGCCCGATCCAGCCCAGCCCGATACCGGCGACGTTCCCGGCGCGGCTCAGCGGCGGCCCGGCGGGACGCGCGACCTGGCCGGCGGGCGGCTCGGGGCTGGGCGGGCCCGCGTCGGGCCGGGCGGCGACTTCGCCGAGGACGGCGCGGTCGACGTTTCCGGTCAGCACCAGAATCGCGTTCGCGGGGCGGAAGGCGCGCTCGGCGTACGCCCGGACCTGATCCAGCGTCACGCCGGCCAGCGCGTCGGGCCGGCCGAAGACGCCGTCGTGGAGCGGGCCGGCGGTGAAGAGCGCCTGGCCGAGCGCATCTTCGATCGCCTCCGGCTCGTAGGAGCGGAGCTGCAGCTCGGCGGCGGCCTCGCGGCCGGCGAGCCGCAGGCCGTCGGCGGTGACCACCGGGGCGAAGTAGTCGCCGGTCATCGCGCGGACGGTCTGCGCGACCCGGTCCGGCGGGACGAGGGCGGTGATCGAGACGCTGTCCGGGTAGGCCGCGACCGCGAGCCGGCCGCCGAAGCCGCCGATCAGCCGGCCCAGCGGGGTCCCGGTCACCGGCGTCGAGCCGGCGACCGTCGTCGCGGCGAGCCGTGAGAGCCCGGGGAGCGGGGGGCCGTCGAAGCCGGCGGCCGGCGCGCGGTACCAGAGCGCCACGGCGGCCGCCGCCTGCGCGGGGTCGGCCCGCAGCTCGTAGACGACGCCGCTCGGGAGGGTTCCGCTCACCGCCGAGAGCTCTTGCGCGCGGACGGGACCGGCTGCCCCCGATATGAGAAGGGCCGCGGTGACCGCGGCCCTGACGGCCGCCCTCGCGGCCCCCCTACCCGCGCGCAGCGCGCTCACGCCGGTTCGGGAGAGATGTTCGGCAGGCGCTTCGGGCGCTCGGGGCGCGCCTCGGGCTCGGGCGGCACCGAGGCCGCGATCGGACGATCGGTCGGCGGCTCGGCCTCGGCCTTGACCGGCGGCCAGGGCTTGCCGCCCAGGATCGCCATGACTTCCTCGGCCTCGACGGTCTCGTGCTCGAGCAGCGAGTTGGCCATCCGCTCGACCTTGTCCCAGTTCGTCTCCAGCAGACGGCGCGCGTCGGAGTAGCAGTCGTCGATGATCCGCCGCACCTCGGCGTCGATCTTCCCGGCGATCTCTTCCGAGTAGTTGCGGTCTTCACCGAAGTCGCGGCCGAGGAACACTTGGTGGTTGCCCTTGCCGTACTGGATCGGGCCGAGAATGTCCGACATCCCGTACTGGGTCACCATCCGGCGCGCCAGCGCGGTCGCCTGTTCGAAGTCGTTCGACGCGCCGGTCGTCACGTCGCCGAACTTGATCTCCTCGGCGATGCGCCCCGAGAGCGCCTTCTTGATCACCGCGAGGATCTCGTTCTTGGTCTGCGAGTGACGGTCGTCGTCGGGGAGCGACCAAGTCAGGCCGAGCGCCATCCCGCGCGGGATGATCGTGACCTTGTGGACCGGGTCGGAGTTCGGCGTGATCCCGCCGACGATCGCGTGGCCGGACTCGTGGTAGGCGGTCGTCTCTTTCTCGCGCTGCGACATCACCACCGACTTGCGCTCGGGACCGACCATCACGCGGTCGATCGCCTCGTCGCAGTCGATCATCTCGATCACCGACTTGTTGCGGCGCGCGGCGAGCAGCGCCGCCTCGTTCAAGAGATTCTCGAGGTCGGCGCCGGAGAAACCGGGCGTCCTTCGCGCCAGCGTCTCGAGCGAGACTTCCTTCGAGAGCGGCTTGTTCTTCGAGTGCACGCCAAGGATCGCTTGGCGGCCGCGCACGTCGGCGCGGTCGACCACGATCTGGCGGTCGAAGCGGCCCGGGCGCAGCAGCGCTGGGTCGAGCACGTCGGGGCGGTTGGTCGCGGCGATCAAGATGACGCCGGTGTTCTGGTCGAACCCGTCCATCTCGACCAGCAATTGGTTCAGCGTCTGCTCGCGCTCGTCGTGACCGCCGCCCAGGCCCGCGCCGCGCTGGCGCCCGACCGCGTCGATCTCGTCGATGAACACGATGCACGGCGCGGACTTCTTCGCCTGTTCGAACAGGTCGCGCACGCGCGAGGCGCCGACGCCGACGAACATCTCGACGAAGTCCGAACCCGAGATCGAGAAGAACGGCACGCCCGCTTCGCCCGCGATCGCGCGCGCCAGCAGCGTCTTCCCGGAGCCCGGCGGCCCGAGCAGCAGCACGCCCTTGGGGATGCGCGCGCCGAGCGCCTGGAACTTCTTCGGGTACTTCAGGAACTCGACGACCTCGCCGAGCTCTTCTTTGGCCTCGTCGACGCCGGCGACGTCGGCGAAGGTCACCTTGGGCCGGTTCTCGCTGAGCAGCTTGGCGCGCGAGCGGCCGAACGAGAGCGCTTGGCTACCGCCGCTCTGCGCCTGCCGCAAGATGAAGATCAGCAGCAGCGCCATGATGACGAACGGGACGAACTGGAAGACGTAGCCGAGCAGCGGGGTCGAGGAGTTGTTGACCGCCGCGAAGTCGGGGACGTTCGCCCGCAGCGCGGGGATCAGATCTTTGTCGTCGACCGCCGGGGCCGTCGAGGTGAACTTGGTGCCGTCGCTCAGCTCGCCCGAGATGTCGCGGCCCGTCATCGTGACCTTCTTGACCTTGTGCTGCTGCACGTCGGAGAAGAAGGTGGAGTACGAGAGCTGTTGCGTGGTCGCCGAGGGGGCCAGCACCAGCTTGTCCACGATGAAGATCACCAGGATGAAGATGCCGAGGACGACCAGGATCGATTTGAGGTGCTTACCCATGCGTTGCGAGACCCTTTTACCGTTCTTCCCTTAGAACGTTACTCGGTAGAACATGTCTCGCGTCTGAATGGTGGCCTCACCGGGGGAGCACCTCCGGCCGGAGCTTCGCGAGATAGGGGAGGGTCCGGTAGCGTTCCTGGTAGTCGAGCCCGTACCCTACGACGAACTCGTCGGGGCAGGTCAATCCCACGTAATCGACCGCCACGTCGACCGCCCGGTGGTACGGCTTGTCGAGCAGGACGGCCGCCCGCACCGAGGCCGGCTCACGGGCGGCCAGCATCGCCCGCAGGTAGTGCAGCGTGTGGCCGTTGTCGATGATGTCCTCGACGATCACCACGTGCCGGCCCTCGATCGCGTGGGTGGTGTCCTGGATGAGCCGCACCTCGCCGCTCGAGCGGTGGGCGTTCCCGTAGGACGAAACGGCGATGAAGTCGAGCTGGACGTCGGTCGGGCCGCCGGGGGCCTCGGCGAGCGCCCGAGCCAGATCGGCGGTCGCGAAGAGGGCGCCTTTGAGGACCCCGATCAGCACCAGCGAGCGGCCGGCATAGTCGCGCGCGATCGCCTCGGCCGTCCGGCGGTTCGCGGCGGCGATGTCCTCGGCACTGAAGATGACCTGCTCGATCCCGGGCGGGAGCGTCTGCTGCATGAGCGGCGAGCTTCGCGCTCCTACCTCGGCGTCCCGCGCTCGGCGGCGTCGAGCGCCGCTTCGATGCGCTCGAACGGAACGTCGCGCAGCAGATCCTGCGCGCGCAGCGCCGCGCGCAACTCGCGGCGAGCGCGCGCGCGAGCGGTCCCTTCGAGCTCGCCGCGCACGATCTCGGCGCAGCGCGCGACGGCGCGGTCCAAGTGCGGAAACTCCGCGCGCAGCTGCTCGAGCGGCGCGCGCAGCGCGTTGCGCCGGTAGCGCGTCTGCGCGTTGCTCGGATCGAGCGCGTACGGCAAGCCGCTGCGCCGCAGCTCGGTCGCGAGCTCGGCGTGCGCGACGCGCAGCAGCGGCCGCACCAGCTCGACGCCCTCGCACAGCGGGCGGCGCGGCGCGATCCCGGCGAGCCCGGTGAGCCCGGTGCCGCGGAAGAGCGCGAGCAGTACCGTCTCGGTTTGGTCTTCGGCGGTGTGCGCGGTGGCAACGGCGGTCGCGCTCGCGGCTTGCGCGAGCTGGGCGAGCGCGGCGTAGCGCGCCTCGCGCAACGCCGCTTCGTCGTCGCTCGCGAGCTGCGGGCGCGCGACGAGAACGCGCCGGCCGAGCCGCGCGCCGACCGAAAGCACCACCGCTTCGTCCTGCTCGGCGGAGCGGCGCACGCCGTGGTTGACGTGCGCGAGAACGAGATCGTACTCGTCTTCGCGCGCGAGCCGGTCGAGCAGCGCGGCCAGCGCGACCGAGTCCGGCCCGCCCGAGCACGCGACGCACGCGCGCGCGCCGCGCGCGAAGCGGGCCGCGCCGCGCACCAGCGCGTCGAGCGCGCGTTCCGGGCGAGCGCCGCGCATGCGCCTTCAGCTCCGCGCGGCGATCACGGAACGATCGCGATCCCGAGCGGGCCGTTCGTCGTCCCGGCCGGCGGCGCGCGAAATCCGGCTCCGCTCACGTCGATCCGGCTGCCGTTCTTGTCGTAGACGGTGATCGTGCTGGTCGCGTAGTTCGCGACGTAGAACCAGCCGTTGCCCGAGCTCTGCGCGATCCCCAGCGGCGTGCGCGCGCCCGACCACGGCCGGCCGCCGGCGCAGCCGTAGTTCCCGGCGCGGCACGTTTGCGGAATCGGCGCACCGTGGCGGGTGAAGACGTGCACGCCGTGGTCGTCGTCGGTGACGTAGAGGTTGCCGCTCGCAGCGTCTTGCGCGATCCCGACCGCGCCGACCGGAACCGTCCACGCGTCGACCGCGGTGCCGCGCGCGTCGTACGCTTCGACGCGGTTGTAGCCGGCGTCCGCGACGTACACGCGCGCGCCGCGCGGGTCGGCGAGGATCCCGTACGGCAGCTTCGGCGCGACGCCTTCGCGCTCGTTCCAGGTGCCGCTCGTTACGAGCTGATTGCCGTCGAGGTCGTACGCGGTGAGCGGCGCTTCGAGATTGCCC
>Ga0213878_10000298_pt1 | contig 19168 bp, 19 predicted proteins | sample VelepicoBEBS_R02_FD_161053 | JGI IMG/M metagenome (GOLD analysis project Ga0213878, IMG submission 161053) | Vellozia epidendroides bulk soil microbial communities from rupestrian grasslands, the National Park of Serra do Cipo, Brazil - BS_R02 | ecosystem: Environmental > Terrestrial > Soil >... | reverse complement strand
CACCGAGAGCGGCGCGTCGTGGCGGGTGAGGCGGTTGCGCGAGGTACGCGACCACAGCCACGTCGCCGCGAACGCGAGCGCCGAGCGGCGCAGATCGCACACCACCGGGCCCAGGCGCGCGACGCGCCGCAGTTCGCGCAGCAGCACGCGCGCCTCTTCGGCGTCGAAGTGGTGCAGCGCGAGCGTGCACGTCGCGACGTCGAACGCGCCGTCGCCGAAGGGCAGCGCGCCGCCGTCGGCGCGCACGAACGCGAACTGCGCGCCCGCGCCGGTCTCGCGGCGCGCGATCTCCAGCATCTGCTCGCTCACGTCGAGGCAGGTCACGTGCACGCGCACGCCCCGGCGCGCGCCGTCCTGCACGAGCGCGAGCGCGACGTCGCCGGCGCCGCTGCCGATGTCCAGAACGGTGCGAGCCTCGAGCCGGCGCAGCGCGCGCACGACCGGCGCCGTGCCGCCGAAGTGCGCGTTCGCGAAAACCACGTCGCGCAGGTTCGCCTCGAGCTCGACGACGTCGTCGACGGGCTCGTCCATGAGCTCGCGGGCTATCGTGCGCCGCACGCGAGCTCCGCCATCAGCTTACTTCTTGTACCACTCCGCGTTGATCTCGATGTAGTTCTTCCACTTTTCGGGGACGTCGGAGTCGGCGTAGATCGCTTCCACCGGACATGCCGAGACGCACGCGCCGCAGTCGATGCACACCTCGGGATCGATGAAGAGCATCTCGTCTTCCTCGTTGCCGTGAATGCAATCGACCGGACACACGTCCACGCACGACTTGTCCTTGGTGCCGATGCATGGTTCGGTGATGATGTAGGTCATCGCGGGGAGGGGTTGTGCGGGCGGCCGGTTCGCTCCTACCGGCAAAAGCCGGAAGCGCCCGTTCCCGGCGAAGGGGACGGGCGCGCGGCGGCCTGGAGTCCGAGGCCGGTTAGTACGTCGGGGTGCGGCGGCCGGTGATGGCGCGCAGGATGAACAAGAGCACCACCGCGCCGACGAACGCGACGACGATGCTCCACACGTTGAGGCCGGTGGCGCCGGTGTGGCCGAACGCGTTGAAGATCCAACCGCCGATGAACGCGCCGATGAGCCCGATGATGATGTCGCCGACGATGCCGCCCGGGCCTTCGCCCGGCACGACGTATTTCGCGAGGAACCCGGCGATGAGACCGACGATCAGCCAGGCGAGAATTGTTCCGATGTCCATGTGTTGCTTGTACCCTTTCCCCGTCCCGTGGAAGTGAGCGGCCGTCGCCGCATGTGCCCCCGATACCTTCCCAAATCCAAAATTCCGAAACGGCGCACGCAGCGCTCGCCCGTTTCGTTCTCGGAGCAACTATGAACAGAATCACCGCCGCCGCCGCGCTCCTGACCCTGCTCGCCGCCGCGGCGCCCGCGACCGCGCAAACGCCGGTTGCGCCGCGCCAGATTCCGGCCCAGATCACCGTCAGCGGCGAGGGCTCCGTCGACCGCGTGCCTGACCAGGCGACCGTCTCGTTCGCGATCGTCACCAACGACGACGTCGCCGCCCGCGCGACCTCGGCGAACAACACCGCCTACAACGCCCTCGTCGCGCGGCTGCGCGGGCTGGGGATCGACGCGGCCGCGATCAAGACGACCTCGTACGACCTGAGCTACAACCAGCGCCCGCCGCAGCCGAACCCGCAGTTCCAGCAGCGGTACGGCTACGTCGTCTCGCGCGGCGTCAGCGTCACGACGAACCGCACCGACCAAGCCGGGGCGATCGTCGACGCCGGCGTCGCGGCGGGGGTCAGCAACGTGAACGGGGTCTCGTTCGGCCTGCGCGACAGCCGCGGCGCCTATCGCGCGGCCCTGGCCGCGGCCTTCGCCGACGCGGAAGCGCAGGCGCAAGCGCTCGCGGCCGCGGCCCACCTGCGGATCGTGCGGGTCTTTTCCATCGGAGACGGCTCGTATGCGGTCCCGCGGCCGTTCGGTCCGATGACCGCGGCTTCGGCACGGGCCGGCGTACCGACCGAGATCCAACCGACCGACCAGACGACCACCGCGACCGTCTCGGTCACCTTCCAAGTCGCACCCTAGCGGGTCTGCGTCCGCTAGGCGGCCGAAACCGGCTCCCGGCGGGGCGGGTAGGTGAAGGCACATGAAGACCGCGACCTGCGAGATCTGCCGGGCCAAGCCGGCCAGCACCCGCGATCTCGCCTTGCGGGGCGGCCGCTGGGTCGAGGCCGAGGTCTGCGAGGAGTGCGCCCGCAAGCGGCGGCGCGCTCCGCTCGCGATCCTGGGCGTCGCGGCCGCGGCAGCCGCGATCTTCGGCGGCGCTGCCGTCGCGATCGACGCCGTCAACCGCCGCCGCGAGTCGGAGGCCGACCCGTCCGCGCCGCCGCCACCGGCGCCGCAGACGCTCGGCGATCTGAGCCGCGTCTTTCGCGGTCCTTCGACGCTCGGCCAGTACTCGCGCGACCTGACCGACGCCGCCAAGAAGAACGAGCTCGACCCGGTGATCGGCCGCGACGACGAGGTCGAGCGGGTCGTCTCGATCCTGGCCCGGCGCAGCAAGAACAACCCGGTGCTGATCGGCGAGCCGGGCGTCGGCAAGACCGCGATCGTCGAAGGGCTCGCGCAGCGGATCGCGCGCCGCGACGTTCCGCAAGCGCTGCGCGACAAGCGCGTGCTGGCGCTCTCGCTCGGCCCGCTGGTGGCCGGCACGAAGTACCGCGGCGAGTTCGAGTCGCGCGTCAAGAAGATTCTCGACGAGGTGAAGCGCGCCGGCCGCGACATCATCCTGTTCATCGACGAGCTGCACACGCTGGTCGGCGCCGGCGCGGCGGAAGGCTCGCTCGATTTGAGCTCGATGATCAAGCCCGAGCTCGCGCGCGGCGAACTGCAGTGCATCGGCGCGACGACGTTCGACGAGTACCGCAAGTACGTCGAGTCGGATGCGGCGCTCGAGCGGCGCTTTCAACCGGTTCAGGTCGACGAGCCGACGATCGAGCAGACCGTCGCGATCCTGAAGGGCTTGCGACCGAAGTACGCCGCGCACCACGGCGTGCAGATCGGCGACGACGCGCTCGAAGCCGCCGCGGCGCTCGCCGCGCGCTACATCGCCGACCGCTATCTTCCCGACAAAGCGATCGACGTCGTCGACGAAGCGGCGGCCGGTGCGGCGATGCGCGGCGACGCGAACGTCGACGTCGAGCGCGTCGCTGCGGTCGTCTCGCGCTGGACGGGGATTCCGCAAGGGACGCTCACCGACGCGCAGCGCGCGGGACTACTCGCGCTCGAAGAACAGCTCACGACGCGGGTCGTCGGCCAGGACGCGGCGGTGCGGTCCGTCTCCGAAGCGATCCGCCGCGCGCGCGCCGGCTTGAAAGACCCGCGCAAGCCGGTCGGCGGGTTCTTGTTCATCGGCCCCAGCGGCGTCGGCAAGACCGAGCTCGCGCGCGCGCTCGCGCACGCGCTGTTCGGGACCGACGACGCGCTGGTGCGGCTCGACCTCTCGGAGTACACCGAGGCGCACACGATCTCGCGGCTGCTCGGCGCGCCGCCCGGCTATCAGGGCCACGACGAGCCGGGCCAGCTCACCGAGCCGATCCGCCGCCGGCCGTACTCCGTCGTGCTCTTCGACGAGATCGAGAAGGCGCACCCGGACGTCGCCGCGATATTGCTGCAGATCCTCGACGACGGCCGTGTCACCGACGCGAAAGGCCGCACGATCGACTTCCGCCACGCGATCCTCGTGCTGACCTCGAACGTCGACCGCCAGGAGCTCGAAGCGACGCTGCGGCCGGAGCTGCTGGACCGCATCGACGAGATCGTGGTGTTCAACGATCTCGGTCCGCGCGAGATCGAGCAGATCGTCGCGCTGCAGGTCGCGCTGCTCGCCGAACGGCTCGGCGCGCACGCGATGCGGCTCGACCTGTCCGACCCCGCCCGAAGCTTTCTCGCCAAGGAGTCTTCCTCGCAGGGCAGCGGCGCGCGCTACGTCGCGCGCGCGATCGCCCGCCACGTCACCACGCCGCTCTCCGAGGCGATCCTGCGCGGACGCCTCGCCGGCGGCCACACCGCGCGCGTCGACTTCGACGGCCGCGCGATCACCGTCGAGGCCGCCGCATGATCAAAGCCCTTCTTCTCTCGCTCGCGCTCACCGCCGCATCGAGCGGCAGCGCGCTCGCGCAGACGGTGCCGCTCGGGCCGCCGCCCGCGCCCGGCACGCCGACCGCGAACCTGGTGCTCGACGCGATGCTCGCCGCCGCGCGCGCCGCGTCGCTGAACCCCACGGCGGCGAAGTCGGCGTCGCTCAACGCGAACGCCGCGATCCAGCGCTACAACATGGGCGACGTGAACGGCGCGCGCGCCGCCGCGATCCAGGCGCTGATCGAAGCGAACCGCCTGCCGCAGACGAACATCCCGGTAATCGTCTCCACGATCCCGCAGACCAGCGCCCTGCAAACGCAGCCGTTCCCGCTCGCCGGCGGCAGCATCGCCGCGCTCGACGCGAACGCCTTCCTCGCCCAAGCCCGCGGCGCCGTCTTCGCCTGCGCACAGCAGCGCTCGCCGAACACCACCGCCGCGACGCAGCATCTGAACGCCGCGACCGCCGACGAGAAAGCCGGCAAATACCAAGACGTGCGAACGGAAGCGAAAGCGGCGGTCGACCTGTGCGCCGCGGCGCAGTCGCAGCTCAACCAGCAGCAGCGCTGAGCGCCGCAGGAGTCCAGCATCGCTTCCATAAAGTAAAGCGCCCCCTAGCAAGCGGTTTGAGGGAGGCTGCCGGCAGTGGATCTGGGTGGATACGGCTTCCTTTTGGTGGGTCTCGGGAACCGTCTCGCAGCACGCTTTATCGAGACGCCGCTTGACCGAGAGCAGATGCGCAATCTGCAGTTTCAGCGAGAGTTGCTGGAACGTCAGACACGCTTGCAAGAACGCCGTGCGGACGAGGAACTGAACCGTCTGCAGATCGATATCGAAGCGCGGTTCAAGCTGGCGGAGACCGTGCAACAATGGCAGGCTTGGCCGCTTTTAGTGCATCCGGTCAATCTCATCAAAATAGCGATTGCGAAGCAGGCGACAAGCGTGCTGGTCGTTCACCGACCGCGTCCGGACGTGAAGGACGAAACGGACCGTCGGATTGAGGACGCCCTGACCGAACTGTCGTCGCTGAACTGGAACAGCCGCACGTCGCGTGGAGGCCAGCTCTTCTACCATCGCGGACTCCTAAAGCATCCATACCGGCCGACCGCAACCGGACACCTTCTTGTGACGCATCTATGGCCATCGTTGAAGTCGCTTCCTTTTGTTCTGATGGAGATCGATTCCACCGGCGAGCGCGTGCGAGTACTCGGTTCCGTCTGGGGCTACGACGATGACGGTGAAGGACGTGGTCCCGACTTCCTCCCGGTTTTCAACGTCGATCTCTCGTCGGTCGACGACGCGCAGCGGGACGCGCACCTTACCGCGGAATTGGATTCGTATGTGCTTGCAGCGACAAATATTCTCGCCATCGCGCGGCGCCCGGTGCTCGTTGACGGGACGGCCAGCGACGACGAGAACGTTCGGGATCTCGTCTGCACGGCGTCGGACCAGTTCCCCGAAATCTTTCTCCGTTTTCAGCTCGGCGTCGCCGAAAAGGCGCCTCTGCTCGGCATCGACAACCTGCTCACCGCGGCGAAGGTATCTGTTCGCGCACAGCACTATGGAGCGGCGCGCGCGTACTTCGAGGCAGCATCGGGAATCTATTCACAGCTACGTGGTCTCGACCCACCCGAGCCGTGGCATTCAGTCCCTTCAACACAAGGGAAACCCGCCGGTGATCTCGCGCTGCTGCATCGGTTCGAAAGCATCCTCCGAGCGTTTCCACCGGAACTCGTACCGTACGTCGATCCGCCGGCTCGCCTCAGCCTGCGAGACCTCGCCAAGGCGATGAGGAGCAGCGCAGCGGACGGTTCGGCGACAAACTGAGGTTGGCGGTATGCGAGTGGGCGTCTTCGCTCCGAGCGGTAGCGGAAAAACATCGTACCTCGTAGGGCTCTATGACGTCCTCAACGAGAAGAGCCTGTTGAGCGACACTGAGTACGCGCTCTCGTTCGCGATCGAAGACCGGGCCGTTAGAGGCGCCTTCGATGGCCACTGCCGGACGTTACTCATGAAACGCGGCAAGCCTCGTTTTCCGCGCCCGACTGAGGAGCTGACACGCTTCTCGTTCGCGGTGCGTCACAAGGTGAAGAATTACAAGCACGTTATCGAGGTTCTGGACTTTCCGGGCGAAGCCATTCGAGGCGACCGGCCGAACGCGGACGCCGCGGCTCAAGTCGAGAAATATCACACGTCCTGCGACGCGTTCATCGTGCTGCTCGACGGATCGGTCTTCGCACGGTCACTGGGTCCGCGTGAGACGCCGTACGAGCTCGCGGCAAAAAGCATCCACGACCAATTGGACGAGGCGATACGCAGCAAGGCAAACAGCGAGCTGACCAAGGCGGGAACGCCCGTGGCATTCTGCGTGAGCAAGCTGGACCTGCTCGATCGTGACCAGGTATGCAAGGCGACCGAAACGCTTCGCAAGATCTTTGTTCGCATTTTTGAGTCGAATCCTCCTTGCCCGATCCTTTTAGCGGGAGTGAGCTTGGGGCAGGACATTGAGACGGACGGCGAGTTCGCGCCATTTCACCTCGAAGTGCCGCTCGAATTCTGTCTACTAATGTGCGCTGCCAATGCGACACTACACAACAACGAGCTCGAAATGCGCTGGGACGGCTATCGCTATACGACAAAAGAGAAGCTCGAGCGCAGGACAGCGATGGCACTTTTAGATCGCCTGTTCGACTGGTGGCAAACGGGGCGCACTCAGAAGTCATATGTCGAAGAGCTGAAATCCGACACAGCGCGGTTTCAAGAATATGCACGCAAGACGCACGAGTTTCGAAGCCTTGCCGAAGAAGCGCTGAGAGCACTGCGCGATCTGCCGCCGGGCGAAGCGCCGGAGATCTACCTATCAGGAAAACAGTGCAAGCTCGCCGAGCGGCTCGGCAATGGCGGCTTTCCGCTGGAGCCGATCTAATCTCGTGCGCGAAGCGTGGACGCCGCTTCTCTACACGGCCGGCTCCTGGTCGGGCTACGGTTTCGCAGTCTTGGCGCCGGCCGACCGTGACATCGCAAGGCTGATCGGAGCTCAGGGAGGGAGCGGCCTCCTTACTGCTTCGACCGAGACCGAAGCGCAATGGATTCTCGGGGCGGTCGGCGACCGTATTTTCTTCGGGCGTTGGGGCAGGCTGGCCGACTGGTTAGACTCCGACGATCCGGCCGCAACGGACCGGCATCGGCGCCCCCTGCGCTTCTTTCTCGGGTACAGCGCACCGCGGGGAACGACTGCTCCCGGCTTCGATGAACTTGAAGCAGTTGAGTCGGTGATCGCCGCGGATTTGCGCCGATTTACCGCCGATGACGCCGGCGCGCGAACGCTCAGCAACCCACCGCCGACCCTATTCGGCTTCACCCGCAGCAAGGCTGGCATGCATCCATGGGACCACGCTGCCGCCGAACTCGACCGCACGGGACGATGCATGCCGCTCGTGATCGACGAAACGGGAAAAGCTCGTATGGCGCGCGCGGCGCCGCCGGAGATTCGAGCAGAGGAGAATGTGGGCGAAGTCTCGTCATCGGCGTCCGAGTACAAGCTCGAACCGGAATCACATCCGCCTCGCAACGGCTGGATACTCGCCGGGTGCGCGACGGCCTTAGTGGCTGCGGCTGCCGCAATTCTGTTCGTCGAGAAGCGCCAGCCTTGAGGCGCTCGGTTAGTAGTCGGACGGGTCGAAGATGCCGCCGATGTCGTGGCTCAGGCTTTCGAGGCCGGTCACGACTGCACCGCCGAGTTCGCGGCCGAAGTCATACGCCTCGGCGACGTGCACAATCGTCGTCAGCCCGTCGGTCTGACATCCCCCCGCATCCGCCGTAACGACAGCTGCGCCGATGGCCGCCGCACCCAGAACGAGACCGCCGACCTCCTGTCCCACCTGTACGGCTTGTGACGTGACATCATCGTCGCTCGGCCAGCCCACCGTATCGAGTTCCATGCAGCGCCTCTTTGCCATTATCGCACGATCGCGCAGTGCCGACAAGGGGTGACTACTTCACGACGTCTTTGATCGCGGTTTCGATCTCGGCGGGGCTCATCTCGCCAAGCCGGAACGTGCGCACGATCCCGTGGCGGTCGATGAAGACGTGGACCGGCATCGCGACCGTGCCGTACTGTTTGCCGACGGAGCCGCTGTCGTCGATCGCGACCAGGCTGTACGGATTGTTGTACTTTTTCTGAAACGCCGCCGCCTGACCGGGCGCGTCGAGCTCGTCGACGCCGACGACCTGCAGGCCTCGCTTCGCGTACTGCGCGCGCAGCTTCCCGATCGATGGCGCTTCGGAGTTGCACGGCCCGCACCACGACGCAAAGAAGTTCACGTAGACCGGCTTGCCCTTGAGCGCGTCGAGCGAGACGGGCTTCTTCCCGTCGGGGGCGGGAAGCGAGAACGCCGGCGCGGGCTTGCCGGCCTGCGGGATCGCCAGCGCCGCGGCCGAGGTCATAGCGAACGCCACCACGGCGGCAAGAATCGTTCGGATGCGCACGCCTTCTCTAACGCCCCGGACGCGCGGTCGGTTCCGGTGCCAGGGAGCAGGCGACCGCACGCATAGGAGTCCCAATGCGTTCGCTCCGGCGGGTTCTCGTGATCGTTCTTTTCGCGTTATCCGCGGCGCCGACCGGAGCGCAAGCCGCTCCGGTCGTTTCTCGCCGCAATGGCCGGCCACCGGCACTGCGCCGTCGCGGGACAACGTCCCGCGGAGCGGTCAATACTACCTTTTCCCCGTCCAAACACCCGGCGAAATCCGAGAGCTGTATGGCCGCTCGAGACGACGTTATCGGTCCAAGGCGAGGATGTGCCGGCCGTGTCGTTCGAGCGAATCGTACAGAAGGAGATCGGGCGATCGACCAACAGCCTCTTCGACGATGAAGCGGTCCGCGTGGCTCGTCTCTCGACGTACCGCGCCGCGATACAGAACTGTCGCCCGGTCGCGGCACGCTACGTCTTCACGGTAGAGTTCACGGGGCGCTGACGCTTCTTTTCGTGCGCCGAGCCGCGGCGTTCACACGACGGAAGGGAACTTCACCGTCGCGGCGTCGTCGCGCATCTGCGCGATCAGCTCATCGGCCGAGTCGAAGCGGCGCTGCTCGCGCACGAACCGGAAGTCGCGCAGCGAGAGCTCTTCGCCGTAGAGCGCGCCGTTGAAGTCGAGCAGCCACGCTTCGACGGTGCGCATGCGGCCGTCGAAGGTCGGGTTCGTCCCGATCGAAACCAAGCCGAGATAGTCGCGCCCGTCGTGGCGCCCCGTCGCGCGGTAGACGCCGTCGGGTGGCAGCAGCTTGTTCGGCGGCACGACGAGGTTCGCCGTCGGATATCCGAGATCGTGTCCGCGGCCAGCGCCAAAGGAGACGAGACCACGCACCGTGTACGGCATCCCGAGGAGCCGGTCCGCCGTCGCCATATCGCCGGCTTGGATCGCCGTGCGAATGCGCGTCGACGAGACGCGCTCGCCGTCGTCCAGCGTGTTCGGCACGCCGATCATCTCGCGACCCCGCTCGCGCAGGTACGCGCGCGCGAACGCGACGTCCCCCGCCCGCTTGTGCCCGAAGCGAAAGTTCGCGCCGACCACCATCGCGCGCGCATGTAATCGTTCGATCAGCGTTTCGTCCAGAAACTGCGCCGGCGACAGCGAGGCGATCGATGCGTCGAACGTCAGCACGTACGCTTCGTCGATCCCCGCCCGCGCGAACGCGTTGACCCGCTCTTCGAGCGTGGCGATCATCGGCGGTTCCTGACCTGGCCGCAAAAAAGCCGTCGGATGGTCGCGGAACGTGAGCACGGCGGTCCGCTCGCCGGCGCGCCTCAGCCGCAGCGCCTCGCGCACGATCGCCTGATGCCCGCGATGAAACCCGTCGAAGAACCCGACCGCGACGACGAACGCGCGCTCCGGCGGCTTGTCCGGCAGCGCGTGATGCACTTTCATTGCTTAGTTATTCGCACTAATGCGCCACGTCGTTTCAGCAACTGTGTAATATGTACACGCCTCGTCGTCGGAAGGCGAATCGCTAATATTGATAACACAATAATGATCACACCAACGCCAATGAGTGCAACGAACAAGAGCTTGTCGAGAGATGCATTCCTGTCGGCTCGATCGGTCTCTTGCGTCAGGAGTTCACGAGCTTCGATTAGCCTACCGTCGAGATCACGACACGAATTATCAAGTCCGTCATAATAACTTGCGACTACCGGCGCTACACCTGGATTGATCAGCACCGCTTGGTACATGCGATCGACTTCGTCAAGTTGTGTACCGAGTCGCTCGATACGATTAAACACATTGGCGATCTTATAACGTTCAAACGTTGTGATATCGTTGGCGACTTGCGGCGAACTTCGATATATCCGCCAAGCCTCAATATCGGGTCGACGTATGGTAAATGCTAAGCCTGTTTTACCTTTGGTTGCCACATTTAGCTTCATGGTCGGCACATTGTCCCGAACATCCCGACATATTTGGCCAGCATCATCGAGTTCTGCTCGAACTTGCAAATAAACTCCATGAAGGAGCTCGTGGTTACTCTTCCGTTCTGCTACATCACTGAATCCGAAAGCGAGCAGCGTTGTGAGCACTACTGCGACGACGCCTACACCAGCCTCAATGCTGAGCCATGGCTTACGGTGATGCAGTTGACTCACAAGAATACCTTGCGCGGCGCGAGCAGCGCGCCGACGGTCTCGCCGACCCCGACGAGCGCGCGCGCCGAGTCGCGCACGAAGACGTGCTTCTCCGCCGGCGGCTGCGCGAGCGGGACCATCCGACCGGCACGGAAGTCGGTCGCCCCGCGCCCGTCGAGCACGACGGTCGGAATCGGGATGACGCGCTCGGGCGGAACGAGCGCCCCGCCCGGATCGCGCTCGACGTCTTCGAGCAGACGGCTTTCCGAGAGCACGAACGGCCCCGACGCCTCGCGCAACAGCGCGCCCATGTGCCCCACCGTCCCGCACGCCGCCGCAAGATCCTCGCACAGCGTCCGCACGTACGTCCCTTCGCTGCACGCGATCCGCAGCCGCACGACGTTCTCCTCGCGCCCGAGCACGCGCAGCGCGTACACGGTGATCGTGCGCGCCGCACGCTCGACGGTCTTCCCCGCCCGCGCCAGATCGTACAGCCGCTTCCCTTCGCTCATCACCGCGCTGTACATCGGCGGCACCTGCGAGATCGAGCCGAGAAACGCCGGAACCGCCCGCGCGAGCCGTTCGTCGACGTCACCCGGAACCTCGCGCTCGACCAGCGTTTCACCGGTCGCATCCCCGGTCGCGGTCGCGACGCCGAGCACGAGCGTGCACACATACCCTTTGCGCCGGTCCGCGATCAGCGGCAGCAGCCGCGTCGCCTTGCCGAGCGCCACCGGCAGCACGCCGGCCGCTTGCGGATCGAGCGTCCCGAGATGCCCGATCGCAAGCTTCCCCGCGGGATCGCGATAAATTCTGCGCAGCCGCGCGCCGAACTGCGTCGACGACGGGCCCGCCGGCTTGAACAGGTTCAGAAAACCGAGCACGACGCCCGGCTTATAAACCTTGCGCGCGCAGCGCTTCGTGCACCGCGACGATCGCCTGCTGCAGATCGCCTTCGTACGTCAATCCCGAGGCCATGAAGTGCCCGCCGCCCTTGAGCCGAGCCGCCGCAGCCTGCACGTTGATCCGCCCGCTCGACCGCAAGCTGACGCGCACGGCGCCCTCGTAGTCCTTGAACAGCGCCGCCGCTTCCACGCCTTCAACCGCGCGCAAGTGCTGCACGATCTCTTCGGTGTCCTCGCCGTCGGCGTTCGCCTCGCGCAGCATCGCTTCGTCGACGTAGGTCCAGCAATACCGCCCGTCGTCCTGAAGCACCGCGCGCTCGAGCGCCATCCCGAGTAGCTTGGTCGCCGCGAACCGCTTGTTTGCAAAGATCTCTTCGGTGATCAGCGGCTTGTCCGCGCCGAGCTCGATCATCTCCGCCGACATGCGCAGCACCGCCGCCGTCGTGTTGGTGTGCATGAACGCGCCCGTGTCGGTCATGATCGTGGTGAGGATGCAGGTCGCGATGTCCGGCGTGATCGGCACCTCGAGCGCCCGGAGCAGCCGCAGCACGCAGGTCCCCGTAGACGCCTCGGTCGGGATGACGTAGTTGAGCGCCCCGAAGTGCGAGTTCCCGAGATGATGGTCAATGTCGAGCATGTTCGCGCGGTCGATCTTCGGCAGAAACTCTCCGGCCCGCGTGAAGTCGCTCATGTCGCAGAACACCCACAGCGTATCCGCCGGCAGATCGGCCGGCACGTCGCGCGAAACATGCTGCGCATCCGGCAAGAACCGAAGGTTCCGCGGCACCGGATCTTGCTGAAAATAACCGACGCGCTTCCCCAGCCCCTTCATCGCCAGCCCGAGCGCGAGCCCCGCGCCCAGCGTGTCGCCGTCGGGCTTCACATGCGAGACGAACACGAACGACGAGCGCCGCCGCAGCTCCGCGACGACCGCCGCGGTCGAGTCCGACCGCTCGATCAGCTGTGCGGCGCTCTCGACGCTACTCATCGATCACCTTCGCCCGCTCCAGCGTCTTGTGCAGCGCGATCGCCTTCTCGGTCGTGCGGTCCTCGACGAACGTCAGCTCCGGAGTATACCGCAGCTCGACCGCATTCCCCAGCTCGCCCCGCAGGAACCGCGCCGCGCTCTGCAGCGCGTCCATGCTCTGCCGCGCGACGTGCCGATCGCCGATGATCGACACGAACACCTTGCAATGTTTCATGTCGCTGGATATCTCGCACCGCACGACGGTAACGAACCCCAGCCGAGGATCCTTCAAATCCTCGCTAATGATCGTCGCCAAAGCGCGCTGGATCTCATGATCGATCCGAGCCTGCCGCTGCTGTTTCACGATGTCTCGCCTCCATGCCGCACGGCCATGGTGGTCCGCTGCGAGAAAAAGCGCCCATCAATAGTCCACCAGAGTACCAAGCTCATGCCGATCACGAGCGCTTCCGCAATGATATACCCCGCTTCGCGAACCCGAAATGTGAGGCCAAGCTCGTCTCGCAGCAGATAAACCAGCCAACTGGAGCCAAACGAGATGAGGACGACCGGCAGTAGCATGAACACGAACCGCACGAAATCACGGGCAGTCCCACCAGTACTCTCACGCATGATCGTCGTGCTTGGCGTTCGGGGCGGGGACACTCCCTCGCCGGGGCGTCACAGAAATTCGCGGAGCCAGGATGGCGGGAGCGAATTTTGTGCGAGTAGCGATTTCCCAGGGATGGGAAATCGCGGGCGTCCCCGGAGAGGGAGTGTCCCCGCCCCGGACGCCCGCCACGATCCCCCGCATCAGGCCGGCTGAAGCTCCGGAGCAACGAGCTCCGAGGTATACGCCTCGATCACGTCCCCCTGTTTGAGATCGCCGTACCGAGCCACCTGAATCCCGCACTCGAAGTTCTCGGCCACTTCCCGGACGTCGTCCTTGAACCGCCGCAGCGACTCGATCTCCCCTTCGAAAACGACCGCCGAATCCCGCAGCACGCGCACCTTGGCGTTGCGCGTTATCTTCCCGGACTGCACGTAGCACCCGGCGATCGAGCCGACTTTCGAGACCTTGAAGATCTCGCGCACTTCGGCCCGCCCAAGGACGATCTCCCGGAACTTCGGCGCCAGCATCCCGACCATCGCTTTCTTCAGGTCGTTTTCCACGTCGTAGATGACCTGATAGAACCGCAGATCGACTTGCTCGGACTCGGCAAGCCGTTTGACCGACTCGTCCGGCCGAATGTTGAACCCGATCAGCACCGCGTTCGAAGCCGAGGCGAGGTTGACGTCGTTCTCGGTGATCCCGCCGACGCCGGCCAGAATGACCCGCACGTCGACCTCGCCGGTGGACAACGATTCGACGCGGCCACGAAGCGCCTCGACCGAGCCTTGTCCGTCGGCTTTGAGGATGAGGTTGAGCGTCTTCTGCCCGCCGTCCGCCGGCATGAGCATGAAGGTCTCGAGCGAGACTTTCGCCCCGCCGGTCGACGCCGCGATGCGCACGTCGCGCCGTTTGGTCTGGCGTTTCGCCGCCGCTTCACGCGCCGATTTCTCGTCGGAGACGACGGCCATGACGTCGCCCGCCGAGGGAACGTCGTTGAGCCCCATGATCTCCACCGGGATCGACGGCCCGGCCTTTTTGGTCTGTTTGCCCTTGTCGTCGATGAGCGCGCGAATCTTCCCGTACGTCGGCCCGACCACGACGACGTCGCCGACGCGCAAGGTGCCGTTCTGCACCAGCACGGTAGCGACGGGCCCGCGCCCACGGTCGAGCGCCGACTCGATGACGACGCCGTTCGCGCGCCGGTGCGGGTTCGCTTTGAGCTCTTTGACCTCGGCTTCGAGCAGCACCGTCTCGAGCAAGGTGTCGATTCCGTCGCCGCGGCGCGCGGAGACGGGAACCATCTCGATCTTGCCACCCCACTCGACCGGCTGCAGACCTTCGTCGGTCAGCTGCTGCTTCACGCGGTCGGGCTGCGCGTCTTCCTTGTCGATCTTGTTGATCGCGACGACAATCGGAACGGCCGCCGCTTTGATGTGCGAGATCGCCTCTTTGGTCTGCGGCATCACGCCGTCGTCGGCGGCCACCACGAGGATCGCCACGTCGGTGACCTTCGCGCCGCGCGCGCGCATCGCCGTGAACGCTTCGTGACCCGGCGTGTCGATGAAGGTGACTTGCTTACCGTCCTGCTGGACGGTGTACGCGCCGATCTTTTGCGTGATCCCGCCCGCCTCGCCGGCGGCGACGTTCGCTTGCCGGATGCGGTCGAGGAGCGAGGTCTTGCCGTGGTCGACGTGGCCGAGGACGGTGACGACGGGAGGCCGCGACTGCAGCATCTCCGGCTTGTCCTCTTCCTGCTCGACGACGACTTCTTCGCCCGCCTCTTTGACGATCGCGTTGAAGCCGAACTTGCGCGCGACGGCGATCGCCTGCTCCGAGGAAATGTTCTGGTTGATCGTCGCCATCGTGCCCATGCGGAAGAGCTCCTTGATAACGTCCGCCGCCGGGACGATCATCGAGGTCGCGAGCTCCTGCACCGTCAGGATGTCGGGGATCTCGACCGACTCCAGCTTCTTGCTCGGGTCGTCGTGGCGCTCGTCGAAGCCGCGCCCGCCCTTCTGGCGGCGCTGCTTCTCGAGCAGCATCTCTTTCTCGCGGTCCTTCTTGGCCTCGAGCTGCTCGCGCGTCGAGCGGCCGCGGCCGCCGCCGGGACGACCGCCGGGCGCGCCGGAAGACGGCGCCGGGCCACCGCCCTGCGGGGCGATCGGCGCGCCGGGACGCTGGCCGCCGCCGAACGGCCGCGGGCCGCCGGCGGCGCCGCCGGGGAGCGGACGGAAGGGACCGTTGCCGGCCGGACGCCGGCCCTGGCCGGGCGGAGCCGCAGCGCCGGGCTGAGCGGCCCGCGGCTGCTGGTACTGGCCGGGGCCGCCCTGCCCGGGACGCGGCGCGACACCGGGGCGGCCGGGAATTTGGCCGTTGCCCTGACCGGGCTGGTTCAACGGGCGCGCCGGCGGACGCGGCGGACGGACCGAAGCCTGCCCGGCCGGGACCGGACGCAGGGTCGGAATCGGCTCGTTCGGCGCTACCGGACGGCGCGGCGGCGGCCCAGGCTGACCCGGACGCGGCGCGACGCCGGGGCGCGGCCCCTCGCCACCCTCCGCCGGCGGCTGCTGGGCCCGTGCGGCGGGCTGCTCGGGCGCGGCCGGGCGCGCCCGTGACGGCGTGCTGGGGACCGGCCGCAGCTGCGGAACCGGCTCCTCGGGCGGCTTCGGCGGCGGGGTCTTCGCGGCAGGCGCCTGCGGCGCGGCGGGCTTCGGCGGCTCGGCGGCCGCGGCAGCCGGCGCGCCGTTCGAGGCAGCCGGTACAGCCGGCGAGATGGGGGCCGCGGCCGGCGCGGCGGCGGCCGGTGCGGCGGGCGTCTCTGAAGGGGCGACGGGCGTGCGCGGAGGCGCCGCCTGGCCTGCGGGTGCGGCAGCCGGAGCCGGTTTGGCCGCCGCTTTGGCGCCTTTCAGCTGTGCGCGCAAAAGGTCGGCGACCTTCGGCTCGACGACGCTGAGTTGGTTCTTCGCCTCCAGCCCGAGCCGCCCGAAGAGGGCGAGCAGGTCTTTCGACGACATGCCGAGCTCTTTGGCGAGCTCGAAAATCCGTGGTTTGCCGGTTGCCATGCAGTCCTTCAAAGATTACGGTGCCCGAAGGCACCATCCGCCGTTAAGTCATTCTACGTGAGCTCCGAGATCCGGAGGTGTGCCGGCGTGCCCGCCTGCCGTCACCATTGTAGCAGAGCTTCCATACTGAACCCCGGATAACGTTTGTTCTTTGCAACCCGTTCCGCACACTCGCGCGAGCACAGGTAGACGCCGCGGCCCTCGGAGCGCCTGCCCGTGTCGGCCACCCAGCGACCGTCACGGCGGGTGAAGCGGCGCAGCGCCGGCTGCGGCAACGCGGTCCGGCAGCCTACGCACGTGCGCTGCGGGCTCATTCGTTCGTGAACATCTCCCGCTTGAACTCTTCGAGCCGGCGCAGCAGCTCGTCCTGATCGATCGCCGCCGCTTCGCCTTCCTCGCCTTCGGCCGCGACGGCTTCCTCGGCCTCCACCGCCGCCTCTTCGGTGCCGGCCTGCGCCGCGCGCGCCTCGCGCTCCGCCGCATAACGCTCGCGCGCCTCGGCGGCCTCGGAGTCGCTGGTGATGTCGAGGCGCCAACCGGTGAGCCGCGCCGCGAGCCGGACGTTCTGGCCTTCGCGCCCGATCGCCAGCGAGAGCTGGTGGTCGGGGACGACGACCAGCGCGATCCCCTCGTCCTCGTAGAGCTCGACGCCGAGGACCTTCGCCGGCGCCAGCGCGTTCGCAACGAACGCCGGCAGCTCCGACGCCCAGCGGATGACGTCGATCTTCTCGCCGCGCAGCTCGTCGGAGACGTTCGCGATGCGCGAGGACTTCGGGCCCAGGCACGCGCCGACCGCGTCGATCTCGGGCCGCTTCGAGGTGACCGCGACCTTCGTGCGCGCGCCGGGCTCGCGCGCGATCGCCATGATCTCGACGATGTCGTCCTGGATCTCGGGCACCTGGAACTCGATCAGCCGCTGCACGAGCCCTTCGGCGGCGCGCGAGAGCACGACCAGCGGACCCTTGTTCGTCTTGCGCACGTCGAGCACGTAGGCGCGAATGCGGTCGTTGATGCGGTAGTTCTCGCGCGAGACCTGCTCGCTGAACGGGAGCAGCGCTTCGGTCTTGCGGTCGTCGAGCAGCACGTACATGTTCCGCTGCTCGTAGCGCTGCACGGTGCCGAGCACGATGTCGTGAAGCTTCGCCGAGTAGGTGTTGTAGACGGTGTCGCGCTCGGCCTCGCGGATGCGCTGCACGATCACCTGCTTCGCCGTCTGCGCCGCGATGCGGCCGAAGTCGCGCGGCGTGACGACCTCGTCGTAGAAGTCGCCCGGCTCGTAGCGCGCGCCGGCCTCGCCCTTGGCGATCTCCAGCTTCGGATCGGTCACTTCGCCGTCGGCGACGACGGTGCGCCGGTGATAGACCTGATAGTCGCCCGTCTGGCGGTCGATCGTCACGATCGCGTTCGCCTCGCCGCCGAAGTTCCGCTTGTAGGCCGAGATCAGCGCAGCCTCCAGCGCTTCGAGCAAGGACTCGAAGCTGATGTTGCGTTCGTTCTCGATCTCGCGGAGCGCCGCGATCATCTCTGCGTTCATCGGTTTTTCTCTCGCTGTTTCGCGCGCTGGAGGTCGGCGCGCACGTCGTACTCCAAGTTCGCCGACTTGATGACGGCGATCGGGATGGGCAGCTCGCCGCGCTCGCGCGCGAGGATGACGTTCGTTCCGCGCACGCCGTCGAGCTTGCCGCGATGGGTCTTGGCGTTCTCGATCGCGAGCGTGGTGACGATCTTCACGTCGCGGCCGGCGAAGCGGTCGTAGTCGGACGGCTTGGTCAAGGGCCGGTTCAGCCCCGCCGACTCGACCTCGAGCGTGTAGGGATCGGGAAACGCGTCGAGCGCGGCATTGATCCGCGCGGCAATTCGCTCGCAGGTTGCGACGTCGACGCCGCCGTCGCGGTCGACGGTGACGTGCAGCGCACTCTGGTGCCGGTGCCGGTGCGCGCTCGCGCTGACGATCTCGACGTTGCGAAACTCCGGTTGATGCGGCAACGCATGCACGACCCGCTCAAAGGCTTCCGTAAAAAGGCTCTCCGCCCCGGGCTCCGACCCCCCCGCGCCGTGCGCGGGGCCCCCCATCCGACCTCGCAACGACTCGGGTGGCGCGGAACGATGCTGCTGCGCTCGGTCCATCACCAATCCCATCTCTCCTTCAACAAAGAAGCGCGGGCTTTGCCCACGCTCCCAGCGTCTACGTCCGTCGCCCATCATACGACAAATTCGCATAGTTCGCAAACCCTCACAGGTGGCGCGGCACCGGCGTGGTGAGCGAGCCCGGCGCGATCCGCTCCATGCGCGGGTCGTTGCACGAGACGTCGACGTACTCCACGACCGGCTTGAGATCGGGCGGACGGTCGGGCAAGGTAGGATGCGGGAAGCCGCCCGCCAGTGACGGAGGCGGCGTCGGCGGAGGCGGCTGCGGATGGTCGGTGATGCGGAACGCGCGGCAGACCTCGCGCCCGAAGACGTCTCTCTTCCGCTCGAAGACGTAGGCGATCGAGTCGGCGTGGATCAGCGTCCGCGAGACGCGTATTAGCCCGAAGGTCGCGGCCAGGACCTCGGCGGGCGGCGCCAGCGCCTTCTCGTACGCCTCGACGGCCGCGTTCGGGTCGAGCCCCGGCGCGTAGTGCCCGGGGACGACGGGGTTGTGCGGGAGCAGCGCGCGCAGCTTGTCGTTGAGCGAGCTGGTGCTGCCGGATGAGGGCGCCGCGCTCGCCCCGGCGGCCGGGCGCCCCGGGGAAGCCGCGGCCGGCGCACCGCTCATGCCGGGGCGGCCCGGCGCTGCGCCGCGAGCGCCGGAAGCCGGGCCCGCCGGGCCGGACTTTGCGCCTCGGCCGCCTTGGCTCCCCGGCGTCGTGCCGGGTTTCGTCGCCGGCCGGCCGGGCGCCGCGGCGGCCGGC
>Ga0213878_10000297_pt1 | contig 19181 bp, 18 predicted proteins | sample VelepicoBEBS_R02_FD_161053 | JGI IMG/M metagenome (GOLD analysis project Ga0213878, IMG submission 161053) | Vellozia epidendroides bulk soil microbial communities from rupestrian grasslands, the National Park of Serra do Cipo, Brazil - BS_R02 | ecosystem: Environmental > Terrestrial > Soil >... | reverse complement strand
TACGAGCGCGAGGTCGGCGCCAACGTGACGCTCAAGGCGTACAACGTCACGCAGCTCGTCGCGCCGGCGAACCAAGGCGGGCCCGTCTACGGCGGGAAATTCCAGCTGGCGCTCTACCCGTTCGTGAACGGCGACGACCCCGACACGACCGACCAGTTCAGCTGCGCGACGGTTCCGCCGCACGGCTACAACAAGTCGCGGATCTGCGACCCGCGCCTCGACGTGCTGCTCGCTCGAGGGCAGCGCACGTACGATATCGCGCGGCGCAAGGCGATCTACGCGCAGGTGCAGACGCTGCTGCACGACCAGATGCCGATCGCGCTCCTCTACCAGCGTCCGGAGCTCGACGCGTTCACCACGCGGCTGCGCGGCGAGACGACCTCCCTCTCGACCGCGTGGTGGAACGTAGGGGCGTGGAGTATCGCGCCTTAGCGACTACTCGGCGGCGCTTTCTCCCTCGTCGTCGTGCTCGTGCTCCGGCGGGTCCTCGATCGTGATCGGGCCGTCGAAGACCTCGAGCACCTCGCTCCCCGCGATGACGACGGAGTCGCGATCCTTGTCGACGATCGCCTCGCTCGCCTCGAACCACGCGATCGGGCCGTCTTCCTCGTCGTCGCCGCCCGGCGCGAGGTAGGCGAACTCGAGCAGGCCGACGGCCGAGAGCGCGTCGACGATCGCGGCGGCCGGCGCGAGCGCCTCGGCGCGCGCCGACTCCTCGCCGTCGTCGACGCGGCGCAGGATCGCGCGCAGCTCTTCGGAGAGATGCTTGGTGACGTCCGCGTTCTGGAGCGGGTCCGCCTGCGTCTCGGTCTGATCTTCTTGGTTCACGCGAGTGGGGTTCGACGCTCGTCCGGAAACACATGGCGCGCGGGCCCACGCTCGCCTGCCGTTCCGGCCGCGGAACGCGTCGGCGCGCTCTGACGTTTGTTGCGCAGGTGTCAACGATTACGCACACGCGCCGCCCGCGCACGCTCCTCGCCGCGCTCGCGCTGGCCGCCTTCACGCTCGGCACGATCCCGCTCGCCTCGCCCGCCGCACCCGCAGCGAGCGCGAAGAAGCGCGTCGCCGCGAAGAAGTCCGTCGCCGCGAGGAAACCGGCCGCGAAGAAGGTCGCGGGCTACCATCCGCGCAACGGCCCCGCGCCGGCGGACGAGTACTTCGGCCGTTTGCAGATGAGCGTCCTCGGCGTGCGCAACAAGGTGAAGGATCTCGGCCTCGACGCCGACTTCCATCCCGAGCACGACAAGGCGGTCCTCGGCAGCGCGATCTGGGTCGAAGACGCGATGCGCGACTGGGCGAAGAAGTATCCGTTCGACAAGTGGCTGCCGCGCTACGCGTACGCGCTCGAGCAGATGTACGAGCACATCCCCGGCGACGAAGCGCACCGCCGCGCGGTCAAGCAGATCTCGTACCTCACCGCTTACTTCCCGCAGACGGTCTACGGCAAAGTCGGCCGCGCGAAGCTGGCGATGGGCGTGCCGACGCCCGACCCGTCGGAGACGCCGGCGATCGTCGAGACCGACCTCCAGCGGCTCGCGCTGCTCGACGGCAAGGTGACGCCGACGCTCCCGCCCGCGCCGACGCCGAAACCGTCGCCGTCGCCCGAAGCGATCGCATCCCCGGCACCGGATGCGACCCCATCACCTGCGCCGGCAAGTACGGCGTCGCCCGCGCCGGCCACGACGGCGAAGCCTTAGCCCGAAGAGATCACTCGGCCGTGTGCAGCGGCTTCGTCGCGCGCGCGAAGATCTGCGCGCCGAAGATCCGCCACAGCCAGCGCTGCGAGAGGTAGATGCGCAGCAGCAGCGGCGACGACGGCCGGCCTTTGGTCGTGAACGGCAAGAAGCGCGGGATGAGCTCGTCGATCGTGAATCCGGCGAGCCGCAGCGCCTCGTCGAGCGAGCGATCCGTGATCACCAGCGTGTGATCCAGGAAATCGAAGTACTCCCGCACGCTGTAGCGGAAGTTCGGCTGGATCACGAGCAGCGTTCCGCCCGGGCGCAGGATCGTCCGGATGCCCGCGAGCACGGCGAGCAGGTCGTCCTTGGACGCCAGGTGCTCGAAAAAGTTCGAGACGAACACCACGTCGGCCGCGCCCACGAGATCCGACTCGTCCGCGAGCTTGCGCGCGTCCGCGAGGCGCACCTCGACGCTCGCGCTCAGCGCATGCTGCGCGTCCGGATTCAAGTCGACGACGATCTTGCGCTTGGCCTCGACGTGCGAGGCGAACTCGCCGTAGCCGCCGGCGATGTCAACGACCGTCGACTCCGCCGGGATGTAGCGCTGAAGAAAGCGGTCGACCAGAACGGCCCACATCCGGGCCTTGGCGCTGCGCTGCTCTTCGGTGAAGCGTCCAGCATACAGCCGCGCGAGCGACGCGTCGCTACGGCCTTCGGGCGCCAAACCGGCTCTCCAACATCGACCTCCCGTCGGTGACGAACCACTGTTCGCCGGAGGCATGGAAGGGGATTCTTTGCGGTACAGAGTATCGGACCGGTAACCCCTTCCGCATCGGAGCCACCCGTGGACGTCTCCCGCGCCATCGCCGACCTCGACGAAGTCCGCTCTCGCCTCGCCTCCGTCCAGCGCTTCCGCGGCCTCTCGGGCCCCGCCGCGCTCGCCAGCGGGCTCGGGGCGCTCGGAACGGGCGCCGTCCAGCTCGCCGTGATCCCGCACCCGGCCGGCGCCGAGGACGCGAGCCGCTACGTCGCCCTGTGGATCGCCTGCCTGGCGTTCGCGCTGGCCGTGAACTACGGCGCGGTCGCGGTCTGGCTCGTGCGGAACTGGTCGTCCCGGACGCGGACCGAGCTGCGGACCGCCGCGTTCGCGATCCTGCCCTCGATCACGGCCGGCGGCGTCCTCACCGCGGCGCTGCTCGCCCGCGGCGAGATCGGGATGCTGCCGGGGACCTGGGCGCTGTGCTACGGGCTCGGTCTGATCGCGGCGCGGGCGATGCTCCCGCGCGGGATGATCGGGATCGCGCTCGGTTTCGCCGCGGTCGGGTCGGCGCTGCTCTTCTCCGCCGGCGCGAACGCGCTCGCGTGGTGGGTGATGCCGCTGACGTTCGGCTTCGGGCAGATCGGGATCGCGACGCTGCTGCTCCGCGACGAGGCCCAGCGCAGCCTCGAGGAAGTGCGCGCGTGAACGCCGGGCACGACGCGCCGTTCGCGTTCCCCGGGCTCGAGCGGATCTTCCACGAGCGCGGCCGGCTCGCGGTCTGCGCATGTCTCGTCGCCAACCCCGAGGGGATGCGCTTCACCGATCTGCAGGACGCCTGCGGTCTGACCGACGGCAACCTCAACCGGCATCTGCACGCGCTGGCGGAGGTCGGCGTCGTGACGAGCGAGCGCGTGCGCGGTCACGGGCGCCCGACGACGATCGTGCGGATCACGCCCGAAGGGCGGACGCGGTTCCTCGCCTACGTCGACGAGCTCGAGTCGGTCGTGCGCGGCGTGCAGCAGCGCTCGGAGACGCCGAAGTCCTCGCGATTGGCGGCGCAGTCGTGATCGAACGGGCACCGGTCGCGACCGGGATACCGCATCACGTCGCGATCATCATGGACGGGAACCGCCGCTGGGCGCGCGCGAACGGTTTTCCCGCGCTCGAAGGCCACCGCCGCGGGATGCAGGCGCTCGAGCGCACCGTCGACGCGGCGCTTCGCGCGGGGATCCGCATGCTGACCGTCTACGCGTTCAGCGAGGAGAACTGGAGCCGCGAGCGCGGCGAGGTGTTCGGGCTCTTCGGGCTCGCCGAGTCGTTCGCGCGCGAGAAGGCGGCCGCGCTCGCCGCGCGCGGCGTGCGCGTGCGCGTGATCGGCCGCCGCGACCGTCTGCCGCGCGGCGTCGCCGAGGCGTTCCGTGTCCTCGAGGAGCGGACCGCGACCGGGAGCGCGATGGTGCTGACGATCGCGGTCGACTACGGCGCGCGCACCGAGCTGCGCGACGCGTGCCGCGCGCTGGCGCGCGACGTCGCGGCCGGGCGGATCGCGCCCGAGCAGATCGACGAGGACGCGATCGCCGCGAAGCTCTGGACCGCCGGGTTCCCCGACCCCGATCTGGTCGTGCGGACCGGCGGCGAGCTGCGGCTCTCGAACTTCTTGCTGTACCAGTGCGCGTACGCGGAGCTGTGGTCGACGACCGATCCGTGGCCCGACTTCGACGGAAACGCGCTCGGCCGCGCGATCGACGCGTACGCGACGCGCGAGAGGCGCTTCGGCCGCTAACCGTGCCGCGCTCGCGCGTCCTGCCCGAGATCGAACGGCTCGATCCGGCGCGCGACTTCGAGCGCATCTCGTTCCTGAGCACGAACCATGATTTTCCGTGGGACGTCGAGCAGTCGCTGGACCTCGCGTTCTTCAAGACGTACGCGACGCCGTCGGTCAGCGCGCTGCTCGACCGCACCCGCGAGTTCCGCGACCGCGGCCAAAAGCGCTACGACGACACGCGGCTGATCCTGGCCGAGTTCCTCGACCACGGCCTCGACAGCGAGCGCGGGCGGACCGCGCAGCGGCTGATGAACCGGATGCACCACCGCTTCGACATCGCGAACGACGATTATCTCTACGTCCTCTCGGCGTTCATCCTCGAGCCGATCCGCTGGAACGCGCGCTTCGGCTGGCGGTCCTACACCGAGCACGAAAAGCAGGCGCACTTCCACTTCTGGTGCGCGATCGGGCGGCGGATGCCGATCCACGACCTGCCGCCGACGCTCGAGGCGATGGAACGCTTCAACCTCGCGTACGAGCGCGAGCAGTTCCGCTACGCCGACACGAACCGCCGCGTCGCGGACGACACGATGCGCGTCTTCCTGTCATGGTATCCGCCGCCGCTGCGCCCGCTCGCGCACCTGGCGGTTCGCGCGCTGCTCGAGGACGCGGTGCTCGAGGCGTTCGACTACCGCCGCCCGCCGCGCTGGTTCCGCGGGGCGATCTTCGCGGCACTCCGCCTGCGCGCGACGTTCGTGCGCTGGGGACCTCGCCGGCGCAAGCCGCATCTCAACACCGAAGACCGCCTACGCACGTACCCGAACAGTTACCGCACCGAACAGCTCGGCGTCCCCATTCCCGATGCGGCGGCTCGGCCGTAGGCCGAACGCGAAGGATTCGGCGCAGCCGAATCCACTCACCCGGTGATCGCGCGGAAGCGCGGGTCGTCCTTGAGCGGGGCGAGGCGCGGGTCGAGCGTGATCATCTTGCGTGAGATCCGCTCGTGCGGGTCGTCGAACGACAGCTTGACCCACGCGAGCGCGTCGTCGCGGCGGCCGAACGCCAGGCACAGCGCCGCGGCGGTCGCCGCGTCGATGTGCACACCCTTGCGCGGCCGCAGGTCAGGCAGCGTGCGCGGCGCCCGGCCGAGGCGAATGTCGACGAACGCCGCCGTCATGGCGACGTAATCGTGCTTGTCGGGCGGGAACTTCGCCGACGCGACCGCATGCAGCGCCTCGTCGCGAAGGCCGAGCTCGGCGTCGGCGAGCGCGAGCATCACCGGCGCGTCTTTGAACGTGCTGTCGAGCTCCATCACCTGTCGGAACGCGGTCCGCGCCTCGCCGAAGCGGCGCTCGTAGTAGAGCGCCCTGCCGTACCACAGCAGGTCGATCGGGCTGAGCGGGTCGAGCTCGACCGAACGGCGTAGCGCCGTGCGCGCACCGTCCGCGTCGCCGTGGTACAGCAGCGCGATCCCGAGATACTCGTACGCCGGCGCGTGATTCGGACTGAGCGCGATCCCCGTGCGCAGCATGCGTTCGGTGGCGTCGAGATCGTTGTTCTTGTCGAGCATCAGCCAGCTCAGCGTCGTGAGCGCTTCGCCGCTGCGAGGATCACGCTCCAGCGCGTGCCGCGCGTACGACTCCGCTCGGCGAAACGCGACCGGCTTCGAAGCGATCGCGGTGTACTCCCACTGCCCGGTCGTCATGTACGCGTCGGCGAGACCGGCGTAGCCGCGCGCGTCGTTCGGCGCGAGCTGGACGACGCGCTCGAAGTTCGCGATCGCCATCCGCACGCCGCTCTCGGTGCGCCGGTTCCAGTTGTAGCGCCCGACCGCGTACGCGCGCCCGGCGTCGCCGGTGAGCGCCGACGGCGAGGTGCCGGAGCTGCCGATCGAGACGCCGCCCGAGAGCACGACGATCGCGAGCCCGGCCGCGGCCGCGCGCGCGGCGAACGCGAAGCGCGCGAGCGCGCTCGGGCGGTCCGGCTCGACGGCGCTCACCGGCGGCACGAAGCGGTAGCCGCGCCGCGGGATCGTCTCGACGAACGTGCGGCCGTCGCCGTCGGGGTCGAGCGCGCGGCGGATGAGATAGATCGTCTGCGTGAGGTTCCCGTCCTCGACGAACCCGTCGGGCCACAGCGCGTCGCGCAGCGCGTTCTTCTCGACCAGCGCCCCGGGCTCGGCGAGGAGCAGCGCGAGTGCCTCGGCGACCTTCGGCGCCAGCGGCACGGTGCGGCCGTCGCGGCGGAGCACGCGCTCGTCACGGTCGAAGGTGAACGGCGGGAACGAGAGCCGTACGCCCATGGCGGGCGTCGAGACTTCGCCGCCGGGCTCAGACCCCGCCTCCGAACCGGAGCAGATACTTGACGATCCAGCGGTCCAAGGTGGAGTTGGCGGCGGGGGTTCCATAGTTCAGGAAGACCTCGTTTCCGTTGCGGAAGCGCTTGTGCAGCGATCCTGCCAAGTTTTTGCCTGGGGTGGCGAAGCCGCCGCGGCCGCTGATGTCGCGGTACGCGATGCTCGCGTTCCCGTCGCGGCCCAGCGGGACCGCGAGCGAGATGCGCCGCAGCCACTGGCCGTCGCTCAGGCCGGAGAACGCGCGCTCGCGCGTCCCGGCGTAGTCGATCGACAGGCTCGCGGAACCGAGCGCGCGGGTGAAGGTCGTCGTCGTCTGCGCGAGGCGGAATGCGCCGAAGGGACCGGACTGGTAGTCGGTGCGCAGCGAGTTGGGTGTCCCTTCGCCGTAACCGACCCCCACGTCCCAGGTCTTGAACGGCAGCAGCTGCTGGTCGCGGTAGCCGTGCGGCGCGCCGGAGAAGTAGTCGCCCTCGTACGTGCGCAGCGAGCCGTTCTGATCGTTGAGATAGAACGCGAGCGGTGTGCGCGTGCGCAGCGTGAGGTACGCGTCGGCGTCGCTCTCGTGCACGTTTCCCATGCGGTCGAGCCAGCGGTCCCAGTAGAGATATGCGTCGAAGTTCTTGAACGGGCCGTGCTTGAGCGTGCGCGAGAGCGAGACGGCCGCTTCGGGGCCGCGCACGTCGGCAATGTTGGTGAAGCCGTCGAGCGGCGCGTACGACGGGCCGGTGTCGACCCAGACGGCGACCGCCTCGAGGCCGGGCTTCTGAAGGTCGATGAACGCGGCGTTCTTTTGCGCGTCGCCCGGCCGCGCGACGAACGTCCCGGTCTCCTGCGCGTGCATCGCCGAGTAGACGAGCCCGCTCGCGAGCGAACGGCCGAAGGCGCCGATCTCCCAGCTGCGGTCGACGCCCGACGAGTGCGCGGCGCTCACGCCGTCGATCCAGTATGCGAAGGTGTTGTCGGGGCGGCGGTGGTGGTACCCGAACGCCACGTCGTCGAACGTGCTGCCGGTGTTCGGATCGCTCCCGCGCACTTCGAGCAGCCCGAACGACTCGTTGGTCTTCGTCCCGACGAGCTTGAGCCCGCGGTCGAACGCCCCGATCGCGGGCGAGTAGAACAGCACCTCCGGCGGCAAGTTCTGCTCGAACTGCTCGAGCTGCGCGTTGACGTAAGGCGCGCCTTGCGCGAAGAACGGGCGGTACTCGGTGAACGCGCGGCGGAACTGCTGCGGCGCGATCGTCTGCTGGTCGACCTCGACGTTCGAGAAATCCGGCGAGAACGCGCCGACGAACGAGATCGTCGAGCCGAGCGGGACGTTGACGTCGGCGCCCATCGTGCGCGGCTGCCGCCGCACGGTCGTCCCGTCCGGCGCCGTGAACGCGTCGCGGTCGTTGCCGGCGCTCTCGAGCGCGAACAGGTCGGCGCGGATCTTCGGCCGCGGGACAGCGCCGGCGAGCGTCATCCCGCGCACGCTCGGCCAGAACCGCCAGTCGAAGCCGAGGTTCGGCCAGCCCGGGATCGCCTGGTACGACATCAGGCCGCTGAAGGCCAGCGTCTCGTGCTCGGCGGTCGCCGCGACGTTGCGCACGACGTTGATACGCCAGCGCTGCCGCCCGTCGGCCGCCAGCTTCAGCGCCTGATACGGGATGCGCAGCACCGCGTTCCAGCCGGTCGCGGTCGTCGTCGCGGCAGCGCTCCAGTCCGGCTTGTAGCGCGCCGTCTCGGCGGCGAACGCGTAGCGCGTCCCGCGCGGTGTGACCGCGAACATGTAGGTCCGCGCGCCGTTGCCGCTGACGTCGAGCAGCACGCCGACGAAGTCGTCGGTGCCGTAGCCGACGTCGTCGGTCGCCTGCGTCGCGACGACCGGCGTCTTCTGCTCCGCCCGGACGCCGACGTAGAGCGCCCGGTCGTCGTACCAGAGCGAGATCGCGGTCGCGATCCCGGCCGGTGCACGGGTTCCCATGTCGGCCAGCGGCCCGGTGAGCGCGCCCTGCGCCCAGCGCGGATCGCTCAGCGCCGGATCGAGCGGCAGCGGCGCGTCCGCCCGGCGGACGTCGATGCCGTCCGTCTGGGTGAGCGAGACGGCGAGCGCCGTGCCCGGGATCAGAACGAGCGTGAGAACCGTGGCGGCGACGAGCGAACGCAGCATGGCCCGACCCTAGCAGCGCCTCGGCGCCGCGTCGTTCAAGCGTACCTCACGTTCGCCTCCGGAGATCGTCACGAGCGCTCACGGAACCCTCACGGCCGCGGCCGGCGACGTAAGCAGGTGCGTCCTGGGGCCGTTTCTGCTAGAATAAGCCCTTATGGCCCACGTCCGGACGCGGCCCGACATCCGCAACGTCGCGATCATCGCCCACGTCGACCACGGCAAGACGACGCTGGTCGACGGCATGTTCCGCCAGAGCGGGATCTACCGCGAAGGGCAGCACGCCGAGGCGCGCGCGATGGACTCCAACCCGCTCGAGCGCGAGCGCGGGATCACGATCCTCGCGAAGAACACCGCGATCGAGCACGCCGGGGTGAAGTTCAACATCGTCGATACCCCGGGCCACGCCGACTTCGGCGGCGAGGTCGAGCGCGTGCTGCAGATGGTGCAGGGCGTCGTCCTGCTGGTCGACGCGGCCGAGGGCGTGATGCCGCAGACGCGGTTCGTCCTCCGCAAGGCGCTCGAGCTGGACCTGCGCGCGATCGTCGTGATCAACAAGATCGACCGCAAGGACGCGCGCCCGGTCGAGGTGGTCGACGAGGTCTTCGATCTCTTCATCGAGCTGGGCGCGTCGGACGAGCAGGCCGACTTTCCGGTCGTCTATGCGAACGGCAAGGCCGGGATCGCGAAGCACGAGCTCGCCGACGAGAGCACCAACCTCGACCCGCTCTTCGACACGATCGTGAAGCACGTCCCCGAGGCGCCGGCCGAGGACGGCGGCTTCCAGATGCTCGTCTCCGCGATCGACCACAACCGCTACGTGGGGCGGATCGGGATCGGGCGCATCTTCCGCGGCAGCACGCGCGTGAACGCGCCGATCGCGAAGGTCGCGCGCGACGGCACGGTGCAGACGGGCTTGCGCCTCACGAAGATGCTTGCGTTCCACGGCCTCGACCGCATCGAGGTCGAGGAAGCGTCGGCCGGCGACATCATCTGCGTCTCCGGGATCGAAGGCTTGAACATCGGCGACACGATCGCCGACGCCGCCGAGCCCGAAGGGATCGCCGCGACCGCGGTCGACGAGCCGACGGTCTCGATGTACTTCATGGTCAACGCCTCGCCGTTCGCCGGGCGCGAAGGGAAGTATCTCACCTCGCGACAGATCCGCGAGCGGCTGATGCGCGAGCTGGAGTCGAACGTCGCGCTGCGCGTCGAGGACACCGACTCGGCCGACACGTTCGAGGTGCGCGGGCGCGGCGAGCTGCATCTCTCGATCCTGATCGAGACGATGCGCCGCGAAGGCTACGAGCTCGCCGTGAGCAAGCCGCGCGTGATCATCACCGAGCAGCACGGCGTCAAGATGGAGCCGGTCGAGTACGTGGTGATCGACGTGCGCGAGGAGTACGCCGGCGCGGTGATCGAGTCGGTCGGGCGCCGCCGCGCGCAGATGTCGAACATGGTGACCGTCGGCGAGACGCGCCGGCTGGAGTACACGATGCCGACCCGCGCGATCTTCGGCCTGCGCGGTGAGCTGCTCACGCTCTCTCGCGGGACGGCCGTGATGTCGCACGTCTACTACACGCACCAGCCGCTGGCCGGCGAGATCCCGGGCCGCACGAACGGCGCGCTCGTGACCAGCGACACGGGCTCCGTGACGGCGTATGCGCTCATGGGGCTCGAACAGCGCGGGCGCTTCTTCGTCGATCCTGGAACCGAGGTGTACGAAGGGATGATCGTCGGCCGGGCCAACGACGACAAGGACGTCGCGATCAATGTCGTGCGCGCGAAGAAGCTGACGAACATGCGCGCCGCCGGGACCGACGAGAACTTCAAGATGCCGCCCGCCGAGGAGATGTCGCTCGAGCGCGCGATCGAGTTCATCGAGGACGACGAGCTGGTCGAGGTGACCCCGAAGTCGATCCGGCTGCGCAAGCGCCTCCTGAGCGAGACCGACCGGCTCAAGGCGCGGAAGCGCGAGAAGGCGCTGGTCGGCTAGCCGGGAAGCGCCGCCGGGTGAGACGACTCGGCTACCTCGCGATCGCGCTCGCGGTCGCCCTCTCCGCGTGCACGCGCGTCGCGACGACACAGTCGGGACCGAACGGCGAGAACGGCGCCGCGTCCGGACAGCGCCATCCGTGGACGCGGCCCGGCATCCTACGGCTCGCGAGCCTGACCGAGCCCGACACGCTGAACACCGCGCTCTCAACCTCGCAGGTGAGCGTCGACATCGCGATGTTCTGGGCGGGCTATCTCTTCAACTACGACGACAAGAACGAGCTCGTTCCGGAGCTCGCGACCGAGGTGCCGACGCTCGCCAACGGCGGGATATCGAAGGACGGCCTCACGATCACCTACCACCTGCGCAAGGGTGTGCAGTGGCAGGACGGCGCGCCGTTCGACGCCGCCGACGTGCTCTTCAGCTGGCGCACGATCATGAACCCGAACAACAACATCCAGACGCGCACCGGCTACGACCGCATCGCCGCGATCGACACGCCCGACCGGTGGACCGCGGTCGTCCATCTCAAGAGCCCGTACGCGCCGTTCGTGAACTCGTTTTTGACGATGTCCTTGACGCCGTACGCGGTGTTTCCGAAACACCTGCTAGCGCAGTATCACGACATCAACCAAATTCCGTACAACAGCAAGCCCGTCGGAACGGGACCCTTCATCGTCAAGGAATGGCAGCGCGGCCAGATGATCCGCATGGTCGCGAACCCGCACTACTGGCGCGGCGCGCCGAAGCTCAAAGAGGTCCAGTACCGCGCGATCCCCGACGAGAACACGCTCACGACCGGCGTTCGGACGCATGAGATCGACTTCTGGTACAACGCCGGCGCGACGAACTACCCGGTCGCCTCGAAGATTCCGGCGACGCACGTCGTGCTGACGCCGTTCACTCAGTATTCCCTGATCGGGTTCAACACGCAGCGGCCGGTGATGTCCGAGGTCGCCGTCCGCCGTGCGCTGGCGCTCGCGACGGACCGCAAACGCCTCATTGAGACCGTGACGTTCGGCGTGCAGCTGCCGGCCGACGGGGACCAGCCCGCATTTTCCTGGGCGCACGACCCGAATCTCAAGTCCATTCGGTTCGATCCGGCGCAAGCGCGCGCGACGCTGGACGCGGCCGGCTGGAAACCCGGCGGCGACGGGATCCGGGTCAAGAACGGCCAGCGGCTGCATCTACAGATCGCGACGACGACCGGCGGCGCGGTCGGCAACCGGCTCGCGGTGCTGCTGCAGTCGGCGTGGAAGGACATCGGGGTCGAGGCCGAGGTGAAGCCTTACGCGTCCGCGATCATGTTCGCGAACTACCAATCGGGCGGGATTTTGCAAGGCGGGAAGTTCGACGTGCAGTTCTCGTCGTGGCTCGCCGGCGTCGACCCCGACGACTACACGCTCTTCGCGTGCGACCAGATACCGCCGAACGGCCAGAACCAGTACCGCTTCTGCAACAAGGAGCTCGACGCGCAAGAGAAGATCGCGCTCACGTCCTACGACGAGGCGGTCCGCAAGAAAGCCTACGCGCGGATCCAGCAGATCCTGGTCGACCAAGTCCCGTTGCTGACGATGTGGTTCGCGCGGCGGTTCGACGTCGTGAGTGACGACTTCAAGGGCTACAAGCCCGCCCACGCGGTGACGACATTCTGGAACACCTGGGAGTACGAGATCTAATCCGGGCGCTGAAGCTCGCGAACGCCGTCGGGGTCACCGACGAGCACCGCGGTGGCGAGCCCCGGTGGGAAGATCCCCGTGTCGAGGACGCCGTGGATCTCGCGCAGTGAGGCGTCGAGCCCAGCCGGGTCGTCGATCGTGCCGAACGCGCAGTCCAGCAGCGCGTTGCCGTTGTCGGTGACATACGGAGTCTCATCGCCGCCGCGCCGCTGCACGCGCACGCCGGGATAGCGCGCTTCGATCGCGCGCCGGACGACGAGCAGCGTGTACGGCACGACCTCGACCGGCGTCGTGAACGCGCCGAGCTTCTCGACCAGCTTCTCCGGCGTGACGATGACGACGAAGCGATTCGCGGCCAGCGCGACCGCTTTCTCACGGAAGTGCGCGCCGCCCCCGCCTTTCGTCAGCGACCAGTCCGCGGCGACCTCGTCCGCTCCGTCGATCGCGACGTCGATCTCGCACTCACCGAGCCCGGCGAGCGGGATCCCGAGCTCGCGGCACTGCCGCTCCGTCACCGCCGACGTCGCGACGGCGACGATCTGCTCGCCCGCAGCGACGCGCTCGCCGGCGCGCGCGACGGCCCAGCGCGCGGTGCTGCCGGTGCCGAGGCCGATGCAGGTGCCGGAGCACACGTAGCGATCGACCGCGGCGTAGCCCACCGCGCGCTTCTGCGCGTCGGCGTCGGTCAGCGGCAGTAGCCCTTGACCTTCTGACCGTTCTTCTTGGTGTAGCCCTTGACCCAGTGCTGCCCGGGCGGGCATTTGTGCTTGTGTCCCATCATCATGCCGCCGCCCATCGAGCCGTGGTCGTGCGGCTTGGCCGCAACCGGACCGGCGTAGAGCGACGCCGCAAATGCGAGCGCGGCGAGAGCCATAGCGAATCGGCGCATCGGTGAACCTCCGTCCGAAATGAAGCGATGAGTGCCCCGTGCGGATTGGGTTGCGTCGGATACGACGAGGGCACCTCCGGTCGGAGGCGCCCTCGCGCGTCGCTAGCGCGTTGTCAGCGGCGGCTGCAGTGGCCGGGGATCCAGCGGCCCTGGCGATTGCGGTGGGGCGGGACCCAGTGCGAGCCGCGCGGGCAGCGGTGATGGTCGTAGCCCATCCGCGGCTGCGCCGAGGCGATCTGCGGTGCGACGGCGAGCCCCGCCGCCATGGCGAGAGCGGTGATCGAGGCGAGGAATCTGGTCATGAATGCAATCCTCCGGAAAATGAATGAAGACGAGGATACGGAGGGTGCCCGGCCCTGCGAGAGCCGGGGTTCTCCGCTTCGTGAACGTTGCAAAGAGCCCCGGTGGTGCCACGGTGTCATGCTGAGCCCGTCGAAGCATGAGAGAGGGACTCGCGTCAGGATGCTCTCCCACCCTTCGACAAGCTCAGGGTGACAGAGCGCGTGTCACCGGAAGGCCGGCATCTCCGGGAGCGGCTCCACGACCTTGAACGTGAGCTCGCCCTTGTCGTGGTCGGTGTCGATGCGGACCACGTCGCCGTCCCGCACCTCGCCGGCGAGGATCTTCCGGCCGAGCGGGGTCTCGACTTCACGCTGGATCGCCCGCTTCAGCGGACGCGCGCCGTACGCGGGCTCGTAGCCCGTGCGGACGAGGTGCGTCTTGGCGGCGTCCGTGATCTCGAGCGAGATCCGGCGGTCGCGCAGCCGGGCCCGGACACGGTCGAGCTGGATCTCGACGATCTCCTTGAGCTGCTCTTCCGAGAGCTTGTGGAAGACCACGATCTCGTCGATGCGGTTCAGGAACTCCGGGCGGAAGTGCTGGCGCAGCTCGTCGAGCACCGTTGCGCGCATGATCGCGAAGTCGGCGCCACCCATCTCGCTCGACGCATCGAGGATGCGGTGCGAGCCGATGTTCGACGTCATGATCACGACCGTGTTCTTGAAGTCCACCGTGCGGCCCTGACCGTCGGTCAGCCGGCCCTCGTCGAGGATCTGCAGGAAGACGTTGAACACGTCGGGGTGCGCTTTTTCGATCTCGTCGAAGAGCAGCACCGAGAACGGGCGCCGGCGGACGGCTTCGGTGAGCTGGCCGCCCTCGTCGTACCCGACGTATCCCGGCGGTGCGCCGAGCAGCCGCGCGACGCTGTGCTTCTCGCCGTACTCCGACATGTCGATCCGCACCATCGCGCGCTCGTCGTCGAACAAGAACGAGGCCAGCGCGCGCGCGAGCTCCGTCTTGCCGACGCCGGTCGGGCCGAGGAACAGGAACGATCCCAGCGGCCGGTTCGGATCGCCCAGACCGGAGCGGGCACGCACGATCGCCTCGGCGACCGCGGTGACCGCTTCGTCCTGCCCGATCACCCGACGGTGAAGCTCCTTGTCGAGCGCGAGCAGTTTCTGGATCTCGCCTTCGAGCAGCTTGCTGACCGGGATCCCCGTCCAGCGGCTGACGATCGCGGCGATGTCCTCCTCGTCGACCTCTTCCTTCAGCAGGCGCGAGCGGTTGTCGCTGAGCGCGGCTTCCTTCTCGTGCAGCTTCCGCTCGAGCTCGGCGAGGCGGCCGTATTTGAGCTCCGATGCTTTCGCATAGTCGGCGGCCTGCGTCGCACGGTCGATCTCGACCTTCGCGTTCTCGATCTGCTCGCGCAGCTCGCGCGTCTGCACGACGGCGTTCTTCTCCGCCTGCCAGCGCGCACGCAGCGCGTCCGTCTGCTCGTGCAGCTCCGCCAACTCTTGCTCGAGCTTCTCGAGCCGCTGCTTCGAGGCGTCATCGCTCTCCTTGCGGAGCGCTTCGCGCTCGATCTCTAGCTGCATCATGCGGCGCGAGGCTTCGTCGAGCTCGGTGGGCATCGAGTCGATCTCGGTGCGCAGCTTCGCCGCCGCTTCGTCGACGAGGTCGATCGCCTTGTCGGGAAGGAAGCGGTCCGCGATGTAGCGGTTCGAGAGCACGGCGGCCGCGACCAGCGCGGCGTCCTTGATGCGCACGCCGTGATGCACTTCGTAGCGCTCGCGCAGACCGCGCAGGATCGAGATGGAATCCTCGACCGACGGCTGGTCGACGAAGACCGGCTGGAAGCGGCGTTCGAGCGCGGCGTCCTTCTCGATGTACTTGCGGTACTCGTCGAGCGTGGTCGCGCCGATCATGTGCAGCTCGCCGCGCGCGAGCAGCGGCTTGAGCAGATTGCCCGCGTCCATCGAGCCTTCGGTCTTGCCGGCGCCGACGACGGTGTGCAGCTCGTCGACGAAGAGCAGCACGCGGCCCTCCGCGCTGGTGACTTCCTTGAGCACGGCCTTGAGGCGCTCTTCGAATTCACCGCGGTACTTCGCGCCGGCGATCAGCGCGCCCATGTCGAGCGCGATCAGCTTCTTGTCCTTGAGCCCTTCGGGGACGTCGCCGCGCACGATGCGCTGCGCGAGCCCTTCGGCGATCGCGGTCTTCCCGACGCCGGGCTCACCGATGAGGACGGGGTTGTTTTTCGTGCGCCGCGAGAGCACTTGGATGACGCGGCGGATCTCTTCGTCGCGGCCGATGACCGGGTCGAGCTTGCCCTGTTCCGCGGCCTTCGTGAGATCGCGGCCGTAGCGCTCGAGGGACTGGTACGTGCCTTCGGGGTTCTGCGTGGTGACGCGCTGGTTGCCGCGCACCTCGCGCAGCGCGGCCAGCAGCTTCTCGCGGGTCAGGCCGAGCTCACGGAAGAGCCGCCCGACGCCGCCGGTGTCCGACGTCATCGCGAGCAGCAGATGCTCGACCGAGACGTAGTCGTCGTTCAGCGACTTCGCCTCGTCGTCGGCTTTCGCGAGCAGGCGCGTGAGCGCCGGCGCGACGGTGACGTGGCTTTGGTCCGCGTTCGCGCCCTGATAGCGCGGCAGCGCCGCGATGGCGGCGGTCAGCCGCTGGTCGACGGCGCGCGGGTCGAGGCCCGCCTTCTCGAGGATGGGGGCCGCGATGCCTTCGGTCTGATCCAGGATCGCGGCAAGCAAGTGCTCGGGCGCGGTCTGGGTGTTGTGCTCCGAGAGCGCCCGAGTATAGGCCGCATTCAGCGCTTCCTGGACGCGCTGGGTCATGCGTTCTACGTTCATTCGCACTCTACAACCGAGAGTGCTAAGCAAGGGTTTCGATTCGCTTGCTTGCTTAGCGGCATACCTTTTGGCCGTCTATTTCCGAAATGCACGAGCATCTGACGTATCTCGCCTCGTCGAGTGCGAAGCCTTTTGCTCGCATGCGAGGCACGCGCTACTCGAAGTTCACGCGCAGAATGGTCCAGGCCATTCTCGACTCATGGTTCCATCCGGGACACGTGACGAAGCGCCAACTCGATACGGCGATTCGACGAATCGTTCGCGAAGACGCGGCGATCCTGGAAGCTCTCGGCCGCGGAACGAAGGAAGAGCCGCCTCGATAGGAAGCGGCTCCTCCAGCGGTATCCTAGGTCGCGGCCATCCCGATCAGTTCGCGCTCGCGGGGTTGCGTGAACTGGGCTTCTTCGGTCGAGCCGGTTAGGGCCGTGGTCGACGACGTGCCGCCGCCGACGATCTTGGCGACCTCGTCGAAATAGCCGGTGCCGACTTCGCGCTGGTGGCGCGTCGCGGTGTAGCCGAGGCGCTCGCTCTCGAGCTCGCGCTCCTGGAAGTCCGCGTACGCGGACATGCCGCGGCGGCCGTAGTCGTACGCGAGCTCGAACATGCCGTGGTTCAGCACGTGCCAGCCGGCGAGCGTGATGAACTGGAACCGGTAGCCGTAGCGGAACAGCTCGTCGCGGAAGCTCGCGATCGTCTCGTCGTCGAGCTTGAGCTTCCAGTTGAACGACGGCGAGCAGTTGTACGCGAGCATCTTGCCGGGATAGCGCGCGTGCACCGCGTCGGCGAATGCTTTCGCTTCTTCGAGCGACGGATGCGACGTTTCACACCAGATCAGATCCGCATACGGCGCGTATGCGATCGCTCGCGCGATGGCTTGATCGATCCCCGGGCGCACGTGGAAGAATCCCTCGGGTGTCCGCTGGCCGGTGCAGAACGGCCGGTCGCGTTCGTCGATGTCGCTCAGCAGCAGATTCGCCGCGTCGGCGTCGGTACGCGCCACGATCACCGTCGGGACGTCGAGCACGTCGGCGGCGAGCCGCGCAGCCACGAGATTCCGGATCGCCTGCTGCGTCGGGATCAGGACTTTGCCGCCGAGGTGGCCGCACTTCTTCTCCGAGGCGAGCTGGTCTTCGAGATGCACGCCGGCCGCGCCGGCGGCGATCATCGCTTTGGTGAGCTCGAAGACGTTGAGCGGTCCGCCGAACCCGGCTTCCATGTCGGCCACGATCGGTGCGAACCAGTCGGTCCCCGTCCGGCCCTCGATGGCGTCGATCTGGTCGGCGCGCTGGAACGCGTTGTTGATCCGCTCCACGACCTTCGGCACCGAGTCGTACGGATAGAGCGACTGGTCCGGATAGGTCTGCCCCGCGGTGTTCGCGTCGGCCGCGACCTGCCAGCCGGAGAGGTAGATCGCCTCGAGCCCAGCCTTCACCGCCTGGACCGCCTGGCCGCCGGTCATGCAGCCCAGCGCCGCGACCGGCTCGTCTTGCGCCAGGAGCGCGCGGAGGCGCTTCGCGCCCCGGCGGGCCAGGGTGTGCTCGATGCGGACGCTCCCCCGAAGGCGCTCCACGTCGGAGGCCGAGTACGGCCGCGAAGGCAGGGAATCTTGGTGGCCGTTCACCGGCCACGGACGCTGGTCGAACACAGAAACTCCCCTCGGTTGGATGGCTCGTGGCGAACCAATGGATGGATGCCGGACACTCTACCCGGGATACCAGCCATCAAACCTCCTGAGCCGATCCAATTAGAGCTTCTTGCAGTCGTGGTGCTCGGTGACGTCTTGACCGTTCTCGGAATAGCTCGGGCCGTCGATCCGGTACTCGGTCTCCGAGACCTTCGTCCAGGTCGCCGAGCCGCGGCTCGAGGGCAGCACGTAATTCCAGACCCACGACGACCCGCCGGCGGTGGTGCTGTACATCCCGTAGTACTGGCCGTTGTCGTGCGCGCCGAAGCGCACCCAGCGCGGGACGCGCGCGTCGTATTCGAGGTAGTAATGCGCCTGGACCGCCGGCTCGGTGGCCGTCGCCGGGAACTCGTACGTCTGCTCGATCCACGTCCCGTGACCGAGCCCGTTCGCGAACCGCTCGGTGTACGTGCCGGAGAAATCACCGACGGTGTGCGCGCAGTTCCACGTGCCGACCAAGAACTGCAGCGAGCGCATCGCGTCCGGCCCGGTCGGCGCGGCATCTCCGGTTGACGACCCGGCGAGCAGCGCACCCGCGATTGCGGCGGCTCCGGCGATTCGTCGTACGATCATGTCGAACTCCTTCGTGAAACATGCATACCACAGCATGGCATCGTGGAGCCGGGCGGCGTCCTCAAAGAATCCTCAAAGATCGTTCTTTGATGGGCAGCGTGCTCGTGCTGCGGCAGATGTTCCGGCATCACGGATCCCTCAATTACCGGCACGGGGGCGCCGGGAGCGGTGATCGCTTCACCAAGACGGAGCTGAACCGTCCGGTGGACGCGTCGTTGTTCACGATCGCCGTTTAGATCGGCGGCAGGATCATCAGACTCCCTCGACGACTTCGGTGATGCTGTCCGCGACGAGTCCGTGCGCGTCGCGATGGACGGCCGCCGCGGCGTCCTGGTTGGGCGCGTCGATCAGGCAGAAGACCTTTCCGGCCTTCTCGTCGAACCAGTAGCGCAGCATCTGCACGCCGTGCTTCGCCTGCGTCTGGAGATCGGCTTGGTGCGCTTGCGTGACCGCGGCGGACGTCAAACCTTCGATGTGGTCGTGAACGTCCATGAACAGTGGCATTGGGAAACTC
>Ga0213878_10000296_pt1 | contig 19268 bp, 12 predicted proteins | sample VelepicoBEBS_R02_FD_161053 | JGI IMG/M metagenome (GOLD analysis project Ga0213878, IMG submission 161053) | Vellozia epidendroides bulk soil microbial communities from rupestrian grasslands, the National Park of Serra do Cipo, Brazil - BS_R02 | ecosystem: Environmental > Terrestrial > Soil >... | reverse complement strand
AGGCTGCTCCTGCCCAAGATTTGCGTAGCAGTCAGCCAAACGATACATCGCAGACGGACGACCGGGATCAGTTATGAACTGGCCGAGATATTTCTCGTATTCCGGGACCGCCAGATCATATAGCTTTCGGATGTACAGTCCGTCAGCAATCGCTAACTGAGCTTTGGCTGGGTCGACGGTCTGAGATTCTGCTCCTTGATTTGGCGCGAGTCGGATTTCGTCTTGTTCCGCCTGGTCCCTGGTTTTCGAGTCCGGCTCTGCGGGACTGCCGGCAGAAGTCTTTGCGTCCGGCGGGCTTTCAGCGGGGGGGCGCCGGGGCTCTTGGGACGAAGGGATGTTTTCGTTCAGAATCGACTGTGGGCCCGGCATCTGATCGGGGTGAACCGGAAGCGCACGCGGAGCCGGTTCCGGCGTTGGGGTGATCGGGAGAGCGCGCCGCACTTCCTGGCTATGCAGCCCGGAAGCAATACAAATAGTGAAAGTTAGTATTTGCCAAGGACGCAATCTCATCGGTCAAGTTTACCCGTTGCAAAAGCAACGTTCCAGATGTCCGCCTGCCGGCAAATATCGAGCACATCGACAATATGCTTATAATCGACGGCCTGATCGCCACGCACGATGACGGCCTGGTCTGGATAAAGTTGGGAAAGCTTTTTTAATAGCTCCAGGAGTTCCGGTGGATTCTTCTGCTGGCGGTTGACGATTACCGACCCATTAGCTGTGATGTTGATGACGACCTGGCCGACATAAGGCTGAGCCTCGTTGGCCTTCGTGGCGGTCGGCACTCGAACATCCAGTTCATTTTCGCTCAATGCAAAATTCCAAGTGACGATGAAAAATACCAGGACAACCAAAAGTATGTCCACCATTGGCGCGATCATAAACCCAAAGACCGTGGGTTGCCCATGTCTGCGAAAATTCATGTCTCTGCCTAGATCTCGTCGCTTTCAAGCACTCGGGACCGCTCCGGCCGGCGAATTTGATGCTGAGAAGTGATGATGTTGACGATGTGGGATGTCGCCGATTCCAGATCGGAAATCAGGGAGGCTACTTTGCCCCGAAACATCGCGTAGAATGCCATGGCTACAATCCCAATGATTAGTCCCGATGCAGTTGTCACCAGTGCTTCTGATACCCCGTGTGCAAGCAGCATCGGGCGGGGCTGCGTCGTGTTGCTAGCCAGGACGCCGAAAGAATTGATAATGCCGATGACCGTTCCGAGCAGGCCAAGCATCGGGGAAAGCGTTGCGATATCCGCCAGATAAACAATCCGATGATTTAGACTGCTCGCCACCCGCGAGCCTTCAGTCTCGGCGACTTCACGAACGGCCTCGGCTGAAGCGGCAGGATTTTTTGTCGCGAAATCCAGCGTGCGCGAAGTTATGCGAGCAACCGCTTCCGAATGACGATTCGAAACTGCGATCAACCCGAGGTAATCTCGTTTTCGCAGCAACGCCTCGGCTGTCTCCATGAATCGGCGTGTCACGACAGTTCCTCGTCGAAGGCTGAACAGGCAGGCGAATACCAGGGCCAACGTGAGGATCGAGGTCAAAACAAGCGGGATCATCACCCAACCACCCGCCTTTAATAGCTGTAGCAATGTCGCTTGCGTAGATCCAGGGGTCGGCATAGATTCGGCCGCCTGTGCCAACAGCGGGGTGATAAGAAGAGCAAACCAATTCATTCCAGTTAGCTCCCTATTTAAATCCACCTCGAGGCTAAGTGCAAACTCGTTCCGCACCAATCCGGCTCGGGTAGGGCGCGGCTCGGACGAAGCCGTGCCCTACCCGAGCCGGATTGGTGCGGAACGAGTTTGCACTTAGCGTTTTGAGTTTTGGGTTTAGCGTTTTGGGTTTTGAGTTGGGTCAGATTGCGCGATCGGTGGACGCAAAACCCAAAACGCAAAACGCAAAACCGTCCGGGCTGGAGCTTTTGCTGACCTGGGCTAAGATTTGACTTATGGAGGCGGTTTTCCTTGGAGAAAAGCCAGATCCAAATCAGAAGTTGCGCGACGTTCCGCATAAGCCCGGCGTCTACCTGATGAAGGACCGGCTTAAGCGCGTAATATATGTTGGAAAAGCGCGCGATCTCCGCAAGCGGCTCAGCCAATATTTCATGCCCTCCCGCCGAATGACAGCCGACCTGAAGACGCGCGCGCTGCTCGACAGCATTTGGGATTTTGAGGTTCATCTCGTTCGTAACGAACCGGAGGCGCTACTTCTTGAGGGCAAACTAATTAAAGAATTTCGGCCGAAGTATAATGTCAGTTTTCGCGATGATAAACGTTTCCTGTTGGTTAAGGTGAATCTTTCAGATGCCATTCCCAGGTTTCAGCTTGCTCGCCTGAAAAAAGAGGATGGTTGCAGGTACTTCGGACCGTTTGCGCATGCAGGGGCTCTGCGCACGACGTTGAAGTGGATGAAAAAGCGGTTCGGGATTCGGTCCTGCCGGACCTTAGAGCCGGGGGAGGCCGATTATAAGCGATGTATGGACCACATCATTAAGAACTGCTCCGCACCGTGCATCCGTCGTGTCACCCTGGATGATTACAAGGCGCGCGTCCTCCAAGCCTGCGAGTTTTTGGATGGGCAAAGCCAGGAAATGTTGAAACAGATCGAGGAGGAGATGAAAAAGGCGGCGGGGAACCTCGATTTTGAACGGGCCGCGGAAATGCGCAATATGCTGGACGATCTTCGCCGCACCACCAGACCGGCTCGCCGCTTTACACGTGGTTCGTTACCGACATCGATTGATCCGCAGGCCGATCTGCAGTCCCTGGCAGACGCACTGCTCTTGCCAGGGCCACCAACGGTGATGGAGTGCTTCGATATATCGAACATCTCTTCGACGCACATCGTCGCGTCAATGGTCAGCTTTCGAAACGGTGTACCCGATAAATCCAACTACCGTCGCTACCGGATCCGGACGGTGGAAGGGCAGGACGACTTCGCGAGCATGGCGGAAGTGGTTCGGCGCCGTTATTCGCGGGTGCTCCTGGAAAGCAGGATGGCTGCTCCGGATCTGGCTGAGTTCAGCCAGGAGACGGTTGACGAGTCGGTTGCGAGAATCCGGCCCGTGGTATCTGAGCGACTCGTTCGTCTGCCCGATCTGATCATCGTCGATGGCGGCAAAGGGCAGCTGACGGCCGCGTGTAAGGAACTTCAGCGCCTTGGGCTGCAGAACGTTCCGATCGTCGGATTAGCGAAAGAATTTGAGGAAATTTACCGGCCGGGACGACCGTTGCCGCTGCAATTGCCCGATGATTCGGGAGCGTTGCAGCTTTTGCAGCGGATTCGAGACGAGGCACATCGCTTCGCGAACGGCTATCATCAACTCCTGATGAAAAAGCGGGTTGCTGAAAGCATCCTGGACGACTGCCCTGGCGTCAGCGACAACCGCAAGCAGGCACTGTTGAAGCATTTCGGTTCAGTCGACCGGCTTCGCAAGGCCTCTGTGGCCGAAATCGCGCTGGTTGATGGGATCAGCGATAGACTGGCAGAAGTGATTTCTCAGTTTCTGCAGCGGTAGTCAAGGGGAGCAGACGTATCGGCGTATCGGCGTATCGGCGTATCGGCGTGATCGATGCAGGCTGCAGAAACTCCTTGCGCGAATTGGCGTCGGGTGGTGTTCTACCCACTCAGATGAGACAGACAAAGGTCACGGCGAGGGAAACGTCCGCCAGTAGTTTCGCCAACACGCCGAAACGCCGACACGCCGATACGCCGATACGTCGACAAGCCGTTTCAACGCTGTATGCGACCTGGCTGGTTGCACTCGCACTGGTTCCACCGGTACGGTCACAGGAGGCGGATTCAGGCAATGCCGCGAGCTTGAAGCCGAGTTGGGAGACGCAACGTCAGGCCGCGACCTACGCGCTGGCTATTCCGGCCCCGAGAGGCCAGATCACGGATCGGAATGGAGTGCCCCTGGCCCAAACTCGTGTCAGCAATAATTTGAGCGTCGTTTTTCCGACGCCGTTCGATTTTACAGACAAGCAAATTGTCGAATTTGTGAATCGTGCAGTTGCTTCCGTCCGCGGGCTGACCAGCCGGCCCATTGGATTTTCGGAAGATGCTGCAGTCCAACACTACCGGAATCGGGGCGTGATTCCTTTCGATGTGGCCACCGACCTTCCGGATGAGGAAGTGGCAAAGCTACAAAACCGGCTGCCGCCGGGTCTAAAGCTTCGGGCAACCTACGTGCGCATTTACCCTCAGGGTTCAGTTGCCGGGCAGATTGTTGGGTATACGGGTCGCACCAGCCGGGAAAGCACGCGGGTTCTGCAGAATAACGAACCGCTGTGGCCGGAAAGTGAGGGACGGGAGGGACTGGAGCAAACGTTTGACGACCAGCTCCGCGGCAGACCGGGTCAGTTGGAGCTGACCTTCGACAAAGACGGAAACAAAACTGGAGAACGAATCGCTACGCCGCCGCAGCCGGGATATAACCTCGTGACGACGATCGACGTCGATATCCAGAGGCTGGCGGAAAAGATTCTCCAGAAAAGAGCAAAGCGCGGCGCCATCGTGGTACTCGACCCAGGTACGGGTGAAGTCCTGGCCCTTGCCTCGTGGCCAACCATCAATCCGAATGATTTCGTGCCTACAATTTCGGAGGAAAAGTTCATGAAGATCGAGAGCGACCCAAACATTCCGATGCTGCCGCGCGCCTATCGCTCCGCGTATCCTCCAGGGTCGACGTTTAAGGTCTTCGTCGGAATTGCTGCTTTCGAAACGCACGCAATCGACCCGACGGACGAATTCGATTGCACGGCGGCGTGGGAGATTGGCAACTTGGTCTTCCGAAATTGGAAGAAGACAGATTCAGGTGACCTGAATTTTCGGCAAGCGCTGACGCAGTCGTGCAATACCTGGTTCTTCCAGGCTGGGCAGAAGATCGGTGCGCGTGCGTTGGTGAGTTGGGCGAAACGCCTCGGACTCGGGGAACGCACCGGAATTCTTTTGAATGGAGAAGCCGAAGGCAGAATTCCGACCGATGACTACATGGAACAAACGTATCATCGCCATATCATGGGAGGCGATCTGGCGAACCTGTCGATTGGCCAAGGGGATCTCTTGATTTCGCCACTCCAAATGGCGCAGGCTATGGGTGCAATCGCGAACGGCGGGATTCTGTATCAGGCGAGAATTGTACGGCAGGTCCAGACCCTGAACAATGAGATAGTCTACATGTACAACCCGCGGGCCAAAGACGTGATAAAGCTTGGACCAGTCACGCTGGAGGAAATTCGGAAAGGAATGATAGGAGTGGTGTCCAATGCAAACGGTACCGGTGGTGCCGCAGAACTGAAGAACGTCAAGGTTGCCGGTAAAACGGGCACCGCTCAGTGGGGACCGAAGAAGAAGGAGCGTACGGCCGCGTGGTTCGTCGGATTTGCTCCGGCTGAGGCTCCAAAATATGCTTTTGCCGCACTCTATGAAGGTGCGCCCGGCGAAGTGGCCCACGGGGGTACCGTAGCCGCTCCAATGATCGGCGAGCTGTTGCGCGAGCTCTTTAAGGGGGAGGCTCCTCCTCCCAAGAAGGGTCAAGAAGACGAGTCTGATGAGGAGGATGACAATGCAGAGCCGATGCAGGATCAGAGCAACTAGCCTGCATCGCTCACAAATCTTCAGAGGATTTGTGAGCGATGCAGGCTCAGGCAGGAGAATCCTCCGGCTGTGCCGGACAATTCTCCTGCTTTTTGGGAAGAAGGATTTAACAACAGTTTGTTTCGATTCAGCTATTTTAAATCATGCTCTTAGATGGACGCGGAAGCGTCTGTTTAAGAGCTTTCTAGCCCGCAATGAGCTCGTCGCCTCGAATTTTGCGTGATTTTTGCGGGCTAGACAGGGCCTTTGCTATCTATAGGACCGATACGACTTATATGACCTATATACACCCCTCCGCCGATACGCCGGCCTCGTCGTCGCGCGCCGCGGCTCGGACGGCCGCCGTCGTTCCGCGGACGCGGAACTATGGCGCCCCTGCTTGCCCGACGTAGCAAAGGGGAACAGGGGCGGAGTCGGGAGCGACTCGACTGAGCTCGCCGAAGTCCTCGCCCTACCGCGATCTTTCGAGATCTGTCAGCGATACACGCTGACAAGGTGGTCAAAAATGGGTTGCAGCCCGCTGGCTTTGCGTTGAGGCTGAGTTTCATAACCATGAAACGGACTCGAATTACCCTCTTAGCTCTCTTTTTGTCTTCTGCTTTGTTTTCGTATGGGGAAGACGCCAAACCGAGTGCTTCCCCGGCGCCCGGTTCTTCTGCGAGTACGACTATCAAAGATGACAAAGACAAGGTCAGTTACAGCTTAGGCGTGGACATTGGACGGACGCTGCAACGGCTACAGCTGGATCTGAACCAGGATGCGCTCTCCAAGGGGATCATCGATGTCCTGGGCAATAAGCCGATGGCCATGACCGATCAAGAGCTGCAACAGACGCTCCAAGCCTTTCAGCAGAAAATGATGCAGAAACAGCAGGAGGCGATGTCTAAGAAGCAGGAAGAAATGAAGACCGTCGCTGAGAAAAACAAGGCCGACGGCAAAAAGTTTCTCGATGACAACGCCAAGAAGGCCGACGTGAAAACGACATCCAGCGGGCTTCAGTACAAGGTCATCAAAGAGGGTAAAGGGGACAAGCCGAAGGATACGGACGTCGTGGAAACTAATTATCGAGGTACAACGATTGACGGTAAGGAATTCGACAGTTCTGCTAAGCATGGCAGCTCGTTCAGCTTCCCTGTCAACGGTGTGATCAAGGGTTGGTCAGAAGCACTGAAGATGATGCCGGTGGGTTCAAAATGGGAACTCTATGTTCCTTCCGACCTGGCTTATGGCGACGAGGGCTATGGCGAAGACATTGCACCCGGCTCGACTCTTGTTTTCGAGGTAGAGCTGCTCAGCATCAAGAAGAATGCCGGAAATAATCCTCCCGGCAGCACCGAACAACAGCCGGAGAACGGCGCAGCAAAAAAGCCGACAGGCTCCTAGCCCGCAAAAATCACCTGAAAGTCAAAGCGACGAGCTCATTGCGGGCTAGAAATAGCCTGCCTCGCTCACAAATCTCTAAGGATTTGGGAGCGAGGCAGGCTCCGAATATGCAACTCCTGGAGTTGCTTCTCGGGGACCTGATTGGGCGAATCCATCATCAGATCTTGGCCCCGACTGTTCTTAGGAAACGCGATGACCTCTCTGATGTTCGATGTTCCGGCGATGAGCATCACTAACCGATCGACTCCCAGCGCGATTCCACCGTGGGGCGGGGCGCCGAATGTAAAAGCACGTAAAAGATGGCTGAACAGTTTCTGCTGCCTTTCGGCGTTGATGCCCAGCACCTGAAACATTTTGGCCTGCAGTTCTTGCTCGTGTATTCGGATACTGCCGCCGCCGATCTCGACACCGTTGAGCACCACGTCATAGGCCTCGGCCCGCACCTTTCCGAATTCGCCTGCCGCCAATAATCCCAGGTCCTCCTGCTTGGGACGGGTAAACGGGTGATGCATCGCGCTCCATTTGTTCTCCGCCGGATCAAAAGCCAGCAACGGAAAATCCAGGACCCAAAGAAATTTCAAATCGGTCGGATCCTGAATCAGCTGTAAATAATCTGCTACTTTTAAACGTAACCGCCCAAGAGTCGTGCAAACGATTTCCCAGCTATCGGCACCGAAAAGAATCAGGTCGCCCTCCGCGATCTTCAGCGTTTCGTTGAGCGCCGCCTTTTCCGTCTCGGTAAAGAATTTGACGATCGGCGATTTCCATTCACCTTGCTCGATTTTAATGAACGCGAGCCCTTTCGCTCCGGATTGTTTCGCGAGGTTCGTCAGATCTTCGATTTGACCTGCCGTAATCTTGGCGAAGCCTTTTGCATTGATGGCCTTTACTACGCCTCCGGCGTCTATAGCCCCGCGGAAAACCTTAAACTGGGAACTACGAAATAAATCGGTCAATTCCACCAGCTCCATCCCAAAGCGCATGTCAGGCTTATCGGTGCCGAAGCGGTCCATCGCGTCGTGATAGCTGAGGCGGACGAACGGTGTTTGGATATCCAGGCCTCGCGTTGCACGGAAAATTTCCCGCAGCAGACCTTCGATAAGCCGAATGATATCGTCTCGTTCGATAAAGGAGGCTTCCAGGTCGATCTGGGTCAGCTCGGTGATTCGGTCCGCGCGTGGATCCTCGTCCCGAAAGCATTTTGCGATTTGAAAATATCGTTCGATTCCCCCGACCATCAACAATTGCTTGTATTGCTGGGGCGATTGGGAAAGAGCATAAAAATGGTTGGGGATCAACCGGCTTGGAACAAGGAACTCCCGAGCTCCCTCCGGCGTACTCTTTGAGAGAACAGGTGTCTCGATCTCGATGTAACCTTCCCGGTCTAGATATTCGCGCGTAGCTTTAGCCACCAAGTGGCGAAATTTGAGGTTTCGGACGAGCGAGTGTCTGCGGAGATCGAGATACCGATGTGTAAGCCGTAGATCTTCGTTTCCGACCTCTGAATCCAACGGGAACGGCAAAATTTCGGACCGATTCAGGATATTCAATGATGAGGCGACCACTTCGATTTCGCCTGTTCCGAGTTTCGGATTTTGAGTTCCCTCAAGCCTGGGTGCTACCTTTCCAATGACTTGCACCACGTCTTCGCTCCGGAGCGTGTGCGCCGACGCTGCGACCTCAGGAAACTCTTCGGGGCGAAACACAACCTGAGTCAGACCCTCTCGGTCTCTGAGATCGATAAAAATTACGCCGCCATGGTCGCGTCTAGAATCGACCCAGCCGGCAAGTGCCACTTCCTGACCCACATCGGTGGCCCTGAGTTCGTTGCAATGATGAGTGCGGTACATGGCTCGATCAACTAAGGCGAAATGCTTTTGCTCCCAAGTAGAGCAGGAAGTTCATCAATCGAAATCAATTCTTCTCTGCGTTCCGCAAGAAGCTTAACGCGTACCTGCGGCCACTCCTGACCGACCACGATAGCGTAGATAGCGTGAAGAGCTTCTGCTTGTTGAAATTGTCTCCCGACCTTGGCCGGTTGAAACCAGTAGTCCACGGTGATACCGGATTGGCGGAGCGAACTTGCAAGCCGGATCGCATCCGGCCGCCGACTTTCATCGGCGACCACGATGAAGGCGCTAAGCCCGGTCCCGAGAGCCTCCTCGATGCGTATCCTAGTGTGATCGAGTTCCCGCAACAGGTCCGCGAATGTCACGTCCCCGATCGCAAAACCGGCTGCAGGCAAATCTATCGCGCCATCGCTGATCACGGAAACGAGGTTGTCATACCGGCCCCCTCCAGCGAGGGAACGGTTTTCTTTCTTGCGATCAAAAATCTCGAAGACCAGCCCCGTATAGTAGTCGAGTCCTCGAACGATCGTCAGATCAAGTTCAACAAAACTTTCCAAGCCGCGCCAGCGCAGTTCCTGGAACAAGCCGCCGAACCCAGGGACCGATTCTGCCGGCGTCGCCAGAAACTCTCGAATCTGGTCAAGTTCAAGGCCGAAGCCCTTCAGCTTATGCGCGGTGACCTCCGCGCTATCACGTTCAAGTTTGTCGATAATCGAAAGGAACTCAGGTAACCGTTCGATGGGCTTTTCCTGCTTCGTCAGGAACTCGGCCCAGAGATTGCGGTTGTTGACTCGCACGAAAAAATCATCCTCGGTGAGCCCAAAGACCCGGTGCAGCGCCACCGCGAGCGCGATTAGTTCTGCGTCGGCGGCCGGAGAATCATCTCCGATGATGTCACAATTGATTTGATAAAACTCCCGCAGGCGCCCCTTTTGCGGTTTTTCAAACCTGAAGAATGGAGAAATGCTGAACCATTTGATCGGCTTGCGATAGTCCCTTTCCCGCGCGGCGACCAGGCGGGCCAGCGTCGGAGTCATCTCCGGCTTCATGCAGACGTCCCGACCTCCCTGATCGGTGAACCGGAATAGCTGCGTTTTTAATTCGTCTCCGCTCTTCTTTTTATAGAGTTCCGTCGGTTCAAGGGTCGGGCCATCGTACTCTTGAAATCCGAATGCGCGCGCAACGCGACGCCAATTCTCGAAGACGTAATTTCGGAAAGCGCAATCCTCTGGGTAATAGTCACGGAACCCGGGTAACCGTTGCATAGACAGAGGCCGAAAGGATGCATTCAACCCGAAGAAAAGCAAACCGGTTTTGGAAATCCTTGGCTCGGCCCAAATGTAGGCTGACGAAATCCGGGTTTGCGTTAAAACTGTCGTTGGCGCTGAGGCCGTTTTGATGCCATGTTGCCGGTCCCATGAATCCTCCTTTGTTAAAGCTCGTCATCCTGCCGGAGCGGCTTGCGGTGTGTAGGTTAGATGCCAAGGCCCCTATTCCAGATTGGGCCGTGGGTGAATCTTTCCTCTCAATCAGCCGCACCCGCGACGAACTTTCTGTGATTTGCGAAGATCGGTTCGTTCCTGGTGGCACGCACGCCAGTCGAGGCTGGCGGGGGTTCAAAATAGAGGGTCCGCTGGATTTGGATCTGGTTGGGATTCTGGTTTCCGTGGCCGTGCCGCTTGCGCAGTCCAACATAGGCATTCTGCCCATCGCGACTTACGAAACAGACTACGTCCTGGTAAGAGATCAGCAGTTGGCCGACGCGGTGAAAGCGTTGCGGTTCGCTGGATTCGACGTAGTCGAGTAGCGCACTCAAGCGTTTCTGGTTTCTCACAGTTCGTCGCCTTCCCGTGGACGTGTTCTTGTGCGATCCGTGGTAGGGCTGGTAGGGCGAGGCTCTGGTAGGGCGTGGCGGCTCGGGTAGCACGAGGACTTCGGCGAGCTCAGTCGAGCCGCTCCGTCCGAGCCGTTGCCCTGACGGCGTTTGGCCGAAACGGGATCGCGCGAAACCAGAACCCAGAAACGCTAATGGCGAAGGTAGACTCCACCACAGTTCCGTTCCGGCTCGTGATCCACGGCGGTGCCGGGGCGATTGATCGCGAGAGCATCTCGGCGCAGAGCGAACAAGAATATCGGGACGCGCTGACCGCAGCGCTGATCGCTGGTCGTGACGTTCTGGCTGGCCATGGGTCAGCGATGGATGCCGTCGTGGCGACTGTTCAGATTCTGGAGGATTGCCCGTTGTTTAACGCCGGGCGGGGTGCGGTCTTCAATGCCGACGGAAAAAACGAGCTCGATGCCGCGATTATGGATGGTCGGACACTGGCAGCCGGAGCCGTTGCCGGCGTGACGAAAATTAAAAATCCGATCGCGGCTGCGCGGCTGGTCTTAGCCGAATCAAAACAGGTCATGCTTGCCGGTGAAGGTGCCGAACGATTCGCGACCTTAGGAGGAGCAGTGATGGTGTCACCTGACTACTTTTTTACTGAGCAGCGATGGGCCGATTTCCTCCGCGTAAAACATCTGGAAGAATTGGCGGCTTCGGTCGGAGACCACAGTCCGGAGGTTGATCCCGACCGGATTGCTGGCACGGTCGGAGCAGTTGCGCTCGACACGCATGGTGATCTTGCCGCTGGAACATCGACTGGAGGAATAACCAACAAGCGTTTCGGGCGGATCGGCGATTCGCCGATCATCGGCGCAGGCACTTACGCAGATAATGAAGGATGCGCCGTCTCCGCAACGGGGAAAGGAGAATTTTTTATGCGGGTCGTGGCGGCACACGAATTGTCCGCGTTGATGAAATACCGGCACATCTCTATCACCGAGGGAGCCGAATTGGTCATCGAGAAGATTGCTAATCTGGGCGGGCAAGGTGGTCTCATTGCCGTCGACCGAGCGGGCCGGTTTGCAATGACCTTTAACAGTATCGGTATGTACCGTGGCACCATTGGAGCTGATGGTAATCCCGAAACAGCGATATTTCGGTGATGGAAATAGGGCGTATCGGCGGAGGGGTGTATAGGTCATATGGGTCCTATAAGCCCTATATGACCCATACGCCGACACGCCGACACGCCGATACGCCCACACGGCGCCATTGCGGGAGCGCGACGTTGAGCTACGCTAACTTCCGTGAAACGCGGATGGCTGGTCGCAGTCGCCTCTGCTTGTATCGGATGGGCTACCCTGGCGGCCGCTCAAACCGAAAGGGTAATCCAACGCTACGAACAGGCTGCGCGGGCCAATCCTGTCGACGGACTGCCTGTTGAAAAAATCTGGGAATGGTATCGGGAGCGCGGTCAACTGGATGCGGTAATCGGACGGTACCAGGCCTCTGCGCCGAACGATTTCGCTGCCGCGCTTCTCGCCGGTCATCTGCTGAAACGCTCCAGCCGTTTCGACGAGGCGGCCACCGCGTATGAGTATGCTTCAAGACTTAATCCAGAAAGCCCGCTCCCGTGGCGGAGTCGGGCCGATCTCGAGCTCGCGAGAGATCACCAATCTGAGGCTGCGGGAGCACTCGAGAGGGCGATCGAAAATATATCGGATAACGACCCTCAAAAAATCGATTGGCTGATCGAATTGGGGGATCTTTGGCAGAAACAATCCGAATTCGAGAAAGGCAAACGTGCCTGGACAACCGCTGCGCAGCTCGCACCTGGAAACCTTGAGCTGCGTCTCCAGCTGGCTCGAATCAGTGAAAAGAACCATCAGCTGGATGAGGCAATCGGTCACTATCAGGTAGTCGCGGTGAGCGGTTCACCCTATCAGCGAGCTGTGGCTTTTCGGGAAATTGCGCGAATACAGAGGGGCCGGCACCAGTTTGAGTTGGCCGTCTCTGCGTTAGAACAAGCCATTCAGCTGACCGCTCCCGGAAATTGGGTGCGGGCTGATTTGCAGGCGCAACTAATTCAGGTTTATCAAGAGGCAAATCGCGGCGACGAACTGGAGGAGAAGTGGCAAAGCATGGCGCGAGCTAATCCCCGCGACTTGGGAGCTCTGCAACAGCTGGAGTTATTCTACGCGCGAACTGGCAGGAGTAAGGAGGAGTGTGCAACGCTTCGTCGCATGGTCGAGCTGATGCCCGGTACGCCGGCCTTTAAATCGCGGCTGGCTGACCTCACCGCACTCGATGGAGACGTCCAGGAAGCCGCCCGGCTCTACGATCAGTTGGTTTCCCAGCAACCCGCGAACGTCGATTTTCAGTTCGCGCGTGCGCGACTCGATGTTCAGCTTGGACGGCTAGTCGACGCAGAGCGCCGGGTCAGAGCGCTGGTGAAAGACAGGCCGCAGGATGACGCGGTGCGCAACCAGGTGATCGCTTTTCTAACCCGGTACCGACTCGAGAAAGCGGCAGAGGAAGTTCTCGAACAGGCGGCCGCTACCAATCCTGCAGACGATGCGCCCGCCCTTGTCCAGTTCCTGCTGCACAAACATCGGTTCCTTCCTGCTCGGATTGCTCTCGAGGGTTGGTTGAGTCCGGATACCGTTCACTATGAAAAGGGAGCCGAGCTCTTCAAAGAGGCGGGTTACCCCCTCGAAGCCGAGGCGCTGTTCCGGATGGCGTTGAGGTTCGACCCGCAGAATCGACCGGCTCTGGAGGCGCTGCTGGAACTCTTGATCGGCCGGAACGATCTAGCCCAGGCCCGCAAGTGGATCGAAACCTCCTATGCTTCCACCACGGATGCCGAATGGAGGAGAGATTTGGACCAGAGACTGTTCAACCTCCTGGCAGCGGTCGACGGAACGGCTGTGCTTAATCCCACGGCGTCACTCGGCGCGGCTAAGAATCCCAAGATCGATGCCTTTATAAGCTCCCTGGAAGGAAATGCGCACCAGACGAATCAATCGGGGGACTACCTGAGGCTCGCGGTTTGGCAAGACTGGTCCCGTGACGCCGAAGCTGCTGCCGAAAGCGCGCAGCGGGCGGTCGAACTCGATCCGAAGAACAATGCCGGTCGAGAGTATCTGGTGGATCTTGCCCTCAAGACAAAGAACTGGAGTATAGCCCAGGCTCAGTTGCGGGAGCTTGGAGAGAGAAATCCAGGCGCGTCGGCGAAGTACATTCGAAAGTCGGCAGATCTCTATCTCGATCTCGGACAAGTTCAAGAGGCGGTCGTATGCCTGCATAGGCTGAAATCTATGGTTGGCTCGAATGCCCAAGAGCTCGCCGATCTTGCGGCTGCCTTTCAGCGAGCCAACCTCCGGGAGGAAGCCCTCGAAATCTGGGAACGCGCCTATCGGCAGTCAACCGGGCCGCAAAGAAAAGAGTTACTCGAGTCTTACGTGCGCGCTCTGACCGACAAGGGTCAGCCTAATAGGGCTGCCCAGGTACTGCTCGATTTTTTCGATGAGCAGGCAAACCCGGATTCACAGAGAACAGCTTTCGATTCTTTGTTGGATCATTGCGAACGGACTACATTGTTGCCCTGGCTTGAACGCGAAATGTCGCGGCGACGAGACCAGCATCCAACTGATTATTTCATTCAGGTCTGTGTTGCGAAAGTTCTGCAGAGGCAGGCTCGAGACGTTGAGGCATTCGATTTATTAGAAAAGGCCTACTTCTGTGCGCCCGACCCAGCGGCTTCATTGCGGACATTGGTCGCGGAGGCGGAGAGAATCGGAAACCTCGCCGCCGCGTTTGAGTACCAGAAAAGGCTGACTTACTTCGTTCCGGCAGACGATCCGCAGCCATTGATCAAGCTTGCGGCTCTTGAGGCCACCGATTTCCGCGACGCGTCCGGGACCTGGGATCAGCTAATAGTTCGATTCCCAAGAGACGTTGATGTCCTCACGCAGGCTGCCCGGTATTTCGAGCGAAAGCTTTCCACCGATCGTGTCCTCGAGCTGTTGCTGCGAGTAATTGATTTGGATTCAGCGAACATTGAAGCGCTTTATAAGGTTGGCTGTATCCGGCAGGAGCGAAATCAACCAGAGATCGCGCGTTATTGCTTTGAGCGGGTAATCGCGGCAACGAAGAGAGAAGAAAGAGAGGGTGAAATCCTCCGGTATCCGCTGCCTGAGATCACCGTGGGGTCGGCCGGGTACGAGGCCGCGCTGCGGTTGCGCGATTGGTACACCAGGGGTGGAATCGAAGACTCGGTGCGCGAGTTCTGGCGTGCGAATCACCAGAACCGGCCCGCGACTACCGATCTCGACCGACGATTAGATAGCGTCGTTCGATGGGTCACTTGCATAGAAGACGGCTCCGGGCGACGGGATGAGGTTCGCGCGGTCTGGCGCAGCAGAGAACTTGGGGAACCAACTGCCGCGCTCTGGGCCTATTTTGCCGCGAGGGACTCTGACACGATACTGGCTTTGACGGCCTCACAACTGGCGGCGGCTCCGAGAGACCGGGACCTGCAACAGGCGTATCTGTGGTACACGATGGAGGCTCGACAGTACGCCGGACTAAGGCGTTGGATCGACCCAGAGGATCCGAGCTCCGATGAGAAGCGAACACTTTTGCTGGCTGTTTTAGCTGATTATCTCGAGACCCACCCGCACGATGGTCTGGATGGTCTGATCGAAACACTGTTTCCTCAAGGAGAAGGTCCCGTGCCGACGTTGTGGGATAGCGCACGCATTTTTGCGGCCCGCGGGAGGTATCCGCAGGCGATTCGCCTAGGTAACTTGGCGTTCGGACGTGCGGTGCTCAGAAAATGTGAGATGGCAAACGAAATCGCGCGGTGGCTGATCAACGCAGACAAAACGGAGCAGGCGCGCGAGATTCTTGTCAACGCAATCAAGGGCGAGGCGGAGAAATTGGGGGAGGATTTCCTATCCAGCTTACATGCGCTGTACGAACTCTCCACGGACGACCAGCGCGCCGACCTGCTCGATGGATTCCTGTCGAAAAAGAGTCACCGGAGCATTTCGAACCGAGATCTCCTGGCCGCAGCCTGTTTCCTCGGATGGGGCGGTCAGTACGCGCGCGCCGAGGGGTGCCTGACACGGGTGTTCGAGCAACCGGCCTGGACTGGTGACGACACGTGGGGAGCGATCGACGACGTCGGCCGCCGAGCTAGCCAGTTTGCCGACCAGACGGCTCGGCTTTTCCTGGCGCATCAGCTGCAACCACTTGCCCGGTTTGTCTGGGAGAGAATGATTGCGGATCGCGCGTTTGTGCGTATGCAAGGTGACGAAAGCCGCGAAGCCCTTGACGGGTTCAGAATTAAATTGGCCGAACTCGACCTCAGCGCTGCGAAACCGAGTCAAGCAGCGGAGGTCCTGGACGGTCTCCGCAGCGGAGACGCTGATTCCCGGGACTCACTACGCGCGCTTGCTTCGCAATTGGAGACAAAGCGATGGTTCCGACTGGCTGCGCTCGCGTATACGAGGCTGTATGCGGAAGCACCCTCAAATGCGAGTCAATTCCGGGCCGTCCAGGAGATGATTCAGGCAACCGGCGACCCCACTCTGATGCCCACGCTGCTGGAGCCAATTGTTGATGGAGTTGTTCCTCCGCCGGTTGGAATTGAACGATCCGAGGTCATTCTTCGCTTGGCTGATGTGTATACTCTGATCGGCCAGCCCGCGCACGCCAAGGCACTCTTGGAACAGGCCTTGCGGGAAGAACCCGGGAATGAAGATTATCTCAAAGCGTTTGCCACGTTGCCGGATCTGCCCCCTCTAGAAGCGGAAAAGGTCTGGCGCCAGCTTCTAGAATTGCAACCCGGCAAGGCAGAGTACATTCATGGGCTGGCCATTTTGTATCTGCGAACCGGGAGATCTGACCAGGCAAATCAACTGATTCGCGAAGCGAATCAGACCCAGTCTGTCGTGACGACCCGGCCTGAAGCCGCTGTCGCGGGTGCCTCTCCAACCGAACGAAGCCAGAGCAACATAAATGATCTGGTTCAAAGAGCCCACGAGGCAATCCGGGAAGGCATGCCCGCGAATGTCTCTGGTATTGCCGCAGATCTGAAAAGGCTTGGTAAGCCGAAAGAAGCCGTTGAACTAATGCGCTCGGCAGTGGAAAGCGCGCCAGAGCAGAACATTAGGTTTTTCCTGGAACAACAGCTCGTCAACGATTTTCTCGCGACGGAGGAGCTCGAGACCGGGCACGACCTCGAAACTCTTAAGGATCTTGCTTCGGCTCAGCCCAATTTGCTCTTGGCCTTCTATCAGACTCTCCAGAAGGCTTCGGGAAACGGGCTCCATCACGCGCAGGGGATACTTGAGGCCGATTGGACCGCCGGTGTACCACTCGCCGGTGAAATGATGGTTCATACCTATCTCGCGAACAAGGATGAAGTCCATGCCGAGGAGACACTGCGAAAGCTTATTAGCTTTCCCTTTTTGAATGAGGGCACACTCGCAAGGCTGCAGTCAGAGCTGATCAGTTTGAACAAGCCTCGTTTGGCCATTCCGGTGATCGAGGAGCAGATTCGTCGCAATAAAGATGATCTACGACTTCGATTCGCACTCTGTTCGCAGCTCTGGGCTATGGGCGAGCGCGGAACGGTCAGGCGTGAGCTCAATCAGCTCATCTACCGAGGCGCGGTGCAGGCGGATGCCCTAGTGCAAATCGCCAACTTTTGCATTTCATTGAAAGATTCCGGGCTGGCCCGCGAATGGCTAGAGACGGCGTTACGGAGCGATCCAGATCAGCGTCACCCTGAACTCCGTCTGGCGTTCGCCAGGCTGCTGCTTGACGACGGTGATTCTATGAAAGCACGCGACCTCCTTCGAAGCGTGCAAATCTATCGCGCGGATAGGCTTTTTCATCCCTTTATTGAACTGTTGGTGGAAGCGGGGCTTGCAGATGAGTGGTTCGGCGAGATTGATAACCTTCCGCCGGATGTCGGTGCAGAGGTCTGGACGGCTAGCGTAGACCGTTGGATAGACCACAAAGGTTACGCGCGAGTACTCCGAGCGCTGGAATCCCGGCCACAATGGGCCTATCGAGTCGTCGATCGGGTTCCGGTTCTTTTCGAAGATCCGGCGCTAGCTCCCGAGCTTTCCGATATCCTGGCGAAGTGCTTTGACAAGATCGTCTTGGAGCAAACTGACGCGTTCCAAGCGCTCAGATTTGCGGGTACCCTTATGTCGACCCCGCAACGATCTGTTGGAGTCAGAATTCTCGAAGCTGTGGCCCGCAGTGAAACTGGAGATCCGGCTGAACAAGCGAGATTGCGGCTCGACGAAATCAATCATTAAGCCCGCAATCAGCTCGTCGCTCCGGCTGTTGTGCGTGTGTTTTGCGCGGGCGCAAACCACGCGCACAACAGCCGGAGCGACGAGCTGATTGCGGGCTATAAGGCTCTTAAACAGGCGCTGCACGCCTGTTTAAGAGCCCGATTTAAAATAAATGAATTGAGAAACTGTTTTAAACTCTTCTCTTCTAAAAGCAGCGGAATTGTCCGGCGTAGCCGGAGGCCACCTTCGCTCTACGAGCTACGGCGCGCCCGCAAAGCTGGAAAAGGCCGCGCCATAGCGAAGCGGCGGCGGGATTCCGCTGCCTGAGCCTGCGTCGCTCAAAAATCTCTAAAGATTTGTGAGCGACGCAGGCTGGCTAGATTCGTTTTTCAAAGCAAACGGCGGACGAATCGCTTTCGAATGGCGGGAAATTGGGGATGCGATAGAAGCCGGCCTTGCCGTAAAGAGCAATGGATTCGGGCTGCCTGATACCGGTCTCGAGACGCATCGCATCGTAGTCAAACTGACGGGCGAAACGTTCGAGTTCGTCTAGAATTTTCGTGGCAATGCCGAGGCCACGTTGGGTTGGGGCGACAAACATTCGTTTGACTTCAACGCTGTTCTCGTCCACCGGGACCAGCGCTCCGCATCCAACCGCGTTTCCGTCGGCGCGAGCGACCAGGAAAACGCTTCTCGGGACCGCCACCAGCGCCGGATCGAAGATGCCAACATCGGCCGGAGGCGAATCGTAACGTTTTTTGACTTCGTCCACGAACGCAGAGAGGAGTCGTTGGACATCCGGAGAACTGGGATCTTCTTGCGCAATCGTAATCATCTGAGGAATGCACTTACCTTTGCGCAAACAGCGCGTGCAAAGCGACGCAAAATTTTCGGGGAAGAGCAAATTCGGTCGATAATTCGATCGCATTAACTGTTTGATTTATTCATTCGATTGAATTAGTCTCTGTTGTGACTAATCCTTTGCCAAATCAGCCCGAGCTCGATGCTAAACAACGACTGATCGAAGCCGGTCTGGAGATTTTCGGAGCCTACAACCTGGAGGGAGCCACGACCCGGCAACTCGCCGAGCGAGCCGGAGTGAACCAGGCGGCAATTCCTTACTACTTCGGCGGCAAAGAGGGCCTGTATCTCGCGGTCATCCAATACATGCTTCAACACAAAGGTTCCCAAGTCCTGCCCGTAGCGCAACAGATCCGGCGCAAGATGTCCGGGCGCCGGCTGACTCCCGAAGAAGCTCTCGCTTTGATCCGAACGTTGTTCT
>Ga0213878_10000295_pt1 | contig 19294 bp, 21 predicted proteins | sample VelepicoBEBS_R02_FD_161053 | JGI IMG/M metagenome (GOLD analysis project Ga0213878, IMG submission 161053) | Vellozia epidendroides bulk soil microbial communities from rupestrian grasslands, the National Park of Serra do Cipo, Brazil - BS_R02 | ecosystem: Environmental > Terrestrial > Soil >... | reverse complement strand
TCATCCACAGCAGCACGACCGCGTCGACCTCGCGCGAGCGCTCGACGACGTGGTATCGGTAGGCCCAGATCACCCCTTCGTCTTCTTCGATGAACGCTTCGTTGAGCTGCGCGACGCGGTTCTGCAGGAACGCCCGGGCCTCGTTCGGGTCGAGCTCGTACCAAGCCGGGCGCGGGATGAAGGTGGTCAGGTAGAACTGGGGTGGGGCGAGCTCGTCGTCGTCATCGCCGCCACCGCCGGCGTCGATGCGGTCAAGGGGATCCATTGCGTCCTCTGTACCCGTGGCGGGACGCGCGCGCCTGTTCGGGCTAGTGGGTCACCTACGGTGACCCAAACTCCTAGACGCGCCGGCCGAGGATCGCGACGTCGCGCAGCACGCCGTCGAGCCGCGCGACGCCGCGCATCGTCCCCCAGCGCTGGAAGTCGAAGCGCTCGAAGAGCCGCAGCGAGGCCGGATTGTGGGTGAAGACGCGCGCGACGTAGACCTCGATCCCGCGTTGCGGCGCTTCGGCGATCGCGTGCCGCAGCAGCTTCGCGGCGATCCCGCGCCGCTGCCGGTCGGCTGCGACGTAGACGCTGACCTCTGCGGTGAGATCGTATCCGCTGCGTTCCGACCACGGAGCGATCGTGCACCAGGCGGCGATCCCCGTGCCCGTCGCGGGCGCTTCGTCCGCCGCGACCCAGAACGCGTACCGCTCGCCGTAGGCACGCAACCGGTCGCGCTGCTGCTCGGCCGTGATCGGCTCGAGCCGCGCGGTCGCCGCGCGACCGGCGATCGCCGCGTTGAGGATCTCGGCGACCGCTTCCGCGTCGCCGTCGCGCGCACTTCGGATCACGAGCTGCTCCGCGGCCGGCATGCACGTTGATACGACGTTCCGCCGCGAGCACCCGCGCGCGCTAGTCGTAGATTCCGAGCACGCGCCAGCCAGCGGGTTCTGCCGACAGCCGCAGCAGCGAGCCGTCTTCGAGGAAGACGTCGTACTCGTCGCGGACGAGCGGGGTGCTTTCGCCGGTGGCGTTCGTCCACCAGCCTTCTTCGGCACGCCACGGGCCGGCGAACTCGACGACGTGCTGCGGCGGCGAGCCGACGAAGCGCGGCGCGCCGTCGATCACACGCACCTCGATCGGGCGCGGCGCGGTCAAGCGCAGTTGCAATGTCGCGGTCTCGGGGAGCGGCGCGGGCTCGGCGCGCGGGCCGCGCGTCGCGAGCGGCTCGAGCGTGAACGGCTCGAAGCTGAAGCGGCGCTCGATGCGCGAGCCTTCGACGACGCGCGCGCGCAGCGCGCGGCCTTCGCCGAGCGCCGCGTCGAGCCGCGCGAGCACGACGCCGATCGCGTCCGGATCGGGATCGCTCGCCGCGAACAGCGAGAGCGCGACGCCGCCGCTCGCGAGCTCTTCGGCGCTCAACCGCAAGCCGACGACGGGCGCGCCGAGCGTCACGCCTTCGAGCCGCGCGCGCAGCAGCTCGAACAGCGTCGACGGCACCGCGGTCGGCTGCGCGACGCGCGTCGTCAGCTCGCGCGTCTCGCCGTCCTCGCACTCGAGCCGCAGCACCAGCCGCCCGGCGCGTTTTCCCGCCGCGCACAGATCGTCGACGACCCAGCCGACCAGCGTGCGCAGCGCGAACAGCACCTGCTCTTCGGAGCTCGCTTCGCCTTCGCCGTAGAGCGCGCGGCCGACGCGCAATGCGCGCGCGCGCGGCTCGAGCGGACGGCGGTCGATCCCGCGCGCGAGATCGTGCCACCTCGCCGCCTCGGTTCCGAAGCGGCGCACGAACGGGCCGTGCGGGAGCGCGGCGAGCTCGCCGAGCGTCGTCACGCCGAGCAGCCGCAAGCGCTCGAGCGCGCCGCGCTCGAGCGGCAGCAGCTCGAGCGAAAGCGGCGCCAGAAACGCCGCCGGATCGCCGTCGCACACGACCCCGTCGCCGCGCCACGCCGCCGCGCGCGCGACGAAGCGGTTCGGCCCGCACGCGACGCGCACCGGGACGTCGAATCCGGCCAGCGCGCCGCGCACCGCGGCGAGCCACGCGGCGGGTTCGCCGCGCACGCCGTGCATCTCCAGAAACGCGCAGCCCAGCCCGTCGTCCTCGACGAGCGGCGAAGCGGCGTCGAGCGCCTCCAGCATCTCGGCCCACACCCGCACGTCGGCGGCCGGGTCGTCGAAGACGGTCCGCGCCTCCGTCGCGGTCGCCTGCGCCTGCACCAGCGTCATCCCGCGCCGCACGCCGAGCGCGGCCGCGGTCAGCGTGCAGTCCACGACGCGCCCGCGCTCGATCCGGTCGGCCAGGATCAGCGGCGCGTCGAGGTCGATCGCCTGCCCTGAGCCGGTCGAAGGAGGCTGGGTCAGCCGCGCGACGGCGAGCCGGAACGCCGGAGCCCAGACGCAGACGATCGGCACGGGAGAAACGTCCGCGGCGCGCGGACGCGTTGATCGGACATGCTGCTCGCGTTCGCCCTCTTCGCGCTCCCGACGTACGGGCCGGTCCCGGTCGGAACCGCGTCGCCGCCGCCGGCATACCTGCGCGTCCCGACGGCGCCCAATGAAGCGCTGATCGTCAACTCGGGCTCGACGAACCGCGCCGGATACCGCTTGCGCATAACCGCCGACGGTTGGGCGGCGCTGCAGCAGGGCGACGTCCCGATCCGCAAGCGCCTCCCCGCGGCGCTGGTCGCGCGCTTCTTCTCGGACCTCAAAGCGGCGGCGCCGCTCGACAAGCTCCCGGCGGCGCACTGCATGAAGAGCGTCTCGTTCGGCTCGTCGACCTCGATCGGGTACGGCGGGAAGATCTCGCCCGACCTGTCGTGTCCGAGCTCCTCGCCGGCGGCGCGCGCGCTCTCCGTCGACGCCGCGGCGCTGGCGAGCGCCGCCGGCGTCTCGATGCTCCCGATTCCGCGCTGAGCCGCCACTACAGGGCGAGGACCGCGTCCGCGCTCGCGGCGCTGCGCTCGCGCAGGTCGACCAGCGGGGCGCGGTCTTCGAACGGCTCGCAGCGGACCAGCGCCGCGCCGACCGGGGCGGCGCGCTTGTGCTTGCGCACGACCGCGCGCACGTCGTAGCCGGCCGGCTCGCCGAGGTGTCCGGCAGGGCCGTTCCAGCGCACCCGCTCGATCGACGTCTCGAGCCGCAAGGTGGCGAAGTAGCGCAGCTCGGCCGAGGCTTCGTCGCCGAGCGCCAGCAGCAGCGCGTTCGCGCGGTGCGCCAGCGAGGCCAGGCGCGTCCAGGTCGCCGAGCCGATCCCGCGCCCGCTAGGGAGAGCGGGGATCACGACGACCGCGAACGCGCCCGACCGCAGGATGATGTCGGCCGCGCGTGCGGCCTCGACCGGCTCCCCGACACGCACGAAAAGAAGCCGTTCGAGCCGCACGTCGGCGGCCGCAAGCGCGGGCGGGAAGAGGTCCACCCCGACCATCGCTCCCAACCCGCGCCGCGTCGCAGCCGCGAGGAGACGCGCGGCGAGCGCGCTCCTCCCGGAGCTCGGCGGCCCCTCGAGCGTCGCGATCGTGCCGCGCCGGAAACCGCCACACACGGCGTCCAGCTCGGCCAGACCGCTCCGAAGCACCGCTTCCTCGCCGAGCGCGAAGGCCGCCGCCGTCGTCTCCCGGTGACGACGGTCGAGGCGCTCGCGCAAGGCCGCGAAAGCAGGGTCGGCGCTCATGGGAGCCTCATGCTATCGAACATATGTTCGATTGTCAATCCGCATTTATGTGAGCGCCGAGGCAGAAGGACCCCGGGCGCGGCGCGGGGATGAACCGAAGGCCCGTGACCGCACTCCCCACCATCTCCGCCGCGGCGATCGGCGTCGCGCCGCTGGACTACGTCGACCACGTCCTCGACAACGGCCTGCGCGCCATCCTGGTCCCCGACCGCCGGGTGCCCTCGGTCGCGATCAACGTCGTCTACCGCGTCGGCGGGAAGGACGACCCGCCGAACCGCTCGGGGTTCGCGCACCTCTTCGAGCACCTGATGTTCAAGGGGACGGCGCGGACCGCGCCCGAGACGATCGACCGGCTCACCGAGGACGTCGGCGGCTACAACAACGCGTTCACCTCCGAAGACATCACCAACTACTACGAGGTCGTCCCCTCGAACCACCTCGAGCGTTTGCTGTGGGCCGAAGCCGACCGGCTGGCGGCGCTCGAGGTGAACGCGCAGAACTTCGCCACCGAGCGCGACGTGGTGATCGGCGAGTACGACCAGCGCATCCTCGCCGAGCCGTACGGGATGCTCGACGAGCTCGTCAACCGCGAAGCGTACCTGCTGCACCCGTACCGGCGCGGCGTGATCGGCAGTCCCCAAGAGTTGAACGCCGCCGCGCTCGAGGACGTCGTGGCGTTCCACGCGACGTACTACCGGCCCGACAACGCGATCGTCGTCGTCGTCGGCGACCTCGATCCGGACGAGACGCTGGCGATGATCGAGCGCTGGTTCGGCCGCATTCCCACGCCGTCATCGCCGATTCCGCGCGTGCAGGTCGTCGAGCCGCCGCAGGCGGCCGAGCGCTTCTACGAACACCGCGCCGCGAACGTGCCGCTCGCGGCCGTCGAAGAAGTCTATCACATCCCGGCAGCGGCGCATCCCGACGCGGCGGCGCTCGACGTGCTCGAGACGCTGCTCGGCTCCGGCCGCTCCTCGCGGCTCTACTCCTCGCTCGTCTACCGCGAGCAAGTCGCGACGACCGCGTACGCGAGCGCCGACTTGCGCGAGCAGCCCGGACTGTTCAGCGTGCGGCTGATCTGCGCGCGCGGCGTCGCGCTCGCCGGCGCGCGCGCCGCGCTCGCGCGCGAGATGGACCGCCTGCTGAGCGAGCCGCCCGGCGAAGCGGAACTCGAGCGCGTGCGCACGCAAATCGTCAGCAGCTTGGTGCGCTCGCGCCAGATGAACAACTCGGTCGCGATCGCGGTCGTGCGCGCGACGGCCGAGCGCGGCGATCCCGGGTTGATCAACGGCGACCTGGAACGCTACCTCGCGGTCACCGGCGAGGATCTGCTGCGTGTCGCGCGCACCTATCTGCGCCCGCAGAACCGCACCGTGATCGAGTACCTGCCGGCATGAGCGCGATTCCGGCGCCCGCGCCGCCGCGCGACGCCGAGCTTCCCGCGCCGGTCGAGCGCGTTCTCGACAACGGGTTGCGCGTCATCGCGTTCTCGCAGCGCAACTTGCCGCTGATCGCCGCGCAGCTCGTCGTCGGCTGCGGCGGCGTAGCGGAACGCGAAGAGGAAGCCGGTCTCGCCGCGCTCGTCGCCGCGCTGCTCACCCACGGCACGACGAGGCGCAGCGCGACGGAGATGAGCGCCGCGGTCGACGCGCTCGGCGCGCGTTTCGACGCGATCTCCGGCTTCGACGCCTCGGTGTTGAGCATGAGCGCGACGACGCCCGCGTTCCCGCAGGCGTTCGCGCTGCTCGACGAGGTCGTGCGGCAGCCCGCGTTCGCGCCCGAAGAGGTGGAGCGCGTGCGCACGAAGTCGATCTCCGATCTCGCGCTGACGTATGCGAACCCGAGCGGGCTGGCGCGGTTCGTCGCCCAGCGCGTCGCGTACGGCGGCGCGCCGTACGGTCATCCGCTGGCGGGAACCGCCGCGACGCTGGGCGCGCTCGGGCGCGACCGCGTGGCGTGGTTTCACGAGCGCTTCTACCGCTCCGACGACGCGGTGCTGGTGATCGGCGGCGACGTGAGCGCCGACGATGCGTTCGCGCTCGCCGAGCGCGAGCTCGGGTCGTGGCGCGCGCCCGGCACGCCGATCGGCGAGCTGCCGCAGGGCCCGGTTCCGCCGCCGCGCGAGCGCACGGTCGTGATCGACAAGCCCGACGCCGGCCGGACCGCGCTGTACGCGGGCCGGGTGACGATTCCGCGCCGTTCGCCCGACTACTATTCCGCGCTGGTCGCGATGGCGGTGCTGTCCGGGTACAGCGGGCGGCTGAACCAGGAGATCCGGGTGAAGCGCGGGCTCTCGTACGGCGCGGGCGCTTCGCTCGCGGCGCGCCGGATGGAGGGCCTCTTCACCGCGGCGACGCTGGTCGACCACGCGCGCGCGGCGGAGACCGCGGCGGTGATGCGCGCGACGATCCGTTCGCTCGCGGACGCGCCGGCGAGTGACGACGATCTCGTCTCGCGCAAGGCGACGGTGACCGGCAGCTTCTACCGCTCGATCGAGACGATCGACGGGATCGCTGGGATGCTGACCGAGCACGTGCTCTACGACGTCCCGCTCGGCGAGATGCGCGAGTACGCGCCGCGCGTGCGCGCGGTCGACGCGAACGCGGTGCGCGAGTTCGCGGCGCGCGAGCTGATCCCGGACGAGTTTCTGGTGCTGGTCGGCGACGCCTCGAAGTTCGCGGACGAGCTGGTGCGCGCGCACGCCGACGTGCGCGTGATCCCGTTCGAACGGCTCGATCTGGGATCGCCTTCGCTGGGCGCGTAGCGCGCATGTCGTTCTTCCCCGACCGCGCTTCGCCGGTCGCGCTGCACCGCCAGCTCGCGAGCCATCTGCGCGACGCGATCCTGGCTGGCGAGCTCGGCGGCGGGACGCGGCTGCACGCCTCGCGCACGCTCGCGCAGCAGCTCGGCGTCTCGCGCAACACCGTCACGCAGGCGCTCGACCAGCTCGTCGCCGAGGGCTATCTCGAGACGCGCGTCGGCGCCGGAACGTACGTCGCTACGGGACTCACGCCGCGGGCGCGCGGCGCCAGCGTTGCGGCGGAACCGCCGCGGATCTCGGTGCGCGCGCAGCGGCTGCTGCCGGCCGACGACGCCGACGGCGGGAGCGAGCCGGCGCTGTTTCGGCCCGGCATCCCCGATCTGAGCCTCTTCCCCGACGCGGTGTGGCGGCGGGTCGCGAACCGCTGGCTCGACGCGAGCGAAACGCGCGGCTACGGCGACGCGCTCGGATTTCGCCCGCTGCGCGAAGCGATCGCGACGCATCTGCGCCAAACGCGCGGCGTCACGCTCGGCGCCCGCAACGTCGTCGTCACCGAAGGGACGCGCGCGGCGCTGGCGCTGATCGCCGACGTGCTGCTCGATCCGGGCGACCCCGTCGCGGTCGAAGATCCCGGCTACGGCGCGGTGCGCGACGCCGTCGCCGCGGCGGGCGGCAGAATCGTTCCGGTCGGCGTCGACGACGACGGCTTCGACGTCGCGCGCGCGCCGCAGGACGCGCGGCTCGCGTACGTCACGCCCTCGCACCAGTATCCGACCGGCGTGGTGATGGGCTTGCGGCGGCGGCTGGAGCTGCTGGCGTGGGCGCGCGCAGCGAACGCGTACGTGATCGAAGACGACTACGACGCGGAGTTCCGCTACGACGGCGCGCCGCTCCCCGCGCTGCAGGGGCTCGACCCGGCGGCGGGCTCAGGGCAGGCCGCGCGCGTGCTGTACGTCGGCACGTTCAGCAAGACGCTCGCCCCCGGCTTGCGCGTCGCCTGGATCGTCGTTCCCGACGCGCTGCTCGACGCGTTCGCCGCGGCGCGCGCGGTGACGTCGGGCGGGCCGGCGTACCCGCTGCACGCGGCGCTCGCCGCGTTCGTCGGCGAAGGACATTTCGCGCTGCACGTGCGGCGCGCGTCGGCGCGCTACCGCGAGCGGCGCGATGCGCTGGTCGGCGCGCTGGAGCACCGGCTCGGCGGGGCGCTGCGCGTGCAGGGCGCGGCGACCGGACTGCACGTCTGCGCGCGCTTCGAGGGCGACGACGTCGCGGTCGCGCGCGCCGCCGCCGCGCACGGCGTCGTCGCGCCGGCGCTCTCGCGCTACGCGCTCGACGGCCGCGGCCCGAGCGGGCTCGTGCTCGGCTTCGCCGCCGGCGGTCCGGTCGCGATCGAAGCCGCCGCCGAGCGGCTCGCTCGCGCGTTCGAGGAGGCGCGGCACCCGCGCGCGCAGCCGAATCGGACCTCGACGCGCGCGGCACCGAGCCCGTAAGATCGCCGGGTGAGCACCGCATCAGCGACGCCGAACACGCGCGTCCGCCGCCTCGCCGAGCGCGCGCATTACGACCGAGAGACCGTCCACGCGATCCTCGACGAAGCGTACGTCGCGCACGTCGGCGCGCTCGCCGGCGGCCTCCCGGTCGTGATCCCGTACGCGTGCGCGCGCGTTGGCGAGGAGCTCGTGCTGCACGGCTCGACGAAAGCCGGGATCCTTTCGGCGATCGCGTTGGGCGAGCCGATCTGCGCGACCGTCACGCACCTCGACGGAGTCGTCGTCGCGCGCAGCGCGTTTCATTGCTCGATGAACTACCGCTCGGTCGTCGTCCACGGCGCGGCCCGCGTCGTCGACGATCCGGAAGAAAAGACCCGGCTGCTCGACGCGTTCGTCGACCGGCTGATCCCGAACCGCCGCGCGCGGATGCGCGCGATGTCGCCCGGCGAGCTCGAGGCGACGCAGGTCGTCGCGCTCGCACTGGACGCGGTCTCGGCGAAGATTCGCGAGGGCGGACCGAAGGACGCGCCGGAGGACTTGCACGGCGATCTGTGGGGCGGCGTCATCCCGCTCGCGCTCGTCGCCGGCGCACCCGAACCCGACGAGACGACGAACGCCGGCGTTGCGCCGCCCGCGCTACGGTAGCAGCAGCAGCTTTCCCGTCGTCTTGCGCGATTCCAGATCGCGGTGCGCCTGCGCCGCATCGGCGAGCGGGTACGTCGCGCCGACGCGCACGTGCAGCTTGCCGCCTCTGATCGCGTCGAACAATTCGTGCGCGCGCGTCAGCAGCTCTGCGCGCTCGCTGATGTAGTTGGCCAGCGTGGGGCGGGTGAAGAAGACGGAGCCGGCGGCGGAGAGCTTCTGCGGCTCGACCGGCGGCACCGGTCCGCTCGAGTTTCCATAGACGATCAGCATCCCGCGCGGGCGCAGCACGCTCAAGCTGCGTTCCCACGTCTCCTTGCCGACCGAGTCGTAGGCGACGTCGACCTTGTGCTCTCCGACGAGCGCGTTGGTCGCCTCGGCGAAATCTTGCTGCGCGTAGACGATGACGTGGTCGGCGCCGAAGCCGCGCACGAGCTGCGCCTTCTCTTCCGTTCCGACGGTCGCGATCACCGTCGCGCCCTTCGCTTTCGCGAGCTGCACCAAGATCGAGCCGACGCCGCCGGCCGCCGCGTGCACCAGCGCGACCTGGCCCGCGCGCAGCGGGAACGTGTCGTTGACGAGATAGTGCGCCGTCATGCCTTGCAGCATCGTCGCGCAGGCGTCGCGCTCGTCGACACCGTCCGGAATCGGGACGAGCCGGCCGGCCGGAACCGCGTTGGCTTCGGCGTAGCCGCCCATGTTCGGCGTCTGCGGGTACGCGACGCGCTGGCCGGGGCGAAACTCGGTCACGCCCTCGCCGACCGCTTCGACGACGCCCGCGCCTTCCTGGCCGTCGATGAACGGGAGCGGGCGCTGGTAGAGCCCCGTGCGGAGGTAGACGTCGATGTAGTTCACGCCGGCGGCCCGTTGCCGCACGAGCACCTCGCCCGGCCCGGGCGCCGGGACCGGGACCTCGGCGAGCTCGAGGACTTCGGGACCGCCGAGGCGGTCGACTCGTATCGCTTTCACGCTAGGTTCGGACCGCAAAAGCGAGCTGCCGGTTTCCGCGGTCCCGGGCGGGGTACGCTGAGCGCGTGGAACGCCGCGACCTCTACGAAGACGACCTCACGGAGGAACGTCTCCCCGCCCCCGCTCACCGCGACGACGTCGCGACGACCGAAGCGCTCGACCCCGACACGCTCGACAACGACGCCGCGCGGCCCTCGGCGCTGCACGACGACCACGGGAACACCGAGGCCAGCGTTCCGGACGACGATTACGAGGACGACGACGAAGACGAGGAGGACGACGACGAAGACGAGGAGGACGACGACGAGGAGTAGCGGCTAGATCGGCTGGTCGGGATTCGCCGACGTTCCCGGGATGCGCGGGATCGCCGGATCGTTCAGTTCCGCGTCCGCGGGCGAAACGTTCGTCCCGACCGGCGCGCTGCGCACGTCGTTCGAAGCGATCTCCGTCGTGCTCTCGATGCTGCCTCGGTTTCCGGGCGCGGCGTCGTCGCCGCTCATCCCCATCGACTCGTTTTGCGCTTGCGTCGTCTGGCCTTTCGCGGCCGCGCTCTCGGCGTGGAACAAATATGCAGAGGAGGTCGGGTCGAGCGCGCCGGGCGGCGCCTGCTCGACCATCGCCGCGAAGTGCTGCAGATCGTGCTGCAGCCGGCGCTCGAACTGACCGCCGGCGCCGAGCCGCTCGGCGAGCGCGCCGGCGATTCCGGCCGGCGGCGTGTAGCTCACCTGCACGGTGATGCGCGTGCGAGCGCCGCCGTCCGGCTCGAACGTCACGCGCCCGCTGTTCTCCAAGCCGTCGAGCGAACGCCAACCGATCTGCCGGTCCGCGATCCAGTCCTCGTTGACCGCGTCCCATTCGTGCTTGCCGACGACGTCGACGACCCAGTGGCTCCGCTCCTCGTCCAGGTACGTGACCTCTTTGACGAACGTCATGAACTTCGGGTAGTCGTTGAAGTGGCTGTACAGCTCGTAGACTTGGTGGACCGGTGCGTTGACGCTGACCGATCCGCTGTGTTCCGCCATGGTGGCCTCGTTTCGCAGCGCTGGGGATTCAGCGTACCCTCGGCGTCGTGCGGCTGAACCGGGTACCATAGCGCACGATGGCGCTGCACGCGGATGTCGGGATGCTCAAGAACATGTACGCGCGGTTCAACGCGGACAAGGTGCCGCGCCTCGCCGCCGCGCTCTCGTACACGACGATCTTCGCGCTGGCGCCGGTCTTTTTGATCGTGATCGCGGTCGCCGGCGAGGTCTTGGGGTTGACGAACGGCGGGCACGGCCACCATCTCGTCGAGGACCAGATGCTGGAGGCGATCAAACGCTCGGCCGGCCAAGAAGCGGCCGACAGCGTCAAGCAGATGGTGACCGCCGCGTACGGCCACCGCAAGCAGGGCGGGATCGCGCAGGTCGTCGGCTGGATCACGCTGCTGCTCGGCGCGGCGGGGCTGTTCGCCGCGCTGCAGGACGCGCTCAACACCGTCTGGCACGTCGAGCCGCCGAAGAAGCCGCTGTGGACGGCGATCCGCGACCGCATCGCCTCGATCGGCATGCTGCTCGCGATCGGGTTCTTGCTGCTGGTGACGACGGTGATCAACGCAGCGATCGCGTACGTGTCCACGTACGTCGCGCACGCGCTGCCCTTCCCGGGCGCGGGGTTCGTCTTCGCGCTCGTCAACTGGCTCGTCACGCTGGCGATCGTGACGCTGATGTTCGGGCTGATGTACAAGTACTTGCCCGACGCGAAGATCGAGTGGCGCGACGTGTGGACCGGCGCGCTCGTCACCGCGGTGCTGTTCGTCGTGGGACAGGCGCTGATCGCGTTGTATCTGGGCCGCGCCGGCGTCGCCTCGGCGTACGGCGCGGCGGGCTCGCTGCTGGTGCTGCTGCTGTGGGTCTACTACTCCTCGATGATCCTGCTGATCGGCGCCGAGTTCACCCGCGTCTACGCCGAGACGCACGGCTCGCGCATCGGCGCGGCGCCGCAGGACGTCGATCCGAACGCGAAGCGCGACGAGCGGGCGCAGAAGCCGGCGAGCGTACCGGCCGGCTAGTCAGCGGATCGCGGCGCTGCCGCTGACCAGCCGGGTGTGCGACCACTTCTCGTACGGTTGGATGCGGCTGAAGATCGCGAACCACCCGACCACCGCGAACAACGACGCGACGAGCGAGACGTAGCGGCCGAGCGCGCGCGCGAAGCCGACGCGCGGGTCGTGGTTCGCGTTGATGACGCGCAGGTCGCAGATCATCATCCCGGCCGTCTGGCCGATCAGCGCGACGAGCACGACCGCGTAGACGGCGAACACGACCCACAGCAGCATGTTGTCGCCGACGCTCACGGTGACGTGACCGTTCGGCCCGAGGCTCTTCGCGAGTTGATTGACGAACGGCCCTGCGTCCTTGTCGTTCGCGAGCTCGTTCAGCGAGAAGACCCGCTGCTGCACCGCGGTCGCGGCCGGCACGATCGCCTGGATCACCGAGACGTCGATGAGAAACGCCCACGTCCGCCGCCAGAATCCGGCGTAGACTTCCTCGCCCGGCTCGCGCAGAACCGGTGCGGCCGCATTCTGCGCGAAGCGCGGCGCCCAGGTCGCGAAGAGCGGGTCGCGCGCGAAGCGGTGCAGCGCGGCGATGCGGTTCGTCGGGTACGGCGCCGAGGCGCTCCACTCGGCCATCCGCAGCGACGGTTCGGCGTGCAGCTCTTTGAGCTGGCCGGCGAACGCGCCCAGATCCGCTTTGCGCCCGACCTCGCCGAAGGTCGAGACGGCGATCGCGCGCAGCGCGGCGTCGAGCGAGCCGCAGCAGAGCAGGCCGGTGCGGTCGGCGGTGTACTCGATCTTGCGCAGCCAGGCGCCGAAGGCGATCGCGACGATCCCGTTCTCGCGGCCGTTCGCGCTCAGCAGCGAGGTGAAGCGGGTGTGCCCGGAAGCGATGTGGCCGAGCTCGCGCCCGATCAGGAAGCGCAGCTCGTCCTCGCGGAAGTGGTCGACGTACTGGGCCGAGAGGACGATCGCGTACGGCTCGCCGATCCCGACCGCGACGACGGGGACGAACGGGTCGTCGCGCACGAAGACGTGCGGCGTGGGCATCCGCATCATCCGCGCGCACTCCTCGACGACGGCGTGCACGTGGCCGAGCTGGCCGGCGTGGATCCGCAGCCCGCCACCGAGCAGCCGGCCGCGCGCGAACGCGACGTAGACCATCGCGACGACGAGCAGCAGCGCGATCTCCTGCCAGGTGAGCTGGTGCTGCAGCAGCCACCCCAGCACCAGCACGGTCAGCGGCAGCGAGAGGAGCGTCCACACGAACGTGGCGCGCTCGCCGGGAACGCGCAGCGACTCCCTTCCGGCGAAGAGCGCCGTCACGGTGGCCTCCTAGATCACTTCAGCATGAAACCGCTGGGGTGAGCTTGGCGCTCGTAGGCGAATTTTCCGTCCTTGACCCGGTAGAAGTAGCAGTTCGGGTCGATCGCGTCGCCGGCGGGGCCGAAGGTGTACGAGCCGGTGATCGTGTCGTACGAGCCGCCGGTCGCGAGCGCGCGGATCACCGAGAGGCGGTTCGAGGCGCCGGTCCGGCGCACGGCCAGGCGGACCAGCTGGACGGCGGCGTAGCCGAACGCCGATACCGGGGCCAGCGCGCCGTAGCGCGCCTGGTACTCCTGCACGTCGCGCTGCGCGATCGGCGCGAGCGGATAGTACGGGACGCTCGTCGAGACGACGAGCCCTTCCGTCTGTTTGGCGTACTCGCTCGAGACCGTCTGCGCGTCGAAGAACCCTTGCGTCGCGATGAAGCGCCCGGCGTAGCCTTTCGTGCGCAGCGCCGCGATCAGCGGCCCCATGTCGGCGACGTTGCCCGCGAGCAGAACGCAGTCGGGCGCGTGCGCGAGGACCTGCGCGGCCGCGGCGGCGTAGTCGGGTTTGTCGAGCGAGAACTGCGTCGAACCGGCGTTGACGTGCAGCGAGGCGGCGCGCTGCACGAAGCCGCGCGCGACGTCGGGCCCGTAGTCGCCGTCCTGCGTGACGGCGTGCGGCGCTTTCGAGCCGGTTTGGATCGCGTACGCCGCGACGAGCTGTCCTTCATCCGAGTCTTTCGTCGGTAGCCGGAAGATGTTGCGGTAGCCGCGCGCGGTGATGCGGTCGTCGGTAACGGTCGGCACGATGAGCGCCACCTGCGCCTGCGCGTAGCTGGGCTCGGTGACGTACGTCGTCCCCGCGCTGAGGTGGCCGATCACCGCCAGCGTGTCGGGCTGCGCCACCGCGAAGTTCGCCTGCACGGTCGCGTCGGCGGCGGTGTTGTGGTCGTCGTAGGTCGACAGCAGCAGCGCGCGCTCGAAGGTGCTGCGCTCGTCGTTGATGTGGTCGACCGCCGCGCGCACGCCGTCGGCGAGCTGCTTTCCGACCCGCGCGTCGGGACCGCTCTGCGGGCAGACGACCGCGATCCGCAGCGTCGCCGTGTACGGCGCGATCTGCGCGACTTGGGTCGCGCCCGCGGCGCCGCCGATCCCGGCCAGAAACTGCGAGCGTATCATCGCGCGAGCACGTACGACGCGAGCGTCGTCCCGAGGAAGCCGACCGAAAACGCCATGTTGGTGAGGAACACGCGCTCGTTCAGCGCGAACACGTCTTTGGCGAGCGCGATCAACCGCTCTTCGTACACCGTGACGGCGACCGCCAGTGCCACGCCGACATAGTACAGCCAACCGGCCTGCGCGAGCCGGCCCGCGCCGAGCAGCGCCAGCGCCATGACCGCGTGCAGCACCACCGGCCACACGCGCGCGCTGCGCTCGCCGAACGCCTGCGGAAACGAGCGCACGTTGTTGGCCAAATCAAAGCGCAGGTCCATCAGCGCGTACAGGATGTCGAAGCCCGCCACCCACACCGTCACCGCGACGAACAACAGCAGCGCCGGCACGTCGACTTTCCCCGCGACGGCGACGTACGCGCCGAGCGGCGCGCACGCGTCGACCGCGCCGAGCACGAAGTGCACCGTCCAGGTGAAGCGCTTGCAGAGCGGGTAGCCGACCGCGCCGAGCGCGGCGAGCGGGAGGAGCTTCACGCACAGCGGGTTGAGCATCGCCGCGCTCAGCACGAGCAATGCCAGTCCGGCAACGATCGCCCACACCATCACCGCGGGCGACAATTTCCCGCTGGCGAGCGCGCGCTTCGCGGTGCGCGGGTTCGCGGCGTCCATCTCCTTGTCGAAGTAGCGGTTCGCCGCCATCGCCGCGGTCCGCGCCCCGATCACCGCCAGCGTGATCCACGCCAGCTGCCACCACGCCGGCAGGCCGTGCGCCGCCATCACCGCGCCGACGTACGCGAACGGCAGCGCGAACAGCGTGTGCTCGACCCGAATGTCGCGCAGAAAAAGCTTGATCGCGTTCACTTCGTGCGCTCCGTGCGCGGGCCGACATCGTGCGGCGAGGCCGCTGCGGAGGCGAGCAATCGCGCGAGCCGGGCCGGTCCTTGTCCCGACCACTCGTCGGCGACGCCTTTGCGCGCGAGGTCGCCGAGCCCGTACTCGGCCCAGCGCGCGGTGACGCGCTCGCGCGTCGCGGCGTCCATGCGAATCTCGGGCGGCCAGTCGCGGCGGTAGCCTTCGTCGGCCCCTTTGCGCGTCGCGTCGATCCCCAGCTTGTGTCCCAGCGCAAGCTCGTACGAGCCGGAATGATCCAGATCGTCGACCGGACCCGGCATGACGACCAGATCGCGCGCCGGATCGACGTTGTTGAGCGCGTACCAGACGACGCCCCGCACGTCGTGCACGTCGACGTCGTGATCGACCACGAGCAGACAACGCGTGAGCATCATCATGTGTCCCAAGCCCCACAGCGCGTTCATCACCTTTTTGGCCTGGCCCGGGTACGACTTCTTGACCGCGACGATCGCCAGGTTGTGAAATCCGCCTTCCACCGGAAGATTGTAATCAACAATTTCTGGAACCACGGCCTGCAAGAGCGGCAGGAAGATTCGTTCGGTGGCCTTGCCGAGCCACGCGTCCTCCATCGGCGGCTTGCCGACGACGGTCGCGCCCCAGATCGCGTCGCGCCGGTGGGTGATCGCGCCCACGTGCAAGGTCGGGTAGAGATCGGCCGCGCTGTAGACGCCGGTGTGGTCGCCGAACGGCCCTTCGACCCGCAAGTCCTCATTGTCGACCCAGCCTTCGATGACGAAGTCGGCGTCGGCGGGCACGTCGAGGTCGACCGTCTTCGCTTTGACGATGCGGACCGGCGCGCCGCGCACGAAGCCCGCGAACGCGAGCTCGTCGACGATCGGCGGAAGCGGCGCGCTCGCCGCGTACGTCAGCGCGGGATCGCCGCCGACCGCAACCGCGACCGGAATCTTGCGTCCCCACTTCGCGGCGTGCGCGCGGCCTTGCTTGTGGCGCTGCCAGTGCATTCCGGTCGTGCGCGCGTCGTAGATCTGCACGCGGTACATCCCGACGTTCACCCGCCGCGTCTCCGGATCGCGAGTGAACACGAGCGGGAGCGTGATGAACGGGCCGCCGTCGAGCGGCCAGGTCGTCAGCACCGGCAATTGCGTGAGGTCCGGCGGCTCCATGACGACCTCTTGCGAGGCCGCGCGCTCGACCCGGCGTGGGATCGCCGAGGTGCCGGCCGCGGCGAGCGCGGCCAGCCGGCCCAGCTTCCCGCCCAGCGTCGGCGGGAGCGCCGGGTCGATCGTGCGCCGCATCCGCTCCTCGACCTCGCGCAGCGAGCGCGCGCCGAACGCCATCGCCATGCGGCGCTCGGTTCCGAACTGGTTGGTCAGCACCGGGAACCGCGAGCCGCGGACGTTCGTGAACAGCAGCGCCGGGCCGCCCGCCTTCACGACGCGGTCGGTGATCTCGGCGATCTCGAGGCGCGGGTCGACGGCGGCCTCGACCGTCGCCAGCTCGCCGGCGCCGCGAAGGGCGCGCACGAACGCGCCCAGCGATTCGAAGGCCATTCGTGAGTCCTTAGACGGCGCGGACCGGCGCTCTTTGCGGCGCCCCGCCGCCGTCAGCGCAGCGAGGGCGCAGCCCCGGCGGCGGTCTCCTGAAGCTGGGCGGTCAGCGCCGCGGTCGGCCGGTAGCCGAGGACGCGGTCGATGATCGTCCCGTTCGCCAGCAGCAGCGCGTTCTTGGCGTAGTCGGCCGCCTCCGCGTTCGGCGTCCCGTATCCGATCAACAAGGCCGCGAACACGGACGAGGCGCGGTCGCCGGTCGAGCAGTGCACCATCGTCGGCCCGGTGCGGGTGTTCTTGTCGAACGCTGCCGCCGCCGCGGTCGCCGCTTTGTTGAAGTCCGTCTGGTCCATCGAGCGCTCGATCGGGATGTTCGTGAACGAGATGCCGAGCTTCGCCAAGTCGTCGCGCTCGCGCGCGGCGTCGGCCGGACTGAACGGCGGCGGCGGCGGATACGGCGGCGATTCGACGGCCTCACCCGGCAAACGGACGCACAGGACCGACTTGACGCCGGCTTTGACCATCCCTTGATATGCCGGCGCCGACGGCTGCCCGGTGACGTAGTAGTAGTTCAACACGATCCGGGCGCCGCTGTACGCGACGAACTCCAGACAGTTGATGGTCGGATAGAGAACGCTCACAACAACCTCCTCGCAGGCGCGACCCTTTCGGGCTCGGCGCGGGCATTTCCGCGGCGGCTTCCAGAATCTCGAGGCGTCATGGCTCAGTTCATCGCGTCGGCGCGCCGCAACTACGACGATTTTCCGGAAGCCGCGTTCACCGCGGAGCTGCTCGAGGCGGAGGCCGAGCGCGTGCGGACCCTGCACCGCGACGGCGTCTTTCGGCAGGTCTGGGGCCGCGGCGACAGCCCGGGGGCGGTGATCGTCATCGAGTCCGCCTCGCTCGACGAAGCGCGCGCCGCGCTCGACACCCTGCCGCTGCAGCAGCGCGGGATGCTGGTGATCGACGCGCTGATCCCCGTCACGGCGTACCGCGGGTTCGGTCCCCGCGGCTGAACCGCGCGCGGCAGCGCGTCAGCCGATCGACACGAGCGCGACGGACGCGTCGTGGGCGGCGCTGTGGTGAAGCAGCGCTTCGGCGGTGCGGTTGCCGGCGTTCCACCATTCGGGATCGATGGGTACCGTCGCGGCGACGACGATGTCGTCGCGGCGCAGGTGCAGCGATTCGATCAGGTCCTTCGGCTCGATCCCGGTGCCGAGCGCGCCCGCGCGGCCGTGAATTGGGTGCTGGTTCCCCGAACCGTCGATCAGCGCTGCGTGCAGCTGACCCGCGCCGGCGGCGTCGAGGTCGTTGCCGTCCGGCGCGAACGCGAGCAGCAGCACCGCGGCGGCGAGCTCGTCGTCGCGGTGCTCGTGCGCGTGCTTCTGCACGACGCGGTCGAGCGCGCCCAGCGCGACGCCGAGCGCCTTGCGCGAGGTGACGAGCGCGCGCGCCCCGGTGCGCAAGAGGTCGCTGACGATCACCGGATCATCGCCGGCCAGCACCGCACCGACCGCGACCAGCGTCGCGCCGTCGGCGCTGCGCCAGCTTTCGGCAAACGTCGTTCCGTGCTTGCGCGCGTGCGGCGCGCGCGAGACGACTTCGGCTCGCATCATCACTCACGTCTCGTTTCGGCGGTGGGGCGGCGCATCAGGACGGCGTCGCGCCGCGAGCCGTCGCGGCGCGAGATCGCCTTGCGCTGTATCTCGACGTCGACGAAGCCGCAGCCGCGGTAGAGCGCGCGCGCGGCCTCGTTGTCGGGGAAGACGCGCAGCAACAGCGCGGTCTTCGCGTTCGCTTCCGCCCACGCTATCGCGCGCTCGAGCAGCGCGCGCCCGATCCCGCGGCGGCGGTGCGCCGCGGCGACGATCATCCCGAGCTCGGGCTCGTCGCGCCCGAGCTCCCACAGCGTGAGATCGCCGACGATGACGCGCCGTTCGACCGCGACCCAGCCGACGGTGTAGCGGTGCAGCAGCGCGTCGCGCTGCGCCGCGGCGCGCGCGTCGAGGTCGAAGGGCCACTCGGTGGCGATCCAGTTCCCTTCACGCGCGACGTCGGCCAGCAAAGCGACGACCGCCGTCACGTCGCGCTCGCCTTTCGGGCGCACCGTCCACGACGGCCGCGGCACCGTCAGCGAATGCCGAGCTTCGCGAGATACGACGGCAGCACGTCGACGGGATCGCCGCCGTCGTCGACCGAGAGCCCGTGCCAGGCATAACGCACCACGCCGTCGGCGTCGAGCAGGAAATCGGCCGGGATGCGGTACTTCGTGCCCGCGTGCAGTTGCACGTCGGGCGCGACGATCGCGTCGAGCTGATCGATCGGGTAGATCGCGACGGTGAACGGCAGCGCGGCGTTCGCGATCGCGGTGCGCGCGGCCGCGCCGTCCTCGAGCACGTCGACGCCGACGAAGCGGACGCGGTCGCCGTATTTCGCGTAGGCGTTGCGCACGAACGGCATCGCTTCCTGACACGGCGCGCACCAGCCCGCGAACAGGAACACGTAGGTCGGCTTTCCTTTGAGCGCCGCGAACGGAAGCGGCGTTCCGTCGCTCTCGGTCAGCGTCACCTCGGGCGCCGGCTTGCCCACCGAGTCCGACAGGTCGAAGACGGTCGGGGCGTGCCGGGCCGCGCCGGTGAGGGCCAGCGTTGCGGCCAGGGCGAGCACGAGCGCGCGGACGGCGGACATGGCGAGAGCCCGTCTTGCGACGGGCTCCCAAGGTCTTTCCTCCTTCGGCCGGCGATCCGTGCGCTTACTCCGCGGAACCGCCGCCGCCGCCGGTCGGCCGCGGGCGGCGCCGCCGCGGGCCGCGGTCGCCGCCGCCCGAGCCGCTTCCCTCG
>Ga0213878_10000294_pt1 | contig 19348 bp, 16 predicted proteins | sample VelepicoBEBS_R02_FD_161053 | JGI IMG/M metagenome (GOLD analysis project Ga0213878, IMG submission 161053) | Vellozia epidendroides bulk soil microbial communities from rupestrian grasslands, the National Park of Serra do Cipo, Brazil - BS_R02 | ecosystem: Environmental > Terrestrial > Soil >... | reverse complement strand
GCCAACTGCCGGCCTCGCTCGAGGTCAAGGTTCAGCAGGAGCAAGTAATACGCGTAGTTATTCTTGTAGCGGATATCGTCAGGTTCATCCTGATGTTGGTTGCTCGCCACGCGCAGGAGTCCGGCAGCGTTGCGGTCGGCCCGCGAGATCTGCCAAAGCAACCAGAGCGCCTGGGATCGCCACTGGGGCGCCGTGTCGACAACTCGCCAAAGTATGTCGGATGCCTCGCCTTTCCAACCCCAGGACAAAACAAGGACTCCGAGACGAAAGCTGCTCACCTGATCTTGCCGCGCCGCTTCGATGGCTTGGCCCCAGGCCTCGGTAAAGCCGGCCACCTGGCGTTCTCGGAGCGAACGCGCAATGCTCGCAAAACGTAAGAACTCACTGTCTGCCCATTTTTGCCGACCGAGTTCCGACGCCAGCTCGGACCATTTTCCCTGAGCGATAAGCGCATCTGCGTGCGCCATTTGGAGAGAGACAGGTGCGGAAGTCAATTGATAGCGGTCCCGGAGCCACGTAGCCGCATCGTCAGCGCGGCGATGGCCGATAAGCCAATAGGCCAGCGAGACCGCATCGCGCGGCTTTGCTACGGCGCGTTGCTTAAGTCGGTCGAGTATCTCATTTGCTTCGCCGGCCCGGGATCGAGATTCGAGCGCAAGCAGAAGGTCATTGAAGTCCGCATCCGGACGTGCCTCAATCGCGGCTCCGTAGGTCCGCGCTCGGTCGAGATTGTTACGATTCAGCGCATCGCCCAGCAGGACCCGCAGGGCCGCAATTCCGGCCGGCCCGTTTTCGGCGAGCTTCTCCAACTGGATTAGAGCTTCGGCCGCCAAGGAAGGATCTGTCGATTGGAGTCTGACCGAATCAAGGTTGATCTGATAAAGTGGATTGGCCGGTTCCAACCGAACCGCTTCGCTAAAGCTTGCATCCGCCTCTGCAACCTGGCCGAGCGCCACCTCGGTTCTACCCCTCAGATTTTGCCAATCCGCCCTCGCGATGCGCTCTTTCGGAGCGGAGTCAAGCGCCTTTAGCGCCAGACCGGCATTGTCCAGTTTTAAGGCGGTTTGCGCCCAGTTCAAATAGTTCAAGACATTGGCCGGTTCGAGCCGGACTGCGCGAACCCGCCAAGTCAAAGCAGTCGAAGAATCCAGAGCGTCTTGCACATCCGCCATCAAACGACAGACGGCTACGTCGTCTGCACGATCCTGGACCGCGCGCTGCGCGAAGCTCAGCGCGCTGGGAAGGTCAGCTCGCTCCAGGGCCTGGCGAGCATTCCGCAAATACATTTGATGCCGCTCGATTCGGTAAAAGACATATCCAGCCCATGCCAAACCAATCATACACCCGCCGATGAGAAGAAAGATGATGGCCTTGTGTCTGCCAGGTTTTGCCACCTTTGGTTCTTGCATGCGCGTAGCCCAGGCCGCTGAAATCGGGCATCGATCGCTCTTCGCCTTCCGCGTTCTTGTTATGTTATCTATTTCTCGCGGTCGAGCTTGAATTTTGCATCGTTTTCGCCCGGCGGCTGAGCCATCTTTTATGTTGGCACGCAATACAGGACCGATTTCCCGCAAATTGAGCCCTCGTAGACGGCCGATCTGCGACGATTTTTAGTGCGTTTCTCGAGACCTCAGGGCACAACTCACAACGGATAAGGCCATGACCGAATTTGATCTTGAAATCAGACCAGGGTTGACCGAGCGGAATTACTGGCAGGACATCTGGCGTTATCGTGAGCTATTTTATTTTCTCGCGTGGCGCGACGTTCTGGTCCGTTACAAGCAGACTGTCATTGGCGTGGCCTGGGCATTGATTCGCCCCTTCGTTGCAATGGTGGTTTTCACTGTGATTTTAGGCAAGTTGGCAAAGCTCCCTTCAGGCGGTGTCCCTTATCCGATTCTTGTGTTCTGTGGTCTGTTACCCTGGCAACTTTTTTCAAGTTCCTTCGCGGAGTCCAGCAACAGCATCGTCGCCAACAGCAGTCTGATTTCGAAAATCTATTTCCCGCGGCTCATTGTGCCGGCTGCTTCGGTCGTTGTCGGCTTCCTGGATTTTTTAATCTCTTTTGTTTTCCTTGGGATCTTGCTGATATGGTATCGGTTTTTGCCGGACTGGAGAGTCCTGGCAATTCCGGTATTCACATTGATCGCAGCGGTCATGTCACTTGGAGTCGGACTGCTGATCGCTGCCCTGACGGTGAAGTACCGTGACTTCCGCTTTATCGTGCCTTTTATCGTGCAGTTAGGTCTCTATATCACTCCGGTTGGATTCAGCAGTCAGATCGTGCCTGAAAATTGGCGATTGCTCTACTCGCTCAATCCGCTGGTCGGCGTCATTGACGGATTTCGATGGGCCACTCTGCGCGGTCTGACCCCACTCAATTGGCCGGGTTTACTTATTTCGCTGGCAGTCGTAGCCGGCATGCTTTTGCTCGGAGTCTGGTATTTTCGAAAAACCGAACGCACTTTTGCGGATGTAATTTAGGGCGCCGAAGCCGCACAAATCTTAGGAGATTCGTGACGCAGGCTCAGGCGGCGGACCTTGGGGTGGCGCCACGCCGGTCACGCGGGAGCCTGACCCTACCAGACTTGGATGTCGCCTCCGGGGAAATGAGCGTCTACGATTCTCCGGTTTATGGCCGACCTTGTTATTCGCGTCGAAAACTTAAGCAAACGCTACATGCTCCGGCATGAGGCACCTGACAGCAGCGGGCTGCGTCATGTGTTGCAGCGAAAAATAGTCGCGCCGCTCCATTGGCTCGCGCGTAATCGGCCAGAGTCTCCCAAACGACCGGAGAGTGAATTGTTTTGGGCCTTGCACGATGTTTCGTTTGATGTGAGGCAAGGCGAGATACTCGGGATCATCGGACGCAACGGCGCGGGCAAATCTACGCTGCTGAAAATTCTGGCTCGGATCACCGAACCGACCGGTGGACGAGTCCGGATCAAAGGCCGTGTAGGAAGCCTGCTGGAAGTAGGAACAGGATTTCATCCGGAGCTTACCGGACGGGAAAACATTTACTTGAATGGAGCCATCCTTGGGATGTCCCGGAAGGAGATAAAGAACAAATTCGACGAGATTGTCGCTTTTGCTGACGTCGAAAAGTTTCTTGATACACCGGTCAAACATTACTCAAGCGGCATGTATGTGCGATTGGCTTTTGCGGTGGGCGCCCATCTCGACCCAGAGATTCTTATCGTCGACGAAGTGCTTGCGGTGGGTGATTTTCAGTTTCAGCAGAAGTGCCTCGGCAAAATGGGGGACGTTGCTGGTCGGGAGGGTAGGACCGTCTTGTTTGTGAGCCACAACATGGGTGCGATTCAGGCGCTCTGCCATCGTGCCATCTGTCTCGAATCCGGCGCGATTGCTGTCGATACCGGAGCGATCCCGGCCGTAAACTTTTACCTCAGAGGGTTTGAACACAGGGCATCGCCAGATTTGCTAACTGTCCGCGAGCGATCCGGAAAAGGCGAAATACGACTGGCCAGAGTCGAGGTCCTCTCGGAAAGCGGAGAACGTTCCGCAATATTGACTACGGGAAAGCGGGCGCGATTTATCTTTCATGTCTCTGCGATCCGGCCGAAAACCGTCGTCAATTTTTTGCTCTATGACATGAGAGGAAATAGCATCCTTATACTTAACAGCGATAATCGCGGGCCGCAGGATTGCGTCAGCAGTGAGCTTCGGGGCTCTTTGATTTGCGATATCGAGAAGTTACCACTCCTGCCGGGGCGTTACCGCGTGCACGTGAACGTCGGGTGTGGCGGCGAGCATCAGGATAGCCTCAATCCGGCAGCGATATTCGATGTCGTGGAAGGATTCTACGATGGGCGTCGAGAAGCGGCCACGTCCTTTGGGATCGTCACGACCTCACACCGCTGGACCATACCGGCCGATTCAAACGGTTCATAACCAAACCTGGACACGATCTATTCAGATGCCGCGTATTGTAAAAAATTTTCTCAAAAAGCATTTATTGCGAGATTTGCCGGCAAAACAGGTTCGCCGCTGGGTAGATCGCGAACTTGGGGCGAATACGGTGTTAGGCGGCCCGTTTCGCAACATGAAGTACAATAACTGGACCCGGTTATCCGGTCTGGCGAAGGCCAGCGCCTACTATCCCAAGTTGCTCGGCACCTATGAAATCGAAATAGTTCCGTTTATTCAACGTATTGCCGAACTGGGTATGCGTCGCATTATCGTGGTAGGCGCGGGAGAAGGGTACTACGCAGTAGGCTTTGCACGTTTGCTTAACGCGCAGGTGGTCGCCTTCGAGGCTCAGGGGACGGAGGCACTTTTGGAGTTGGCTGCGCTCAATGGCGTTTCGAGTCACGTTTCGGCCCGCACAATCTGTGATGCCGCAGGGTTGCGTGCTGAGGTGGACGGAAGATACCGAACATGTGTATTTATGGATATCGAAGGTGGTGAATCGATTCTACTCGATCCGTTGATTGTTCCGGGGCTATCTGCGGCATGGATGATCGTCGAAGTGCACGATTGTTTCATCCCGGGAATAACGCTGTTGCTGAGGCGGCGTTTCGAATTATCGCATCGCATACAAGAGGTCTGGTCCCGACCCAGGTGTCCAGAAGATTTCCCTCTCCAGTATCGGGCCAAATGGTTTGATCCATCGATGTACTATCTAGAGTACATGGGTGAACGCCCGGTAACGACCAGCTGGCTCTATATGGAACCGATCAATCAGGAAAAAGATTGAGGGAATGTGATTTCGCCCAGATCACCGCTGGTTCTTGGCTCCGGGACGGATTATTCGGCGGAGCAAATGCGACCTTTCGTATCGACTCTCCGGGAAACCGGCTTTTCGGGTGAAGTCGCGATCGTCGTCTACGACGACCAGTGCGCAGCGCTGCACGACCTCGTTAAGAGGTTTTCTTTGTCCCTCATACCGATTTCGCGAACTCCGAAATGGCTCCCACGGCTGATCGCAAGGAGGATACAAAGCCGGAAGCGAATGCGTTATCTGCATCACTGGCTGGCCACGGCTCTGCCCGGTCTTTGCCGGCAGCGATCGATTCTGGAGTTATTCAGTCAGACCTTGCATCACTTTTACCATATCAGCTCGGGGCGATATTTTGTGTATTTTCGGTTTTTGAACCGGCGCAAGGAAGAATTCTCTTACATACTTTTGAGTGACGTTCGTGATGTAATTTTTCAAGCCGATCCCTTTCGGTATGCGGCGCGTCCCGGGATCTATTGTTTCCTCGACCCGGCTGTGCGTTTGGGGGATGAGCCCGTGAATACGCGCTGGACGGTGAATTTATTCGGCGACGACTATTATGATACGCGAAAAGGGAGCCGGATATTCTGCTCAGGCACAATCATAGGCGACTATCATTCCATGATCGATCTGCTGCAGCAGATGTGTGCTGTCCTGATTCAGACGCTTCCCCGCGCGGTTGGCCAAATTGGGGATGATCAAGCGGCCTACAATCATCTGTTGTGGGAGAATCGGATTGCAAATGCAATTTATTGCGAGAATTCCGAAAACGCCGTGATGACATTGAAAAATGCGGCCACCGACTCTCTGATGTTTGATGTCAATGGTGCAGTACTCAATCAGGACGGCAGCCCGGCCCCGGTGCTCCACCAGTATGATTTTCATACAACCCTATTGCGAAAAGTGAGATAGCATGCTCGCTCCCTTAAAGAGACTATTGATTCGCTTGCTCGAAAGGAAAGGTTACTGCGTCACTTTTGGAGAGCCGGCTACTTTCACTGGGATTACTTCTTCGTTCAGCAGCCAGATACCGAACTTTTTTTTTATCCAGATTGGCGCCTACGACGGACGTAAAGGCGATCCGATTTACGAATTAGTTCGGCGAAACAGATGGAGGGGCGTTCTGGTGGAGCCGCAGCCGGACATCTTTGAGAGGTTGAAGCAAAACTATGCCGGTTTTTCTGGACTCGCGTTTGAGCAGGCAGCGATCGTGGAAGAGGGAAGTTCTTTGCCTCTCTATCGGGTGAAGGACGAATATGCGCACCTATTCCACGCGGATCACAGAACTTTGTCCTCCTTCAGACCTCTGCAAATTATCAGCCACCTTTCACAACCAGTGGATATCGAATCTGCGCTCCAACAGGTAGATGCACCTCGTCTGACGTTTGCAGCGTTATTGAAAAAGCATGCTGTTACCAAAATCGATCTCCTTCAGGTCGACGCGGAAGGATACGATTTTCAAATTATAAAGAGTATCGATTTTAGGCAAACCGCACCCCAGATCATCCACTTCGAACATGCTAACCTTTCCACCATCGAAAGAGCCGAATGCGTCGACTTCCTGATCGCAAAAGATTACAAGTTGGTGATAGGCGCTTATGACGCGACGGCATTCCAATCAAAATGCATGTACGATTAATGCACCCGGCTCCGGATGAAGATTGCACTCCTGATCGCGGCCCACACTTACCCGGAATTGCTGGTCAGATTGGTCAAGCGACTGGAAGATCCCGCGACCTCGATCTTCATACATATCGACAAACGCGCAGACATCCGTCCTTTTGTCGCACTATTAAGGGATCGAAAAAGTCGCGATGTTCATCTGGTACCTCGCGTCTGCAGCCGCTGGGGAACCTTTGGCCAAGTGAATGCTTCGTTATCGTTGCTGCGGGCGGCACTCGCGACAGACAAGGAAGCGACCATGTTCGTTCTGATAAGTGGGCAGGACTATCCGCTGCTCGCCCCCAAGTTGATGGCGGAATATTTTGCGAAGAGCCCGCATGCCAGTTTCCTGAGGTGGGCGCGGTTGCCCTGGTCCGATTGGCCGGACGCCGGTGGATTTGAGCGGCTGACGCACTTTCATTTTTTTCTCGGAAGGGACCGGGTTGAATACCCGTCTGCATACCTCCCCCTAAAGCGAGGGTTGCGTTTATTCTACTCGTTGTGCCGTTGGTTTTTGCCCCCCGGGCGGACTTTACCCCAAAATATGACATTCTACGGCGGAACGAACTGGTGGAGTCTTTCTCGGGAAGCCGCGGAGTATATCTTTAATTTTCTGCGGAAGAACCCCGACTACGTGAAAATCTTTCGTTACTCAAAATCGAGCGACGAGATCTTTTTTCAGACGATTCTGCTGAACTGGGGCGATGCGCATCTTATCAATAACGATCTTCGCTGTGTGTTCTGGGATGGCCGGCGGGGCAATTATCCCGCTGTTTTAGCTTACGAAGACTTCGACGAGGTTAAAAGCTCCGGAATGGTCTTTGCGCGGAAGGTTCACCCGACCCATTCATTGACGTTGATGGACCGAATCGACGCTGAACTACTAACTCTTCATTAAGCTTTTCCAGCAGCGCTTTTCTGCGACCCGTAATATTCCGGGTACTTGTAGTGATAGTATTCCTGGTGCGCCTGCGAAACATCGTTGCACACGAGTCCGATGACATTCGCTTGGCGATCTCGCAGCAATTCCAGCGCTCTCTTGCTCAATCTGGTGGAAGAATGGGAAAAACGGACCACGAAAATCGAGGCATCCAGCTTCGGAGCGAGCGTCGTCGCGTCGTCCACTGCCATGATCGGCGAGGAGTCGAAGATGATGTATTGGTACAAGCCGTACACGTCACGCACAAACTGGTCCAACCGGGCACCAAGAAAGAGTTCGCCGGGATTCTGTGTCTCCGCTCCACGACTGATCAAGTCCAAGCTCGAAATAGACGTTGGGGAGATACATTTCTCGAGAGAAACCTGGCCCAGAAGAAGGTCACTCAACCCCGGGTCGTTATCTCGACCGAGCCACCGGTGAAGGGTGCCGCGACGCAGATCGGCGTCAACCAGCAGCACGCGCACCTTCGCCAAAGCCATCGTGATCGCCAGATTCAGCGCGATTGTTGATTTGCCCTCATTGGGTGCGGCACTGCTCACAAGAATCGTCTTTGGCCGCTCACCTTCAAACGGCAAGTAAAGCAAAGATGACCGCAGCGCTCGCAACGCTTCGGCAAAAGCGTGTCGCGGATCCATCTCGTGCAACGGCTCGAGTGCTCCACGGTGTTTCTGAGTAGGAATTTGCGCCAGAACGTGCTCTTCAAACCGCGGATGGAGATCAACCAGGGAAGCGATCCGATCATCAATCTGATCCAGGAAAAAGAGGATGCCCAACCCAAGAAAAAGCCCTCCGCAGACCCCAATGATTAGTAAACGTTCCATGCCGGGTTTGATCGGCTGGGCCGGAGAAGCTCTTTCCAGAATCGAGACCAGGTCCTGGTCAACGTTGCGCGTGACATCGACGTCGTGAAGATTGTTAACCAGGCGATCATACAGATTTTTCGTGCGGTCAAAGTCCCCCTTGATTCGATTGTAGTTCGCGAGTCGTCCGCTGAGTGAAAGGGCTTTTGCATCCCATTCTTTGATCACCGAAGTCAGATTATCGATCTGTCGCTTGATCGAGTCTCGCTTGTTGCGGAATCGTTCCAGGCTCTGCTCTCGCAGGCTGGCGATCAGGATCTCCTGCTGAGAAATCCTTTCGGCGAGATCGACCATCCGCGGATGTTTTGGGCGCAGGACCTTGGCAAACTCGTCTCGCTCTGCCTTTAGTACCGCCAACTGCTGCTTGGCCTGGAGATATTGATCTTCCGGTTGCATCCCGTTACCAAACAAGCCTTGCGGCTCAGGATCAGCCGCTCGCGCAGCGAAGTCCCCGGCGTGCGCCGGATTGTTGGCTGCTTTTTCAATAATCTGATCTAGATCCATCGTATCGAAAAGTTGATACTCGGTCTTCAATTCGGCCAGTTGCCGGTTGAGCGTGGCCACATAAGCCCCAGCACTGTTCCCTTCCTGTTCCAGGTACCCGACATTGTTCTCTTTTTGAAAATTCAACAGATCCTGTTCATTGTGCCGCATCTCCTGCTCGACCCGGGAGATCTCTTCGATGATCGCCGTCTGGGTATTCTCCGACTTCGCTGAACGCATCTCCTTCTTCGTGGCAATGTATTCCGCCATGACCGCGTCCAAAAGCTTCCGCGCATAGTCCGGTTCGGATCCCGTTGTCGACAAAACGAAAATAGAAGTTTGCGGCAACTGCGACACAGACAGTGTGACCGAAATAGGTTGAAGCTGCGGTTCCGTCGCGGCGAGATGCTGCATCGCCCGGTTGCGCACCTCCGAGCTTTTCATCAACTCCATCTGGGTCCCAAAGAAATTGGCGAGCTCTTCGCTAAAGACCGCTCCTTCCTGGAGGTTAATCCGGCCGCTCACCATCATTCGCCCGGACGAAACGTACGCGGCCCGTTGTTGAAAAATCAACCAGGCGCCAACCGCAATCCCAAGCGCGGTGGTAAAGAAAGGAATCCACCAAAACCGAACACATACACGCGTGAACCGGAGTGCACGTGCCCGGAACTGGAACCACCAGCTCACCGGATTTTTCGGGCTCTGTGTGAACTCTTCCACGTTGTCGATGGACTATTCGGGAACTGTACGACAACCCGATCCTAGAAGTTTATTAGCCGTTCGGGAACTATAATTGTATCATCCGCTTGGACGACGGGATCCTTGTCAGTCCGGCCCCTTCTTACTACAAGATCGACATCCACGATGGTCGTTTCCGTAGACGCACCCTTTTTTCGAATAAGTTTGACCTTCCGCTTATTGGCAAAATCGGCAAATCCGCCGGCTCTCAAGATCGCCTTGCTCACCGTAAATGTCTCATCTGGAGGAATATCCAACGGACCCTGGGTCCGAACCTGACCGGTAACGTACACTCTCCCAGGAGACTTAAGGCCGGCCACATCCAGGGCGATGATCACGGTAGCCTTATAATAATAGTCTCGCTCCAGTGGGACCTTGATCGCATAGGCCAACTGTTTGCACGTCTTTCCCTTCGCGAGAACTCGTCCGATCAAGGGAACCTCAACCTCACCGGAGTCTGTTACCAACAGAGAAACAGGCAATTCCCTATCCTCGACCACCCGCATGCTTAGCCTGTCGCCTAACCTCAGCGGACGTTGGTCGTCAAGAACGTCCATCGAAGTGGTGTAAGCGGCCGCCGATGAGGAGTCGCGCGGTAAGCGATTTTGCTCATAACGACCGTCTTGCTGCGCAGGGGCACCCAGAGCAGCCAAGAATAATCCTGTCGCCGCAGCCAGCCAATGGAATAACTCAGAACGCATAATTGATCCCAAAGGTCACTCGACTCTGGCGATAACTGTGTCCGGCCAGATCAGAAAGACGATCGATGAAACCATAACCAGCATTGAGCGCGAATCTTTTGCCGAGCGTATAGAAGCAGGATACACCAAATCCGACCCGGTTGATATCCTCCACTTGAACCGTACCGGCCGAATCTAGTCCATGCTCGTAGAACGCGTCGAGGCTTACCGTCGCACGGCTATTGACTCGCCAATTTGCAGAATAATGAACAAAGGCCAACTCAGTAGAATTCGTAGTGAATCCAAGCTGCGCCTCGTATCCAGCCAGGAGGCTCTCCGTCCAGTATTGGTTCAGGCGGTGATCCAGTCGCAAACGGAAGTACGGACTGCTAAGTTGGGAATTATCAACGTTGAGTCCGCCTCCGTTGAAGTGCCCTTTTTGGTAGCCGGCTTCCGCCGAAACGATCAGATACCGCGTGAGCCGAGTGTCAGCGAATACTCCGGCGCTGTAATTAGAACTATCGTTCTGAAAGTTCTCGCTGTAGTTGACTGAGGCGAAGGTGCCGCGCGCACCAACGCTCAGAACGTCACTGAGCTTAAGATCGGCTGATAAAAAGCCTTGTTCCTCAGCCCGATTCAGAAAATCGAACTGCGAGTCGATTGAGTAAAAGTTGTAGTGCGTAAATCCACAAAACAACACCAAACGGTCCAAATCCCAAGTGACCGAAAGGCCAGCAGAGTTCTCGATCCGTTCGAATCTGGCAACCCGGCTCAGATTGATTTCGTCTACCGGGTTCTGCAGAATTGCAAGCTGATCAAAGATCGTAAAACGAAAATCACCAACGTAAATGTCGAAGGCAAGTTCTGACTGCGGCGCGACCACCAAGCTCGACGAATCGAACTGACTGTGGATCAGGTACTTGATGTATCCCACGCCGAGATTCAACCGAAGAGCGTTAACCTCACTGATCTGCCAGAGGACATTTGCGAACAAAGAAGGTCTGATGATCAGATCGCTCTCTCGACCGGTCTCCGCCAGGTTGATGTTATCATTGTACTCGAAGTCCAGGTGCGCCGATAGGTTGACGAGTGCCGGACCTAGTTTGAGGTTGTAGCTGCTGGTATCAATCACCGGTCGACGAGATGCCGCATCGAGTTCTCCAGCCAGGGAGGGACGAATGGAATCCTGGGCGCCGGCGCTTTCCGCCGCTAAAAGGACCGGCAGAATTATGGCTCTTAGCAACCAGTGTTTGTAGGCGAATTGCATCGACGAACGATCATCAGTGAATGAGCTTGCAAGCTGCCTGAACGTTTAATCAAGCTTGGCTGCCGGTTGCAAACGTTTGCTTGACGAAAACGGGAAATCCTGCGTGCAAACACCAATCAAATCAGCCGGCCAGTGCGGGTGATTCCCGTACCGGTGATACTTGTTGTTGTTATGGGAAATATAGAGCGAAGCTACTGACCGAAGGAACTCGCCAGCCCAGATCCGATCCATTAATCTGGCAAGTTCAAAGAGATGAATGTGAGAATTTCCGCTGCCCGCGACATTCTGACCATATGCGCGGTTTCCTTTTTGGTTCCCCTTCAAGCCAAATCTGCAGAGGATGCATCTGAGGTTGCTTCCGACCCTGGTTTCATTCGGATCGAAAACGTCATTACCGCGGAACAGGCGGCGCTCAATGAGGTTGAGGCTGAGGTTCGGCGGGATCGACCAAAGGCGCCGCAGGTGGTCGCCACAGCGTTGAGAACAAAGGTACCGGCCCCAGTTCCATTCTCGTGTGAGATCGTCCGAGCTTCGATCTCTGGATTTGACGGGCAGGCCAACAGGGTAGACGTGGCTCGCCTGATCTTTGCCGCAGTGAAGGCGCGTCCCCAAGAGGTTCTCAGCATGGTGGGCGTTGCGATTGAAAATTTGCCGGCAAGCCTGCACCGGGATATAGTCGGCGCCGCTGTCGCCGCGGTTCCGGACCCATACGCGTGTATCTCCGCAACGAGCTTACATACGCCGCCATGCAGTCACAGACCCGAGCAAGATCCCCAGCAGAACTCGATAATTTACGAATCTGAGAAATCGGGGCCTTGCACGGGTATAACTCTGGCCGAGGCTGTTTTACAGCAGGCCCTTTTAAGTGGCACAATTCAAAGCGAAACGGCGTTGTCGACGACCATCAACGAAGTTTTGCGGAACGTTGGATCATCAGACTCCCTGCGGGCGAGCAACTTCGAATGGGACACATTAATTACTAAAGACACTCCGACGGCCACGCCTCCTCCTACCCCGCCCCCTGTCAGTCCGTAAATGTGGAGGTGGTAGGGGTGAGGCGGGGTACGGCGAGGCTCCGTCCGAGCCGCGTGATACGGGCGTCCCGCCATGCTTAGTAGGCGAACCGTTTCGGTTTGCTCGGTCCCAGAAGAGTGCAAAGCGGGACGCTTCGCCTACTTTGCACGGGCGGGACGCCCATGTCACTGACTAAAGGCGGAGCGCGCTTTGCGTCGTCACGTGCCACGGGTCGGACGGAGCCTCGTACCCCTCACCCGCCTCGCCATTGATTTCACTGCGCCGGAGCCAACTTGCCCTGTCGAGATTTCACCACCTTGGCATAGAGATAGTTTAGCTTCTCCTGCAGGTCCTCCATGTACAGATACAGAGCGGGAGTGACATACAGGGTGATCAGTTGCGAAACGACCAGGCCGCCAACCAAAATCAGGCCCAACGGTTGACGTGAGGCTCCGTCCGCTCCGAATCCGACCGCGATCGGAATCGCCCCCATAAGAGCCGCCAAAGTTGTCATAATGATCGGCCGGAATCGTTCAATGCTAGCCTCGTGCACAGCTTCGACCGGGGTCTTTCCGGCTCTTCGCTGCTCGACCGCGAAGTCGACCATCATAATGCCGTTTTTCTTCACAATCCCGATCAGCATAAACATCCCGATGTAAGAATAGAGGGAGAGTTCAGAATGGAAGAGCAGCAATGTCAGTAACCCTCCGACCGCGGCGACCGGCAACGATGAGAGAACCGTGATCGGGTGGAACCAGCTCTCATACAAGATTCCAAGGATCACGTACATGATGAACACCGCGATAAAAAGTAACACACCTAGCTGTGAGAACGTCTGGCTGAACGTCTGCGCTTCACCTTGGAGCTGACCGCGAATCGTTGGCGGCAGCACCTCGGCTGCGGCTCGCTGGATGAATTGGGTCGCATCCCCAGTCGCTGCTCCCGGTTTCAAATTGAAGTACAAGGTTACCGCCGGGAACTGGTTTATATGATTCACGGACAATCTCCCGACCAAAGCTCGTGGGTCCGTGACCGTCTGATTTGGAATAATGTTCTGCCCGCCAGCGGGTTTGAAATAGAGCCGGTTGATGTCAGCGGGTTCGCTTCGTTGCTTGTCCTCGGCTTCAACGATCACTTTGTACTGATCGATCGGCGTCTTGATTAGGTAGGTGTAGTTCTGGGAATAAGCGTTCTTCAAAAGCTGCTCGACATTCGCATTACTCAATCCGTACGACTGCAGTTGCAGCTGGTTCAGATTCACGCCAAGCATCGGGGTATTCGCAAAGTAGTCCGAAGAAACGGTTGCAAATCCGGGAAACTGCCGGCACTTCGCGATCATCTGTTGAGCGGCCTGATAAACCTGGTTGGCATCGACCCCAGAGATCGAGAAGGCGTACTGTCCCTGATTGTTCTTTGTCGCACCCGTGCTGATTTGCAAAACCGGATCAGGCCGGAGCAGAGGAATGATGCCGGGTATCTGCGAAAGCTGTTGGGCGAGTTGAGCAATGACCTGCGTGATCGGCGGCCGCTGGCTTACATCTTTCAGGAAAGCCAGCGCGAGCATCTGGTTGGAAGGAAATCCCTGTGAGAAGCCGGCAAGAGTGAACGATTCATTCACCGCAGGGTTTTTTCGCAGGATCCCGTCGACCTCCTTTTGCAATGCCTTGATCCGATCGGGCGAGATCCCTTCCTGACACAAGATGACTCCGCGAATGAACCCGCTGTCGCCTGCCGGGATGAAAGTCTTCGGAAGCAGTCCGAAGACCCAGATGGTAAGAGCGAAACACCCAATCCAGGTGAGAGCGGAAATCCAGCGATGGTGCAGAAAGAAATAAAGACTGCGACCGTAGACAGTCGTGATCTTCTTAAACAGTTCCCCGACTGTCCGCTCCATCCACGTCCTGTCTCCGTGGCCTCGCGCGCCGAGAACTCGCGAGCACATCATCGGAGTGAGCGTGATCGAAACGATTCCGGAGGCGAAGATCGCTACGATGATGGTCACAGAAAACTCGCGGAAGATGCGCCCGATAATTCCGGTCACCATCACCAGCGGCAGGAACACCACCGCCAAAGAGACCGTCATGGCTATGATCGTGAAAGTGATTTGCCGGGCGCTGTTAACCGCCGCCTCCATCGGCTTCTGGCCCGTTTCCATCAGACGGACGGTGTTCTCGAGGAAGACAATGGCGTCATCGACGAGGAAGCCAATCGCCAGAGTCAAAGCCATTAGAGTTAAATTGTTTAAGCTGAAATTCAACGCTCCCATCACCAGGAAGGTGATCAGCATGGAAAGCGGAAGAGCCACTACGGGAATCAAGGTGTCAGCCGCGCGGCCAAGAAAGGCAAAGATGACAATAACGACTAATGTAAAAGCGATCAGCAACGTATGTTCGACGTCATCGGCATTGGCGACAATGGTCTTGGAGCGGTCGTATAGCGGGATGAGCTGAACCGACCCTGGAAGCTGCTGTCGAAACCCTGGGAGCAGGTCTTTGACTTTCTGAGCGACCACCACGGCATTCGCCCCAGCTTGGCGGCTGACCGCCAACACCACTTCCGCTGGCGCCTCCCCATAGTCACGCGCCCAGAAATTTCGGCTGATCCGCTCGTCCTCCACCGTTTTTACTACTGTCGCGACATCCTTCAAATAAACCGGCTGTCCATTCGGCCGCGCGATGATGACATTTTCGTATTCCTGTGGACTCGACAGCTGGCCGTTTGGAAAAAGGAGATAGGTGCGAGTTTTTCCGTCCAGCTGTCCGGCGCCCAGGTAAGCCGTGCTCTGGGCAACCGCGTTGGTCACGTCTGTCATAGTCAGGCCAAGGGAGGAGAGTTTGTTCACCTGGACCTTGATCCGAATGGCGGACCTGGCGCCGTAGACCTGGACCTGACTCACACCATTAATAATCGCGATCTGCTGACCCAACTGGGTATTCCCGTAATCATACAGATCCCCTTCCGTCATCGTGTCGCTCACCAACGCGATGTAAAAGATCGGCTGATCGTTCGGATTCGTCTTCTGAAAGGAGGGCGGCTGAGGCAGGTCGGTCGGCAGGAAACCCTGGGCCCGGGAGATCGCGGCTTGGACGTCTGTGGCGGCATCGCCCAGACTTTTATCCAAAGAAAATTGCAGAACCAAAGTCGACTGCCCGGTTTGACTCGTAGATGTCACCAAGTCTAAGCCGGGAATCTGAAGAAATTGCTTCTCAAGCGGCGTCGCACACGTATTGGCCATCGTCTCCGGACTTGCCCCCGGATAGGTCACGTTGACCTGGATCACCGGGTAGTCGACCGCGGGCAGGTCATTCACCGGCAATTGCTGGAAGACCTGAAGCCCGAACGCCGTGACGGTGATCGTCAACAGCAGAGTCATGATCGGGCGCCGAATAAAGAGCTCAGAAAAGTTCATAACGCCGGCATCGGCTTGACCGCCGAACCTTCTTGTTTACCACTTGAAGTTGAATCCTTTTGATCCTTAGGTAGATCCCTCTCGGTCAACGCACCTCGCTGTGGTAATGGAGTGGCTGATGGATATTCTTTTGGATTCACCTTCATCCCGTTCGCGAGTGCGAGCTGCCCTTCGACCACCACGGTTTCGCCCGGGTTAACTCCCTCCGTAACAACGACGAGGTCCTGGTATCTTACACCCTGAGTGACCAAACGTTGTTCAACCGTCTCGTCTGGCTTCACCGCAAACAAGTAACTACCCTTTCCACCGATTTGCACCGTCTGGCTCGGGACAACCAACGCGTCTTTTAAGACTTGCAGCGTCAACGTTACATTTACATATTGGCCCGGCCACAAGTAACGGTCCTGGTTCGGAATCGTTGCCCTCAGCAGAGCCGTACCTGACTGTGTCGAGACACTATTGTCTAACATGCTGAGCGTGCCCGTCTTGATAATACTGGGTCTGGATGGTTCGATCACATCGACCGTCAGCAGGTTCTCTTTCCCCATGCTTTGGCGAAGGCGCGCAAGGTCGTTCTCGGAAATGGTGAAATCGACGTAAACTGGATCCTGTCGCTGAATGTTGACCAAAGGCAATCCTCCGGTACTCACGTAATTACCAGGATCGACCAACCTCCGTCCCGTTCGCCCGTCGAGAGGAGAGCGCACATAGCAATACTCCAGATTCAACTTTGCCTGATCGATCGCCGCCTGATCTTTGACGATGGCTCCTTCAAAAATCTGAACCTGAGCGCGATCCCCATCAATTTGCTGGGCAGAAACAAAGCGTCCCGCGCCGGTCTGTTCGTCCCGCTGTAAATTTCTTCGATCCAACTCCAACTGCGCCTGATCGGACTTGAGTTGACCTTGCGACTGCTCGAGGCTGGCCTGAAAAGGCCGCGGATCGATCACAAACAGGAGGTCGCCCTTTTTCACCTCTTGACCTTCAACGAAGTGCACCTCCACGATCCGTCCGCTGACTTGCGGTTGTATATTCACGTTTTCAGGAGACGAAGTACGCCCGAACTCGTGCATCTGGATGGGTATATCCACTTTCCTGACCTGCGTCACCAGGACATTCCTTACCGCCTGCGGCGCATTCGTAGACGGCCTCTGGCCGCAACCGGCAATTGCGAATGGCAGAAGGAAGATCAAGGGGCAAAACTTTAAAATCGTGATAGGCTGCATGGGGTATAGCGAGGTGCTTCGTCGTGCTTTTTGCGTCATCGGCCTTGCGTTTTGTCCGGCGCACCAAGCCTGTAAGCAACAATCCGACGGACGCTCAGGTTGTCAAAATGACATCCGCGAGCCAGCCGAATCGGGGAAAGACCTCTATAACCCCCTTTCCAACTCAAATTACGAACTTGGCTTAGTGCCCACAAACCGACAACGCGCCATTGTAAAAAGCCGCTTTCGTGCCAACCGGACCGGCGAAGCGTTTATAAGCCTCAGCGGTAGGGCATAGGCGAAGGGGTAGGGCGAGGCTCCGCCCGAGCCGCGGCGCGGCGCGGCGCGTGGCGTGATAAGGACAACCGCTCCGCCCGCACAAGGTCAGGCGCCGCGGCTCGGACGGAGCCTCGCCCTACCGTGCCCTACCGAACTGCAGGTCAAACCTTCCGGCTTTCGTGCGTACCGTGATCTCGGCTCCAAACGCCTGAGTCATCGTCGGCGATGTAATCACTTTTCGGATCGCTCCTTGCGAGATAATCCTGCCGCCCCGCAGGACTAACGCCCTGTCGAAACAGGGCAATATCTCCTCTACATGATGCGTCACGAACACCAGGTTCGGTGTTCTTTCCGCCGCGGCAAGGCGGCTCACAAACTGCAAAAACCGCTCGCGCGCCACCGGGTCCAAACCCGCACACGGTTCATCAAGGATCAATATCCTATATCTGGCCATCAATGATCGACCGATTAACACGCGTTGTCGTTCTCCCTGTGAGAGGAATGCCCAAGGCCTCTCGCCGAGATTGGCGCATTCTACCTGGCGCAGGCTCTTGCGCGCTTCCTCGAGCAATCGGCCTTGCGGGGAGTGCCACATGTTGATTTCCGCATCGCGCCCGCTCGCCACCACTTCAAGCGCCGTCTGATGGTCTTCGATCAAGTGACGAATACTGGAGCTCACCAAACCCACTTCCTTTCGCAACTCGCGCCAATCCGCCTTTCCGTACTGCTTTCCGAGAACACGAATTGTTCCCGCCGAAGGCGTTACGTAACCGGTCACGCAACTCAACAGCGTAGTCTTCCCGGAGCCGTTAGCTCCGAGAATGACCCAGTTCTCATGCGAATCGACCTCCCATTGAATACCTCTTAAGATTTCCGTTCCACCTCGGACAACCCTGAGATCTTGGATTGAGATGATCGTTTCCGGTTTCTGGTTTTTGGTTTCTGGTTTCTCGTAGGGAGCTCCGTGCATACGTTGGGAGGATACTTCTTCCGAGAAACGTGAAACGTGAAACCAGAAACGCTAAAAAGGCGTTCAAACAAACTTACAATCCAATGCCAGGGCTTGGTTCAATAGGCGCAGATAGTTCGGACGCGATATCTCGACCGCCCCGAACATCGTTAGATGACCGGTCACATATTGTGTATCAAGCAAACGGAATCCTCTTTCATTCAAGCGATTCACAAGCCCGACCAGCGCGATCTTTGAGGCGTCCGCCACTTTATGGAACATCGATTCGCCGAAGAACGCGCCATAAACGCTGACCCCATAAAGGCCCCCCGCTAACTCATTCTCCTGCCATGCTTCTACCGAATGCGCAAAACCGAGTCTATGCAGATTGATGTAGCTCTCAATAATCTCCTCACTGATCCAAGTCTCAGCGCGTTCGCCACAGCTTCGTATGACTTCTTCGAAAGCCGTGTTTAGCCGAATCTGAAACTCCTCCTTCTTCAGGGTTCGCTTTAATCCGTGCGGGATGTGAAATGCATCGAGAGGAATGATCCCCCGCGGATCGGGCGAAAACCACGCGATGTCTCCGTTTTCCATCGCCATCGGAAATATTCCCTTGCAGTAGGCTTCAAGGAGGAGAGATGCAGGGATGATTTTGGATCGACGTCTCTCGCGCACCGAGGAAAGAGTATAACTAGGAATAAGTGCCGGTGCCAGTGTCAGTGCCAGGAAACGCTGAGAACGCCGAAAACGCCGAGATCGCCGGAAGCGCCGAGAACGCCGGGAACCGAATGAGCCGAGCAGCGCAGCAGCGGAGTGACGCTTTTCTCGGTTAGGAACACGAGTACAAGCACGAGCACGATTTCCAATTTCGGGATTTGAGCTTACCTTTCACCTTTCACTTCTTGCTATTGTCGCCGTTGCTGGCGGGCGTTCCCTGCGTTTTCGGCGTTCTCGGCGATTCCGGCGTTTTCGGCGTTTCTTCTAGCTCAAAGTTTGCTCTCCTCCTGCTCACCGCTTACTTTCGGTTTTTAGACTGACACTGGCACTGACACTCAAATGAGCAGCAATGTCGCTTTTCGTGGTTCGAAAGTCGTCATTCTCGATTTCGGCTCGCAGTACAC
>Ga0213878_10000292_pt1 | contig 19387 bp, 2 predicted proteins | sample VelepicoBEBS_R02_FD_161053 | JGI IMG/M metagenome (GOLD analysis project Ga0213878, IMG submission 161053) | Vellozia epidendroides bulk soil microbial communities from rupestrian grasslands, the National Park of Serra do Cipo, Brazil - BS_R02 | ecosystem: Environmental > Terrestrial > Soil >... | reverse complement strand
AAACTGCCGCAACATCGACGGAACAAAATGTATCGTTGTAACAGACCAGGTCCGGATGGTTTGAACTAGATAGTCTGGATCGTGTTGTCCTCCTGGCTGCGCGATAAGCAATTGGGCGCCTGTCATTAACGGCCAGAAAATCTCCCAGACGGAAACGTCGAAACTGAATGGGGTTTTCTGCAAGACCCGGTCCTCCGGACATAATCGATATTCCTGCTGCATCCATAACAGCCTATTCGTTAAGGAGCCGTGGGTGTTCATGGCGCCTTTGGGCTGGCCCGTTGAGCCGGAAGTATAGATTATGTAAGCGAGTTGCCTTGCCTGGATTGATATCGCTAAGCTGGAGTCAGACTCCGAATGATAGTCAGCAGAGGGATCATCAAGCGCAACAAAATCAGCCTCAGCATGGTTCAGGCTCGACAACAGATGCTGTTGAGTCAGAACCACGCGAGGTCGAGCATCCTGAAGCATAAATTGAATCCGATCGGGCGGGTACGACGGATCCAACGGGACATAAGCACCGCCGGCTTTCCAAATCGCAAGTAGCCCGATCACCAGGTTGGCGGAGCGTTCCATGTAAAGCCCCACAGGCTCATCCGGTCGCACTCCTCGCCGCTGAAGCAAATGAGCAACCCGGTTTGCTTGCCGGTTCATCTGTGAGTAGGTAATCTGCTCGGTAAACTCGCTGGCCCATTGGCCCTCGCTTAGAGCCGGCGGAACCAAAAGTGCAACTGCATCGGGTGTAGCCTCCGCTTGTTGCTCTATCCTGGAAATCACGGATTCTTCCGAGTTCCAAGCCACCTCTGTCCGGTTTATTTGCCGAACGAGTACTAGCTCGTCATGTGACCGGATTTCATAATCGCTAACACGTCTATCAGGGCTAGTTGCAATACTTTCAAGCAGCGTGCCGACATTGCGCAGCAAGCGAGTTATATCGGCGCGGTCAAATCGATTTGAGTCCCAGGACAGCTTTAGAGTCAATTCATGGTCGGGCATTACCAGCAGTGTGAGCGGGTAGCTGGTGCGTTCAAAAAACTCAAAATTGCTAATCGCTAAGGGATTGTCGGCGTGAGCCAAGTCATTATCGACCGGGTAATTTTCAAACACGATGATGCTGTCGAAAAGAGGTCTACCGCCGGAAACCTCACTTGCCGCCTGAATTTCTGCGAGGGAGCTATGCGATAATTCATCCCGCCGAATCTGCTGCTTCATTAAACCGGCAAGCATCGTCGATAGCCGATCCGAAGAATTGATGCGAACACGCAGGGGGAGGGTGTTGATGAACAGGCCGATTATTCGGTCCACCTGCGGCAGGCTCGCCGGGCGGCCCGCAATGGTCACCCCAAATACCACATCGCTTTCGCCACTGTAGCTGCGAAGCAGGATAGCCCACGCCGCTTGCAGCAGCGTGCTCAGGGTACATCGATAACGCTTTGCAGCGTCTCGCAATCTGGCGGTCGCCCGTTCGGAAAGGCGAAGCCATTGCGAACTCACGATCTCGTCTGTTTCCTTGGATGGTTCACCGGGAGCCTCAAGACGAGGCGAGGTCGGCGTCCTGAATCCGCTCAGCATCTCGCGCCAGCAATCCAATGCGGCGCGGTGATTTTGTCGTAGATTCCAGGCTACAAAGTCGCGGTAAGGAGGCCGATCCTCCAGTTGGAGAGGAGCGTCCTGCGCCAGATGCCGGTAGATTGCAAACGCTTCCATGACCAGCATCGAGAGAGACCAGCCGTCCAACAGAATATGATGAAAACTCCAAACAAATTGGAATACGTTCCTTTCTAACCGAAGCAGGTGAAACCGGACCAGGGGGGCTTCGTTAAGACGGAAGGAGCAGCTCCGGTCAGCCGCGAGGTACCTCTCCAGTTGCTGGCGAGATGGTTCAGTCTCGCCGCGTAAGTCATGTTCTTGCCATGGAATCTGAACACGAGCGCAGACGCACTGCAGTGGTTCGTCCCGTCCTTCCCAGACAAAAAAGGTCCGCAAGACCGGGTGCCGGTGAACAACGCGCGTCCACGCTTCGCGAAAAAGGGAAGCGTCAAGTTCAGCCCGAATTGTCCAGGTAAGTTGCTGAAAGTATAGGGAGAATTCGGATGGTACGCTCAAAGAGCTGATCAGGAGCCCTTTTTGCATCGGCGCAAGCGGATAAATAGACTCGATATTTTCGGGCAGCCGACTCAACCCTCCATCTCTTTGTGCAATCAATGTCATGGCAGCTCGACTTGGATTTGCGCAATTGTAATTAGCCGGCGAACTTTCTCGCCATTTCCCCCAATTGCACTCGCTCTAGATCAGTAAGGTCAAAGCCCAAAAGATCATCTTGCTCATCGGCGTCCTCTGGAGGCGCGTTGCGGTACGTCAACGCTTGCAGTTCTGTGATCAGAGAGTCTGCGAATCCCTCGATAGTTCGGTGCCGATGCCATTGCTCGCGAAACGAGCATTCGATTGTGAGGTGTCCACTAAGGATCCAAGCGTTAACTTCAAGTCGGTAATGCGGTGGAGCGCTTGGACTTCGCAGCGGTCCTACCGGGTCACCGACCAGGCTCAGAATCTGCCCTGGCCTACTGATCTGGTCCAATTGACCTAGATAATTGAAACTTACTTCACACGCTGATTTTGGTTTCAGCGATTCGCGTATTGCCGGGTCGGAGCTTAAATATCGGAGAACGCCGTAACCGACTCCGCGATTTGGTAAGGCGCGCATCTTTTTTTGAACATGCGCGATTACATCTGCAGTACTTGTTCCCTCTATTGAGAAACTAAGCGGGAAGAGGCTTGTGAACCAACCGACGGTCCGAGATACGTCTTGGCCAAAGAGGTCCTCACGCCCATGCCCTTCGACATCAATGCGCAATTCCCGCTTGCCGATCCAGCGGGTCAGCACGATGACGAGGGCTGAAATCAACAGCTCAAATAATTGAGCATTGTACCTGGCGGTCGTTTCTCGGAGCAGAGACCAGGAAAAATCCGCGTCTAGTATCCGGCGCACGACCCCGGGAGCCCCAAGTTGCGCATGGAGTGCGCAGTCTAACGGCAACGAGTAAACGGGATTTGCGACCTGCCTTTGCCAGTATTCAAGCTCGCCTCTAAATAGGCCGCTGTCGGCAGCTTGCAGTAGCTCGTTTGCCCGCGCTTGGAACGAGCTTGTCCTTGGCGGAAGCTTTGCCGATGGGTCCTCATAAACTGTCAGAATATCCTCGAAGAGGATACGCCAGGAAACGCCGTCAACGACCAAGTGGTGCATAACGAATAGAAGACGGCCCTCTCCCGTTGGGCCTTTTCGAAAGAGGACCGCTCTCCAGAGTGGTCCTCTCGAAAGGTCAAATCCACTTTGATATGGAGTAGCCTGTTCGGCCAGCCAATCGGGATCCCAGTCGGCTCCCACAGCATGGGAGCTATTAACGACATGGAAATCAATCAGTGACCCTTGATCGCTATAGAACTGACGCCAACCATTCCTGACATCGTATCTAAGCCTTGTCGCGTCGTGGTGATCTGCGACACAGACGAGCGCGTGCCGCAGCCGTTCAGGATCGAGATCAGCGCGGGTCTTCACAAACAGCGCCTGATTAAAGTGATGCGGCTCCGGCAGCTCCAAATCAACAAACCATTTCTGGATTGGAGTCAGCGGAACTTCGCCCGTTGGTCGCTCTGCTTCTGTCTCCGGTGCACGAACCGGAGCATCTCCGAACATAGTTGCCAACCCGGCTATCGTCTGATGCTCGAACAGTTGGCGCGTGCTCAGATTGAACCCCATCCTCGTTGCCCGCGACGCAACTTGGATGCTCAGAATAGAATCGCCCCCCAACTCGAAAAAGTTGTCATGAACCCCGATGCAATCGACTCCAAGAATTTCGGTCCATATCTCGGCTAGAACTTTTTCGACACGAGTCCGAGGCGCGACATAACTTTCATCCAAGGCGCTTCGCTCCAGTCTGGGCAATGCGCGACGGTCGATCTTGCCATTGGCCGTCAGCGGCAATCTATCTAACAGCAAGAAAGCAGACGGTACCATGTAGTCGGGCAAAAGTTCGCTGAGGAACTTGCGTAGCCTCGGTCCCAGGTCCCGAGCCACCTTTTGGTGGAGCGGGTTGTTCGCGTATTGTGCCCAAGGTCTGAAAGGGACTTCTCGCGAGAAGAAACAAGCCGGCGAAGGCCGGGGTTGGGAAATATCGATTGATCTTGAGGCGTCCAGCGGCAAAAAGACCGCATCTAAAGCAAGAGGGTCTGTGAACGAGAGACTCATTTCAAGTCGCATATTCATGTCAGCGGCGAGCGACCAGAGAGCTTCAGGATCGATGCCCTGGCAAGGCCCTCCCTGAAGCGTACCTCGCAAGGTTTGCACAGTCTCTTCGCCGGGACAGGCGGCCAGTCGTTGCAGCGCGCGGCGCTCATTCTCCAGGCGCGCATTATGGATTGCCCGAAAGCCGAAGGCAGTACGGCGGTTCTGCAACTCGTGGCGGATCCGCTCCAAATCCCAAACGTGCGGCTCCCATTTTTCCCAGCTCACGTCAATGGGTTGATAGTGAGATCCCTTGATAGCAAGAGTCACGTCGAAGCGGAATTTTGTGAGCTCATTGTGGCCGAGTCGACCGCGTTTCGGTTGAATTTGAACGCTAGTGATCCGGGGATCTGCGTTTTGCAGCGCAAGAAAGAACGTTGGGTCAACGAGTAGTTCTTGTTCCTGAGTTCTCTTTTGAGCAATTCGTTCTGCAAGTTGGTAAGCGTTCAGGTTGGAAGGTGCATTCTCAACTTCGACCGACAAGTGGTACGCTTGGAGCAAGGTCAAATTCCTAACATCTCCAATAAAGACGAATCCATCCCGGTGCACCTTGTTTATGGCGCTATGCAGCACTCGGAGGAGGTAGTCTATATCTGGAAAGTATTGGACCACCGAGTTGATTATAACCAGGTCGAAATCCTCGTTCTCGAGCCAATCCAGTTGATCGGCAGTGCAACACCGTAGCTCCAGATTTGCGAACTCTGGACGATGGCTTGTTGCAGCGGCGACCTGCTCTAAAACGGCTTGAGAGAAATCGGTGCCCACATAGCGTTCCTTACACGGTGCGAGCCGGTACAACAGTAAACCTGTTCCGCATCCGATCTCGAGAATGCGCTGAGCACCAAGCGCTCCAATTCGGTCAACGGTGGAGTCCACCCACGTTCGCATGTCTTGCTCGGCAATCGCGCCTCCTGTGTAGGTGCTGTTCCATCCAACGATGTTGAACATCGGATCAGGTCCGGAACCTGCCTTGCTATACGTATCGTCGTACAAAGCCTGCCAAGAGGCGATCTGTTCGGCTTCCAAGGCGTCGACACCATTCAGAGCACAATCAAAATCGGGCACTATGTATGCAACCAGCCGTTTTTCGCCTGGTACATCTTCTCGAGCGATAACCACGCTCTCTTTTACCTCGCTATGAGTTGCAAGGGCGTTTTCAATCTCACCTGGTTCGATCCGGAATCCCCGGATTTTCACTTGGTCATCCTGTCTGCCGAGAAATTCAATGGTGCCATCAGCTAACCATCGGGCGCGGTCGCCGGTCCGGTAAAGCCGCTCACCTGGGTCTTCGGGGAAAGGGTTCGGAACGAATCGCTCTGCGGTCCAGTCCGGCCGCAAGTGATAGCCGAGGGCTAAACCGTCACCTCCGAGGAACAATTCTCCGGAGACCCCGATCGGCACAGGGTGCAGCGCAGAGTCCAGAATATAAGCTCGGCTATTCGATATCGGCCGACCGATTGGTACAGAGGCACCAAGATCAGACGGGCCGGACATGCGATGGCAGCATGCAAACGTGGTGTTCTCGGTAGGACCATATCCGTTGATCAAAGTGCAAGCAGGAAGTTCTGAGAGCGCCCGCCGAACGTGTGTGATCGACAGGACGTCACCCCCGGCCAACATTTGCCGGACGGGTGTTAGCGCAGAAATGCGCTCGTCCACGATCAGGTGAAATAAGCCAGCCGTAAGCCATAGAATTGTGACATCGTGGAGGCGAATAGCCGCCTCTATATCGTCCAGTGACGGAGTTCCTGATCCGAGTACTGCTACCGCACATCCGTTCAGCAAGGCGCCCCACACTTCAAAGGTAGACGCATCGAAAGATGGCGCCGATAAAAACAAAAAGGTGTTTCCGGGCTCGATCGTGACATAGTTAGTATTTCGTACCAACCGGATCACGGCCTGATGCGGGACACAAACCCCTTTCGGCGCTCCGCTCGAACCTGAGGTGTACATTACGTAAGCCGGTTGTCGAGCGCTAGTCTGGATCGCCAGATCGCCTGGATCGCTGCCATCATAGGAAGACTCATACCCATCCACCGAGAGGATTTTGAGACCGGGAAAGTTAACTCTCCAGCGATACTTTTCCCGAGTCAGGACTAGCGTGGCTTCCGATTCCGCAATGATACCGGAGACACGTTGTGGAGGATAGGCTGGGTCAATGGGAAGATAAGCATAGCCCGCTTTCAGCACCGCCAGCATTGACACTATCATCTCCGGCGAACGTTCTATGCAGACGGCAACCGGGATTTCTCGCCGGCAAACCGTGGCACCGATTGCATCGATCTGGCGAGCTAGTCGATTTGCGCGCGCGTTTAGCTCTTCATAGCTGATGCGGCGTTCGTAATCGATGACCGCTATCGCCTCGGGACTTTTCCGTGCGATTGATTCAAACAAGCGGTGAATCGTAGTATCTCGCGGATAATCTGTCCGATTCAGGTTAAATTCTACCGTCACCTGTTGGGTCTCGTAGGCCGAAAGAAGTGGAAGTTCGAGAATGCGCTGCAGCGGGTTCTCGACAACGCGTTCGAGGATTCGCGTGTAATGGTCAGCCATCCGGGCGATCGTGGCTTCGCAAAATAGGTCCGTGCGATATTCGAACGCGCCGTGCAATTGGCCGTTACGCATGTCATGCGAAAGATAGAGGTCAAACTTTGCAGTCCCGGTGTCGACGGGCATCGAGTTGATGCGAAGCCCTGGAAGTCTCAGTTCCTCTTGAGGAGCGTTCTGTAGAGCAAACAATACCTGAAATACCGGGTTACGGTTTATATCGCGATCGGTATGGAGCTCATCGACCAGTCGTTCAAAGGGCAAATCCTGATGCGCGTAGGCGTCCAGGGCCATTGATCGCACCCGGCGGAGCAGTTCGCTGAAAGTTGGGTTGCCGTGAAGGTCGCTCCGCAAAACAAGCGTATTCACAAAAAGGCCAATCAAACTCTCAATCTCGTGTCGGTTCCGGTTTGCGATAACCGACCCGATCACAATATCTTCCTGGCCAGTATAACGGCACAGCAATACGCTGAATCCGGCTAGTAGAACCATGAACAGGGTTGCGTCTTCTTGTTCAGCCAATCCACGCAACTTCCCGCTGAGTTCCGCGCTCAGCCTAAAACGAAATGTCCGGCCAGCCTGAGTCAGATTGCCAGTGCGAGGACAATCTGTCGGCAGACGGAGCTCTGAGGGTAAATTAGCTAATTGGCCCTTCCAATAACTCAACTCCTTTTCCAGGACCGCTCCGGTTAGCCATTCGCGTTGCCAACAGGCGAAATCGGCGTAACCAATGCTGAGCGGAGTCAAAGGCGAAGTTTTTCCATTTCTGAAAGCCTCGTAAAGTGCGCCGAGTTCCCGGATGAGGACACCCATTGACCAGCCGTCTGTTACAATATGATGGATCGTGATGAGCAGGACGTGCGAGTCGGCAGCCAGAGTCAAGAGCACCAGCCGGATCAAAGGGGCTTCAGTAAGGTCGAATGGCTGTTTAATCTCGTCTGCAATCTCGTTTCTTAGAGCCTCCTCCTGATTTCTCCCATGCTCGAATGCCCGCAGGTCCAGCAGCCGCGGCTTGATTCGCAATTCTTTTGCGATCACCTGATGCGCGCAACCATCGCGCTCTCCAAAGGTTGTGCGCAATGTTTCATGCCGGGCAACGATTTCATTGAAGCAGTGTGCAAGCAGATCAGGATCCAGGGCTCCCTCCAGGCGGATGGCAACCGGGACGTTGTAGGTCGCATTGGGTTCCTGTTGTTTTTCAATAAACCAAAGACGCTGTTGCGCAAAAGAGAGCGGCAAAATCTCCGGGCGCCGCGCGACCCCGGTTGCAGGTGCAGCTGGATGCGAATGGCGATTTTGCTCGCGCAGCAGGGCGAGAATCTCTTGTTTTCTTTCTGTCAAAGCGTGGCGCAGCTCCGCTGAGAGCGTGTCCTTGGGCGCACGAATCCTGAGTTGGTCACCCTCGGCCCATAGCTGGGCGCCTCGCCTGCTTGCCTCAGCTAGTAGCTCGCCTAGCATCATATGGTGATGTCCTCCATTTCCGGCGCGGCCACATCATTTGTGAGTTCGCCGGCTGCTGCCTTGTACAGCATCAACCGATCTTCAAGGTGTGTCGCCAGATCGGAGATAGTCGCGCTGCCAATTAGGATCTGTATCGGCACTTCTACCCCTAAATCTGACACAAACCGATTATTCAACTCGGTGCTCATAAGGGAGTCCAATCCAAGCTCAAGCAGCGGCCGGTGCAGGCCGAGCTCCGTTGTGGTATCGGCCCGAAGAACTTGCCTTACGCGTGTCTCTACATACTGACAGAGCAAACCAGGGCGCGTCCGATCATCAGCCTCGCTTATCTGTTTGAGAAGCTTTTGATGCAGCTGCGTTCTGGACCGGCTGGGGTCAGGCGATGCCGCCGGCCTGGCAGTAAATTGCGCGAAATCGCCAAGCCATGTCTCGCGTCGATCACGCGGAGATTGCTCACGGAACACGTGCCAATCGATCGGCACAATCCCGACTTGAGCACTTGACAGGCCCATGCAGCGTTCTAATGCCAAAAGTCCGGATTCCTTGGAGATTGCACCGATCCCCTTGCTCGACACGCGATCGGGAACGTGGTGGCGCGCGGCAGCCCCGATTTCAGACCATGGGCCCCAGTTGATGCTAACTGCCGGCAAGCCACAACGTCTCCTGTAATGGGCAAGGGCATCCAGAAACGCATTGGCTGCACCATGATTCGACTGGCCAGGAGAGCCAAACAGCGACGCCATTGATGAAAACATAACAAAAAAATCAAGTGGTATATCCTGTGTAAGCCGATGCAGAGCCCAAGCACCGTCGATCTTCGCACGAAAAACGCGGCGGAAGCGCTCCCAGTTTTGATAAGCGATTGAGGCATCATCCAGCACTCCGGCGGCGTGAATCACTCCCCTTAAAGGAGGCATAGTCGATTGTATCGTTGTAAGAATCGCCCAGAGCCGATCTTCGCAGCCGACATCCGCTCGGAGCGACGTAGTCACGCATCCTAAGGCGCGCGCCTCCTTAAACGCCCACTCAGCGTCCGGATCGGGTTCGCCTCGACTTATCAAAACAAGATTTTTGGCTCCTCGCTGTGCCATCCAGAGCGCAACCGCCGGACCCAAACCTCGAGAACCTCCCGTAATCAAGTACGTGACGTCTGCATGCAACCGAAGAGAAGCGGGCGCGGGGGCTACTCCGCGGGCCAAACGTGGAACCAAACGTTTCTCGCGCAAAACGATTTCGCTTTCAGGTTCATCGCTTGAAAGCTCATCGACCAAAGCGCGCAGCACAGCGTCTGAGGGGTCGAGCGGCAGATCGATACACCCACATTTCCAACCCGAGCTTTCCAGAGCCGCGCACCTTAGCATGCCCCAAACTGGGCTTTGGGGCATGCCAATAACCTCCGGTGACGGTACCGGTGCCGCTCCGCGCGTGACGATATACGTTGGAGGGCGAACCGATGTCGCACTTGCGAGCACCCCTTGCAGTACCGCCAGAGTTGTGCGCGTACTGACCTCGCATGCTTCGGCAATGTCACTCAGGCTAGACGATTCCTTGATGTTAGCATCGCAGCCCCAAAAATGGACGACGCCCGCAAGGGAGTCGATGTGCAGGTTTTTGAAGCATTGGTGGATATCTTCTGTCGCATGCGATCGCAGGATGATTTGTCGGGAATTTGAAGCGTCATCGCACCCATCGCCGTTCTGTTGTGTTCGTACGATTACGACCTGATCGGACCTGGACGTAAGGGATCGCCGCACCCTGTCAGCTATCCCGCCCCGGTCTGCGAACAACAGCCATTTTTTCGGCTCAGCCAGTACGCGAATGCTGGATTGGGCATCGGCTTGCGCGATAAGGATGGCTTGTTTCGATAACAGCCCATTCGCGCCCTCGGCTGAATCCAGGGCAGCGGACTGAGAGAATCCGTTGGTACCCAGAACCGATTTCCAAGCGTCTACGCAGATCAAAGGATGATCATGGCGCAGGGGTGGGTCCTGAAAACGCCACCAGCCATCCGTCAAACCGAAAATGAGGTCGATAAAACGTACAGGTCCAGTCCCTTCAAGCAGCACCAGCAGCCCCCCAGGCTTGAGCAGTTGGCGAATGTGTACCAGGCTGGCGGCGATGTCGCGGGTCGCGTGGAGCACATTAGCTGCAACGACTAGGTCGTAAGTTCCAAGCTCAAAGCCCTGCGCTTCCGGTGAGCGTTCAATATCCAAAGTACCAAAATCTACGAACTCGTGCTTGCTGAAATGATCGCGCGCTTCGTGGACAAGCAGGGGCGCGATATCTGTCATGACATATCGAGTCTGCTCGCGAGGAAACAGAGGGAGGATTTCTCTCGTAGTGCCTCCGGTGCCTGCGCCAACCTCTAGCACGCGGAGTTGATGGTAAGGCGACAGCGTCGCCAGGATTTGCCGTATCGTGTCACTCACCAAGCCATTGACCAGCTTGGCCCCCGCTGATTCGGCGTAGAGGTGCGCCGCCGAAACTGAACCATCACCCGGAAACAGGAGCTTCAGCGGGTCGCACTCGCCTCTCAAGGCGGAAGCGAGTTTAGAACCACATCGATGCAGCATCTGCCCTTCGATGCTATCGCCACGATCCGATCTCAGCGCGGCCAAGGCTTGGCGCGCTTGCTCAACATTCGTGACAGAATTGACCTGCCATGTTTCCCCGGCGCGGCTGACAAGAGCGTCTTCCTCAAGAATGTGGAACAAACGACCGAGCAGCCGCCGATGTCCGGTGCGAACACCCGAGAATTCTATAAACTCGTCTAGACTGTACTGCTCACCTTTTTGCCATTTCCAGCCCAAGGTCTCGAACGCCTCGACTAGATGTCCGGTGCTGGCGCGCTCCAAGGTTTGAATAAACTCGCAGAAGGCGATTGTTTTTGGGTTTTGCTCCAACTGCACTATGTGAGCCGCTAATCGGTCCTTAATAGTGGCTGGTGACGGGAATTCGTGGGGGAGGCGCTGTACGGCGGTTAATGGCCGGAATTTCCAATCGAGCTGGTAGAACCAGTCGTCAATTTGGTTTTCGGATATCTCGTTTCCTGATCTAGCCTTGACCTCTTGTAAGGCAGTGACTTGCCGGCCATCGTCCGGCCAGAAGCGCATCCGCTGCCACGGATAAGTCGGCAAACGCACGCGGCCGGAGCTATTGGCGTTTGCCTGCAGCGGCGCAGCCCCGCCTCCAACGTACCGGCGAGCCTCTTCGGCCAGGAAATTGTCCCATGTCGCGGCGTTGTCGCCTTCGGGAGAATTTGTGGTCGCTTGCTGGACTTGCTGAGGCGCGGTTCCAATCGGGCAGACCCCATGGAAGACGCCTGGGATCGCGGTTCCGTTGATGAAAGCCTTCAGTTTGCTTTCGAGGTCGGCCCAGTCTGCCGCAATCACAGCGGCACGATTGGTAAAAGCATCTCGACCCGTGGCGGCGCTATAGCACACATCAGCGAGTTCCACGTTCGGTCTCGATTCGGCTAGCCTGGTGTAAGCGCGCGCGAGATCGACGAGAGCACCCGGCGCTTTTGCCGAAAAGACGAGTAAACACCGCGGTTGGTTGCGCACAGAGCGGGATTTCATGGGCGGTCGCGGCGCCGCCTCTAGAATGATGTGCGCATTTGTGCCAGTCGCGCCAAACGAGCTGACCGCGGCAAATCGCTCTGCCTCATCAAGCGCCAATTCCGACCGAGGCACGATAGCGGGCAGCTCCTCCCACGGGATGTAAGGATTGGGCGTGCTAAAATGCGGTTGAGGCGGAACGATGCGGTGTTGTAGCACTAGCATCGTTTTAATAAAGCCGGCTATACCAGCAGCGGACTCGAGATGGCCAATATTAGCCTTGACGGCGCCGAGAATCAGTGGCCGAGCGCGATCCTTGCCGTAGCTTGTCACTGCGGCACGATATTCGATAGGATCTCCGAGCGAAGTGCCAGTGCCATGCGTTTCCAGATAGCTGATCTGGTTTGGTCGTAGGCGAGCCGCATTTAAGGCCTGTGCGATTAACTTTTCCTGTGCAAGCCCATTTGGCACTGTTAGCCCGCTACTAGCTCCATCCTGATTCACCGCAGAGCTGCGAATCAACCCTTCCACTGTATCACCGTTGCTCAGCGCATCCGAGAGGCGCTTCAGCACAACTATCCCGCACCCTTCACCCCTTCCATATCCGTCCGCCGAGGCATCGAAAGTTTTGCAGCGACCATCCGGCGCCAACATGCGCGCACGGCACGCAGCGATAAAACCTAGCGGAGATAATACCAGGTTGACTCCCCCAACCAGGGCAATCTCACATTCTCCTGCTCGCAGGCTTTGGCAGGCGAGGTGAACCGCGACCAGTGACGAGGAGCACGCGGTATCGATCGCGAGGCTCGGGCCTTGAAGTCCCAAAATGTATGAAATTCTCCCAGCAGCGGCGTTGAGTGAATTACCTGTTACAAAATAGGCATCGATGCGAGACGGATCGTCCACTGCAAAGCGCTGCGCGTAGTCGTTGCTGCTTATCCCGATGAAAACGCCCGTGGTTGTTCCCGCGAGCGTGCTAGGACGGATGCCGGCATTTTCCAGAGCTTCCCAGGTAACCTCCAGAAGCAGTCGCTGCTGGGGATCTAAGCTCAGAGCCTCCCGTGGGGAAAGTCTAAAAAATTCGGCGTCAAATTCCTCGATCCGATCGAGAAACGCACCTTCTTGCGTATAGATGCGCCCTGGCTTCGAAAAATCGGGATCATAATAGTAGTCCGAATCCCAGCGGTTGGCCGGCACACGTCCGACTGCGTCGTACTTATTCAAGAGCAAGTGCCAGAAGGACTGCAAGTTTGCATTGCCCGGTAGACGCACCTCGGCGCCCACAATCGCAATCGGTTCGTCCCTGGCATTTTCGAGTTTCCTCAGCTGCGAGATAGATTCGCCGTTCACCTGACCCGTGAATTCCTGGACCGATTCTTTCCCATCCTTTTCTCCTTCCGAATCTCTAGCCCTCTGGGCGGCTGCTAGCTGTGTTCGCTTAGTCTCCTGAGCATGAGAGAAAGTCTTATGCGCGTCCGATTCCGACGAAGGCCCATCCAGGTATTTAAAGAAACTATAGCGGGGCAGTGCGCCAAAGAACGTTGTAAACAGGTCCCAATCAATATTGGCAACGACGGTTTGCGGCGCAGCGCCGCCAAGCATCAATTTTTCGAGTGTTTTAAGAGCGACTCCCGGCTGCAGCGAGTAGAGGCCTATTGTCTCCAATCTTTGCAAGGCGTCCGTGCTCATAAGCCCGCCGCCGGTCCAGGGGCCCCAACTTACCGAGATGGCTGGAAGACTGAGAGTCCGGCGCCAGGACGCCAGCGTGTCCATGAAATGGTTCGCGGCAGCATAATGGGTCTGCGACTTTGCCCCCCAAACGGAGGTAATCGAAGAGAAGAGAATGAAATGGTCCAGGTCGTGTCCGCGCGTTGCCTGGTGCAAGTTCCATGCACCCTCGACTTTCGCTGGACAGATGCGTTCGAATTCTGAGGCGGTTAATGCGCCGGTGTCCATGTACCCTTCGACTCCGGCCGCATGGAACACCCCGCGCAAGCGTGATCTAGCAGCATCGATTTCTCTAACGATTTCAGCTGTCGCTTGCGGATCGGCGCAATCGGCGCGACGAAGCCAGACGCGCAGGCCACGTTCCTCGCAGCTATGCGCAAAGGCGCGAGCTTCCGCCGTAGGCTCGCGCCGAGCGCTCAAAAGGATTGAGCCGGCGCCGTGCTCGACCAACCAGTTTGCCAGTCGCAAGCCGAGTGCGCCCCAGCCACCAGTGACCCAGTACAATCCATCCGAGCGCAGCGCCAATGTGCCGGCTTGGTGCTTTGAAGTCCTGGCGCGACGGATACCAGGAGTCCAAGCTCGCCCTTGGCGCCAGACTGCTTGTTCGAAAGAAGGGCGCAAAAGTTGTTGAACAACACCTTCGACGTCCGCCGGCTCCACATTCGGTGGCAGATCCTGGAGACCGCCCCAGAGCTCGGGCCAATCCACTGCGATGCAGCGACCAAATCCCCAGAGCATGGACTGGGCTAGGCCCGATTCTACAAGACCATTCGCTACTGCTTGGCATCCTTGCGTTATTAACCAGATTCGCGGTGATCGTTGAAATTTCAGCCGGCGCACAGCTTGGAAAAGGCGCAAGGCCGATATACAACCGGCTTGCCGGGCGGCACCAAAATCGGTGGCGGATGTTATTCGGTGATTCCCGAGGCTCCAACAATGAGCGATTCCGGCGATGCTGTCCGTTAAAAGCGAGCGCAATAGGGCATCAAAAGCGCTCGCGTCTTCCAGCGAAATTGTCCAATCATCCGCCCCTTGCCGTGTGGTACTTGATCCCAGGCGAACGCAGACGCATCGCTGCCCTTCTACCCGTAATCGATTAGCAATCAGTTCTCCGACACCATCCGCATCACAGAGAACAATCCACAGACCGCTACGGGACGGGAGATCTCGCTGTTGTTCCTCCGCAGCCGGCTGCCACGTAACTTCATAGAGGTTTTGGGCCTCATCAGGGAACGCTTGATTGGAAACAGTCTCCGTGATCTCCAGAGGCAATCCCCCGGATTCTTCGACCCAGTATCGCCGCCGTTCAAATGGATACGTAGGCAGCACAACTGGGCAATTGCCCTCTCCAACCGGAAAAAGATCCTTCCACGCGACTGGCAATCCACTGACATAATTGCTCATCGCTTTTTCAGGCGTGGCAGTGTCGGCAGATTGGGCAAGTTTGGGCTCAGTCCACGTGCCAGACGGCGATTCACCTTTTGCGACCGCGCGCAGTCGCCTGCAGAAGTCCTCGCGCGAGCCGGCGAGCAGAGCTACCCGGTGCTGGAAATGGTCGCGTCCCAGCGCTGCAGTCCGGCACACATCCGCCACGTCTAATTCGGGGTGCTGTTCCCAATAGGTAGCGAACCGGGCCGCGAGCTCGGAAAGGGCCTCCGGGCTTCGGGCTGACAACATGAGCGGAGAAAGTTGGCCTGAATGGGCGGCGCGCACCCGGGTTCGGGCCGGCCCTGCTTCAAGCAAGACATGTGCATTAGTCCCCGCAAGCCCGAAGGAGCTCACTCCGGCGATTCGTCCGTTATCGGAAGGCCAATCAAGGAGTTCCGTAGGAATCCGGAAAGGCATCGAGTTCCAAGGGATATGAGGATTGCGAGTTCTGAGATGCAGATGCGGTGGAAGTTTGCGGTGGTGTAAAGAAAGAACGGCTTTGATAAAACCAGCTACTCCAGCGGCAGACTCCAAATGGCCATGGTTCGTTTTTCCTGATGCCAGCCACAGCGGGTTCGCCGGTGCCCGGTTTCGCCCGTAAACAGCCGCAAGCGCCTCAACTTCGATGGGATCCCCCAGGAGCGTGCCTGTCCCATGCGCCTCAATGTAAGCAACAGATTGCGATTCGAGCCCTGCAACCCTTAGTGCGCGTGACAATAAATCTACCTGGGCGGTTACGCTGGGGACTGTCAGGCCGGCGCTCGGTCCATCGTGATTCACTGCGCTTCCCGGTATGGTTGCCCAGATAAAGTCACCGTCCGCTACCGCGTCATTGAGGCGTTTTAGCGCTACCGCGCCACACCCTTCCCCACGTCCAAACCCATCGGCGGCAGCATCGAAAGCTTTACACCGGCCATCCGGAGAAAGCGCGCCCACACGGCAGAGAAACATAGTTACTGCCGGGTGAAGAATCAGCTGTACTCCGCCGGCCAATGCCAGATCGCACTCACGCGCACGAAGGCTTTGACAGGCCAAGTGAATTGCCACGAGCGACCCTGAGCAGGCACAGTCGACGGCGATGCTGGGCCCGTGCAATCCGAGGGTGTAGGAAATTCGACCGGGTGCGAAACAAAAGCCGTTTCCCGAACCATCATAGCGATTTATTCGCTCAGGTTGTTGACGCCGAGTGTAATCGTTCTGGCCGATCCCTATAAAAACAGCCGTCTGGGACTCTCTTAGACTGGCCGGTGGAATCGCCGCGTGCTCCAGAGTTTCCCAGACCACCTCCAAACAAAGCCGCTGTTGCGGGTCGAGGCTGCAAGCTTCTTGCTCTGAGATACCGAAAAATCCGGCATCGAATCCACTGACATCTTCCAGTAATGAGCCAAAGCGCGTATAGATTTTGCCCGGCGCGTTGCGATCCGGATTATAGAACTTGTTAGCGGCCCAGCGCTCTTCTGGAATCGGGCCAACCGCATCAAACCCATTGCAAAGAAGTCGCCAGTAAAGCTCCGGATTGGTTGCGCCGCCAGGAAAGCGGCAACCCATTCCAATCACTGCAATTGGTTCATGCTCGGTGCTGCGGACCGTGGCAAGCTGCTTTTCGAGATGCCGGATGACCGCAAGCGCTTGCTGTAGAGGTGACAAAGCAGCCTCTTGAGCGGGGTCGGCGCTTTCCGTTATGGCGTTACGTGGAGAGGGTCTCATGTTTGCGAGCGATAATGCGAGCGATTTCCTCGTCTGACATCTCTTCGATTCCGAGATTCTCCAATCTCGTAGCAATATCTGGAAGGGCGACAGGCACTGGCTCCGAGCCGGACACGAGCTGGCACAGGTACTCCGACAGTTGGTCAACCGTTGAATAGGTGTACGCAAGAGTGGCCGGCAGGTTACGGCCGAGCGCTGTCTGCAGCCGGTTACGCAACGACACAACCATTATGGAGTCCATCCCCATGTCGGCGAAACCTCGGGTCGGATCGATTTCCTGTTCAGTAGGCAAGCCAAGCAATTGTCGGACTTCACCCGAAACCTGTTTGTGCAATGAAAGACGCCGTTCTGCGGGTGGCAGCCGTTCCGGATGAGAGTCGAGCAAGGTAGTTTCTCGCGGAGATGAATCGATAGCCTCTGAGGCACTTCCGTCAACTTCAGCCAGGACCTCGTCAAAAAAGTGTTCAAGATGCGGGCGCTGATGTTTGAACACTTTCCATTCGGCCGAGACGATGGCGATCACTCCGGTACACTTCGTCGCTAGTAAGGCCCCGAGACAATCCATGGCTTTGTCCGAATCCATATCCTGCCATCCCGCTAGCATCCCTTGCGTTTGCGCTTGTGAAGTTCCGTCATTCATGCCGCGGCCCGCCCAAGGTCCCCATTGAACTGATAAGCCCGGCAATCCTTTGACTTTGCGCGCGACAACTAAGGCATCAAGAAACGCGTTGGCCGCTGTGTAGACTCCGAGTCCGAGAGATCCGGTTATCGCGCTGGCAGAAGAGAAGCAAACAAAATGATCAAGCTCGATGTCCGCCGTTTCTTCCTGTAGGTTCTCAGCTCCTCTCGCTTTCCCTGCCAGGACCTGGTGAACTCGGTTTGTATCGTAGCCGCGCAACAGACCATCACCCAGCTCACCGGCAAGATGAAACACCCCCTTCAAAGCGGGATGCAATTCCCGGACTTGCTTTAGCACCGCGGCGATCTGTTCCCGATTGCCAACGTCACCCGGATAAAACGTGAGAGAACCACCCGAAAGCTCTGTTTGTTTGACCAGCTGATTAAAATCCGGCGAATCAGAAGCGCGGCGACTCACAACGACCAGGTGGTGAGCTCCCCAATTGAGGAGGCGCCGAATCAAGTCACGCCCGATTGCTCCCGTTCCGCCCGTGACCAGGTATGTGGCATCAGCTCTCAATAAAGGTGCGTTCGCCTTAAGATCCGGATTGAACCTTACGATGCGCCGAACCCATATTGCTCCGTTGCGGAACGCAAATTGCGATTCCTGAGGCGCGTTAACCAGTGTCCTGGCGAGCGCGCTGAACTGCTCGAAGTCGCCGTCTGCGTCTAAATCGATCAGGCCGAAACGCAACTCCGGATGTTCAATCGCGGCGGTTTGTCCGAGACTCCAGAGCGCAGTTTGAGCGGGATTGCAGGATTCATGGTCCGCCGAAACCGGCATTGCGCCTTTTGTTACGATCCAAAGAGTCCGCGCTTCGCGGTTTTCCGCACAGGCGTGAATGAGTCCCGCCAGGCACTGAAAGCGCTCGGCAATCAACTGAGTAGCATCTGAACTACTCTCCTTACAGGGAACATAAACGACTTCGCACGAAGAGTGAGCGTGGCGGATCAAAGCCTCTGGGAACTCTAAGTCGTGACCAATAGATTCCGCATTGACGCCGCAAGCCCTCAACTCAGCCGCCAGAGCCTGCCCAGTTTGAGCGCTTTCGCACACGACGACGAAACTTTTGGAGCCTTGTTGCGTTGCACCTTCCCGCACAAATCCAGGTCGTGAAAGGCGCCATTCTACCTCGTAAAGACTTGGAGAAGCGGCTTCTTGGACCGGCGGGACCTGAGAGTCCTCTTCCGGCAGCCAATAACGCTGCCGCTGGAAAGGATAGCTCGGAAGATCAACATGTTTTGACCTCCCTCGCGCATAGTAGCTATGCCATGAAATTTTCGTTCCAACCGCAAACAACTGCGCGACTGCCTCGGAGATTTGACGTGCGCTAGAGCGCCCAGCTCGAAGACTGGGAATCAGAGTTGCCGTATCCGAAGAAGGCCCGCGCCGGACGAGGCCAAGCAAGATAGGTTGCGGCCCGATCTCCAGAAATACTTCGCATCTCAGCTCGCGCAGCGACTCGATGCCGTTGGCGAACAGGACTGGTTGTCGGATTTGCGTCGCCCAATATTCCGCGCGCGTAACCGCCTCAGATTCCACTTTCCCGCTGACGTTTGAAATGAACGGAATCTTGGGGACGCTAAAGCGATGTTGCTTCGCTTTGGCTGTAAACGACTCAAGCATCGGTTCGATCAGGCGGGAATGAAAGGCATGTGAGACCTGCAGTTTTCTGGTGCTTATCCCTGCCGTCTCTAGGCGATTGCAAACAGCTTCAACGGCAGCATTCGGCCCGGAAATAACCGTTTCACCCGGGCCGTTAATCGCCGCTATTTCGACCTCGGAACCAGAGGCGGATACAATCGCTTCAAGATCTGAAACTGATCCAAAGACAGCGGCCATTCCGCCGCCCGCCGGCAACTCCTGCATCAAACGGGCTCGCTCAGTGATCAGGCGCAAACCGGTCTCCAGGTCGAAAACTTCTGCTGTTACCGCCGCCGCGTATTCGCCGACACTATGGCCAATCACAGCATCGGGAACAACGCCCAGTTCCGCCAC
>Ga0213878_10000291_pt1 | contig 19393 bp, 13 predicted proteins | sample VelepicoBEBS_R02_FD_161053 | JGI IMG/M metagenome (GOLD analysis project Ga0213878, IMG submission 161053) | Vellozia epidendroides bulk soil microbial communities from rupestrian grasslands, the National Park of Serra do Cipo, Brazil - BS_R02 | ecosystem: Environmental > Terrestrial > Soil >... | reverse complement strand
CACCAGCGACTTCTCGCCGAACCTCACCAAGGCGCGCAACACCGACGCCGACGTGCTGGTGCTGGCGAACAGCGGGCTCGACGCGGCGAACGCGTGCAAGCAGTTCGTCGACTTCGGCCTCGGCAAGAAGATGAAGCTGGCCGGGATCAACCTCGAGGACTTCTACTACAAGGCGATCCCGCTCGACGCGATCGCCGGGACGACGTTCCCGGTCGTGTGGAGTCCGACGTGCTGCGAAGGCGCCCGCCGGCTCACGGCGCGCTTGCGGCGTTCGATCAACGGCCCGATCTCCTGGCGCCACTACTTCGGGTACGTCGGCGCGACCTCGCTGATGCAGCGGATCGCGGGTGCGGGAACGACGGCGCCCGACAAGCTTGCCGCCGCGTTCGAGAACTACTCGTTCGATGCCGCGAAGCCGAACCACTCGACCTACCTCGGCTACGACCACCAGCTCGCGCAGGACGTGTTCGCCGGCTCGGTCGTCTCGTCGAAGACGTTCGCGCGCACGCAGTTCATGTTCGACATCGTCGGCGAGGTGTCGGCGGCCGACTCCGACGGCGGCCCGAGCTCGAGCTGGGCGCGCGAAGCGAAGACGGCGCTCGCCGCGCAGTCGGTCACGCCGCGGCCGAACTACACGCCCAAGACCTTCTAGCCTCCGGCGCGAACGGCGCGGCGATGCCGCTCGATCCCTCGCTGCTCCTGTTCGTGCCGGCCGACCGCCCCGAGCGTTTCGGCAAGGCGCTCGCGTCGGGCGCGACCGGCGCGATCCTCGACCTCGAGGACGCCGTCGCGCCCAACCGCAAGGAATTTGCGCGCGAGCAAGTCCGCGCGTTCCTCGACGCGCACGACGAGCTCACGAACGTCGCGGTGCGCGTGAACCCCGCCGAGACCCCCGACGGCCATGCCGACCTCGCGATGCTCGCCGGCGCGCGGCCCGCCGGCGCCGTCGTGATTCCGAAAGCCGGCAGCGTTCGTGATCTCGCGCGCGTCAGCGACGAGCTCGGCGCGATGCCGCAGATCGTGATCGTCGAGACCGCGCGCGGCATCGCGCACTGCGAGACGATAGCGGAAGCACCGCACGTTCTCGCGCTCGCGTTCGGCCCGTACGATCTCGCCGCCGAGCTGGGCGGCGAAAGCGCCACGGACGTGATGCTCCCGCACCGCGCGCGCATGCTGGTCGCCGCGCGCGCCGCGCAGCGCTGGGCGATCGACGGCCCCTCGCGCGAGTACGGCGACGCCTCGATCCCCGCCCGCGACGCCGAGCACGCGCGCCGCCTCGGCTACGACGGCAAGCTGTTGATCCACCCCGCGCAGATCGCGCCGGTCCGCGCCGCCTTCGCACCGTCCCAACCCGAAATCGAATACGCGCGCCGCATCGTCGAAGCCGCGCAGCGCTCGAACCCCGCCGTCCTCGACGGCACGATGATCGACCCGCCCATCGTCACCGCCGCCGAACGCCTCCTGCGCCGCGCTAACTCTTAGAAATACTTCAGGGCCCGGATCGCTCCGAGGCCCCTGCTTTCTTCCATGGTCGTTGCGCACCGTTGCCTTGGAATTAGTTCGACGATACAGGAGTCAGCTTCACGATGTCAAGGCAAACCGATTTGTTACTACGGGATGTCGCCCGGATTTTCTGCGGCGTGCATCGCGGATTCAGGCCCGAAAGCGCCTGCGGTGCGCAGCTGCTGAATACGCGCGTCATGGTATCCGAGTAGCTCGCGTAAGACGATCTCCGTGTGCTCGCCGAGGGCTGGCGCGCGCCGGTGTTCCTCACCTGGCTCGCCGACGCGGACCGGGCTGGCGATCCAGCGGGCGGTGCCGAACGACGGGTGCGCGACTTCGGTGACGAGCTTGCGCGCTGTGGTTTGCGGGTCGGCGAGGGCGGCGCGGACGTCGTTGACCGGGCCACACGGGATTCCGGCGGCGGTCAGCTTCGCAATCCATTCGCCGGTCGCGCGCGTCGTGAGGACCTCTTGCAGGGTCGACTGCACCAAACCGCGGTTCGCGCGGCGGGCGGCGAAGCCGGCGAAGCGCTCGTCTTCGCGGACGTGAGCGATGCCGAGCACGTCGATCAGCCGCTGCCAGAACTTCTCCTTGGCGCAGACGATCACGATCCAGCCGTCGGCGGTGCGGAAGTTCTGGAACGGCACGATCGAGGGGTGCGCGGAATACGGCAAGCGCTCCGGCTCGTACGCGCCGCCGGGCGCCATCGTCCACGCGGCGACGTACGTCAGCATGTTCATCGCGGTGTCGAACAGTGAGGTGTCGCAGTCGCAGCCGACGCCGTCACGGCGCGCCGCGTGCACGCCGGCGAGCAGCGCCAGCGCCGCCACGAGCCCGCCGCTGTAGTCCACCACCGAAAGTCCGGACTTCGTCGGCGGCCCGTTCGGATCGCCGGTCAGCGACTGCCACGCCGCCATGCCCTGCAGGATGTAGTCGTACGCCGGCTCGGCGCGGCGCGGCCCCGTCATCCCGAACCCCGACAGCGAGACGCACACGATCCGCGGGTTGTACGGCGCCAGATCGGCGTAGCGCAAGCCGAGCCGGGCCGGCACGTCACCGCGCAAGTTCGAATAGACGGCGTCGCTGACGCGGACCAAGTCGTGCAGCACCGCGCGCCCCGACTCGTTGGCGAGGTCGAGCGCGACGCTGCGCTTGTCGTGGTTGAACGTCTCGAAGAACAGCGAGTCGTCACCGGACTGGTACGGCGGCACGGCGCGCCCGACGTCGCCGCCGGTCCGCACGTCCTCGATCTTGATCACGTCGGCGCCGAGCTCGGCGAGGTGGACCGAGCCGAACGGTCCGGCGCCGTACTGCTCCACGGCGATCACGCGCACGTCGGCGAGCGGGCGGGGGCGCGTGGCGGCTGCTGCGGCGGTCATGCGGTGTGCTGTTCGGCCACGAAGGCGCGCTCCTCGTCGCCGGAGCGCCGCCCTCAGATGTACGCCTTGAGCTGCGGCCAGAGCGCCGGGAACGGGACGCGCAGTCCGCGGCAGACCATGATCGGGATGTTGCGCTCGTACGAGATCGCGTACGGCGTCCCGGCGGTGGCCGCGCGCTCGGCAGCCGCGAAGAGATGCTGCGCCGCTCCGCAGTCGCCGTTCACGTCGATCAGAATGTCGCCGCTGCGTCCGCGCGGCCCCCACAGGAAGTACTGGTTGTGGCCGCTCACGACCGGCGGCAGTCCGCGTCCGAAGAACTCGAGCGATGCCGCTTCGCCGTAGTTGCTCGTCACGATGACCGCTCGCTCTCGCTCGCCGGGCCGCAGCCCGTCGACGACGCGCTCCACCGTCGCCGCGAGTTCCGGCCAGCCGTGCATGTCGGCGAAATCGGACGGCAGCACGCTCGCCGCGTGATTCTCCGTCGCCGTCGCGCTCCGCTGGAAGTGCAGCGCCCCCAGGACGGCGCGCTCGTAAGCCAGATAACGCTGCTCGGAGAGCACGGGCAGAACGAACGGCACGAAGACGAGCCCGCCGGCGACGAGCGCGGCCGCGAGGAACGGGCGCACCATGCCAACGCGGGCGGTCCACTGCTCGAGCGCGGTACAGCCGGCAGCGAACGGAATCGGGTAGACTGCCGCCGGGTAATAGTGCTTTCCGTGCAGCGCGATCATGGCGCCGATCAGCAGCACCCACGCGAGCGCTAGGAAGCGCGCCGATCGGTCGCGCGCGAGGAACACCAGCCCGGCCACCCATACCGGCCACAAGAACAGGCCGGTGATCAGAAGCTGCTGGCCGAGGAACGCCGACGGCGAGACGACGACGTTCTTGCCGTGCTGCGCGTTGCGCAACAGCTCGAGCATCGGCAGCCCGTGCGCCGCCTGCCACAGCGCGTTCGGCAGCGCGATCGCCGCGCACAGCGCAAACGCGCCGAAAAGCCACCGCGAGGCGAGCACGCGCCGCTCCGGCAGCACGAGCAGCGCGACGACCGCGGCGACCGCGAAGAACAGCGTGCTGTATTTCATCTCCAGGCCGATCCCGAGCGCGGCGCCGGCGACGAAGGACCACCGCGCATCCGCGCCGCGGACGACGCGCAACAGCGCGTACGCCGTGAGCGTCCACAGGAAGGGCAGCGCCTCGTCGGTGCCGGCCTTTCCGCCGAAGCTCGCGAGGACCGGCGAAAGGGCGACGACGATCGCGGTGAGGATACGCGCGTAGGCGCCGCCGCCGAGCTCCGCGGTCAGCGCGACCGCGACGAACACCGCGGAGGCCGCAAACAGCGCCGGCACGGCGCGCAGCAGGAACAGCGAATGCCCGCCGAGCTGCGTGAGCGCGGAGAGCAGCGGCACGAGCGGCGGCTGATCGACGTAGCCCCAGTCCGGCCGAAACCCGCACATGATGAAGTAGAGCTCGTCACGGAAGAACCCGTAGTGCGGGTTGGCGATCAGGTGGAAGACTAGTGTCGCTGCGCCCGCGATCCAGGGAAGCGCGGAGAGCCTGCGGTCGTCGTACGTCATGGACCATTGGTAGCGCGGCGTGAAGGCCGCGGCAACATCCTTGTGGCGAGCGGGAACGGCGGCGGGACGAGCGGCGGTTCAGCGCAGCAGGTCGGGACGTTTCGCCGCGTATCGGCGGCTCCACGTAATCTCGCTGCCGTCGCGCAGCACCAGCTTGTGGTCGCCGTGGAACCAGGCGCGGATCTCGGCGATCTCGTCGATGTTCACGACGTGCGAGCGGTGAACGCGGGCAAACTTCGCCGGATCCAGCCGGGCCTCGGTCGACTCGAGCGTCGCGCGCATCGTGTGTGCGCCGCGCCGCGTGCGGACGACCACGTCGTTGCCGTCGGCTTCGAGCCGCACGATTTCGTGGACCGGGACGTAGAACGAGCGATCGCCGTTCGGGATCAACAGCCGGCGCGCGTAGCGCTCGTCCGGGCGCAGCCGCGCGATGAGCTCGGCAAGCTGATCGCTCGTCCGCAGGCCGCGCGGCACGAGCGCCTCGCGGGCGCGCGCGAGCGCGCGGTCGAAGCGCTCGCGGTCATACGGCTTGAGCAGGTAGTCCAAGGCGTCGAGCTCGAACGCGCGCACGGCGTGCGCGTCGTACGCCGTGACGAAGACGATCCGCGCCGCGCAATCTTGCGCGGCAAGCGCTTCCGCCACGCGCACGCCGTCAAGCTCGGGCATCTGGACGTCGAGGAACACCAGATCCGGCTGCGCCGACGAGATGACGTCGAGCGCTTCCGGTCCGGTGCGCGCTTCGCCGACGAGCTCGACGCCGTCCGACTCGCGCACGAACCGAACCAGCTTCCGTCGCGCCGGCGCTTCGTCGTCCGCGACGACGACGCGCATCACGGCGTCCCGCCCGCCGCCGCGGCAAAGGGTAACCGCAGCGTCGCCAGCACGCCGCCGTGCGGTGCCTCGCCGATCGCGAAGCTGGCGCCGCCGTCGTAGAGCGCGTGCAGTCGCGACTCGACGTTCGCGAGCCCGCGACCGCGCCGCTCGCTCCGCAAGCCGACGCCGTCGTCGGCGACCGAGATGACGGTCGTTTCACGGTCGCGGGCGACATCGACGGTGATCGCGATCGTCTCCCGGTCCGCAGCCATTCCGTGCCGGATCGCGTTTTCCAGCAGCGGCTGCAGCAGCAGGAAGGGCACGACGGCGTCGCGCGCCGCCGGATCGACCCGAACGTCGAAACTCAACGCCTGCTCGAGCCGCGCGCGCATGACGTCGACGTACATCCGCTCCACCTGGAGCTCCTCGCCGAGCGGGACCTGCTGCGCGTCGTTGGCGAGTACCGCCCGCAAGAAGTCGCTGAGCCGCGCCAGCATCGTGTCGGCGCGGCGGACGTCCTCGTACATCACCGACGAGATCGCATTGAGCGCGTTGAAGAGGAAATGCGGGTTGAGCTGCAGCCGGAGGTTCTCCAGCGTGGCCTGCGCGAGCTGGGCCCGCAGGTCGGCGGCCGCGAGCTCCGCTTTGCGAACCCGCTCCTCGCGGCCGGCGTAGTATGCCAGCGCGGCTGCGACGGCGTAGATGAAAAGGTCGTTCGACGCCTCCATCGGATAGCGCCAAACCATGTCGCCGTAGTCGTATGCGCCCATCCCGGCGAGCGGCGCGAGCACCCCGCGCGTCGCCGCCATCAGCGTCGTGTGGAGCACGGTGAAGACGATCGCGCCACCGAGGTGGGCCAGCGCGGCGAGCGGCCAGTGCGCGCGGCTCCACGGCACGCGCCGTGTCACGCCCGTCACGATCGGTACGATCACCAGCGCGGTGAAGACGCCGGTACTCTCCTCGAAAAGCCGCATCGCGAACGTGCCCGCGCGGTGCCGAGCGAGGTCGTCGAGATACCGGTACAGGAACGCGGCGACCGCGAACACCGCGAAGAGCGGCACGAGCCGAAGCGTCAGAGGGAGGCGCCTTCTCTCCATCGATGCGTCCGTCATACCACGCCGGAAGAGGAGGGTCGAGCGCCGCGTGACGAGCGGCGCGCCGGGCGTGACGAGCGGGACGGCATCACGTCGAGCGCGGCATCCCGAGCACGTTGTGCCCGAGATACGCCAGGATCAAGTTGTTCGAGAGCGGCGCGACGGTGTAGAGCCGGGTCTCGCGCGCGATCCGCTCGACGTCGTAGTCGGCGGCGAAGCCGTTCCCGCCGAGCGCGTCGATCGCCGCGTTCGCGGCCTGCCACGAGGCTTCGCTGGCGAGGAGCTTCGCGGTGTTGGCCTGCGGACCGCACGGCTCGCCGCGGTCGAACCGATCGGCCGCGTCTTTTCGCACGAGGTCGGCCGCCTCGAGCGCCGCGTGCGCGCGCGCGATCGGAAATTGGATCGACTGGTTCGCGCCGAGCTTCTTCCCGAACACCTCGCGCTCGCTGACGTACGCCGCCGCGCGCTCGACCAGAAACCGCCCGTGCCCGACGCACTCCGCCGCGATCAGAATCCGCTCCGCGTTCCAGCCGTCGATGATGTAGCGAAACCCGCGTCCTTCCTCACCGATCAGGTTCGCCGCCGGAACCTCCAAGTCGCGGATCGCGATCTCGTTCGTCTCGTTGTTCATCCACACGTCGATCGGGGCGACCTCGATCGCGCCCGGCCGCATCGCGCGCAAGTCGACCAAGAACACCGACAGCCCGGCGCCGCGCTCGGCAGCGGTCGCCGGCCCGGTGCGCGCGAGGAGCAGCATCGCGTCGGAGTGCTGGTAGCGCGAGGTCCAGCGCTTGCGGCCGTTGATCACGTAGACCTCGCCGCGGCGCTCGGCGCGCGTCTCGATGCGCGTCGTGTCGCTCCCCGCGACCGGCTCGGTGACGCCGAACGCCTGCAGCCGGACCTCACCGCGCGCGATCCGCGGCAGCCAGGCGCGCTTCTGATCCTCGCTCCCCCAGCGCAGCAGCGTACCCATCGTGTAGAGCTGCGCGTGCGCGGTCCCCGCGTTGCCGCCGGCGTGGTTGATCTCTTCCACGATCACGCACGCGTCGCCGAGCGAGAGGCCGAGGCCGCCGTACTCGCGCGGGATCAGCGCCGCGAGATAGCGCGCCTCGGCGAAGGCGCGCGCGAACGCTTCGGGATACGCGCGCTTCGCGTCGAGCGCGCGCCAGTACGCCGCGCCGCCGAGCCGCTCGCACAGCGCGCGCACCTCGGCGCGCAGCGTCTCGCGATCCACCGCGCCGTTACGCGGGCTGGAGCGAGTCGCGCGGGTCCTGGCCGCGCTTGTAGACCATGAAGGTGCGCTCGTACGAGATGATCGTCTCGCCGCGCTGGTTCACGCCGGTCGTGCGCGCGGTGACGATCCCGACGTCGTTGCGCGAGGCCGACTCGCGCTTGGCCAAGATCTCGCTCGACGCGTACATCGTGTCGCCGACGTACACCGGGCTCGGAAGCCGGATGTCGTTCCAGCCCAGGTTCGCCATCACGTGCTCGCTCAGATCGGTGACGGAGAGGCCGACGGCGAGCGAGAGCGTGTAGCACGAGTTGACGAGAATCTGCTTGAAGGGCGTCTGCCGCGCGAGGTTCTCGTCGAAGTGGATCGGGTTGGTGTTGAGCGTGAGCATCGTGAAGAGCGTGTTGTCGGTCTCCGTCACGGTGCGCCCGAGGCGATGGCGGTAGAGGTCGCCCACCTCGAAGTCCTCGTAGTACCGCCCGCGCCAGCCCTCTTTTTGCATAGGCGACGCGTTCGGCGGCTTTTCGACTGTTCCTTAAATTCCGGGGACGCGCGGGCCCCAGCCGCCGAACGGGGCGGCGTTCGCGCCGACCGGCCGCGGCAGGGTGCGCACCGGACACGTCGGTTCCGGTCGCCGTATCGTTGTCTTCATGCCCGTATGTACGCGCCGGCGCGCGGAGTGTTTCGCGCGGCGCGCAGCCACGCCTCGAAGTCCGCCGCCGCCATCGGGGGCGCGTACGCGAAGCCCTGCGCGAGATCGCAGCCGACGGAACGCAGGTACGCCGCCTGCTCCATCGTCTCGACGCCTTCGGCGACCGTCTCGAAACCGTAGCGCGTCGCGATGCCGACCACGGCTTCGACGATCGCGGCGTCGTGCGGATCGTTCGGAACGCCGGCGGTGAACGTGCCGTCGATCTTCACCACGTCGATCGGCAGCCGTTTCAAGTGCGCCAGCGAGGAGTAGCCGGTGCCGAAGTCGTCGAGTGCGATCAGCAGCCCCGCTTCGCGCAGGTCCGCGACGGTGCGCATCGTGGCGTGCACGTCGCGCATCGCGATCGACTCGCTGATCTCCGCGCCGATGCCGCGCAGCTCTTCTCCGAGCTCGCGAACCTGCCGCAGCAGCGCGGGATCGCTCAGCTCGAGCGCGGAGAGGTTGAACCAGGCGCGAAACGCCGGATCGGCGGCGCGCCACGCGCGCGAGGCGCGCACCGTCTCGCGCATCACCCAGGCGCCGATCGCGCCGGCCATGCCGTGCGCTTCGGCGAGCGGAAAGAACTCGGCCGGCGCCAGCAGCCCGCGCTCGGGATGCCGCCAGCGGATCAGCGCCTCGGCGCCGACGACGCGACCGCTCGCGAGCTCCACGTGCGGCTGAAAACGCAGCACGAACTCCTCGCGCACCAGCGCTTCGGCGATGTCGTTCTGCAGCTTGCGCGCGGCGGCGAACGCGTCGGCGTCGCGCACGTCGTAGAACGACCAGCGCGCGCGGCCGCGCTCCTTCGAGCTGCGCACCGCCGCGTCGGCGCGCGCGAGCAGCTTCTCGAACACCGGCCCGTCGTGCGGCGCCAGCGCGACGCCGATGCTCGCGGTCACCGCGACCTGCTCCTTGCCCTCGCGGTCGCCGGTCCCGAACGGCTGCGCGAACGCGGCATGAAGCCGCTCGACGCGCCGCTCCGCGCCGGCGCGCGTCGCGTCGCGCAGCAGCACGCCGAACACGTCGCCGCCGATCCGCGCGACGACGTCGTCTTCGTTCACCCGTGCGGTCAACGCCGCCGCCACCTCGACCAGCACCGCGTCGGCGGTCTGGTGGCCGAGCGACTCGTTCACCGCGCGGAAGCGGTCGACGTCGACGACGGCCAAGGCGACGTTCGGACAGGCCGCGAGCGCTTCGACCGCCTTGGCGCGGAACGCGGCCCGGTTCGGCAGCCCGGTCAGCGCGTCGTGCGTCGACTGGTGGCGCAAGCGCTCGAACTGCACGCGCTGCTGCAGCCGCGAGGCGCAGAACGACGCCACGATCTCGAGGTACGCGTGGTCGTCCGGCGCGAACGGCTCGACCAGCGCCGAGAGCGAGGTGAAGGTCAGGAAATAGACCGTCGGCCCGACGCGGAACGGCGTGCCGATGAACGCGCGCCACGGCATCTCCTCCACACGCGGGATCGCGGCGAGCTCGGCGTGCGTGTGGACGTCGTCCCACGAGCAGGTCCGCCCGGTCCGCAACAGCTCCGAGAGCAGCGTCTGTTTGAACGGCAGCCGCGCGCCGGGCACGAGCGACTGATCGATGTCGTCGCCACAGCGGTTGACGTCGATGACGATCTCCGCGCCGTCGAGGTGCGCGAGCACGCCGAAGAACGACGGGCCCGGATGGATCGCTTTCGACGACTCGTCGAGGACCGCGGCCAGGAACGCCTCGTCGTCGAGCGGCGGCTGCGACGCGAGCCGCCACAGCGACTCCAGCCGCTGCGAATGGTGCTCGACGCGGTGCAGCTGCACGGCCAGCAGATCGCCGAGGTGCAGCGCGCGCGTGCGCCAGAGCATGAGGTCGCGGATCGAGGCGATCAAGACGAACGTCGACCCGCCGACGATCAGAATGCGGGCCGCGTACCAGGCGACGACGAAACGCTCGCCGGCGTAGAAGTTCAGCGCGACGTCGAGCGTGACCGCGACCAGCGCCAGCGTGAGGCCGGCGTCGACCCCGTCGCGGACGCCGCGCCGAAAGACGACGACGGTCGCGGCGATGCACGTGAGGAGCAGCAGCGACCCGCGCGGACCGTAGTTGAAGCCGATGTGCAGCCCGTGCACGATGACGAGCCGCTCGCCGGCGGTCAGCACCGCCGCGACGGCAAGGACGGTCACGGCCACGAAGCCGGCGGCGGTCCAGCGCAGGTACCGGCGCGCTTGGGCGCCGGTGAGCTCGTACTCGTCCGGGTGGCGCAGTCGTGCGTAGACGATCGCGCAGACGGCGAACCCCAGGTGGCAGAGGACGTACATCCACGCTGCCGTCTGCGAGGCGGCCGGGAAGGCGGGCGGCGCCGCCGGCGCGAGCGGGAGCGAACCAGCCTGCAGGCACGTGAAGACCGCCGCCGTGAGGTAGGAGAAGGCCAGAAACCCGGTCGACCGCCGCGGCTCGCGCGCGTAGAGCGCGATCAGGACGGCGAAGGTCACCGTCTCGGCGACCGCCGCCGCGACCAGCATCAGCGGAACGACCGCGCCCGCGCCGGCGACCCGCGCGTGCCCGAACGGAAGCGCCGCGGCGGCGAGTGCGACCAGCGCGGCGGAGGCGACGACGTGCGGGGGAAAGCGAACCAGCGGCATGGGTCTCCGGGATGAGGAGCGGAGTCCCGACCGGCGCTTCATCCGCCGGGAGCACCCGCCGATACTACTATCGGTACGAACGGGCCGGCCGAGGCCGCTTCCTCTGTCAAGATATCGAACGGTGTCGGTCGTTCGCTCGCAACCGAGGAGTCCGCGAGGCGGTCTCTGAACGTAACGCCCAACAATCCGGCTCTTGACGGCACGCGAGTGCCTCGAACCGGCCTCTCGCCCCGTCGAGGAGCGACGGAGCGTTTCCCATCGAAGGCGCAATGGAACTGACTGACGCGACGCCTGCCGCCATGACGCGGCCGCGACGTCGCCCGGCGCTCGAACCCGCCCGCGCGGCTACGCCGCGGGCACCCCATCTCCGCCCCTATCAAGTCGAGGCGCAGCAAGCGATCCTCGAGCATCGCGCGCGCGGTGTGCGCAGCCAGCTCGTCTCGCTCGCGACCGGGCTCGGGAAGACCGTCATCATCGCGACGCTGCCGAAGCTGCTCTCGCTGCGCACCGGCGAGGTGACGCTGGTCGTCGCGCACCGCGACGAGCTGATCGAGCAGATCGCCGAGAAGATGAAGGTCGAGAACCCCGACGCGGTGATCGGGATCGAGAAGGCGGAGCGCCGTGCCGCCGAGGACTCGACGATCGTGGTCGCGACGGTGCAGACCCTCGCCGAGAAACGGCTCGAGGAGTTCGTCGCCCGCTTCAAGCGCCGCATCGCGCTGTTCGTCATCGACGAAGCGCACCACGCCGCCGCACCGTCCTATCGCGCGATCGTAGACGCCGTCCTCGGCCAGCGCCCCGAAGCGATGATCATGGGCTTCACCGCGACGCCGAACCGCGGCGACGGCGTGCGGCTGGTCGACGTCTTCGAGAAGATCGTCTACACGATGGACGCCCGCAAGGGGATCGACGCGGGCTATCTCGTCCCGGTGAAGTCGTACGCGGTCGCGACCCACGTCAGCCTCGACGAGGTCGCCTCGCGCGGCGGCGACTTCGTCATCGGACAGCTGGCGCAAGCGGTCAACATCAAGGACCGCAACGCGCGCATCGTCGCGTCCTACAAGCAGCACACGGCGGGGATGAAGGCGCTCGTCTTCACCGCCTCGGTCGAGCACGCGCGCGACGTCGCCGAAGAGTTCGTCGCGCACGGCCTGCGCGCCGAGTGGGCCTCCGGCGAGACGCCGCGCGAGGAGCGCGAGCGGATCGTGCGCCAGTTCCGCGGCGAAGGCATCGACGTGCTGGTGAACTGCGGGCTTTACCTCGAAGGGTTCGACGTCCCGTCGGTCCAGGTGATCCTGAACGCGCGGCCGACCAAGTCGACGACGCTCTACACGCAGATCACCGGCCGCGCGCTGCGCCCGCTCGACGAGATCGCGGTCCCGCTCTCGAACACCAACTCGGGGCTAGAGCGGCGCGAGCTGATCGAGAAGTCGGCCAAGCCGGCGGCGATCATCATCGACCTCGTCGACCAGGCGCACCGGCACCAGCTGATGACGGTGCCCTCGCTGTACGGCCTGCCGCCGCACATCGACGCGCAGGGCCGGATGACCGCGCAGGTCGCCGACAAGTTCGAAGAGCTGCTGCGCCGCGATCCGAAGCGCGCCGCGAAGGTGCGCACCGCCGAGGACATCGACACGGCGCTGATCGAGATCGACGCGTTCAACGGGCCGCGCGAGATCAAGCCGACGTTCCAGCCGATCGATCCGGAGAGCCACTGGCGGCTCGAGATGCCGCCGCAGCGCACCGCCTACGACCGCAAAGGCCGCCCGATCCCGGACTTCTCGCGCAAGTGGGACCAGTGGGTCGCCGAGGCACGCCGCGTCGCGCCGCACGAGGACGCCGAGCGGTTCGCGAACCGGATGCTCGACGTGAACCCGAAGTCGATGCGCTGGGAGCGGCGCCGCATCGACGTCAAGCGCGACGGCGACAAGTTCGTCACCCTGTACTCCACCGAGGATCTCCCCGAGCGCGTGATCGAGGTCGGCTCGTCGCTGGTGGGACTGCTCGGAAGCGCCTACCAGCGCGTCGACGAGATGCTCTCGGGCTACGCGCAGATCCCCGCCAACGGGACGGCGCCGCGCCCTTCGCAGAACGGCCAGCAGCCGCAACACCACAACGGCGCGCACGAGATGAAGAACGGCAACCGCCGCCGCCGCGGGCGGCGCGCGCGCGCCCGGTAACCGCCGCCGCGTGAGGCGCTTCGCCGTGGCGCTGCTCGCGCTCGTGCTGCTCAGCACGCCGGCGGCGCCGGCCGACGGGCGCCATCCGTGGAGCGAGCCGGGCCACGTGCGCATCGGCGCGCTGCGGACCATCGACAACCTCAACCCGCTGCTGTCCGGCCAAGCCGCGTCGACCGATCTCGCGCAGTTCTTGTTCAGCGGGCTGATCCGCTTCGACGACCGCGGCGAGCCGATCCCGGACGCCGCGAGCGTCGTGCCGACGCGCGAGAACGGCGGGATCAGCGCCGACGGCAAGACGATCACCTACCATCTACGGCCGAACCTGCGCTTCTCCGACGGCAAGCCGCTCACCGCGGACGACGTCGTCTTCACCTTCCAGCAGGTGATGAACCCGCGCAACAACGTGCCGTACCACTTTCCGCACGACCAAGCGCAGAGCGTGACGGCGAGGGACGCGCACACCGTCGTCGTCAAGCTGCGCGCGCCCTCGGCCCCGTTCGTCTCGAACTTCATGCGCTGCGGCGGGCAAGGGGCGATCCTGCCCAAGCACCTGCTGGCCGGCAAGCCGGACCTCAATCAGGACCCGTTCAACCTCAAGCCGGTCGGCAGCGGGCCCTACATGGTCGAGCGCTACGACGTCAACTCGCGGATCGAGATGGTCCCCAACCCGTACTGGTACGGCGGCAAACCGGGTCTGCAGCGCGTGACGTACCGCATCATCCCGAGCGAGAACACGCTGCTGGTCGCGCTCAAGACGCACGACATCGACTTCTACTTCGCGGCACCCGAGCAGCAGTACCGCGACGTCAAGGCGCTCCCGAGCGTCGCGGTCAGCGCGGTGCCGTCCTCGCAGTTCGAGATGGTCGTCTTCAACGGCGGGCGCGCGCCGCTCTCCGACCTGAGCGTGCGGCGCGCGACCGCGATGGGGATCGACTGGAACGCGATCGCGCGCAAAGTCTATCTCGACGTCGACCTGCCCGACTGGGGCGACCTGTTTCCGCGCTCGTGGGCGTACACCAAACAGGCGGATCCGACGCCCTTCGACCCGGCGCGCGCGCGCGCGCTGCTCGACCGCGCCGGCTGGCGCTCCGGCCCGGACGGGGTCCGCGTCAAGGACGGCAAGCGGCTCGAGCTGGAGTTCGTCACCGTCGCCGGCGCGATGACGCGCGAGAACGCCGAGGTGGTGATCCAGCAGCAGCTGCGCACCGTCGGGATCGACGTGCACGTGCACAACGCCTCGGCGAACGTGCTGTTCGCGCCGTTGGGCGCCGGCGGGCTCTTCGCAAGCGGTAAGTTCGATCTCGGCATCTACGCCTGGACGAAGAACCCCGATCCCGACGACACGCAGACCTCCGCGCCGCAGAACGTTCCGCCGCACGGCGCGAACTACTCGCGCGTCGTCGACGCGCAGCTCGGCGCGCTGCAACAGCGCGCGGCGGCGACGTACGACCGCGCGCAGCGCAAGCGCCTGTACGCGCAGGTCGAGCGCCGGCTCGGCGAGGTGCTGCCGTACCACACGATGGTCTGGCGCGCGAACGTCGACGCGTGGAACGACGATCTGCACGGGGTCAAGCCCGCGCAGTCGGTCAGCGACTTCTGGAACGTCGGAAGCTGGACGCTGTGATCCCTCGGGAGCCGCAGGACGACGCCGGCTGGATCGCGCGCAGCGACCGGCTCGCCGAGCCGGTCGTCGCGCTCTACGCGCTCGCCGCGCCGGAAGCGTCCTCACAGCTCGGCCTGAGCCCGGCCGACACCGCAACCACCGACTTGAGCGAAGGCTGGCGCGAGCGGCTTCACGCCGCCGCGGCGCACGCCGAAACGGCGTTGCGCGCGGCGGAATCGTCCGAGACCGAGCCGCGCGTCCGGGAAGACGTCGCCATCCTGCTGCACGCGGTCGACGACGTGACGCGCATGCTCGCGGTCTACGACGCTCACCTCGTGCAGCTCGTCGACGTTGCGCGCACCGCGTTCGTCGGGATCCGCGTCCTGCTCGACGAGCAGAACCCGCCCGAGCGCAAGCGGCTCGCGCTGCGGCGTCTGCGGCGCTACGCCGGGCTCGACGGCACGCTTCCGCTCGCGAGCGCCGCCGAAGCGGAGACGCGCGCGCGGCTCGCGCGGCGCGGACTGCTCGGACCGTACGACGTCGAGGTGCGCACCGCGCTCACGCTCGGCCCGGTCTTGCTCGACGGGATCGAAGGGCTGCTGCGCGGCTCCGGCTTCGAGGGCTGGGCAGAGCCGTACGAACGCTTTCGCGCGCAGTGCGCGGCGTACGCGCGCTTCCTCGAGACCGAGCTGCTGCCGCGCGCGCGCAGCGACCACCGCCTTCCGCCGGAGGTGTACGCGTACTGGCTGCGGCACGTCGGCGTCGACATCGCGCCCGACGAGCTCGCCGCGCAAGCGCACGCCGCATTCGACGCGATCGCAGCGGAGATGCAAGCGCTCGCGCCGCGGGTCGCGGCGGAGCGCGGCTTCGGCTCGCACGACTACCGTGACGTCATCCGCGACCTGAAGCGCGACCAGATTCGCGGCGACGCCGGCGCGATCGTCCAGTTTTACCGCCGCCGCCTCGAAGAGATCGAGGCGCTCGTGCGGCGCGAAGACCTGGTGACGTTACCCGAGCGCCCGGCCCGGATTCGCATCTCCTCGCTCGCCGAGAGCGCCGAGACGCCGGCGGCGCACATGAACCCCGCGCCGCTGGTCGGCAACACCGGTCAAGTCGGCGAGTTCGTGCTTCCGCTCGAAGCGCCGCCCGCGCCCGGCGAAACCAAAGCGGAGCGCTCCGACGACTTCACCCACGACGCGGTCACGTGGACGCTGACCGCGCACGAAGCGCGTCCGGGTCACGAAGTGCAGTTCGACCGCATGCTGGGCGGCGGGCAGTCGCTGGCGCGCGCGGTCTTCGCGTTCAACTCGGTCAACGTCGAAGGCTGGGCGCTCTACGCCGAGAAGATCGTGCTGCCGTACATGCCGCTCGCCGGACAGCTCTGCTCGCTGCAGATGCGCTTGCACCGCGCGGCGCGCGCGTTTCTGGATCCCGAATTGCAGCGCGGCACGCGGACGCCCGCCGAAGCGCAGCAGTTTCTGGAGCGCGAGATCGTCTACTCCTCACCGTTCGCGCGCGGCGAGGTCGAGCGCTACACCTTCCGCGCCCCGGCGCAGGCGACGTCGTACTTCTACGGCTACACCAAGTTCGTGGCGCTGCGCGGCGAGGCGGAGGCCGCGCTCGGCGCGCGCTTCGCGCCGCGCGCCTTCCACGACTTCATCCTGGAACAGGGACTGATCCCGCCCGACGCGCTGCGCCGCGCGGTGCTCGAGCGTTTCGTTCCGCGCAGCGCGGCCGCGTCTTAGCCGCGTCCGGGGTAGAACGATCGTTCTGCGATGGCGGCCTGCGCGGCGGCTTGAGCGGTCCACGGCGCGGCGGCGCGGACGAACCAGGCGAGGAGCACCGCGAGCAGCGCGGCATCGTCCAAGATCCCGAGCAGCGGGATGTCGCCCAGGATGTTGAGCGGCGAGAGGATGAAGACCGCACCGGCCAGCGCCAGCAGCTTCAGGCGCATCGGCACTCGCGCGTCACGCGCGAGGGCGTACGCGCGGGCGAGCGTGCGCCGGGACGTCAGCAACAGTCGAAGGAGAGCCATGTGCCGTCGTAACCCGCCCGCTGGTGTAATGTTTCGCCGGCTCACCGAGCAGTCCGAGCGTGGGAAGAGAATTCGTGCAGGGGCGGGAACGGTAGCTATCTATGGCTAGTTCGCGCAGAGCCGTCCAGAGCGTCACGAGCCCGCTCGACCAGGCGGAAGCGGCCTGCCGAGGCGGCGAGTACGAGCGAGCGTTGCGCCTGTTGGGCGGCGCGCGCTTCGACCGCCGCGAGGACCGCGTGCGCTCAGCAATTTGCCAGGGTCGCGCGGCACTGGAGCTCGACCGTCCCGAAGCCGTCGCGCCGTTCCTGGAGCGCGCCGCCAAAGAAGCGAAGGGGACCGACGAGACGGTGCCCGCCCGGATGGTGCTCGGCGCGGCACTGGCCCGCACGAATCGCCGCGAGCAGGGCGAAGCGCTGCTCGACGAAGTCGCCGCGCTCGCGCAGCGCTCGGCATCGCAGTACGCCGCCGAGATCGCGTACCACCGCGCATCGAGCCGCTTGAGCGCGCAACGGCTCGGCGAAGCCGAAGAGATCGTCGAAGCGGCGCTGCCGCACGCCGCCGGCGTCGCGCGCGCGCGGCTGCTGCAAGTTCTCGGCCGGATCGACGTTCGCCGCGAAAACTACGCCGCCGCCGCGCACGAGTTCAGCGCCGCGCTCGGCGAGCTCGACAAGTCGAAGAGCGCGGACGTCAAAGCACGCGCGCGCATCCTGAACGCGCTCGGGCTCATCGCCGCCGAGACGATCGACCTGCGGCTGGGACGGCTCGTGCGCCGCGAGTACGAGACGACCACGTGGTCCGACGACACGCGCGCCGAGCACGCACACATTCTCGATTATCTGGGCTGGCTCTCGCTGCTCGAAGGTGAGGTCGCGCGCGCCTGGGACGAGCGGCAGCTCGCGCTCACGCTCGCCGCCGAGACCGATTTCCATGCGCTCGCGCTGATCGGGGCGGCGCAGCTCGCCGGCGTCGTCGGCGACCGCTTCTCCGAGTCGCGCTATCTCGACCTCGCCGGCACGCTGCTGCTGCACGATCATTCGGGAAGCGGCGCCGAGCGGCGCATCGCGATGCTCTCGTTCGTCGCCGCCGTACCCGCCGCGAACGCGGAGACGGCGCGCAAGGTGTTGGCGTTGTACGATCGCACGCGACCACGCCGCACCGACGCGCCGGCCTTCGAGGGCGACCGCGCGCTCGACGCGCAGGAGCACTACGCGCGCGGCAAAGCCGCGCTGGCCGAAGGACGCACGCAGCCCGGCATCGCCGAGCTGCAGCAGGCGCTGGAGCTGTGGTCGCAGCTCGCCTACCGTTTGCGGGCCGCGCTCGTCGCGAACGACTTGCGCGCCATCACCGGCGACCGCCGCTACGCGCAAGCCGCGCTGGAGTCGCTGCGCAACACGCCCAACGCGTGGCTGCGGCCGGTCCTCGAGCGGCGCACGACCGAGGACGATCCGCTCGGCCAGCTCACCCCGGCGGAACGGCGCGTCCTGGCCGAGCTGTGCAAGGGCAAGAAGGCGCGCGAGATCGCGGCGGGCTTCGACCGCAGCTTCAACACGATCAACAACCACACGCGCGCGATCTTCTCGGCGTTCGGCGTGCGCAGCCGCGCGGCGCTGGTCGCCGAGTGCGCGCGGCTGGGCATCCTCGACGACATCAAGTCCCTGCGCTGAAGGAAATACGGCCGTGCGAAGCACGCAGCGCGCGAACCTGACCGGCGTCCCCGGCGTGCTGCAGAAGGCGGACGAGCTCTATAAGGCGGGCGAGTACGAAGCGATTCTGCGCTTGCTGCGCAACGCGCGCCTCGACCGGCGCGACGAGCGCGTGCTTTCGGCGATCTATCAAGCGCGCGCGGCGCTCACGCTGGACCGGCCGAAAGAGGTAGCACCAATCCTGCAGCGGGCGTCCAAAGAAGTGAACGGCGCGGAGGAGACGGTGCTGGTGCGCATGCTTCTCGGCTCCGCGCTGACCCGCACGGAGCAACGCGAAGAAGGCGAAGCGATGCTCGAGGACGCCGCCGCGCTCGCGCAGCGCTCGGCGCCGCAGCACGTCGGCGAGGTCGGCTATTACCGCGCGCTCAGCCGCTGGAGCAGCGACCGCGTGGACGACGCGGAAGCGATCGTCGAAGCGGCGCTTCCGCACGCCGCCGATTACGCGCGCTCACGCCTCCTGCAGCTCGCCGGCTGGATCGACACCCGCCGCGAAAACTACGCGTCTGCGGCGCGCAAATTCACCGAAGCGCTTACCGCGCTGAACGAGTCCGACATCAGGGACGTCAAGGGTCGCGCGCGCATTCTGAACGCGCTTGCGATCATCGCCGCGGAGACGATCGATCTTCGTTTGGGGCGGCTCGTGCGGCGTGAGTACGAAGCGAGCACGTGGTCCAACGACACGAGGATCGAGCGCTACCTCGTTCTGGGCTTTCTCGCCTGGCTCTCGCTGCTCGAGGGCAACGTCGTGCGGGCCTGGGACGAACGACAACGAGGCCTGACGCTCACCGTCGACACCGCCCATCATGCCACGGCACTCGTCATGGCGCGGTATGTCGCGACGATCGTCGGTGACCGGTTCTCCGCCGAGCGCTATTTGGAGCTTGCCGGCGCGCTGCTCTTGCGCGGCGATCAAGTCGACCTCGACGTCGACCACCGGAGTGCGCTGCTGGCGTACGCAATCGCCGCGCC
>Ga0213878_10000290_pt1 | contig 19542 bp, 20 predicted proteins | sample VelepicoBEBS_R02_FD_161053 | JGI IMG/M metagenome (GOLD analysis project Ga0213878, IMG submission 161053) | Vellozia epidendroides bulk soil microbial communities from rupestrian grasslands, the National Park of Serra do Cipo, Brazil - BS_R02 | ecosystem: Environmental > Terrestrial > Soil >... | reverse complement strand
GAAATACAGGACGGCAATCGCCAAGATGATCCCTGGGACTTCCGGTACCTAACCAGAACAGAGGGTCCGGAAGCCAACCTTCCAAGTCCATGAAGGCTGACCTCGGCCAAGTTCGGCCTGAAACTGCAGAATTTATGGCTTTCTATTTCTCGGATCTACAGCTCGTTGCTTCGCCAGACGTGAACGCCGCTGTCAAGGAGACTCTTCGAGCCACCGCAGCATACATCACGGACCACGGCGGTCAGGAAGATGTATTCAACGCGCTGACGCGACTTGCTATCTCTTGCCGCAAGGATTCGGCTAAAGAGTTGCAGCTCAATCCAGAAGAGGAGAGAAGGATCGAGGAGAACTCAAAGGTTGTAACCAAGATGTTCGAGGGTGCACCCAAGCCCCCTGCGGGTATAAAAATCTCGCCTGAATGACCTTCACTTCGCCTTTAGCTCGCCAGCTCAAATTACCGCCCTCGCCGGGCTTCCAAAAACTCCAGCAGTGCTAGCACCTGCTCGCCCGTGGGCCGCTGTCGCTTAGCGAGCCAGTTCGCCTCTTCCCGTCTATTCCTGCTCTACTGCCATCCGCGGGGGATTACCTTGGAACTGAAGGCGGCGTGCGTTTTCGGATGCGGCTTTTGTTGAGAACGTACATGACGCAGGCACACAACAAGAAAATGTTCAACCAGTCTGGACGTCTCCCGAACCAGGGTGCGGCAAAATAGCTGATTGCGATTACTAGCGCGGCTGGCAATAGTGCTGCGACGGGCGCTGTTGCCAGCGCAAAAATAGTCAGTTTAAGGTCATAGCTCAGCAGCGTGCGAGCCTCTGCATCGGACATTTGGGCAATCGGCGGCATTCGCAGCGGAGGCGACCGGAACAAGTAATGAAGCGCCGCCAAGAAATGAATCGCTGTCAAGAGCAAATAGACGTAACGGAAAGGCGCGCCGAACAAGATATTGAGCACCAGCCAGGTTGGCATCGTCCAAATCAAAGCCTCCAGGGGAAATCGCAGGCCCACCCAACCCACGAGTAGAAATTTCATAATCAGGCAATCGAGACCAGTAAAGTCGAGCGAATCATCAATCGCTTGTTCGATTGCTTCAACTCGGGATCCAACTAAGCAAAGCCGCCGAGAATTGAAGCGTAAAGCTTAGGGTTAGAGTAATCGGAGCCGCTTTCGCCAGAAATGCTTGCCGCTTGCCAATGCGTTTACCTTTCTCAGTAGGCTGGTTCGTCCACGTAAAGACGCCTGAACCCGTTTCTGTGTATATCTGAACACGCAGCGGGAAATAGTACATCAGGAGAGCCGCAGCGATTCCAACCGCTAAACCAAAAATGTTGAGCCACCAAGAGACTTTCATTGACGGCACGTTTTAGCCCGTCTGGTCCAGGCTAGAAAAGCCCTAAGTAGGCAACCGGCTTCAGCTACCACCCTTTTTCCTCGACTTTGTCAACATATCGCAGTTCCAATAGAACTCACAAACGTACTTCTCCCAATAATTTTCAAAACGAAGCTGAGCTTGGCTGGTTACAATGAGAACCCGTAGTCCCCAGCAACAGTCGGCGAGAGAAATCCAAAGGCCACACTCGCTGGCTTTACTTCTTCAACATATCAAGACCACCACCCGACGCGCCAAGGAACTTCCAGGCGTTGTGGTCACTTCCATCCGCGTGCGCCTTGCGGCGCTGTCGTTGTTTTTGGCGACATCTACCCCGGTGCTCGCCGTAGATGCCGTTTGGTTGTCTGAGCCAGGCTCCGGTGACTGGAACACGGGCACCAATTGGTCTACGTCCCCGACCGCACCCATCAACCCCGGCGATACGGCCACATTCAACACCTCGACGCAGACGTCGCTGACACTTTCGGGAGGCGTAACCGTAGAGTCTATCACTTTCCGGCCCGGAGCGAGTGCGTTTGCGATCTTCACGAGTGGAAACGTGCTTACTATTCAAGGTGCCGGGATCGTAAGTAACTCTGGCAACACGCAGACGATTATCAACAGTACCGCGCAATTCTTCACCCAAGGCTTAACGGTATTCATCGGTAACTCGGCTGCCGGTAGGGCGACCATCTTCAATAACGCTGGATACTCCTTTCTATCCGGCGTAACAGAATTCCTGGACACATCGAGCGCCGCCAGTGCCACTATCACCAACTCGAAAAGTTTCACCTTTTTTGCATATCAAGGAAGTGCGGTAACGGAATTCCAAGACGGGTCCACTGCCGGCAACGCGACGATCACCAACAACGGCGGCAGCACGGAATTCTCCAACACCTCGACTGCCGGCATTGCCACGATTATCAACAACGGCGTCGACGGCTCCACGGATTTCACGGGCAGCTCGACTGGCGGCAACGCGACGATCACCAACAACTCCGGCGGCCTTACGGACTTCACGGGCAGCTCGACTGCCGGCAACGCGACGATTATCAACAACGGCGGCGGCATTACGGACTTCAGGGGCAGCTCGACTGCCGGCAACGCGACGATTATCAACAACAGTGGGACAGGGGGTGGCTTCAATGGACTTTTCATAGGGGGAACAACGCTCTTTTCGGGCAGTTCCGACGGCGGAACCGCCCGCGCGATCACAAATGGGAACGGCAGTTTGGATATTAGTGGTTTGGCTACCACCGGCATGGGGATTGGATCGATTGAAGGCAGCGGCAATTATTTTCTGGGCAGTAAGACACTGACAGTGGGCGGCAATAACTTGAGCACCACGGTCTCGGGCGTCATTCAGGACGGCGGCATTAGCGGGGGGATTGGCGGATCACTCACGAAAGTCGGCACCGGGACGCTGACGTTAACGGGCGCAAACACGTACAGCGGCGCGACGACGGTGAATGCTGGCAGCTTGATCGTGGATGGCTCAATTGCGAGCGCACAGACGGCTGTTAATGCGGGTGGGTTGCTCGGTGGACGCGGTTCTCTCAGCGGCAACCTTGTAAACAGTGGAATCGTCAGCCCAGGCGATTCTCCAGGCACGCTCACAGTCATTAGAAACTATACCCAAAGCGCGAGCGGAGCGTTACGCATCGAAGTGGCGAGCGTTACCGAGCACGACTTGCTTGCAGTGAGTGGCCATGCCAGCCTAGCTGGCACGCTCCAGTTCATCAGCTTAGGTGGCTTCACGCTCCATGTCGGAGATCGGGTCACATTCCTTACCGCGAACGGTATAAGTGGAATATTCGACACAGTCCAAAATCCGTTCGTGACGGGAACCATCGTAAAGGGCGAAGTGCTTTATCTTCCAGATGCTGTCGTGCTCGAAGGGACACAGGGCTCTTTCGTGCCGGCCGCCTGTACACCGAACGCTGTAGCGGTAGCTAATGCGCTCGACAGCGCGGTGGGTAACTCGCGGTCCTCAGGGTTGATCAGTTTCCTTGACGACCAGCCGATCAACCAACTCTGCAACGACCTCCAACTCATCGCGCCCGAACAGCTGGCGTCGATTTTCAACATCGGCGTTTCACTCGCAAATGTGCAGACCGCCAATCTAAATCGGCGTATGGAGGACATTCGCGCAGGCAGCACCGGCTTCAGCGCAGCCGGCTTTACGTTGAAGGGCAGCGCGCCAAATTTCGCGGATGGCTTTGCCGGTGTAATTGGGCCCGAGGGCAAGGGCGGTCCGTCGGTGCTGACACCAACGCCAGAGAATCGCTGGGGTGTTTGGATCACCGGCGTCGGGGAGTTCACCAATGTCGACAGCACCGATAATGCGGCAGGCTATTATCTCGAAACCGGAGGCCTTACTCTCGGTGTCGATTATCGCGTTTGCTCGAATTTCGCTATTGGCTTCACCACCGGCTATGCCCACACTGACGCAAGTCTTGCAAACGGCGGCAACATCGAAGTCAATGGCGGCACATTTGGCCTCTACGCCACGGCGTTCGGAAATGGCTTCTACTTAGACACAGCTGTGACAGGGGGGCCAAGTGGGTATAATACGCAACGAACAGCACTCCTCGGTACTGCGAACGGAAACACCGATGGCGGTGAATTCAACGTTCTTGTCGCCGGCGGCTACGAATGGAAAAAGGGTGGCCTGACCATTGGCCCAACGGCGAATTTCCAATATACCTACGTGGGCTTCACGGCCTTTACAGAAAGCGGCTCGCTTGCACCGTTGAAATTCCCGAGTCAAAACGCTGAATCCGAGCGTACGGCATTTGGAATGAAAGCATCCTACGACTGGAAAGTGGGTCACATAACCATCATCCCCGAAATCAACCTCGCCTGGCAGCACGAATTTGGCGATCAGTCCTACGCGATCGTTTCCAGCCTCGCCAACGGCGCTGGTAATAGTTTTACCGTAAACAGTCCGAGCGTCGGTCGCGACAGTCTGCTTATCGGCGCTGGCGCCGCTGTGCTATTGAGCGATCGCGTTTCCGTCTACGCCTACTACGATGGCGAACTCGGCCGCACTAACTACCAATCAAACAACGTTTCAGCAGGCGTCCGAATAACATTCTGAGAAGACAGTGGCAAAACGCTCCCGTTAGGTCGCATCGCGACCGCGTCCTTAAAGGTTAATGCAGCAAGCAGCCCATTTGATTCAGAACGGGGTAATACCGTCACCAGGGCTCTCCCCTGGAAGCACGCTGGGTAAACTTGCTGCAAAAAGTTGTGGGAGCGACATTAGGCTGTTATGTTTGATGAACTATAACGGAGTTAGAGAGGTCGCCAAAATGCCGCTCCCGAAATGGTTAGTAGGGGCTAGACCAGCGCTGCGGCGCTCGCGTGGCGTGCTCGATCGCTCGATCGTTGGCTAGATATTGCTTGAACTCGGCTAATGATTTGCCATTGCCAATATGCGCCAATGCGGCGCCGTATGCGTCGTGCTTCTCTGCCAGGGCTAATATAGCCTCGTCTTGGCGCGTAAGCTTCGCAGCCTCTTCTCTAGTGAATATAAGCCTGCCCATAAGCCTAGCGTACTGCGGCGTCGCCGAATAGCCGTTTCTTGCGATCGTACTGTGCTGCCAGCATCTCGACGAACGCTTTAGCCCCGCCCATCTTAGCAGCTATCCACTGGCGCGCTAACTGCTCGCAGCCTCTAGCTTGCCCGATTCCCAGGATCTTACTAGTCTCGTCTTTCGCCGCTGGCTTTGGCGCAGCTGGCTTAGTCTTCGCTGCCCGCTCGGTTTTCGCTGCCTGCTCACGCTTACGATGTTTCTTAGCTTGCTTTAGAGCGGCCTTTACTGCCTGTTTTACGCTTTTTTGATTATAGCATTTGCCGCCTACTACTGAATTTGTTTTCATAACTTATTAAAATCGTTTATCTGTTCCTTAGTGCCAGGCGGGGTCATCGCCACTCAGCGAGCCCCGCCCGCACTAGTCAATCAAGGAACCACTTGCAAAAGCTTAACTCTGGTACAGTGCCGCGAAGGCGCTACTCCATGGGGTTCCGCAATTGGCCAGTATGTTACAAAGGACCACGGTCTGATTGCAGTCGGTGGCGCTATACTCGTCAAAGATTACCTCGGCCCCCGAATTCCAGATCATCAGGTGCAGAAATCGCCACAGCCCTATGAACAACCCTTTGGCTGCAGTGAATGTTAATGTTTGCGCGCCAGTTGCGGTCGCGGTCTGGCTAAGGGTTATCGTTGTTGCGCCGGTGATAGCCGCGATCGTAGTGCCTGCCTGAATGCCGGTGCCGGAAAGCGGTTGCCCAACATAGAGCGACGCCGTACTCGTTAGTGCCGTAACGTTAGCCGATCCGCTTGTAAGCGTACCGCTTTGCGTGGTAGTGCTTGCCATCGCGGTCGATGTGTTAATAGAGTTTTCTACGATCACGCGATCGGGATGCGAGTCGAGAATCTTCTCATATATAGAATACGAACTTCCTGCTCCGTATGCCACCGTTTGGTCCAAGTACGAAAGCATGGCAGGACTCATTATCACGCCGAAACTATCTGGTTCCAGATCGCTAGCGAGAACGCCCTGCCGATAAGTTTGGAAATTCGGCCAGGTCATCCCGGTGCTGCCAAAATTCATCGGCCTTACAAGTGAGAACACGCCCTCGGGTTGCCCGTTAGCGGCCCCCGTGCCAAACAATGCTAAATTGGTCGAGCATGCTGCCCAGGCCTCTCGCCAGTTGATCGCGCAAGATTGGCGTAAAAACTTCCGGGGCTTGCCGAAGCAGTTGCTTCGACACATTAACCTTGAAACTCATCCGCAGCGGGTTAAAAAACATGCTGGTCGATCCGACGGTACCGCCGATAAAAACAGGCGGGCTATTAATCGCTTGCGACGTTCCATCAGCCGACGGCCAAAATGTTAAAGAAACAGTGCCGCCTTGAAGCGCTGGCTGCGAGAGTGTAATGTGCGTACCGTCATTAATTTGCTGGACAATAGTTGAGGGGCTGATATAACCCACGCTTGCACCGCTGACCGACATTCCGACCGCTAGGGTCGCGGTGTTGGAAACGGTCACGCTAGTTGAGAACGCCGTCAGGGTTGATGATGCTAACGTCTGCTGAGTTCCGCTCGCGCTGGCGAAAGTAGGTAAAGGAATCGCGCTCGTGCCGGTTAAAACGCACTGCCCCGAGAGATTCTCTAAAATTGTGGCCCCTAACCGAAAAACAGCGCTATGCCGGCAAAGACCTCCTGTATACTTTGAGGAAATAGGACTTACAGTGGTGAATAAACCTCCGCCCAGATCCCTCCGCATTTTTGGCGCCTTGCCAAAGCTCGTAAAAGGAACATACATTACCCGATCAGCCTCGTGCATGAAGCCCTGGAGTTTTCCACTCGGTGCCGGGGAGGCGAATTTACCAAACTCGCTCCGGATCTTCGCATCAATATCTGCCTCGAACCATTCGGCCTTGCGGGATGGTCCCAGAACAGACTGGAAGGCTCTTTTGAGGCTGTAGGACTTTTTCTTAGAGCATGGTTGATCGAGGTTCATATTTATCTCGCGACCACTCCCTGTATTTTATTTAACATCGCTTTGCGGTCAGCTTGCTCTTGCTCGGAGAGAGTGCGAATTCTGAAGCCGTCTTGCATAATCGCTGCCCGATTAAGTTCGGCATCGCTGGCGTTAAAGAGAAGCGCGCCCTCGGATGTCATGGCGACGGCTCGGCGAACGCCTCTGGATACGAGCCGCGAAAGACAGCGCGGGTCGCAACCGATCCGACGAGCATGATGGCTCGCAATTTCATAGACTGGAAGCTGCTGATACATAAAGAAGTTAGTTTTGTTAATGTCGTGCGCTTCAAGCACACACTAATAACTACTCTAAGCTTTTGAATCAGCCTAAAAGCCGTCTGCCGAGCACCAACCCAGCCCGCCTCGGAGGCGTCTATCGGCGCGATCTATCTTTGCTTTGCGCTCCGGCGTCAGCATGACTGGCTGGTACGGGTCTGGCTGAGCATAGCTACTAGCTTGCTCCGCCGCTTTGGGGGACATTGAAGGAGGGACAGGTCAGATAAGAGCGGAAAAAAGAGACTGAAGGGCATCGACCGGACGGGCTTTTCAGCTCGGACGGATTGCGGAAGCCATGAGTTAGAATCGATTTCGGCGACCGATTCTTTGTTTCCAAGATCCCGGGATGCGTGCCAATCCCACCCGCCGATGAAGCGCCATTTATCGGCGTATGGACCACAACGCGCCCGACGATTTTGCGCCTGATCGACCTAGCGGCGATCGCTCACATTGACCTCATCGAATGAGACGGACACTACCCAACTTACTGCGTCCGGCGGGGCTCGAACCCACAACCTTCGGCTTACGTTATCGGGTGAAACGCGGTGAAATATGTAGAGTTTCCCCAGGAGGAGTAGCATCGTGTTTGAATTCTTTACTACGTTATACTACGGAAGCGGTGATGATGACATGACATCGGAAGGGTTTGGCTGCCACATTGCACTATTTCGCACCTTTAAGTGGCAGAATATGTCACCCGCATCACTTGTAGAATTCCCCGTCTGTTTGTACTTTCGCGGGCCGATCAAGCAACAAACCAATAAGGCATATGCCGTGGACCGACATCGAGAACATTATTGCGGACAGCGAGCCCACTGAACGTGAAAAACGACACGTCATCGACTTCGCCCGTCGCAAGACGAAACCTCGTTTCTACGCAGACGAGGACTTCCCTCAATTAGCCACTGATATACTGAAGAGGCTTCTTAAGGCGGACGTTTTGACCGTGCAGGACAATCGACGGCGGGGCCAACCGGATCAGAACCATATCGCGGAGGCCCTGCGCCTTGGTCGGATCCTTGTCACTTGCGACCGGGACTACCTCGACGAACGCCGTTTCCCACTTGTACACTGTCCCGCTTTGGTGGTCTGCGATTTTGGCGGAAGGACCCTTGGGGAGATATTGAGCACCTTTAGGTGCCTCGGATCCGTTTTCAGTGCGCCGCAGTTCTTCGACAAATGGACAAAGATTGATGCTCGTCGCGACGGTTGGTCGGAGTACGCTCGCCATCTCAACGGTACTACCTCGCGATGCAGATACAGATTTAACGGTGCCCGACTGCAGGAATGGGTCCGGGAATCACAGACCGGCAAAGAACGCTGATATCGGGAGCAACCACAAAGCCCATCAGAAAGATGATGCGAGTATGATTCTTCCAGAAAAAATAAAGCAGCGCTACATCGACAAACTGGAAAGCCTGATCTCCGAAGGAAGCGAGATCGCAGGCTCGATACGAATAGTTCAGGAAAGGACGGAGCGAGGATATCGTCCGGCCAAGGCCGTTTACGACCACGAACGACTTTCGAAATGGCGGACCAATTGCATCATTTTACTGGAACCCTTTCGGCGTGAAGGATCCAAACTAACTGAGCGGATAGACCATATCAGCGAAGCCAGAGCACTCGAAGGAGATATCAAGACCTGCGTCGGAATATTGCAGGGTTTTAGGCAGACAATCGAGGAACGGTTTCTAGACGACCTGTTTCTTAGAGTTGAGTCGGAAATTGCCGCCGACTATATGGGACAGGCCGAACAACTATTGAAGGAGGGCCAATCCGGTAAATTCGATCATGTTCCTGCCGCCGTATTGTCCGGCGCGGTGCTCGAGAAGGGGCTAAAGACTTTGTGCGGCCAACAACAGTCACCGGTTTCAATTACAGATGCCAAAGGCGCTCCCAAAACGCTCAATCCGTTGATAGACGATCTGAAAAAGGCCGGTGCATTCTCGGAACTGAAGGCAAAGCAGTTGCGGGCATGGGCCGCAATACGCAACGAAGCGGCTCACGGCGAATTCAATGCTTTTACTCGAGCCGACGTGGAGCAGATGGTTCATGGTATCCAAAACTTTTTAGCTGAGTATTTAGGGTAGTGTGAGCCGCCGTCCCACCGCGTCAGTTGCGTCGTTCAGTGCGCCTCTTTTTGTTAAAGGCTGCTAGACCCTCCCACCATTGGCGACGCTTCTTTTGATTACTGCTTTAACGCTGGCTATAGGGTTAAGCGCAGCGAATGGTACGCCGTTATTCAGATTTTCCTGAATGCAGTCAGCCACGCAATCGATTGGAACAACTTTGGCAAGACCGGAATTCTGCTCATACATTATGCGCGGTTCATTGGTTTGCGGGTTAATTGCAGCTTCTCGGTATAGCACATTGGAGTAAACGATGCCGACCAGGGCAACGACAAGCCCTGAATACATGGGTAAAGTTGCGAGGACCGGCCCCCCGCTATTGCCTCGAAAGGCTGCCGCGTCAATCAGGAAATCGCTGCTCTGCCCCGCATAAAAATCTCGAATTCTGGCAATACATCCGCCTCGGCAGATCGCGAACTGCCCCTGCTCGGAGACGAGTCCCAATGGATAGCCAAGCACAAAAATACTACTACCCTCCCGAAGTTCTCGGGATCCTCCTCGAAGAGAAAAAACATCCCTATTCGAAATGAACGCCTGAATCTGAATACGCGACGAGGCCAAGACGGAGTCGTCTAGTTTGACGACAGCCACATCGATTTCTCTATCAGAATGAAAGGTCGCAGTCGACGTTTCACCTGCGGACAATGAAACTTCAAAGTCGATGCTTTCGCGAGGTTCGACAAGATTGAAACGAATCACGACAGCCTCATGCTCCTCCAGGACGTGGCGATTCGTGACTAAAAACGCATCATATAGGGGACTTAGCGGCGTAATTGGCCAGCCCAAAAGAAACCCCGTTCCCATCCAATGTATTTCGGACCATGCGCCACGCTCGCCGATCGCAAGTGTGGAATCTAAATAGCGCTGGGGGATAGATGACATCGAAAGCGCAAAACTTATTCTTTGCGCTGTCGATCATAGATTCCTGACGGTCCAAAGCCAAGCCTGCTTGACGCCCAATATCGTCTTGGAACTCCAGGAGCCGGTGCTCTACTGGGAGCACGATGGAACCTCCACCGCTTGATAACATCAGCCTCAGAAATCCAAAGAGAGGATGCCATCGCTTAACAGTCGACGTACAAGGTCGTTCTGAGAGAATCTAGATTCCAAAAAAGTGAAAGACGTTACTTCTACTTCGTTCGGGTTAGTCATAGCATACCTCCTCCCAGGGCTCGCTGGTTTGTATTCGCTTTCGTTTTGGTTTCCCCAAATCGCGGAGCTGTTCGCAAAATTCGGGACCAGCGAATCCAACGTAGGGCTCTTTCTAATCGTCATCCTCGTTTCGATAACTATCAGTCTGCAAGTGTCGTTTGTACGATATTTTATCTTTGAGGGTATTGTGTGCGCATCAATAAGACTGAAGCCTGAAGACTTCAGGAACTTCGGAGATAAAGACAAAAACATCGCATTCCGGGTGTTGATTGATGAGCAATACCGATATCACCAGTTCTGGGGAGGGATGTTTGTTGTGCAACCAGCGCTCTTCTGCGGCTGGATCACGACAAGTTCGAGTATCACTGGGACTGGAACAACTGTAGCGTGGATTGTTGCGGCGGCAGTTGAGATCGCAACTTTTTTTAGTGCTAAGATTGCTCTGGAACGCTATGTAAGGAGGGCGAGAATAATTTTAGACGGAGACAAAAATGCCCAACGGATTTCACAAGGGGAAACGAGGACCAGCGAAGAAAGCACCAGTGAAGAAAGAAAAACCAGCGAAGAAAGTCGCAAAGAAGGCTCCGGCTCCGGCCAAGAAGAAATAGGCGAAGAGTAAGCGATTCGAGATCAACGCGCCTTAGGCATGACGCATAAAGATCTCGATAGATTTCTGCCCACTGGGGTTCAGAAAAACTACTTCATGCTCTCTGACACGGACCGCGCTATCCTCAACATTGCTCTTGAGAAATTCCGGCCCGGGCAGACCGAACCTATCTTGGTGGGCGACGAGAAGCTGTTGAAACCGGCGTTACGCTTAATGAGCTACTATCGCTTGAAGATCGAGGAGGTCCTCAATGGCCGGGCGGTGACGAGCTACACAGCTGAACCCCTGGCTTGTACAACGCGTGGGTCTGAGGTTGTGAGTGTAGGTGGTGACGAGGCAAGCGTTTGTCTAAACACAGACTCGATGTTGGATTGCAGCTAGAAGATTTGAAACGATCTGTTGCAGGTTCTGATCCTCGATCACGTAGATACCTATAATGCAGGGCAGAGCAACGAGGAAGCGTGGTGGGAGCCATGATTTAGACAAGACAATAGCCTGTGGCTTTCCGACCGTCGAAGCGAAATGCGCTTCGAAGCCTACTGCTACAGTTGGCGGATGAAAGACTGTTAGGACCCCATCAGACTTGATAATCTCATCCTTCAACACTTTGACGAATTCCTCTGGGTGCATGCTTTCAAGGTCCGGGTTCACTCGTGGAATCAGAACTTCAATCTTTCTCTCGGCTGCAATCTGCTCAAGCTCTCCGTAGAGTTGCAGCAGGGGGATCAATAGCCATTCTCCCAATGAGTCGCGGGGTACTACTCCAGCAACGTAGATTCTCATTTTAAATTCCGGATCGAGGTTAAACCGCGTCTTTGGGTTGACCGTCGGGGAGCAGAGTGCTGCGGAGCAGGCAACATCGGAGCGTAGATGAAAGAAAGGCAACGATATCCGTCCTCGAATTCCAACTCCGCCTGCATAAGCGCGCTGCCGTAATAGGCAAATACTACATTGAAGTCCGGATCCTCGTTGCGCGTGATACGCACTGAAGGAAATTTATAACCCGCTGACCACGTCACTGCAATGGGGTCGTCTCCGGGTTTTCGCTCTTCGCTTCCGCCCCCGTGCTGAACAATTCGCAGATGGACCTCATTAGTCTGTCCAGGTAGCAGTGAGGGTTTCACTTCGGCGACCGGAAAATTCCCTCGGGTCCTAGCGTATTCGTTTGCGCGAGGCTCGTGTACCGGATCGCCCTTCGGCATCGGCTGCCTATACCGCATTGCCGTCGGTGAAGTCGCTCGCGCTCGCCGCCCAAGCAGATAGTGGCGGTCATCGGTGGCGAGGGTTTCCCATTTCCACTGCGGGGATAGCAGCTCGGTTCCGTCAGCGCGGTGGCGGACTAATCCTCGCGTCACGACTTGAACCCGAGTGCTCCCCTGGTCAGGAGACCAATGAATACGAATTCGGTTGTACGTCTGCGTCGCCCCGGTCTTGTCAGGCAGGCCAGTGGTCGAGCCAGCGGACCCGCCGGCCACGACTACGAGAGAATGCTCTTCCGTTTGCTCGAAAGCGCTGCGGACGTCTTCATGGAAGGTATGCGGATGATGTTTGTGTCCGTGAAGGATAACGTGAAAACCATAACGATGCAGTCTCGTCAGCAAGTGCTGCGCGCCGTTGATGGCATCATAGCCCCGGCCAGGCTCTGCCAGTGTGGGCAGCAGAATGGGATGATGGTGGACCATAGCTATCTTGATGTATTCGTGCCGGAGCTTAGTGGGTACCTGCTCGAGCATCTGTTCCACCCAGTTTAATTGCGCTTGGCTGAGGTCGCCCCGCGTTCTGTCCTTAGGTTGATTGTGGACGGCCATTTCGGAGTTTAAGCTTAGAACGAGAGTGCCCGCCTCATCGCACACTTGTAGTCCGCCAAACTGGCTTGCTTTGGCCGCATCGAATTTTGTTGGATAGATATCATTCAGAAATCCTGCATACTCGCGCCATCGGAGCGCATTGGTCCCAGCGTTCCAATCCAAGTCATGGTTTCCAGGACAGACGAAAAGAGCGTTCGTTGCGATTTCGACGCCCCTCGGAGGTCTCTCGCGAAGCCGGTTCACGAAGCCGACAGCTTGAGCAAATTGTTCCTTGCTTGCAGTGACCGTGAAATCGCCAGTCAGGCAAACAATTTTGGCCATTGGTGGAACATGCCACTCTGCCCTACGTCCGAGCACTGTAGGTCGAGGTGGATCATTGGCGGGGTCGAGCAAGTCTGGAATCAATACGTCTGCCAGCGTTGGAAACCCCTCCTCAGCTGCGATTGCGCCATCAGGCGTCTGTTCGGGGGAAAAACGGTGACCCTCGCCAAAGTGAAGGTCAGACAGATGGATCAGCTCGACATAGCGAGCACCCGGAATCGTTTTCGCCATAGTAGTTGATACGTGCAGGGGCTAAATGAAAAGCTCTCTTTTCGGCCAAGGTGCCCACCGCGGTCGGCATGTTTATATAGGGAATGTCCATATCGCACGAGTCGGACCAATAAAACCGGCGCTTTTTGGTACCTACTGAATGCCGGAGCGGCTTTTGGCTAGCGTCGGTAGTCCCGAACCTTCCTAGGTAGATTTCGGGGCAAATCATCACCAAATTGGAGTGAGCGCGAGACATTGTGCCGTACGCTTTTCGTCTTCGGCCTGATTTTATAATGGAACACTACAAATCTCACAATTCCTAATTTCTAGCTGTGGCAGCGCAAGAACGATGAATCGTCTGACCGAAAGAAGAATTCCGCCTGGCCGTACTAACTGGCTGATCGACCTAGCGGCGATCGATCACATTGACCTCATCGAATGAGACGGACCCGAACCAACTAAATGCGTCCGGCCGGGCTCGAACCCACAACCTTCGGCTCCGGAGGCCGACGCTCTATCCAGTTGAGCTACGGACGCGAGTAGCACCGATCGTAAATCCTCTTTTGGCCGGCGTCAAACGCGTGGGGACGCGACCGGGTCTGGCAGAAAGGTACGCGTCTCCTCATAGGTCATATGGACATAGAAAGAGGGACAGGTCAGATAAGAGCACTACGTTATACTACGCAAAGGGCGTTGATGACATGGCATCCCCTCCCGGGGGTCCCTCAGATGCTCGGCCGCGAATGGGCCGTTTTGAGCTGCCGCTCAGGCCAGCAGTCCAGAGTCAAAGGATCTCTCGATACCTCGCTCTAGCAACTCCGGCTGTCGATCCACCAATTCCAGGAGCCGTAAGGCCGCTCCGCTAGGTTTCTTTCGCCCGGTCTCCCAACTGGCAATGGTGGCCCTGGGAACGTTCAAGGCTGAGGCGAAGGATTCCTGGGTCATCCGGTGAGCCTTTCGGATTGCGGCAATCTTCTTGGGCTTGAGCTTGGCCGCAGGCACAAAATAAATCCGTGTCGTTCTGAGGGTGGTGGCCTTCTCGGAGGTGATCTGGTCTACGGCTTTTCGAAACGAGCCGAGCGTGCGTTTGATATCAAGTTCGACGTCCATAATAATCATTCAGTTTTTTAACCAGTTTTTTGAACTCGGCTTTGTCAGCGCCGCTCATATTTTCTGTCTTTGCCTTTGTATACGCAGTACACAATATCACCCTGGAGGCGCTGTCAAGCCAGACGTATAGGACGCGTGCCGATCCGCTCTTCCCGCGTCCAGGAAGGCGCATCCGGACTTTTCTCAGGCCACCCGTCCCTTGGATCATCTCGCCCTTTTCGGGATTTATCGCCAATTCGATTTGAAAGAGTCGGTAGACTTCGTCTGGAATGTTTAGGTCGCGTAGGTTGCGGGTGAATTCCTCGATCTCTATGAAGATCATTTCCCGCTTTTTAGCGTACCCCTATTAATCCTGGCAACCTCCTGATGCCTCGGCATTGATCTCGGCCAGCATCTTCGCTCACTCGATATCCGGGTTTCCAACAGGCACCGGAGGGATCTCGGCGAATTTTTGGGGGGCCCTTGTGAGCAGCGACTCAAACGTAGGCATTGACGCTCCTGCCCAGACTCGCTACAACCATCTGGTTCTTGCGCATTCATGGGCCGGGGCGATGTGCTCCGGCCTAAACTTCACCGCCAGCCACTCTCCCTCGAAGGATTGCGATCGTACCGAAACTATGAAAGATGACCTCCGGGAGGTTCTGCCCACCAGCGTTCAAAAGAGCTACTACATGCTCTCCGACGCCGAGCGCGCTATCCTCAACGCAGCTCTTGAGAAATACCGGCCCGGGAGACTGCGCTGATTTCAGTGGATTCTGGACTGATCACAAGCCTTGCTGGTCGCCGGTGAACAAGTAGACGCAATTCCTTCCGGAAACCTAAGGATTGACCATGCAGCGCATGCTGAAGTCAGCTCCAATCAACGAATATTTGAACATTTGGCCATCAGCTTGCTAAAGCTCCTGGCAGTCAAGGAAAGTGAACCCACTAAAGCCGATCTTTTGCGTGTTTTCCCGGTTAGCTTTACTGCTGAAATACCAGGGGTACGGCTTTAGAGTTCCGGAAATTAGGTTTGATCCGCCCGCATCCGGCCTAATGAACCAATACCTCGTCTCGCCGTGAAAAGGATATTCTGTTGTCCAGGTTTCGAGGCGTTAATTAGCAACGCGGGTAAACGGGGAGCTGCCGTCATCGTAGTCTGGAGGAAACCGGGCGGGTTAAAGTTTCTTCTTCAGTCAAGAGGAATTGCTCATGACGATGAAGCGCTATTCAAGCCGATGCCGCTTCCACTCTACATTAATATTTCGAGCACGGTCGGCCTTCGGTACTGTCCGTCTTGCGGCAGGCGACTTCAAGAGTTGGTGGATGCAGCGTCGGAGGAATTCGCGGAACTCGCGAAAATACACAAAGATTTTGAATCTGTTGCCGATATTTAATTCTCGAAGAGGACCATAGACAGTGTGAAGAAGTCAATTCATACCGCAGCGCGCGGTGGGTGTGCTCGGCTCGCTTTGTGGCACGCTTTCGTAATAGAAGATCCCTAAATGGTGTTAAATCTCAAGGCACTGGCATCGCGGTCGTTGAGCCTGATTGCCCCTCTGGCTTTTTTGCTTGTGTCTGGATGTGAACGCGACACCTGGCTGCGAGTCTATCCAAGTCATCGTTCTGTAGCCGTTACCGGATCGGAAACGTCAGACATTACTGCGATAACGGACCGGGTGGCCGAGCAGTTCGGAATGCGGCGAGTGACCGAGCTGGAACTGAGGCAAGCATTTGCAAAACAGTACAGTTACCTGCGACTAACCGAAGCCGATTATCAACGATACTTGAAGTCAGATTTGGCACCGATCGCGAGATACCAGGTCAACTATCGACCTTATTTGTTTCCGAAAATCGTCAGGAGCTTTTATCTAGATGTGGGCACCTGGGACCATACGGGCTGGATCGACATCGCGACAGACGCTCCGCAGGAAGACCAAATTTTGCACGTGCTGCAAACTGCTCTCACGAATCGTTTCGGCCTTATCAGAGTGAGGAAAATGGTTTATTATCCGATGGAGTTTTGATGTAGCGTTGCTTACTCCGGTCAGGCACTCGCACCGGTGGAGGCCTTGCGAATCGTTAGATTTGCTGAGTGACCGTGCAAGCATTAGCGGCATTGGTCGAGATCAGGGTTTGCAGACCTAACACGATCGCGCGCGCAGCCTGGTCGCGGCTTACCTGCGATGTTGGGTTGGCGACGTTGTAGCGAATTAGCGCAAGTTCAAATAGGCGGGAGACATCGGGTGAAGAATCCATAGGCTAATTATGTTAGTTGTTTCTTAAGGTTGGTCGACGTGTTAAACTCGGGTGACATAGAAGGAGGGACAGGTCAGATAAGAGCAGAAAAAAGAGACTGAAGGGCATCGACCGGACGGGCTTTTCAGCTCGAGCGGACCGGAGCAGCCATGAGTTACAATCGACTTCAGCGATCCGAGCTTTGCCGGGTCGCGGGCAGGGCAGCACCTTGAGCTCGGCCGCCCGAAACCGCTCTCGCCTCGCGGGCCCGCTTGCCGTAAAATAACACCACCGATGAAACTCGATGAGCTCAAGGCCATGACGTCACCGGAAGGCTTTCGTCCTTTCGTAGTCAAAACCAAAGGTGGGTTGACGATGGAGGTTGCGCACCCGGAATTTGTGGCAATTCCGCCCGACGATGAAGCGTGATTTGTCGGCGTATGGACCACAACGCGACCGACGATTTTGCGGCTGATCGACTTAGCGGCGATCGATCACATTGACCTCATCGAATGAGTCGGACCTCGCCCAACTACATGCGTCCGGCGGGGCTCGAACCCACAACCTTCGGCTCCGGAGGCCGACGCTCTATCCAGTTGAGCTACGGACGCGAGTAGCACCGATCGTAAATCCTCTTTTGGCCGGCGTCAAACGCGTGGGGACGCGTCTGGGTCTGGGGCAAAGGTACGCGTCTCCTTATAGGTCACATAGGTCATATACGTCGTATAGGTCCTATGGGGTGCCACGAATCATCCCGGTATCGGTCCGACCTTCGCGTGCCTTTGCGTAACTTTGTACTTCTTCACTTGCGAAACTGATCACCTTGGTATTTGAAAGTAGCCAATTCTAACGGCCGGAGTGACCTTTCATGCAAAAACCAGCTCAGAGCATTCATTTTCTTGGAGTATGCGGAACAGCCATGGGCGCTGTGGCGGCAGCTCTCCGGGAACTGGGTTTCAGGGTTACTGGATCTGACGATAACGTTTACCCCCCCATGTCCACTTTCCTGGCCGCGAAAGGAATTGAAATCTCGCGCGGTTACAATCCGGAGAACATCCCGGCGGACATAGACCTGGTCGTGGTGGGAAATGCCCTCTGTCGCGGGAACCCCGAACTGGAAGCCGTACTCAATCGGAGGCTCCTTTACCGTTCGCTCCCGGAGACGCTCAAGGATTTTTTTCTCCAAGGCAAAACCAATATCGTCGTTTCGGGGACACACGGCAAAACGACCACCACCTCGCTTGTTACCTGGCTCTTCCGCGAAGCCGGTTGTGATCCGAGTTTTTTGATTGGCGGCATCGCCAGAGACCTGGGCCAAGGGGCGGCTTTTAGTGACTCCAACTATTTCATCCTGGAGGGAGACGAGTACGACACCGCTTTTTTCGACAAACGCTCTAAATTCCTTCATTACCTTCCGGAGACCGTCATCATCAATAACATAGAGTTTGATCACGCCGACATCTTTGCCAACCTCGATGAAATCAAACTCAGCTTCCGGCGTCTGGTAAACATTGTGCCCAGCGCGGGGCACATTTTTATTAACGCGGACGACCTAAACTGCGCAGAAGTTGTGGCCGGGTCGCTGACGCGAATATTCACGGTAGGTTTCAATGAAAAAGCGACTCACCAAATCACCGATGTTCGCCACAGCGGCGCCGGGTCAGAGTTCACCCTGGCTGGTCATCGCTTTAGCCTATCCTTGATTGGCGAATTTAATGTCCGCAACGCCGCCATGGCTGTTGCGGTCGGACTTGCCTACGGACTCCCGGTCGAAATCATTCAGCGTGCGCTAGCGACCTTTACCGGTGTCGCCCGGCGTCAGGAAGTCCGCGGCGAGGCCAACGGAATTAAGGTGATCGATGATTTTGGCCACCATCCGACAGCGATCCGAGAAACACTCTTTGCGTTGCGGTATCGGTATCCGGGACGTAAGATCTGGGCCATCTTCGAACCACGGTCCAACACGACGCGGCGCGCGATTTTTCAAAGTGCGCTCCCGGAAGCATTGAAACTTGCGGATGGCGTTATCGTGGCTGGGGTTGCGCGTCTGGACCAATTGCCGGCCGGCGATCGTTTGGATCCGGAGCGAGTTGTTCAATCCATCCAGGACTCCGGTGTCCCGGCGTTCTACGAACCGCGTGTAAATGACATCCTGCATCGCGTCAAGCCATTGGCCAGACCGGGCGATGTGATTGTTGTCTTCAGCAATGGCGGCTTTGAGGGTATTCACCAGCGTTTACTGACGGAGTTGGCAGCCGCATGAATTTCGAGTTCCAAGGCCATCGAGCGCACGACTACCGCTTCCTGAGTAAACGATGGCTGCAGCTGGCTCGGAAGGCGCGATTGCATAGCCTTGTTTACAGCAAGGCTGACGAATTTGAACTGCTCTGTTTCAGGTCGCCCGCCCTGCAGAGCTCGGGCGGCATTTATCTGTCTGCCGGGATACATGGTGATGAACCTGCCGCGACCGAGGGACTCTATCAATGGGCGGAACTCCATAGCTCGATCCTGCGCGAAATTCCGGTCATGATCTTCCCGTGCTTAAACCCTTGGGGCCTCGTACACAATCGCAGAACGGATTCTGAGAATCGCGACTTGAACCGTTGTTACCATTTGGACGACATCCCGCAGATAACAGCGCAAAAGGAGCTGCTGCGAGACTACCGATTCCGGATAGCCATGTGTCTCCACGAGGATTACGACGCGCAGGGTGTGTACCTGTACGAGGTCCGCCAAAAGCGCTCGACACTCGGCCGAGAGCTCCTCGCCGCCGCCGGGTATTATGTACCG